>JAAUXU010016308.1_pt1 | contig 112946 bp, 122 predicted proteins | sample 7278151 | NCBI WGS metagenome assembly JAAUXU01 (sample SAMN14350113, study PRJNA611818) | marine sediment metagenome | isolation source: surface marine sediment (1.8m) | place: French Polynesia: Moorea | collected 2018-08 | reverse complement strand
GTCCCAAGAGGTTTTAGCTCACAGAGCTTCTCGTCCAAGCATCCACCGGTTCAGGAGGGTAGATATTTTTCTCTTGACGAGAAGCTCTGTTTATTAAGAAGAAATGACTCTCATGAGACAGTTGAGCTTCTTCTCCCATTTCACTCTAAGTTACTCATGCAGACACTGCTCGTGCCACGACACTCACACGTACGTACATGTAGCTTAGTCACACACAAAGAGAAATGTCACCTCAGCAAGAACAGGGTCGACCTTTAATCTCGAGAGACTTTTTAGCGGGAACAAGGGGATTTCCCTAATTTTTCCTGCAGGCCTACGAAGCCAGAGAGAAGAGGTCTTTTTGTCTCCAAGGGATTTGCTGCTGCTGGTGCTGGAGCTTATGCTGCTGTTGCTGCTGCTAGACTCCAGCAGGTTCGTTGTTCCCTGGAAGCGCTCCAGACTTGTGAGGGACGCGGTTACAGCAACAAATTTTTGACCTACTTGAGGGTGCTTACTAGTCAAAAAGTCCTACTTTTCAGAGCCTCCTCACTACACTGGACGAAGCGGCTGACTTTGCAGAATTTGCGCCATGCCAAGCGCGTTGCAGACTCCTCGCGTGTCAACTTGTGCTTGTTTACACGGTCCCCAAGTCTCCTACGTACTCGCCGCCGCGCGGGACGACCAAAGCGGCCCGGGGTTCGAGGCGCGACTGCCGGTTCGGGCAGGGGAAATCCAGCTCGCTTGCGCGCAAAAGACAATGGAACCAGCTTAATTACAAGTGTCTAAAGTTAAAATCATTCTTTGTTCACGTTCTTAGCCGCACGTTTCACAGACCTGTCGCAGTGCCAATCTTAGTAGAATTCTATTATTGAGTATATTATTAAGTATTAAGCATATACGTCTTTACTGTACTGCATATAGTGTGGCAGTCTGTTCAGAAAAACAGACAGTGAGGAGGGAGAGATCGAAAGACCGAGAAAACACCGCAAAGTGCTGCACAAAGAACAAGGGGAGAGACTGGAGAGGTAGTTTCAGTAGTGAAAACGACGGTCTCCAAACCACACCAATCAGCTGGAGGAGATCAACATAGGTAAGGCTATTCTTTGTTCTCTGTCACCAACTGAACTCAGCTACGCTGAGCATGTACAGTGGCGAGTTATGCCGGGCATTTAGGCCGTCGTCAGGACCACCCCGGGCCAATAACAAGACCCTACTAAGTTCTGCAAGCATAGTGACACTTCATTAGAGAATTGCCTTACCTGTTTGTGCATATCCATGGCATAATAACTAGTTATATACAAAAATAGGTCACTGCTGCCCCGATTGTGTATAATGCCGTATGCATGATGTGCAATACTCTCATTGTGCTGTTGGTTTTTTTTTTTTTTTTCAAAACAAAAAAAGAGCACCAGCGAAGTCTCATGTCATTTATTCTCTGTCCTCAGCTGCTGATGAGAGACGCACGCACGCACGCAAACTCTCTCTTACTAACACCCACGCACAAACACACACACAGAAGAGCCTTGTGTCATTTCCTCTCTGTCCTGAGCTGCTGCTGCTGCTGTCAGAAGCCAACGCAAGCACACAAACTCTCACTTGGTAACACCCACGCGCACACTCGCATACATAATACACACACACACACACACACACACACACACACACGCATAGACAGAGATACATAGGAAGAAAGGGGACGAAATTTCCAGGGAAGGGAGGCCTTGGCAATAACAAGCCTCTTCCTCTTTATGCAGCGTTGTCACGTCGTATGCGAGAGAGAAAATTTGTCTGAAGAGGATCTCTCGATTAAGAGGACAAAGAAAAAACAGACACATTATCCTATTGAGTCTCAAAAAAAGGAGTTGCAAATAGCAATGACATTTCAATGACACTTATTATACAGTTAAAGCCTTCCTGCCTGTGCAAACACAGGCGTGCGTGCGTGAGAGAGTTTCAGATATGGTAGGGGCTGGAGTTGTCTCTCTTGGGCAGGTACGTTCCCACACGAAATCCAGCCATTCCTGTATCAATGTATTTACACTGCCGTGCAGAACTGAACGGCTCCCAGTTCAGCAGAAGGAAACAAGGGTTGTAACAATTTTTTATGCTTCAATCGACTGCTCCGCCTTAAATATGCAATGTTGGCCAGAGGTGAAGTAAATAACTTAAACCCCCTCATGACCTCAAGCTCTGTAAAGGTGGCAAGGAGGGTTTGTGTAGCTGCCATGTTGAGAAAGTCACAATTTTGACGCGTGACATTTCAGTCATTTTTTCAAGTTTATCCCAACACGGCACACTATGGCATACAAACTGTAAAGCATAAAAATTTACTTCTAACAAAAGACTTCTGCTAATTCACTAGGGGGCGCTCGCTTTTGCACCACAGTGTAGTACGTGCTTGACAGCAGAGGACATCAGACTAGGGAAAGAAGGACTAACTGGAGCTTAATCTGGTCTTGCCACTATTACGCTTGATCCAAGCGCCAAATTGCAGATGGCCTAATCGCTAAATTTGGCAACCTCTGTCCGCTGAGCCACAGCAAAAAGGTTCCATGCCAATGAACCGTTGCAAAGCTCCTGTGCTTGTTGAGTAAACGCGTGCGCAGCGTGCGTGTTTCTCCTGCTTTATTGCCCAGATGCAGAAGAGGCTGTGGAAGAAAAAACCAACTGCCAAAGCTTTTTGTTTGGCAGACGGTCTGCAACAGAGTGAATAGGGGAGGGAGAAAATGTCTGGTGCAGTCACAAGGTTGACTGCTTGTCATGGCAACTGATTTCCTCATTCACGAATCGATAACTGGAGTTCATTTTCACGCAGCGTCCGAAACAAAAAATGGTCCGTTTTCGCACTGTCCCATCTATCCTTGTGGTGGTGAAGGGGAGTCAAGGCAAAGGTGCATTTCCGTGTGATGCCTTCAGGCGAGGTTAGCGCTGCCTTGACTATTGGCTACACACGTAGGCCTAGGCAGCTTATCCCTAGGCGGCAGAGGTCTAGGCTGTATAGGCCTAGGCTAAGGTTTGCAGAATCTATTACCAACATAGTTGAACGTTCTCCACATCATGATTAGTGAATACAAACAAAGAGGTGTCGAGTTACACAGTCAAGACCCTACTCATCGTTAGGTAAAAATAAATATTTGCAAGTCATGATGAGATATTTGCATGCAAGGGTGAAGAGAAACAAAGTCGTCCAATTTTACTTCTGCATTCCAGAGTCTCCAAGATCCAGACTTAGAAACTCCAGAAGAGAGGAGTATAATCCTCATTGACCTATCATAGAAAAACATTATGATCAGATTAGTAGCCCTTTTCGTGCTGCTTGTGGCCGTTCAGGCTCAGAGAGAAGGTAGAGGCATCTATGGAGAGCTAGAGAAGATGGTCTCTGGACTCAACCAACAGTTGCACCAGGTAAGAAGAAGTAATAATTTTTAAGAATAATACCCAACACACGCATATTTCCACGTCAGCTCCAAGCTTCGGCCAGACAGGACCTGTCCCGCTTAAGACCTTGGGCCGAGCGAGTGGAGCAGGAGGTGGCGCCGCACGTCGAGCGGGTCGGGGACAGCATCGGTGGGGCCATCCAGTCATTGTTTGGATCTGGCGAGGGAGGGTGAGTTATAGCATAAAGACACTAGCATTTCCCTATAGTCCTAAGTGCCGTACAGGCAGTAACGCTCTTACGACAGTCGTATGTTCTGTGTCGCACTTACGGTACGTGAAAGTAACCGGGACACAGTCCACTAGTGCCAGCTACGGGCTAAACTTACGAGTGCTGCATGACGTCGTACATGTCGATGAGAGAGCAAGAAAAAGACAGGGAGCGCGTGTATGTCACAGAAAAGCATTGATGTACAGCCAAAGTACATTATGCTCATGCAGCTTCCAGCTGCTGTGCCTCATTCGGACAAACACTCCAGGGCTCCGAGCGATCGCTCTTTCTATGAACGGCCAATGGAGCCCCTGCCGACCGTTGGGACGTTTTCAATGTTTCCTCCGACAGACGTTACCTGATTGTTCTCTTGTAGCATGCCTGACGATGACACTACTGCACATTCAGAGCCTGCTTGCTCTTTTCCAGAATCATTGATCGGCGCGAGGACGGCTCCGAGACAACTGGCTCCGAGGAGCACGACGTCCCTCACGGCTTCGACCAGCTGTTCGAGCATTTGACTGGGGAATCCTTGGACCCGTTCAGAATCTTTGGTATCGCCCGTAAAAAGTGGTGGGAGGGCCCCAATGTGTGCGTGGACCGAAAGATCATCGAGGAGGATCCAGAGGGAAAGGACGAGAACAGCGGGGGGTCTCAGTTGTACATGGACATGACCATGACGTCTTGTCGTGACGGCGCCAACTACCACGAGTGCACGACCCATGTAAACAGCAATGGCTATAAGAAGACAGTCGTAGTGAGGAGGCAATGCTGCCTGGGATTTAAACGTGGGGAAGGTAGCAAAGGCGAATGTGAGACGGCAGAGGTACGTACAGTACGTTTTCAACTATTCCGGGGCCTTCTGGGTCACTGTCGATTCGGACAAAGCAGAGCCCTGGGCTCAACATCGTTCATTGCTAATCAAGACCACACAAGTACACCTGTTTTATCTTCATACGTCTTGTTTCATCTAGGTATTCTCTATGGAAGACACCATCAAAGATCTTGACGGTAGAGAGTTCTTAGAGCTCATGAAGGACGGAGGATTGGAGGACGTCTTGGAAGAGGCCAATGTTACTATCCTGGTTCCCTCAGATGACGCTGTGGAAGATTTCAGACATGACCTGGAAGAGCTGAACTCCATAAGCAGCTTGGATAGACTAGACGGTAGAGAGTATCACGTCGACGATGGCTTGCTGGAGAGGAACCGCAGGTCTGCTGGTCTCACAATTGTAGAGGCCCCCAACTTGCAAGATATTATCAGCAATCACGTTGTCAATGGAGTCTTGGGCTCTGCTGATATGCATGATGAGCAAATTTTGGAGACCAGGAGCCAAGGATCCCAAATTAGGATCACTGTTTACAACACTCATCCTGAGAAGGTGGTAATGGCGAACTGCGCCAGGATCACTTCGTCCGACCATTACGCCACCTCTGGAGGAATGGCACATAAAGTCGACCGTATGATCTTGCCTGCCAAGCGCACCCTTGCCGACATCATAGCAGCCGATGCCAAATTCACCAAATTGGCGGACGTGCTGGCAAGATCAGGACTTATGGATCAGCTCGCCGATGAAAGCCAGCATCTAACTTTCTTTGCTCCAACTGACTCAGCTTTTGACGCCTTGGATGATGAGTCCAGGGAGCGTCTGATGCGAGGCCAAGGTTGCAGCAGAGATATCTTAATGAACCACCTCTTGCCAAACGTGATTTGCTCGGACGTGGTGAAATCAAAAGCCAGGACAATCAACGCACTAGATAAGCATCTTATCCTCGAAAGAAATGAAGATGATGAACTTCTGGTTGAGGACGCCCGTGTGACCATCACCGACGTTCTTGGCACCAATGGAATCCTCCATGTCATCGACTCTGTTCTAATTCCAGAGACTGCGAGAAGTGTCGACGATGCTCTCAAGGCATCCGGAGCTGACACCCTCAGAGATCTCCTCCAAGAGGCTGGTCTGAATGAAGATGAGGAGTTTAACAACGCCACTCTCTTTGCACCCAGCGAGAAGGCCTTAAAAGCCCTACCCGACCAATTGATGACTGAAATAAAGGCGGATCCTCAGAAACTTAAGGACATTTTGCTTTTCCACGTAGCCTCTCCTAAGACCTGCAAGTGTGACTTTGTCAACAACAAGCTGCTGGACACCGGTGTCGCGGGCAAGAAAATCCGCATCAACGTCTATGCCACCACACCCATGAACTTATTCGATCTACGCCCGCGCCAGATCGCGACGGCGCAGTGCGCAAAACTGACGGCTCTGGACGATGAAACGTGCGGCGGAATGATTCACACAGTGGAAAAGGTATTGCTTCCACCCGGTGGAGATGTCATCCGAATTATGGAAGATAGCGGAAAGTTCAAGAAGTTCCTACAGCTGATTAGAGTTGCTGGACTCGACGAAGAGCTGAAGAGCGGAGAAGACGGCGCTGCCGTTACAATTCTAGCACCAGTTGACAGTGCCTTCGATTACCTGAGCGTGGGCCTTACCGAAAGGGTGTTCTCCAATGCCGAGGAAGCCTCCGAGCTAGTCAAGCGCCACTTGGTGCCGTCGATGGTATGTTGCGCTGGAGTACCTCGCCAGATGCCCTTCCTGGATGCCAGCGGACACCGCACGCGCCAGGGCGATGTTGTCTCTTTGCGCCGCAGCGCGGCGGCTCACATTTATGCCGACAGAGCGGAGGTGACACATTGCGACATGGTAGCGGACAACGGAGTGGTTCACGCTATCGACCGAGTTCTAATACCAAACTCACTAGTACATCAAGACGTCATCCAGGAGGACTCGGACATTCTCAGCGACAGGAACGACGGCACTCTTGAAATTCCTTTTGACATATTCAAGTTGTTTTAGGGGAAAAACTGATGCTAACTCAGTGCACTCTCCAAAACGATCAACATCTGGCATCACTATTCCCTCTTAATGACATATGCTTCGTCACTCTCCATTACAACCTTGATCGCAGTAGGTAGTTTAGTATTACCTTGGTCTATGCATTTCACTTTCACTAGCTGTCATGCATCTACGACAAAGTTACCATGATCCGTTACCATGTAATCATATCGTGAAATATAATGATTTCACTCTTGTACCAGCAGCGTGTCCATCTTGTCGTGAAGTCCCTCGAAGAGGGAAAGACTAAATGGACTTGAATTGGTCGAGACACATTGTTCTGCACACGCGAGTCGACGCGTTGGAATTCGCCAGGGCCGTGAAAGACGCCCATCTAGTCGCGGACGTTATGGTTGTTGATGATGGCACTGTTGGATGACGCGCAGAAATTATTTCCTAATAAGTCGGCCGAGCTGTGGAATCTGACACAATGTTCAGCGTGAAGTAAAACTGATTGCATTTCACCGAAGTTCACGTTGACATTCGCGTCCCTAAGGTGAAGCTGCTTCGCAGCATGCCCTTGGACAGCTTTGAAAGTGAGTTGTGCATGAAGAGAAGGTCAAAGTTGTATCCTCTGGCCGCGTCTGTCCTCGCTGCAACGTGTATAAGTAATAGTGAGAACAATACTTGATCTAAGTGCTTGGTTGTACAGGGTGTTTGTGTATGTTAAACAGAGATGTATGTTTTCTTCGCATAAGACATGTTTTCTATTATGTATCAACATCGTGCTGAATCACAGGCAGCGAAAACTGAAACTACAGGCTTATTATTACAAAAATTGTAGAGTTTTGCTCTTTTTATATCCGAAATGGTTGGAGTAAAGAGAGACAAAGTGGGTGAGAAAGTCAAGGATCAGCTTCGAACGAAGTCAATTTCTGTACTGCTCCTCATATTTGTTGCCGTGCCAGGTCAAAAATGGACATGTTGGTTACTGTATCATCGTGTGGGTACGTCTGTTTGTGGCAACCGTCAATACTGTTGAGAAAGCGCATAGCATCTCACTACATTAACATCATATGCACAAAAAGCTTTTCAAAGATGTTAGCAGAATTTGTGGAGCTGCAGTGTTAAGGAAGTTATGATGATTGAAATAGGTGTACGCTGACTTTTGTAATGCCCCCAAAAATGTTGAGGGGGGCGGCTCGGGGCTCGACCCCAGCATGGTTCCTGGGGGCCCTACCCCCAGAGGGGGTGGAGGGGAAGCCGAGCCCTTCTCCTAGGAAAAAGTTTGCATTTCACTACTAAAAAGTGGCCTCAAAATGCGATTTTTTTGCCTTTCCGGCAGGTGTACGCTCACTTTTCCCTCCAGTGTACGTTGCTCGTGTGTAGGCAGTGCATACGCACACTCTATGTATTATGTCCAGGACGTGCATTGTCCATACTCTCGGCGCTTGGATGTACTGTACCTGTACATAACTCACAAACATTCTAAACACCGTTGAGTGGTATAGACGTGTGTGCACTTTGTATCGAACTCTTGCATGTTTCAGGTCAGGCTCTCTGTGGGCACCTGGAGCTGAATCCAAAATGGCGCAAAGCTGTCCGGCTCTCAGGGCCAGACCACTCCTTCTTTATATCCTGTCTGCCCATCTCGTCGTCACCGGGGCCGGTGGGGGACTCGAGGGTCAGGGCGAAGGGTCTGAGCTGGAAGAGAGAACTGCCACATGATAAAAGATGGGTTGTCCTCGGAACTCAAACAAGCAGGAGGTCAGTGCAATCATTTTGTATCTGCGCGCTTGTGAGAGGAGATGAAGAGGTTCTCTGAATTTGTTGGAAGAGACATTGAATAATAGATTGTTTTATTTCCAGGGTGCACGTCGAGCAGAGCGCCGACGGCCGCGGTCTCGACCTTGTGTTTCGCAGCATCGCCCCTGGCGACGATGGCAGATACGCATGCGAAGCAACTCTCGACGGGAGGCACGAGAAAGAGGAGTTTGAGCTCAAAGTTATAGGCAAGTTGCACTCGCAGATTTCTCGCAGTCCAATCAGGACAAATAAGGCAACTACAACCATGCTTAAAAATCAATGTTTTCAACACAGAACCCATAACTTTTGATGAATCGCAACGAGTTCAGTACGTGGAGGAGAAGACTTCGAAGTTCGTGCTCCGCTGCGACGTCCGAGGAAATCCCAAACCCGAAGTGAGCTGGAACGTGCGTGGCAACATCATCAGAAACGCCGGCGGCCTGCAAACCTCGGCGGCTGTTGGCGGCCGCGCGGCGAAGTATGCAGTGACTCAAGACGGCGGCTTGTTGGTGAGAAACGTGACTCGAGCAGACCAGGGAAGCTACAAGTGCAGGTACGCATAACACGTGAATGACTCGGTCAGAGTTAGTGCACTTGGGCTTCTTTTAAGGGTTACCCAAATGGAGGACGGAATCACAGACTTCAAGGATATGGTCATCGAGCTGAGGGTTCAACGTAAAGCATCGCACACATTAAGAAGGCATAACGCATAGTACCTTTGCCAATGATCATGCCTGACGTTTCAGATGCTCCCGTATTCCCCCAAGATCAGCGCTCTCAGTTCTATGGGTTCATCTCTGGAGACTCGAACCTGACCTGTACGTGCGAGTCCGAACCTCCTCCAGAATTCATCTGGCTCGACAAGAGGCAGAATGAACTACCAAGAGAAAAGTATGCCAAGAAAGGCACACATACTAGTGTTCTCATGGTGAGTATTGCGTCCACTTCTTCGTACAAGGCTAAAAGCTACTGACTGACCAAGTTCTTGTCTTAGCTGCACGTGGAGCACGATGAGACATTCGGCAACTACACCTGCATCGCGGGAAACCGTTTGGGAAACGCTCACAGGGTGGTCACACTCTCAGAAGGAGCCAAGCCGGGATTGCCGCACATCAACATCATCCGGATCGGTCCCGGCAACATTGTCCTCAACATTGAGGTAATAGTGTCTTACCCTAGTCGCATTCAAGTCGCTTCAAAGTTGTCAACGGTTGCAGGAGAACAAGGCCGAGATGTTCCTAGAGATTATCGCCTTCAGGGTTGAGGTTAAGCTGAAGATGCAAGAGTGGGAGGACGCAACTGTGATTGAGTTCAAGAAAGGTGAGTGTCCGACGTGACTCAAACGTCCTTTTATGGGCACCCCACCTTCAGACGTTAACTCGCCTGTTCACAGACCTTGACCGGCGCTACACAATTGAGGACTTGGAGCCCAAGACCCACTACATGGTGCGGGCCCAGGCACTCAACTTGGCCGGCGCCAGTGACAGCTCAAACATCATCATCCTACAGACGAATTCTCTGGAGTCAGTGGGTGAACTCACGGGAACGGAAGTGTCAGCGTCCTCGAGGCTATCTCCGCTTTGGCCCACATTGGGATGGGCCCTGCTGCTGTGCAAATAATCCTGAGAACGTTGTGGACTCATAGTACAAATGCTATGTGGCAGTAACGGAGGTCAGACTTGTACAACCTCCAGGCTATAACGTGATGGTGGACACAACAGATCTGACGTGTAGTTCGTACACTACTTATAAAAAACTGAAAATCATGCTACAGTGGCCCTGTGTAACTATAACATTTTATGAACAAAGACTCTTAGAGCTCTATTAAGGCTGTATTTCCTGAAGGATTGATCTAGGTCCACTTCTTACCAGTAAAAAGAGATGCCAAGAAACTTCCCTAATGATCAATGGACTGTCTGAATTAGAGAAATAGTGCAAAATTGCGTGTTGCTCAAGGGAACGAGTGTTGACTGCTATGAATACTTGCTTGGTACATAAAAAGACGTTGATCTGTTACATGTAACGAAATAAAGAGAAAGATGCGTGTGCAACAGGCCTGATGCATAGGCCTCGTGCAGTGCAGTAAGCAGTAGTTCATTTCCACCTGCAGGAGATCCACGAGGACTGACAGCCTCAGCACAATCACGCAACCTCGAATGTGTGAGACAGCTGCTGGAGGGCAAATAAACAAAAGTGACAAGACGTCAGAAATCAAAAAAAACTCCCTTTGTCCCGTTGTTCAAGTGACACCTCTTGAGAGATGGAGCAACGTTACGATGTGCAGCTGGAGCAACAGCGATCTTTGGGGACCTTGGCCGGAGTCTTTGCCCCGGTCGCCCTCTCTATGTTCAGCACGCTCCTGTTCTTGCGTATCGGGTATATCGTGGGAAACGCCGGGCTGGCTCTGGCTCTAGCGTTGCTGGTGCTGGCCTACATCATTCTTGCGCTCACTGCGGCGTCACTGGCTGCCATTGTCACCAGTGGACGCATAGAGGGAGGGGGCGTCTACTACATGATCAGTCGAGTCATGGGCCCCAGGTCCGGCACCACCGTAGGCATCGTCTTCTATATGGCCAACGTGGTCGGCAGTGCGCTCTTCGCCACTGGGTGTTCAGAGGGAATACTCTACAATTTTGGGTAAGTGTTTCGTCTGGAAAAACGAAAACTCTTTGGATTCTATAAAACTGATGCTGGGCAGATACCCGGACGGCGCCATTTACCCCTTGCTACCGCAGGGACGCTGGATCCAGTTTGGTGTGGCCAGCGGCGTCAGCGCTATCAACTTGATCATTAGCGTCGTTGGCGCAGGGGCTTTTGGTGAGATGAATAGATGTTACTAATGTCATCGGGATAATTTTTAACGTAATTTTTGTATAGGCAAGATATCTTTGGCAGTTCTTGCCATAGTGATCTCGGCGCTTGGAGTCGTTTACGTGAGCTTTTTGACTGACCAGTCATACGCATTTACGTACAATGTGACATTCCCCAACTGTACAGCGAACTGTTCCTATCACACCGAGGTCGGGACTTTTGAGGGATTCGCTGCCAGTAACCGTCAGAAGGTAGTCAGACAGATCAGAACTTTTGCATGTTCGAGACTACGATTTTTCATCCTTAGATTTGGTCTCTGCTCTTGTCCAATCTTCTTCCTGATCCGTTGTTTGACTGTGAAGACTCCGATGTCTCCGTGAGCCTCTCGGGAACGTTCTCCGTCCTCTTCGCCGGCGTCACAGGCATCATGGCCGGAGCAAACCTCTCTGGAGAGTTAAAGAGACCTGCAAAGTCCATTCCTTCGGGTACGTATGCCCCGAAGCATTGTAGATTATAGAACAACATAAAAATTTGGCACTTACCAGGAACTCTGACGGCCTGTACGTTCACCTTCTTCGTGTATGCGACCCTCTTTGCCCTGACGGCGGCCACCTGTAGTCGGGCGCTACTTTATCATGAGTGCAGATACTTGACAGAGGTTATTCACCCTATCGACACTCACTACTTTTATCCTTATGTGCGATGATTGGCTGTTTTATCTTGATCGTTGGCTTTAGGTGAGCGAGTTCAGGCTGGCGGTTACCGGTGCCTCAGCGCTGACAACCTTCTGTGCAAGCACTAGTGGCCTCATCGGTGCCAGTCGCGTGCTCGAGGCCCTGGCTCGCGACGGACTACTGTATCGAGCATCCGAGTGGCTACTCAATCTCAAGCTGTGCCAGAGGCCGGTCTTGGTGTCAGGAGTCACCTTTTGCCTCGTTCAATGCGTTTTGCTCATGCAGTCTTTAAACAAGATCGCCCGGCTTTGTACCTTGGCGTTCTTGCTCTCCTACCTCTCCGTAAACTTAGCTACCTTGGCGCTCAGCTGGTCGGCGGCCACCAACTTTAGGTGAGTTAGGAAAGGCTACTTTCACTTTCATAATTAGAAACTTACAAAGAAGCTTCTTTTAGGCCCACTTCTCCTGCCCATTGGTCAGTCAGTTTGATGGGAGCGTTGTCCTGTCTGGCCACAATGATATTCGTAGATCCTGCCTGGGCCTTTGGACTCATCTTAGCCTCCATTAGCCTCTACATAATCCAGCATTTCTGGCGAACTCCTTCAGGAGGAGACGACTGGGGATCCGTGGACCAGGGTGTCATCTACCACGTGGCTAGAAAGTTTTTACTGCTATTGGACAGGAGGAAATCGCACGTGAAGCACTGGAGGCCTCAGATTCTTCTTCTGGTGTCTGACCCCGTCGAGAGCACCTCCATTATACAGTTTGGTAACGCACTCAAGAAGGGTGGCCTCTACGTCCTAGGACATGTTTTCAGGGGAGATCTGGTAAGTTCTAGTGGGACAAGGGAGGAGTAACTCTCGGGGTATGCGTGTCTTTATGGAATTGGTAACTTTTACCTGTTTTTACCTTTCACGCTACAGGAGTTGTCTACTGAGACGTTATGCCCAAGTATCACGGGAGTTCCTGGATGGACTGAGCTCGTTCATCGGCTGCAAATCAAAGCATTTCCTGAGCTGGCAGTATCCAGAACTCTAAGGGAGGGCGTCCAACAACTGATCCGGCTCTCTGGTGTCGGGATCGTTAAACCAAATATCGTCCTCATTGGCTTCAAGAGCCCCAAGAAGATAATAGCAGAAGAACATGAAGGAGAAGCGATGGGATGGGATCAAAGCAGAGATCCTCTGATTTGTTTAGACGAAGATGACGCTATAATCTTTGACAAAATGCGATGGAAGAATGAACTGAGTGACTCCGAATATTGCTTAGTCTTAGAAGACATCACCAACTTAGGCAAGAGTCTCATGATCCATAGAAACTTTCACCAATTTGACTGGGATTTTCTGCCCGCGAGAGGCAACTGGATTGGTCTTCCACTCAGGGGTTCCCCTCGATCGATTCAATACTTCGACATTTGGTTCATCAACTTTTTCGCTAAAGCCAACAACATCATCTCAGATTACAGCTGCCTGCTCATGCTTCAGATGGCGTATGTAGCCAGTAGGAAGTTCCCTGGGGTGAAGCTGAGGTTATTCTTGAGAGAAAACCAAGATGTTGATCAGGTCAGGGAAGATGTGGAAGTCTTGCTGGACGAACACAGGCTAAGTGCCGAGATTGTCTTCGTGCCAGTGGCTTCACCGCAGGCGCAAGACAAAGGAGTTGAAGTGCCTGGAGGAGAGGGAATCGGTGCGTTTTCTTCATTCTCAGCTCAGCCGGACATGGGTCAAAACACTGCGGTAGGTATTCAAGCGGTGAATACTGAATCGAGTGCTATGACTAATTTACTTCACATTATCTTCTTAGCCCGGTCTTTATGACCTCGAGGAACTTCGTGAGAACTACGTTAAGCAGTTGAGTAGGGTCATCTTGGAAGCCAGAGGAGGAAGCAGCTGCTTGGCATCATTTCTCTACTTGGCATTTCCATTACCATTAGGACAAAGCAGCAGGTAGTCAGACATCCATATTTTGCAGTTTTACGACTAACGCAGGGTTCACCAACAGATACTTGCACCTGCTGGACTTGCTCAGCCAAAACTTGGGTCCCTGCCTCTTTGTCCACGGGGTGGAGACGGTCATGGCCACCAGACTGTGATTCAGTATTGCATCGATGCTCGTGCTCTACTTAAGATCAGAAGAAGCTTCTTACCTCATCTCAACGGTTCTATTCAACTTATGTAGCGACGATTTACCTATAATGACAAGCGATTAAGCTAAACTTTTAGTGTGTACATTAGACTTGATCATGGCGATTGGGGTGTGATAAAAATCTCTGTTAACGATGGTATTATTGTACGTATTATCATACGTAGATAATTTACTTGCAAAAAATGTAGAAAATGCTGCAACTCTTTGCTGTGTGTTGTTGTAACTTGTTCAATATACATACGAATGTTGAGGTTACCGCATTTCCTGCTTTTCATCATGAAGTCTTTCTCGGCGGAAAATTTTAAAGGTGCAGGCCATTAATATGCCTAAGCTCGGCAAACAGTGCTTATTAAGGCATAATGTGCTGGAATGAGTACATCTTCAGGGGACCAGCTGATGGTTTTTTTTTTACTCAGAATGATGCATTATGAAGAAAATGAGCATGTACAGTACATAAGGTAGACGTCTCCAAGTCTCTTGCTGCTAGATTAATCTGTTGCAAGCTCTCCACGCATTTATTTCTCACTGCAGATTTCTCAGCCACCATGCGGTGAAGATCAAGATCATTTACATAAGCCCAGTGCGTGGTTCGTGACGTATGCATGTATGCATGTATATGTATATGTACTGTATGTATATGTTTGTTTGTTTGTATGGATGGATGCACAATCGTATATGATAAACTATGCATAGCCTAGTTAGGTCTGGAACCCTGCTCCTGTACTTCGCGCACAATTTTCTATCCTCTCAATCAAGGTCTGGCCACCAACAGGAGAAGATGCCTCAACATTAGGGCCAGCCTCGCAATGGCGTGCAGTCTATAAGGGAGAATGTGGAGGTGAAGTGAGGTGCCAAAACGGTCCAGATGAGGGGCCCTGGAACTTTGAAATGCGACGCCCAGAGGTCAGAAGCGTTCTCGACACAAAGTCTTTTACTATTACTGAAAGTTCTTCTTTCTTCCCTAATATCACCCTGAAAGAACACATCTAATGACCCCCTAAGTCTTTTTCTGTGCAAGCGCGCGCGCGCTTGCGCGTGCGTGAAAGTAAGAACGGTTCTTAGAGTCCCCACATGCTATGAGGAAAGGCCTTATGAGGGTTACAAACTGAAATCCAATTTCGGAGGCTTTTTCCGTGCTTTGGCTAGCTTGACTTTCTCGACCAGACAGGTCAGAGCCCCCGTTCGCCACTGACGAGTTTGAATTGTCCGATGGAGAAGGAGAGGAAGGCCAGCAAGAGAATTAAGAAGAAATGTCTTGGACGTGTAGACGGAGACCTCTGACACAATTGTCTGGTAGAGAAGCACAGGAAGAAGGGAGGCCAATAATAAGTGGGAGCTGTGGACGTCCTGCTAGGTACAGTAACCACGTCGTGCAGCAGGTACTGACTCACACGGTATACATATGTACATTTGTGATGGCGCCTGTCTTAGCAATGGTCCTGTCCGGTGGAGTTGGGGGCCCATTAAAAAAAAGGGACTTCACCACAAGATTATGGTGACCGCCTCCTCTTCCTCCTTACTCAGCGTCTGCAATCCCATAAAGCCGATTTCCCCATTTTCCGGTTAGACTCAACATAACCCAATGTACTCTGGGGCGTCACACTGGGTCTTCCTCGCAAATATTTTAGTCTTCAGACATTGAGATATAGCTTGTAAGCAACAAACCCCAGCATTACTGGTGTGGACCTCTTGGGAGACTTTTCAACGTGTTTCTATCTTTGGGAAATACTGTGGATATGATGAAAAAAAGTGTAAGAGCCCGAATGCACAACTTTTCGTTGAAAAATGATGCCTGGGGCACACACTGACCCCCCTGTCAAGCTTGATTTGGCTCCTGCCACACTTTCGCATGAAAAATAGACGCAAGAAAATGGCTTGCTTTCTCATCTCTTTTTTATACACACACGCCTGCAAGATAACCCGCCCTGCGGGATCTTGAGATCCTGTGCAGGACTTACACACCCTTCATCACAAGTGTCCAGATGCAGCTGATTTGCTGCCCGCTTTAGCAGAGCTGTTCGCGTCCGGTCGGCCTTGTCCAGGATGGTCTCCAGCTTGTTAGTCAAATGCCTCATCCAGACTGAGTGTGATGTACGGTTTTCGGCATTAGCACACGAAGTGAATGGCAAAAGTCTTCCATGCGTTGATGCACGCATGGAAGAGCTGGGATATGTATTTCAGAGTGCATTCAACTTTGGGCTCTCCTGGGTGCTCCAAGGTCAACTTGACAGACTTTGAAGAGGGCGAGGAGCACCCAAACCTTGTGACCGATATACACGAGTCTTACGTATGCATCTGCGTGGTCCAATCCTTGCGGATAGAAGACAGCATATCTATAACCAGATTTATTTTTTTCTTGGAGATGATTTTTACTCTTGACAGATTGTGTTTCACACTCGGTTTCTCTACTGAGGTCTAGACTTCAAGTCCTCTCGTCTGGGAATGCCCCTCTCTCTCCCAACATAATATCATGACATGAGAAGGAGTCACAAATATTCCTCACTTTCAGGGATTTTCCGGGCAATTCTTCTCCTACCTCAACAGGTATTGATTGAATAGTAGTAACTGGCCAGGCTAAGGGCCGGTCGAGGGTTGAGGAAGATCAACATTTCCACCACGACCCAAATGACGCCACATCCAAGCTACAGCTAAGACTTGATCTGACGCTTGAAACTGGCGCTTGACAAGTCTTCCCACTTAGTAGTTCACGTCCAAGTCGTGGGTCAGCAACCCCGAACCAGTGGCCGACGAGCAGAGCAGCGGTACCCAAGAATGGAGACATCTGCGAGAGCCAGAGTGAGCGTGACCAGCAGCCTTTTTTTGAAGGCTAGAGCGCCGAGTGCCACAGGATAAACTAGTGCACATAAAATACCAAGCTGTAGCATGAGTGACGTGCGCCGTCAGGCTTTAAAGGCTACCAAAAAGCGAGAAGTCTCTCGCGCGCGCTCTCCTGCTCGCTGTCCGCGCGTGCGGCCTCCATGCGCGCTTCCAGAGGCCAGCCAGAATCTCTTCAGTCTTCTCACATTATCTCACTGGTCCACACAAACTTTTTCCATGTGTAAACCACTGACGAGTAACGTTGAGCTCTGTAATGTGCAGCAACGCTTTTTGACACAAGGAAGACGTGCCCAGATCACCTATGACGGCCGCTGCGGTCTAGGAATCCAAGTGTTCGTACTACTGCACTGAAGACATCACTCCTCAAATAACGCGCCGGCAGGTGAGAGAGGAGTCAAGTTTGCTGAAGTGGCTGCACTTGACGTAAACAGCGCGCCAATCAAGCTCAATGAAAACGCCTGGATCTACGACTCCCATAGGATCAATTTCGGCGCAAATAGCCACGTGAATGCAGCACGAAAGCGACGCGAAGAGATAGTTCGACCTCTTCTCGCCACAGTGTGTGAGAGAGCATGTCTCGTTTTCCTTGCCAGAACACCCAAGACCACATGTTTTGTCTGCCCGGAATAACAATACCGGTGTAACACTTTTTTTTCCTCCGGTGCGTCTACTAAATCTATGCGTGCGCCGCTCGCGTAAATCTGCGAGTCTCCCCCCTCTGCGTATCTCTTTTTCGAGGGCCATTATGGGTCTTTCCTCCTCTACCCAATGAGGCTTGCCGCTAATCCTCTCTCTCATTGTGGGCATAGGTGTTGAGGAGGGTCTTGCCTCCACTCCTATCTGGGGCGAAAAAAAAAAGAGGAAACCATATCGGACCACGCTCTGGGAAAGAAAGCACAAGTTGCTCTCACTTTGCGCACTTTTAATTCCTTTCTCCGCTCTGGAAGGTGGCGAATGGAGGCCTTTAAAGTGACCATTGGATGCTGGGTAGAGAAGAAGCAACCACCACGACGTTGCAAAACTCAATCAGTTGAATTTCAGCACACTACTCATTTTGCGACTAGGCCCACCCCAGAGTGGGCCTCGCTCGCTCGCTCGCTCGCTCCCCCGTGCAAAAGCGCTGGCGCACAGTTAAGCAGCGATGAACTTATTTGAATGCAAGGCCCGGCGTGCTCAATTTCTGTGGAACGGAAATTGCGCTTCACCCCGAGATTGCGCTCGCTTTGACTCAAGGAATACCGCGTTTACTCCGTTCCACACACCCCTGAGGGCGGGTAAACGGCAGGGATTTTCCGTACACCAACACAACAAAATTTGTAGAGAATTGCGGCTTTGTCAAGACGCCCCGAACGACTACCAGAGTGTGTGTGCACCAGAGGAAATCTCGTTCTCGCACACACTGTAGTTTGCCATCGGTTTGCACAAACCACCCTTGCACGAGAAATTGAAAACCTCCAGAGGGCGTGGAACAAAACTTGCACTCACCAAGTTGTAGCTGAGATTTCCAAGTTTTCGTGACGGAGCAACTTACTAATTAGCAAAAGTTTGAGCGCATTTCACTTCCTAGCTCTTAATGCACCCATGATTTAACGCAGTCTGAGAGAAATCATGACGGAAAAAAAGTCCAGGAAACAAAGAATCTCCCTTCTTTATGACCGCCTGCTATGACTTGGATCATGGACCATCTTCGCTCTTGTAATGATCATTGTCTCGCTCACACACAGAGCCAGAGAGAGAGAGAGAGGGACAAAAATCATTGTCTGACCTGATTCCCTTATCTGAAAGAACGATGATGATGAAAAAAGAAGACCTCGCGTGCTAATAGACGAGAGCGTTCACGCATGTCTGGCCGAGCAAGCGAAAACGCCCAAGCCATTACAGGCGAATGAAAGAAGTTGAGCTTTCGTGCGCGGGAACAACAACAACAACGGGCGGGCCTTCAAAGCACTCAATTGTGTTAAGTCGAAAACATAAATATATTCATAACAAGAGAGAAAAAATGTCTCCCTCCCTCTGTTGCAATCCATCATCGGCACACTTTTAGAAAGTTAACAAGACTATGACGGGAGTTTCATCCTCCCAAAGTGGTCCCCGGTTTGGAAAGGACCCATTACGTGAGAGCCGATGCCGATTATGACCTGGGTGGAGGAGAGAGCGGAGAGAGAGAGAGTCAATGAGACTGACGAGTCGATCTGGGGAGGAAAGTAATGAGAACACCTTTTTATTTGCTCCTGCTGCCTGTGACAACCCCGAGTGTGCGCCAAAGATTGCAACCTCCGTCGGTCCGTCCACTTTTTCTTCTTCCCGACGTAGCCTCGCCTACGACGTCCGTAGAATAAATTAGTATTCCCGGAGTTTTTCTTTCTTCACTTTTCTTCTTTGTGGCATTATTTCTCACCATCACACAAGATGTGCGTCTACGTGGGCGTGTGGCTGCGCGTGCGCATGTGTTGCGGGTGAGCGGTTGAGGGATCATGCAAAAAGTAGAGTCTTTTCGCCATAAGCTGCTCCCTCCCCTCTCTTTTGTGGATGTGCGTGCGTGCGTGCGTGGGTGCGCGGGTGCGTGCGTGCGTGCGTGCGTGCGAGAGAGAGAGAGCGCGCAAAAATATATCGGACCCACCACTTGACCCTTCATTCTGGGGGAGCGGAAACTCTGCAGAAAAGAAAGTAAACAGTCTAAAAGCTGGTCAATTTATTTGACTGCAGTGCACGAGTAAAAGCAACAACAAATCTGTGCCAATTTGTGAGGTCAATCGACGACAAATCTTGACTAAAGTTCTCGCTCTCTCTCTATTTTCAGATTTGCTTCTTGGCCGCCAGACAAGCTCATCTTTTTCCCGGTTCTTTTTCTTCCTCCCCCACCTCCGCAATGCTGCCGAAATCAGCCCTGCCTGGATTCCTGAGGCCCAACACAATCCTCCTGGGATTCGTGCTTCTTCGCCTGCAGAGTATGCATACACACACACGCACACGACGCCGAGTAGAGAGAGAAAGAGAGAGTTTTCAGCTGCTCCTGTGGGCTTTACCCGGGCGGAAAAGTTACCCAAACTCGCATTAATTGCGTGTTTTTCCTATAAGGCAAAGCTGCGACCATCGATGCTGATATAGGAAATCCAGCAGAAACGCAGCATTGGCAAGCGATCAGGACTCTATGGGCCACGAATTTATGCAGAAAGCGCAGCCGTTACACATTTGCATGATGGGAAAACCCATTTTCTCTTCTTTTTTTTCTGAAGCAGCAGCAACCATTTCACGTCAAAGCTCCTTATGGGCAGAGCCATTTTTGAGGAGAAAAACCGTAGCGCTGTCCGACTCTAGAATTTCTCTAGTTTTCACGCGGAAGTCACTTCAGAACGTGCTTGACTCTTGGTAAGTCTGCAGCAGCAGTCGTAGAACTAGGTAAAGTTTTCCCGTTAAAAAGTGTGCCAGGCACCTAACTCAATGAGATAGGCCCCATAGGCCTTCGCCAGGCTCCATTCAACCAAGAAATATTCTGCTGGAATGCAGAAGTATGCACTGACTTGGTGTGTGCCCCTGCGGGCGGGTGCGCGCGCGCGCGTGCGTGGGGGGGGGGGGGGAAGAGAGCAAAAGTTGAGAAGAAATGATATGAGGAACCTCATCTTCTTACACTTGAAATTTGAACTTTTGTTCACAAGGTCACAACGGTCTTCTGGGTGCGAGAGAAAGCGCATGAAAATCACGTCACACCTCAGATGACCTTAACCGCACGACGGAGGAGATGTCACGAGACTTGACTAGCGAGTCCAGCCTTTCAACAGCCGGTGACTTTTTTATTTTTACGTCATACTGCGCAAATTCTTGTGCGAGCAGGTGAAGAGAATTACGTTTGTGTATGAGAGAGAGAGAGAGAGAGTGAGTGAGTGAAAGAGAGAAATGAAGGAGTCTTAGCACAAAAAGAACTATTTCTAGGCAAAAAAACGACGAGAGCATGCAAATGTTCGGGGCTCATGTGAGCCAAAAAGAAAGCGCACAACAGGTTGCTATCTGTTGAACCTTGTTTTTCCACTAGGGCAGAACTTTTCTCCTCTTTTTCTCCTCCCTCACGGAACTAAAGTCTATTATCACGAGGGTCCACTTTTCCCTGCACGAGAAAGCAATTTGGGAAAGCAAATCAAGCATATTTTATCAAGACTAATGGCCTACAAACCTAGACATTAACCAGAAGGGCAAGAGAAAAAAAGCCAACAAAGAAATGGGTGGCTTGACTCATTTTTCCTCACCACTTCGGGGCTTCAAGTCAGGTCCCACTTAACAGGGAAAGGACCAAACAGCAATTTTTTTCTCTCTTTCTTCCTCTTCTTCAACATTTTTGCCCCATATCTCAAAGTTAACGAGCGTGCATTTTGCCGCAACCGACGCCCAAGTGCCTAAGATCGAGTATTAAACAAGCACACTGAAGGAGCCAAGGCAAGCAAGGTGTGAGGTGAATTTCACAAAGCTTATTTCTTTTAAATCATACCATTATGCCTTTGCGATTGCCTGCCCAAGAATGGGTCTTTAAAAAAAAGCAAGATCCTGGACGACGACTTTCCATTCTTGCTCTGAATCAAGTAAGAAGAAAGTGGGGAGGGGGGAGGAAATCTCATTGAATGGAGGCCGGATCTTGGGCAAAAAAAGTCAAATCTTTCTGTAGCTCACATACGCAAGGAGTTAGGGAGGAGTAAGATAGAGTCTCCTGACGTTGGCGAGACTTGGCAGGCGTGTGAAATTTATTGCAGGCAAATTGATCAAGCAGTGTAGTAGATGAGTCTCACATCTGCACGACCAGCGTGACCCACTTCTTCCTCTGGATGGTTGCAAAATGTACGCGTGCTCTGTGTCTTCTACAACAATTGACTGCCAGCAAAGTACGTACGTTAGTGTTCAAAGTTTGAGGTGCTGCCGGAATTACAGTGGCGCAGTGACCCTCATGGACGATGAGCTTTCCAGCGGTTAGGGGGGTTTCACTGTGCAGCAGCCCGCGCTATTTTACCCACAAAAAGGTAACTTTTTGGGCTATCTCGGTTTGTCAGACAAGCAAACAGTTTTCAGGAAGTGAAGAAAAAGAAAGAAGGAAGCAGCAAAGCCAAAAAAAATGCTCTGGAAGGAAGATGCGTAGACAAGTGTTTAAAGGCTTGGAAATGGACGTTCGTTCTATGGTGCCATGGGCAAATCCTTCTTAAGAGTCGAATCTGCAAGCTTTTAACCTTTCCATTCCATTTACATATTGGCAGAGTTCAATTCTTATTGCCTTAACGTCGAGATTCATTTGGCCTCCGAAGACTCTTCACTTTCTCAACTTTTTCTCCGTGGATGATACAAAATATCCAAGGGGATTTTTGCTATCTTCTTGCGCTCCACACAGTATGCAAATGCACAAGCATTGAACAAGGTTAACAGATTCGCTCGTATCTTTTTTGGCTGTTACAGTTCTTTCTTTTCAATTTTTTTACGTCTTGTCTCTATCTTTCAGGGCCAGCATCTTGTTAAATTGCCCGGAAAACGGCTTTATCGATACCAGAAAAAAAGATACGTATGCCATCCAGGCTGCAAGCTTGCTTACCGCGAAGAGACCTAAAAGACCTCAAATCCTCTTTTTCTCCATAGATAAACAAGGTCAAAGAGATTTTTGTTTCCAGTGTCCTCTGGGCTGCGCCGGTGTTTGGTCATGTGGCTGCTCTCTTGTCCTTGTGGGACATTGCACACTTTTTTTGTCTTCTTCCTCTCCTTCCTCTTGTCCGAGATCGTAGGAAACCGAGATAAGGAGCTACACGTGTCGATACGTTACTCGCACACACTTTCACTTTTCGTACTCCTCTCACCTAAGCGTTTCAGCGTGGTGCTTGGGCATAAGAAAGAGACCTTTTCCTTCTAAGGCTGGTCCATAAATTTGCCACTGCTGCAAGACTCTGGACAGCTTTCACGTGCGCCTTTTTCTCTATATCCACTTAGTATTGGCACCTTCCCCCGTCGTGAGCAGAAAGTCATAGGTTACGTACGCTTGTAAGAAAAGACGTGGTTGCCGGGGGCGCAAACGATTGCGCGGGCGAAGCCCAAGTCGATGCTCTCCCCGCGGTCTGTGACCCCGGAGGTCAGCAACTTAGGGCTGACTAGCTGGATCCTCAGCCCGGTCGTCGTACCCCGGTCCAGGTGTGCGTGTGAGACTGGACCTTAAGTGTACTTAATGATGCAACAGCAGGAAGAATAGAGCGAAATCTAAGGCTGCCGGTCCGGAAACTTCTTCACAAGATCTATAAAACCGAAATGGGAAGGAACAAGGAGATAAATTTTGAATTTTCTCTCCTGTTCAAATCCAGAGATCAAGTTAGTCAACCCAGGCGTGACTAATGGGAGGGGGAGGGAAACTCTAACGCAGTACGAGCCAATAATAACGTCCGCAATGTCTCGTTTCAACTCCCGTTGTGCTTTCTTCTTCTTTGCGCCGCTCAAGGAAATAAAGTCACTTTTTTGAATGAACTCCGGGAGATAAATGAGCGAAATTGAATAGCAAATCCTGCCCGAGCACTTGCACATGTGTATACAGTAATGTGTCTGACACACGCGAGTGCGCGTGCGCATTTTATCGCCAGGCCAAGGTGGATATAAAATATGACCCTGGAGGGAGGAAGAACTTCTATCTACTACAGTTGTTGCTGTATTAGCAAACATGACGCGTGCTCTCTCAAGGGCGGTGCATCCTTTTTCAGACTTTAAAGCAGCTAGACTTTAACACTTTAGTGCCACAAAACCATATATAACTCAGTAGGGAAAATAAAGCATGAGGAGATCTCAGAAGGGCTGTGGTGAACTCACACACTGGGATATTTGTTCTGCGTGCAGTAGTCATGGACACAGACAAGAGGAAAGATTTAGGCCTAAAATGAATACTTCTGCTACTTTAGCGCAGATTAAGATTTAGTTAGAATCTTCTTCTTTTTAAGCTAAGTGCTTTGACAACTCTGAAACGACGACGATAGGTTTCCATGCAACTACACACCATGCAGTTCTTTTGCTGCTAAAAAAAAGTTTTTATCAAATAGTAACTGCTGTTGACCGAACTACACCAGCGTTTAAGTTTGAGACAGATCCCAATGTTCTTTCCGGCAAGTACTACAGGTAGGATAAGTGTGATATTGAACCTGTGGCACTGTAAACAAAGGCCTAATTTTGCTCCAGTGAGAGAAAGAAGGGAGAACTAATGTTTTGGAAGGCAGTGAGCATATTGTTTGGGGTCTTCTCTTATGAGAGAAGTCTCACGCACGCACGCAGCATCATTGTGTGTGTATGCAAATAGCTCTGCCACATTTGTTCAAGGCCCCATAAAGCGGCAGAGCCTCTTCTGAAGCCTTGCTTGAACTGACTCAATTTCGTCTCGCCCTTCCCGTACGCAGTGACGCCCAGAAGACTCGTGCTTAAGCGCGGCTTTTGTCCTCAGATAGATGAGGTATGATGGCAGGAAGAAGACGTCTCTATTACCTGAGGTATGATGGCAGGAAGACGTCTCTATTACCCCTCAAAGATGAGCGTGTACGTGTCTTATATAAATTGTAAAAGAGAAGTGTCCTCCCGCCTGCCCGTCCGTCCGTCCGTCTATCTGTCCGTCTGTCTGTCCGTCTGTCTGTCCGTCTGTCTGTCTGTTTGCATGTGTGCCGGTCCGTCTGTGTATCTGGCTATCGCTGCTGATGACCAGGGGATGAGAACACCCCGCCCCCGCCCCTCCGGGGGACGGGCCGGAGAAGACGACCTTCTTTAGGAAAACTTGAATAAAACGACTAACCTTCATGTTGGGGAGGGTGAGGGGAGAGGATCAGCCCGGAGGTCCATTTGTAGCACAGTCTTTGCCACTCCCTAAGTGGGAGTGGCCGCTTCGGGAGAGAGAGAGGAGAGAGGGTGTGTGTGGAACTCTCCCGTGCAACGACCGCGTAGGCGTGCCAGCGGCCCTCCAGCCACATGTCTCATGCGTGCCTGCGCCCATAAGTTCACGGTAGACGTGACAGAGATAGCGATGGATAGAAAGAAAGAGGCAGAACGAATTACTTATTGATGAGTCCTCTCATGACCTTTTTTTCCGCAGCAAGCCTGAATTTTTTCCTTCCTCCACTGTACCAGAAGTTTTAAAGGGGCAGAAGGAGCGCATCCACCAGAGAAGCGTACGTAGTTCGTAAAATTTCATGTCCTACCTCTGAAGGACTCTCTTCCTTCTCTCCTGATAAGCTGTTAAAGAAAACTTGTCGAGTAGACGTGACTCTGCCAGACACAAAGCAACAACGACGACCGCACTTGAGCGGTGCGCCCACATCCATGTGGATCATCTGATATTGGTTTTGTCTGAGGGGGTGACTTTGGAGAAGCACATACTGTGCGTCTGCGCACGAGAGAGTGGTCACACTGAGTGTGTGTGTGCGTGGGTGCTCCACTGATACATTGTGTGTACGTACTGCTGTGCGTACTCTACGTCTTACAAAGAAAAGCACTACCTCACTTTGCCCCCCCTCTGTCTTCGCTATCATTTCTTATAAGTGACGGACACCCTGGACAATTCAAGCGCGAGATACTTTGCACTTGGTGCGCTGACAACTCGGTATGGTTATGGAAAGTGCATTAAAAGACCTTTCCAAGATTAAAGGCGACTGAGTGGAAAGTTTGTAGACCTTGAGTGAGAAATAAGAGAACTTTTTTTAAAGGGATTTTTTTTTTTGAGAAGGGAAGATCTTTCGCTTGGCGATTACATCTCTCGAGATTTCTCCTCTCTCACAATTCAGCAGTGACCATTTCGCTTGGACATAAAAAACGTGCGATTTCCAAAGTGCCTCTTTACTCACCCAAAAAACGACCAACTCGCCAGCCAAGAATCTCAGGTCTCTTCTTCCGTAATCTGCTTCATCAAAGAAGAAAGGTTATTTGGCCAAAAAAGAGGAGAATAAAGGAGCTCAGCCTCATAAGGTCATGTCGTCAAGCTTTGCTTGCTCACTGACTCGCACGCACGTGCACACACGCACAATGATGATCCACGACTCCATCTACTCAGAAAACCGCAGAAGCAAAGCTACCAACTCCGGCAGCTCACACATTGACATCCACACTATGCAGTATGGATGTGTAAATATTGACTACTGTAGCACGCCGCATAGTACGTTTATGAATGAATATATAGCGCACACACACACACACGAATAAAGAAAAAAGAAGGATATTTCTGGACTTTCTTGGCACCTTTTGCATCGTCCGATCAGATTGGAACCGTCTTTTGCTTCAACAATGAATGATCCTGGACTGAAGGAAAAAATGCCTCCCTCCCCCTTCTTCTTGAAGCACCCGCTGGACAAAAAATCGCATTGAAGAAGAAAGTCCAAGGCTCTCAGTGACCCCTGCCAATCACATAACCTCTGGAGGCCACTCTTCTCCCATTCTGGCCGCGCACGCACTCGCGCACTCTACATAAAACAAATGCACGCGCGCACAAGCCAATGTACCCAACACAAGGGACGTCGTCCTGTCCTCCTTTTTCTCACCCTCACCCTTTTTCTTCGTCTTCTTCTTGTGTCCTGCTGGGACGGGGGATTTCTCGAGCATCTGGCATTTCCTGCGAAAAATGACTAAGGGAGAGATGGTCGATGCTCTTCAGTCCTTTCTGGTATCCTCCTCTGCCTCCCCCCTCCCCCTACCGGTATTTTTGATGTACAGCAAAACAGACAGGAAGGCAGAGATGCATTTTCATGACTTACAGGTGGGGGGTCCTCCCCGTTTAGGCGCCTTTGTTGGGGTTTATGCAAAGTAACATTTGCACAATCGGGCCCCGAGTCCTGGCTACGCAGAAGAGTGCACGTCAGATGTCTAAACTGCACTGTTTGGAGAAAGTCTCGATGACACTGACGAAAAGTTGAGCAAGCGGCGATCGGCAGGTATTGACACGTGAGCATGCACAAGCGAACCCGGCCTTAAGAGGCCTTCAAGTCAGCCTAGGGTAGAGAATCAACAAAAGAATCGCCTCCTTTCAGTACGGCAATTTGTGAAACTCTTTCTTGGCACTTGGGGCGAAAAATTCTTTTTCACTTCTAAGCCTTGGAGGAAGAAAACTTTCACGGATAATCTCGGAAAATGAACTTTTTTGTAGTGGCCAAGCTGAATTTTCCAGCAAAAGTTTGCTCAAAAGAGAAAACAAATGATCCAAAATGAGAGGCAACAATGGCTGCTTAGTTTCTGCCTGTTCAATCGTTTAAGGCACTTCTGGTCTCTTCAGCTGCTCAGGGATGAGGGCATACACACAACATCACAACCAAAGCAGATCGTGCAACCGCTCCTTAAGAAGGAAATTCGAGAAGAAAAAGTCCGTGCTTTTTTATGTGCAAGCGATCTGTATACTACGTAATGTAGGAAAACAGTTGGGCGAGATTAGCATACAAATATTTGAATTCTCTAGCTGGCATTTTTTTGGCAGAAGACAACAGAAAGAAGGGGAAGAGATTTGGAGCTTTCTCCTTAAGGCCCGTTTGCACAACAAGTTGGCGTCATCAGGCCCGAAAAATTAGTCAGCAGCCAGCCGGAAAAAAAAACCCGTTCATTACAGTGCGGCGAAGCGGCGAGTTGCACTAGCAAAAAAAAGGCAAGAAAAACCAGGACAAAGTCTGCCAGCTTGAAGGCTCCCTTTGTCCAGCCATCGCGTAGATTTGCGAATCTTCAATTGACTTGGGCGTCCACAATGTTTGTATTGGAGACGTTTTTGCCATACGAAAGTTTTGGGTTTTTCCTTCCTCAGGGTGTATTCCACTTTCAGTGAGCATCTGTCTCCGGGACATGGAGCTCAAGCTTCCGCCAGCGGTCACCCTTGGTGAGACGGTGACCCTCAGTTGCCAGTACCATTTACAGGTAAGGTGAAAAAAAAGCGAGCACCTTCACTTAGCACCAGAAGGAATACGGACTTCACGTATTTTCTCGCTTATTACCTCAGGGAGAGCGTCTGTACACGATCAAGCTGTACAAGGGCAGACACGAATTCTTGCAGTTGGTGCCGGATAAGGACCCACCACTCAAGACATTTCCACTCAAGGGAGTGAACGTGCAGGTAAGAAGAACTCAAGAAAATTTGCCAAAGAAGAAAGGTACCTTAAGTATATTATCGATACTGGGATCTCTCTTCCTCTGCTGTCTCCTATAAGTTTTCGCCTGTACGTACCTGAACAGTATCAGTAGATATGTTAGAGGAACATACGATTTCGCAGGGTGAGCACTATATTTTCCTCCTCCCCCCCCCCTCTCGCCATCCCCCCATGAGCTTTCGCGTGTCGCACACATGGAGTACGACGCATAACTTAGAAGTGTCTCAGTAAAACTTTTATATCACATCAAGTTGAATTACAAGACACACTCGTACAGTACTGCAAGTCGTGCTTGTGCCGCTTATACATATGCTGCACCGCTCTCTTTCACTCGCACCCTCCCTCACACACCTGAACACATTGGAGCCAGCTTCCATCAAAATGAACTGTCTTGAGCACTCGTGTATGCTCGGGGTATCATGTGCCCGTCTGATGTGTTCTAGGCCTAGAGGCCTAAAAAGAAAGAAAGATCCAATCAAGTTTATGTATACTTTTTTCCACAGAACGTCTCCCTAAATGGCAGTGGATGGTCCGTCCGAGGTCTGACCCTCAGTTTGACCAACGTGAATCTCTTCACCAGCGGGTTGTACGGATGCGAGGCCTCGGCAGAGGGATCCTTCCACACCGAATTGGTCAGGCGACACATGACTGTAATAGGTAGGAAGAGGGGGGGGGCAAATTTTTAATTGTCGTGCAAAGATCAGCCTAAAAGAAAACTTGCCTAACGATGGCTTTCCAACCGTGCTTTCCGTCACACCTCTGCCGCCAAAGGTCCTACTTTCCAGCCAAAACAAGATAGAAAAGGTGCGTGCAGAGAGTTAACTTTGCTGCCCAGCAACTCGGTTTAGGGGGGAGGACACGAAAACTCACCTGAACTAAAGAGGACTTTTCTTTTTCAAAACAGAGCAGGTGGCAGATTTGGAACACATGAAAAAAAGAGAGCGGAAATTCGTGTAACTCTTAACATCCATGACGAATGGCAGAGGCTCCCCTTTAAGTTACTCAAAGTGCTTAAACTGTGAAACTTTACTGATTTTTTCGAGCGTGTTTACCTTGTCTCCATTCACCTTCCCATCCGAGGTTGGTAAAAAGTGCTTCATGCAAGACAAAAAAGATGTGAGGCGGCGGCTCCCGACGCAATTTTTATGAAGTTTTCAAGAAATCCCCTTTTGGGAAGGATAAAGTGAGACGAAAGGAGCCACTTAGGGCAAAGAAAACCTGGTTTGAGTGTCACTGTCAACGCCGTAGACTTGGCTTCCGTTGAAGTGTTGTAAGTACGTCTCCCTTGATGACTATCGGAGACAACGGGAGCGATTACTTACACAAAAGTATGGTGCTCATATACAGTAAGCTGTAATGGGTTACTGAAACATGTTGCCGTAAAGATGTCAAAACTTTTTACTCGGGAATTACTTTCTGTCTCTGTTATCTCCAGTAATCCTGTGCTCCGTTTTTCCGAAGAATAAAGTGACGCACCCTTGTGATCTGGGTCTCGTGAGACGTCTTTTCTTTCCAAAAGCTTTGAGAAATGTTCACCACTCTCTTGGGGGCCATTTGCACCAAAAAATAAGTGCATTCATGCCCTAAAAGACTTAGGAAGACACGACGTATCCGATCCACAAGTAAAGAGATGCAGAGACGATGGATACGTGGAAGTGCATATACACTTTACATACGATACATATACTGTAGTACAATATTGGTCTTATTTTGTCTTCCAGTGAAACCCCTGTCTAGGCCTGTGGTTCTTGGCTTCAAGTCAAGCTACAAGGTCAGCGACATGCTCGACATGTCTTGCGTGGTGAAGGACACCTTCCCAGCAGCAAACATCACATGGTTCATCACAGGAGAGAAGGTGGGAAGCTCTTGGTGACATATTAACTGCTAGATAAGCGACACCTACGACTACAGCACCAAAATTACATCGACTACGTTTAACCTTGAGCAACAGTCTGTGGACTCCTGACGCATGCACACATGCAGGAAAGAGTGAGATTCATTATCTCGTCAGCAGGCAGTGTATCACCAAAGATGGATCTTTTAGCCATGGAACAATCTGGGATTTGGTGGCTTCACTGCCGATAGTCTCAATGTACATCCTCCTGTGATGTGCAATGCCTGTTTGGTTGCCAAGCCCTCAATATTTGCGTTAAGCTTTATATGGTGGGTGAAGCTGAGGAGTTGTTAATCATTCGCTCCTATTGTGTCACTGTATAGATATCTGACCCCTCGTCGGTGACGTCCTCGGTCTCCTCCTCGCCGCTCACCAGGCTGCTGACGTCCCACTCGCGGTTGAAACTGCCGCTGAGGAAGAAAAACTTTCGCGACGGGCAACTTTCGGCCAGGTACCGGTGGAAACTTTACGGAAGCTTACACTGTGAGCGGTTCCACGCTCTATGATGGACAGGTGTGTGGGCAGCTTGCTGACGATGCACTGGCAGAGTGCGATCGTCAGAGTGAGAGAGGAGAAACCCGAGACGTTAGCGGCCGCGGCGGCTGACAGCATGACGGCAGCGACTGTCAACTTCGAGGTGATGGCCGGCAGCAGCGGCGGCTCCAAAGTGGCGGGAGTCATGCGGAAGACCCTGCTAAGCAAAGGTATGTCGTAGCCCCGCTGAAGATCAACAACTGGACGTACAGGTTGACACAAAAAATGCTGCCCTCGTCATCTTGGCCTTGCAGCAGAAATCATGTAAATTGACCATGATATTTTTCCATTCCGAAAGCTCCGTCTCAGCTCATCAAGGATTTCAAATTAGGATTAAGAAGGGTTTTTTGGCGAATAAGACTAGTCTTTATCATACGTAATCGCTCTTTTTCGAGGGAGCAGTCATTTTGTGTCATCTATCGTCGGACCAAATTCTGTGGATGACCCATTTTACATATGGACAGTGATGGCTGCTGAGCAGCAAGTTGGGCATCTCAGAGGCATCTGTAACTGAGGGTCACCTACAGACTCTTCTGTGGCATTAGATATCTTTACAAATAACGATGGTACTCAAGACCCTGAGATTGGTGTTGACATGTGAGTCCATCAGTTGATATGTCAACCATACATACACGTTGATGCTTTGAGCATTCTGGCATCAGCTGACTTGACATGAAGTTACAGAATAACCTGCCACTGAAAATGCGATACTAAGGTATGCATACTTTGCTAACAAAGACAAGTTACCTTTGGTCACTCAATGTCTGTTGAGAAAGTCAGTTGTTGCCCAAGGAATCTGCCATCGCATGAAAGACCACAGTGGGAAAGCACTTATCCACAGATTTTGGTCGGACGGTGTACTATACTTTGCCTCGTTTGCATAGTTATTTTTTGGTTTCAAACGTTACTGAGTACAGGGCAGGGGAATTTATGCACTGCAGTGCATGTTTCCTTCTTGGTTGTCGTTGTTCTGTTGCTGTGTGCATGCCTAAAGTCCTGAATGGAGTACAAACAGCCATGGCTCCATCATAACTGCTCGGATAGAGCTAATTCCAACGACACTTGAATATTAATGGGTCTCAAGTTTTGTATCCTGCCAAATTCAGGAGATTTGGCAAAATTTGAATGTCATCATTTTTTGAGAGCCGCTATCTTCTACTAGTTCAGAATGGGCTGGCTCCGCTAGTTCAGCACTAGAAGAGCACTGACGACATTTTTTCCTGAATATGAGAGCCATTAGTGACAAGAACATTTGTGCAACCTGCGCAACACTGCATTTCACAAATTTTCCTGAGCTCATGTGAAGTTGAATAATCAGCGTTAAGGCGCTAAATGATTGTCCTCTGCACCAAGATTTTTCCTTGTAATGACACTGACACCTTTTGCGCATACCAAATGAAACGTGACAACCAGAGGGGTTCTTTGGCGTTGGAAGTGGCTCTGGATTTGAGGTACATATTATGGCTAACGGCGCAAGGCTCAGTGCCTACATATTCATCACAGGCCCACATGATCACAGAACCCGCCAGTTTTGACACGAAGAGACACCACCCTGCTCGATCCTACATCGATCAGACTCGATTGATCTATGAGAAAGTGCTCATCTTTGTCTCAATCGGAGGAACATACGTAGTACCTCTTTAACCGTCCTCGGCGACGACGAGGATGAGCTCACGTCTAAGTAGCAAAGCCCCCCACAAGTGGATCATGGATGTACTGCTAGACTCAGTAGTTGATGGATTAACTGGCGAAAAACCGGTATAATTTTGGTCATTTTTTGAAAACGCTAAAAGAATAACCCGAAAAAGCTGGCAAAGTAAAACACCGCATCTTCTCTAACACAGGCCTTGCCTATGGGACTCCGTAAATTTGCCTGGTCACGGCTCGTCAACAACTGCCAGATTTATTGAACAAAGCAGATGAGTGAGGACAAACGGTCTTATCCAGAGAAAAGTAAGAAGTCCACTTACTTCTCTCCAAGGTGTTGATGAACGCGTTTTGACTTTGAGGAACGAGGAACGGAACTAGTAAGATGAGGAACGGGAACGGGAACGACTTGTTCAAGGTCATTGCTGAGTCGTTCCAGCTTGAGTCATACTGGTCCAGGCATGAGGAGAGAGACCCCAAGCCAACCACTACTGAATAGTCAACTGAATTGCCACGTGGAATCATGAGAAATCCTAGTTATGTTGAACGAACAAGGTGAGGTGTGACCACACACTTCACCTTGACCAAGAGAGGAAAGCGTGGCAAAACAAAAGCTGAAAAGATTTCTTTTCAGCTTTTCTTTTCTTTTCTGAAAGAAAGCTGACGGGCTGATGGCGTCATTTGCCAGCTCCTCACCTGATGAGATGAAGGGCGTGTCTGCTGACCCCTAAGAAAAGGAACTGGAATGGGAACGGGAACGACTAGAGGCTCGGGGCTCCGTTCCTGATGTTGAGGAACGAGTCAAGATCTGGCTTCTCTCTGGCTTCGTCCAGCACGTGCGGCACAGGCTGAAGCAAAGGATTCGGTCGAATCCTTCATGACCTCATCTGTAAGACCACTCACGCTCTCAGCAGTCTCAGGCAGTTGGTCACGGCTGGACTGCGAGGGGGGGGGGCTGGGAGGAGGGTGAGGCAACATGAACGGCCCCAGGGACATGCCAGGGGAGCTGATCATGTATGATATGTTGATTATAGACATACTCAGGTGCTACTGCGATGGCGACTGGTCATGGATGAGACTGTGCGCACAGTGGTCACACATGAGACGTGCTGCATACTGACGGACTTGAGGTTTTCTGTGATGGCGCAGGACGAAACCATTTGTCTTCACTCAATTTGCAGCTGTCGCTGAGCTGTGGCCAGGCAAATTTACAGATGTCCATAGTTGGGGCGGGAGCAATGACTCATCCTTTTCTTCTTCTAAGTCCCTCATTATCACATACTGTATTGTGACTATGACGTGGTCAACTGAGAACTGAGCCCACCCAAGCCAAGGGATTACTTATGCTGAATTGATGGCCACAACTGTCTACACTAACTTTCGCTGTTTTCGGCCAACTACGTAGGAGGGGGTCAAAAATCCATGCAAAGATAGGAGTTGCTTATACCAGGTCATTCCGTTAGTAATGTGGGTATTTGGATAATACTTGGTCCAAGTGGTTACTTTGGTTTGAAGTCCTTTCCAAGCTTCTTACAAAAAAATGACAGGTACTTACGGAATAACCTACGCAATAAAGGAGAAGAGCAGCAGGACGCAAAGGTTGCTTACATTGAAGGGTTGTCTATGTGAGAGGAAATACTAAATTAGAGGAGTTGCTCATATTGCAGGCAGAAATGTAGCATGCAGGGGTTAACAGTAAAGAACACAACGAGTTGTCCACTATGGACATTTTACTTTTCTTTGCTGTGACAGCAGTGCTCACCAACACGGTAGCTTTTATGACAGAGGTAAGGCACCTAGAAGTATAGAGATCTGATTTTTGGCCATTTTAGGAAATGCACCTGCAAAGTACAGTATGTGCACGTGGGGTTTCATGTGAAATATAAACCCAGCCAAATACTTTTTAACTGTGCCTCATGAAAAGGAGCTGCAGCCTTGCAAAAGTAGCCCCACAATGGTGTTTCCGGAGCTGTGTATGCTGGGTAATGGGAAGTTTTTAAAAGTAAACAATTTTTCATCTTTTAAAAACATGAACCTGAAGCAATTTGAAATAACTTGGATGTGTTGGAAACCTGAAAACTTTCCAAACATGAAAACTTTATTAAAACATTTCACTTTATAATTTTTTCCAAAGATTAAGAAGAGCTATTTTCGTCTCTGATCTCTGGTCGTCTTTGATAGATAAAATATTTATTTGAGGTTCATTGCACGAGCACTCACAGCTTAAGATGAACTTTTATCCTTTTTACTTGGATTTTTTCGAACATAAAAAACACGTAGGAAATTTTTCATAAATCCTATTTTCGTTCTCATGATTATATCTATGTCAACTGACTGCACCACACTGCACTGCAAGACTCCGACAATATGTCCGTACAAGATCAGTCAATTACGCACGCGTTTTATTCTCATCACACGTCCTGTGTACGGACTCATTCGTGCCATAGCTGCATGGGACAACCGTGGGTCTCATCACAGTGACGACAACAGGAACAACGACTTTTTTTGGTGCATTCAGAACGACTGCTGGTGTGATTATGTCGACTGCAGGTTGAACGACACGAGAGCCACCGGCCTAGACTGAAAGGTCACCACTCTTGTTTGCTTCATGAAGTCTTCAACGTTGTACGCACGTTGATAGGGAGTGAGGAGATAAAGCTCGCTCGCCGAAACTCTTCTTGATGAAGCCCCAAACTTTTGCCGACTCCTGGCTTTGTGGCTCACTGCTTAGTGTAAGTATAGGTGATTTTGAAAACATAGTTAAGAGGACAAAGAGGCATAAATCTTACTGTCCCGTGCAAAGAGGATCTTTTAAATGTTCACACACCTCGACTTCATTACAAACGAATTAGCCTGAAGGATCCCTCTCTTTGTCAGAAAAAGAGTGAGCAGAGGGAAGCACGTTTGTCTAGAAAGCTCACACTTTGGCCCTTACTAGGCTCTGCATGACAAAATTAACGTTACTCGAGCATTAACCAACAGTTTCGGAGACTTTATGGGCACGAGACCAGCTGCAGGGTCCTGAAACCCTCGGCTTAAAGTCCTGAAAAGACGAGTGCGTTAGGTTGCGTGAGGAAACTTTCGGACTTTCTATTTCAGGCTCTTATCCAGATGTATCTTCCTCCTGCATCCTGACGATTGTGGTCCTAAACTTGTGGTCTTCTTAGCCCAAGACTCCATCTTCTATGTCTTTCGTTTCATCGACATCAGTGTGATATGGCAAAGTATATTGTGAAACAAATATGGAATACGTACTGTGTTGTATACAAAAATCATTCACGACCTTGAACTTGCATTCCATAAGGACTTAATCTGTGCTATACACCCTACGTGCCAGTCCTTCAGATACGTGACGTAGGGCATTTTTATGAGATTGAGGTCCATGCTGATTAGTGTTGTTCTCGACAAGCAAGTGCCGAAAATGCACAGGAACGCCGTTGGAAAGCTGAAAATTAACAATGTTTGCAAAGAAAAGTTCCCAAAGAAAAAACCCACTTATTTTCCTATAAGTCTCAGGGCGAGTTTGACTGGCACTCGCTTGACACACCGCCTGTAGGCAACGCTTTTCCTTTGCGTGGCAAAACTTGCCACAGCCGCAATCTATGTGGCTGCTGTAGCCGCCGATGGTTTGGGAGGCCTCCATGCATCAGTAGTGATGGAGGCCGCTTGAGGTCTGCGGCCTTTTTAAGCCGCTGACGCCGCAGAACTTCGTCCGGATTTCATCCACCTTCAGGATTCGCCGCTGTCTTGTGCGAGGATTTGAACTTATTGGACAGAAAATTGAAAACTATCAAGGACAGTTATTCTTACCCCAGAGGAAATAGTGATGTGACGACTCTCATAGGGTATTTCTTTACTTTCTCTGATCCTACTCTTATGTCACATCGGGAGTTGAAATGCACAATTTCGACGCATTCGCTAGATATACTCCTACTCCTCGTTTTTCCAAGTGCTCGGCTCTGTCTGTTACTAAGGCTCTGCTTGTATGCACTGAATAGAGGGGGTATCAAAGAAAAAAAAAGCACCTCTGTGGAGTCTGTGGAGGTGCGTGATTCCAAAAATAGAAGTTTCCGCATAGAGCTACTAAATACGTATACTGTACTGATGCCATTGGTGGGTACGCACAATTTTACTCAGTGCGGTACCCCTCCTGCTGCTCGTTCTTGTCGTCCTCCATGGACCTGAGCCCATCTCTGAAGTGATGCCTCAATCGGTGTCGGACAAAACCCACGATCAGGTCTGGTTGGGCGCAGTAGCACCCAAGCCAGCCCCAGCTTTAAAGATGAAAGCAAATTTTGCATTTGGCTTTACTTTACGCGTCTCCGCTCAGACGCCACTTGAGCCAGAGGCTGTCGACGAATTCCACGCGAGTCTTGCAGGGCCCGCCCAGCACCGTCTCCTTCCAGCAGTTGCTCCTGTTGCTTTCTGGCACCATTCACCTAAGACCTGAATAATAAGTACAGTCGATTCCCGATATCCGGGTTCTCGATATAACACTTTCTCTCGCTATAATGTCTTTTTCCCTGCTTACCGATGTTTTACTTCGCAAGAAATCATAACATTATTTCCGCTATACCATCCAAACCCTGTCCATAAACAGTTACATCGAGAATCGACTGTATTGTCCTATTATCCAGTGCCCGGGAAATCGGTTCACGGAAGAGGCCACAATTACGCTCAGGTGCATTAACAAGAGGTCCTTATACACAAACCTACAACCCTGGTCATCGTTGCAAGCATCTCCGTCTCTTCCCAAGGTTTCACAGGCTCCACTGACACAACTCTCACTTTGAAGACAATCTGTTGAGTGCTAGCGGGATTGTCCCAGTGGGGTTGTCCCCTCTCCTCAGCGACCACATCGACCATTAGACTGACAGACCACGGCACTCGGGATCAGTTGAACACGTGCCTGGTACATACAACTAGCGTTACGCACCTACTATTATACCCCATTATATGACGCGGTGAAGTGAGAGCGTTTTGACCTTTTATCTCACCCTGCTTCGACGACTTAAACGGGAACGTCCAGATCGATCTCGTTAGGCGGCCTTCCTGTATAGCCGCGGCTCCTACGAAATGATGCTCTGTGAGCATCTCCGTCGTGCTGGAGCTCAATGCGATCACAGAACAAATGCGCAGACTTCATTCATTCCTTGCGCGCTGAAGACTGCGGACACGGCGAACTCCTGAGCTCTTTCGTCCTCATCAGCGTCCACAAAAAGGAGGTGGCCATTAGTCACTCGCTGTCCTTCACCTCAGAAAGCCAAATTCGCAAACTAATCTTGCGCGTCTGGAGAGAACCGTGCGGAAACCTTCGTTTCTAAAATGCATCCTTGGTGGAGCGCGTCTTTCCTCGGGTAAGGTCCACAAACAGCGAGGCGGTTGGACCTGGAGATTCATCTTGGAAGAGTCCATTTACACATTTTCTCGGCCGCGAGTTAACTTTTATGCCTATACGCAAATGAAGCGTTAGTTCGAAATGGTTTGAAACACCTGCTCAAATGGATTCTCGCTACTAGAATAAGCGTCAATGAGAAGGCAAAAAGCAGTGGGAAAAAGTGTCTCTTGGCAACATGATAATGCATTATACAGCTGACAACATATTACAAAGATAGATGGAGGCCTCCAGGGGCCATGATGTCAGTATGCACAACAGGGCTACTAAGTAGGAAAAAGTCACTTAACTCACTTAGGCAAACCCCGCGGGTTTATACCTACATGCTAATATGTACAGCGTCACCTTGTCATTCGGATTTTTTTTACCAGCTTTTGGGTTATATTAAAGCGTGCGTGGATCTACGTGTAACACAATTCTGACACTATGCGGTTGCTCTGGAGCGTCTGACAACATTTCTCCACGATACATCTTCGCATACAAGTATGTCCCATCATGGATATCTGACAAACGTCATTTGTTTTTTTCCCTAGTGATGCTCTAAAATTCAGTAAAAGTGGTGTGTATAGTAAAGTATAGGTTCGAGAGCTTACGCTGAAATGTGTTTGCATGAAAAACTCATGGATAAATAACTGCTATATACAACCACCCCCCTCTAAAATCTCTCCAGGTTCTTGCCAGTGACCAAATTTCTCCTCCGCTCTCTACTTGTTCTTCAGATTCTGCAATTTCTTTGTAGTTGCTTTTTCCTTGCCGAAAGCAGCTGGAGAAGCTTCATCGTTCTCTTCAGCTGAGATCTCCATGGCCTCTTCAGAAGCATGAGGAGCAGAAGTTATACCAAAACAATTGAACAATGAATCCATTTTAGGCTATGTACAATCCGGTCGGATCTAAGAAGTACCTGGTTGCTGGCTGAGGGCCAACAAGACATTTGCCATCCGCTTCTCCTCCTCAGTTCTCTGTACAGGAGAGACATCGGGGCTCAACCCATGAGCCAGAGAAGGTGGTGCTTTCAGCTCGAGCTCCTTCAGTGGTTCAGTAATGCTAGACAATGTTGGCGTTTGCCCTCGGCGACTTGGTTGCAACTTGGGCAGCACCATCCTCCTACCGTTAGCTGCCGCAGCTATGCCTTGTTTAGGTGCAAAATTAGAAGGTCCAGAAAATGAAAATAAGTATCTCGAGGTCGCGCCGATTGGTCGTCCATAGGTAGTTGCTGGTGCTCCCCTTCCAGAAGTCTGTCCAGATGCTGAGGTGGCTGGTACTGTCATTGAAGTTGCGCAGAACACTGGAGCAGTAGGAACTCCTGGTCCGCTCGCCGATGATGCTCCTGCCGCTGTATCTGAAGATGGTTCAGAAGATGTTGAGAGCGCTTGTAAGGATTCTACTACGGAATCTGCAGAGGAGCTGGTGCTCGAAGCTGCTGAAGTTCTCCTTCCTCTACGCCTGGGAGCTGCATAGTGAGGGTTGTTCCTGAGCCTGGACTTTTCATTTTCTGCCATGTACAGATATACAGCCCGGGGAACATCCGCGTATCTATGAGTCTGGAGATGCTGCCTCATGTTAAAACTGAAGAAAAGAACTCATATAAGCAAGTGCCATACTGTATGTATGCTCTCACTGAGTACATACTTCTGTGAAAACAACTTGCTGCAGACTGGGCATTCTGCAGTCATCACTCCCCTGTGGAGCCTGTTATGCCGGTACAACGAGCTGGGGTCCTTGAACAACTTGTGGCAAAGGGCGCAGTGGACCATCTGGCGATGGGTCCGTTTGTTCATCATGGGGCTTCCGTCTTCTACGAAAAAAGAATCATGTGGGGCAAAAGCCTTATTGCCAGCTACAAAAAACTTACTATTAAGAGCGGAGTATCCTAGGACATCTTGCTCATCTGAGTTTTCAGTGGGCTTTTTCCTCATGATAACCGTCCGTCCATCGGCCTGGTTTCTCCAGACAAAGTTTGCATGCACCGGGTTCTTGAGGTCAACTGTGGTGTCTGCAGCACGCAGCACAGACTTGCCTGATGGGGTTGTAGTGAAAATTGCACTGGCGTTTGAGGGCGACGACGTTGCCCCTGCTGAGCTTGCAGCAGATCCGACTGTCACGCATCTGGGTGCGAGAGGAGACCTTGATCTGTCGCGACTTCTGCTCCTGCGACCCTGAGGACCCGCAGTGGAGGGCGGCACTGTCGGTAGGCTGTGACGAAGAGTGCTTACTGACTCAACACCACGACCTCTTGCAGCGTCTGGGGGAGTGGCAGCTATGGGTGGGAGAGGTACCATCCCTCTCACACTGAGGTCCATAGGCTGGGGAGGGATGCTATTGAAATATTAACCTGACACGCGGTAACAATAGAAATATCCCACCTGGTGTTGAGGGAAGACATTGACCTGTCCAACAGTGGCCGCAGCGGTGATCAAACCTAGAAAGAGAATTACGGGTCTTAAAGCTATCCCCACTTAAAAAATCTTCGGTAATGGCAATGAAGTCAGCTCTACAGATTGGTATGCTCGAGACCAGCAGACAAACACGAATTGATGTGATCGTCTTTGGCATATATCAGAATTCATGGAAAACATTCATTAAAGATACAGTAAACTTGGATCACAATAATATCTTTAAAAATTAGGCCCCTATAGGGACGTTATTCACTCACCCCTCATTCGCTTTCCCTCCTCCTCAGGGCTGAGGCTCCTGGAGTGCCCGGAGGATCCCGTTAAACCACTATCTACACACAACAGAATAGTTTGTTTGAGTATTGCTGCCTGAGAGTCCTTGCTTTCTACTGTACACGGACTGACCCGCTCCATTGGTTTGATGAATATAGATCCCTGAACTGTTTGGTTGCCAATGGCCCTGGAACTGAAAAGGCCCCCCGAGGAAAATAAGTAACGGGAACTGATGCGCTGCACCAGACTGAATCTCACCACGTTCCGAGTATCCTCGCCTTCGTCAATTTTGAGCTCAGCCTCTGAAGAGTCGTCATCACTTTGATCTTCCGTCTGGCTCTGACTCGCACCCGGCACTCTCCTCATGCGGGCTGGAGATTGGCCAGATGCTGATGGCCTGTGCGGATCACACAGGTCCATAAACATGTTAGGAATACTGTTTTCCAAAAGTCTTAAAAAAGGCATATTCTTCCAATTTAAACTCAATAACTGAAAGTTCAAATGATGAATATTAGTTATGAAAATACCCTTATCACTCGTATGCTTTATTTATAACAGTACGTGACGCTCATTACCTGTGGGTCGTCAAACTGTCCTCTTTATGTGCAGGGTCAGATCGGGTGAGAGCCCTTCCAAAGGCTTCCAGACGCTGAGCTGAGGCCTGCTGCATGTAGAACATCTTGTACTGCATGAGCTTGCTCATAGTAGATAGGTATGTCTAAACTCACCCAGATGGCTGTGGCGGCGGTGTTCGACGGCTTCGAGCGACCGACGGTGTCGAACTCGGCCGCTGCAGCGTACGCGGTCTGGTACATTAAACCGCTGAAAGAGCGACATCGTTACACTTTCCCCATCCCAATCGCAGGCCCGAGTTCATACGATACTTTCAGGTACTTTCCGACCTCAGAGTCCTCTTGGACGGACTTACGCCAAAGAGGGCACCTAAAGTTTGAATGTTGAGCTCAAATTTGGAGCAAGTCTGGATCCATATGTCTTCTTAGCCTACACAACATAAGCATAAAAACGGTTGCATGCTGTTGTTATTTTTCAAACCATGGGGCTGTAAATCTCAGTCAAGAAATCCCAATCACTGGGTGGAATTGTTATTTTTCAGAATAACTGCGATCGATGGCAATGGTGCAAGGAGGAGAGAGCACATCTTCCCAACAATCCAACTTTAAAAGCGCATATTAAAAGTCATTTCCGTGAAATACACAGTAAAAAGAAATTGTAGAGCATGATCTGCGGTTTCCAAAACGGTGCGGCAATCGACGATCGGACTAACGGTTGCAGAGTTTTCAACTATGAGAATAGGCTTTCAAATGCTCAAGGAGGACTGTCAAATGAATCTGGCACCAATAAATCTGGGGTCAACCTACATTCAACCCCCCCATGCTGACCCGAATCTAGACGAGCATGTGATAGTGTAGATTGGGAGCCCACTGATTTTGGTAATGCACAAATGCGACGCAGTAAAGTTATGTCCCATTGACCTCTTAAGCTTCGTTGGTGACGGAAGACATATGAAGCTTGACTCTTTCAACATTTGAGCTAAAAATTCAAACTACAAGGTCGACAATTCGCGTGCGTCCCTATCATGTCCTAGCAGCTGCCAATTGGCAAACCTTGAGATTCTGCTTGTGCTGTGCACCCGAGATCAACTCGAGGAGTTTTATGTTCATGAAATTGAAGTAGCGAAGCTAGGCCTTCGATTGAACATTTTTTTTGCAGTTACGCTTTCACCATAACAAATTAAAGAATGTTTAATGTGCTTACGTACACGCAAACATACGTACGAGTTTACACGTATGCACACTTTTATGTACAAATATATTTTTGTGAGATATTTGACAGTCTTGTATGATTTAAGTGCGAATGTGTCACCAGCAAGGCGAACACAACATCAGCTCTTTCACGCAAAACGCTCCGGTCAGCTTACAATTTTCCTCCGAGGTTTCACATGACTTTTTTAAACAAGGAAGTTTGGCGCTTACCTGACCGGAGACTGTGACCCAAGTAGGTGAACCTCGCCGTAAGGACCAAAACAGGTCAAGTTGGATGGAAGCTACACAACGTCCCCTTGGATGCAACCAGTAGCAAAGAAACGCAGAATGTTTGAGGAGCTCTGACCACTGAGAACCCTCGCGGTCAACCGACAGGTGCCAACTAGAGATGCTCCGAGCCTGGACCCGAGCTCGGAAGTTCGAATAAAGTTTCAGCCAACCCGGCCCGACTTGGGTTCGAAAACGAAAAAATGCTAGCCGCTCTACGAGAGATACGTCGAGTCCAGGCCCCAGTGCGAAAGGTCGAAAGTTCGAAGCCATTTTCAGCCAGCCCCACCCGACCCGAGCTCGAAAAAACCCTAGCTCGACCCATCGCTACGTCCAACTGCCAAGCTTAGGCAGACGCCTCTTTCTTCGCGCGCTTCTTCTGTTTTGGCGCCAGAAATAGACGCCAGGCAGGCGACGGCTGCCGTCGGCTGGGGTCGCGGCCGAGCTGACCGGCACGCAGCTGTGGCAGTTTAAGGAAGGTTTGACCATTGAATAAGTTGACTTAAACTAGTGTGACAAGGTTATTCCCGGCAGATCTGAAAGTAACTTCCGGGATCCACTAAGGAATCAAACATCTTCTACGAAGGAGTTCTCATGGTTTAAGGTTTTAGGCTTCCTCCTCCAGCCCTAAGACTTGTCTTTGCACCACTCAGACATCGGCGTTTTTGCGGATTTCCCATCACATCCATGTTAACTCCGCAAAACTGGCAAAATCAAGTACAATCTTTTCAATCGAGCTCTGAATTTATGGTGCTGCGAATCCATGCCAAATTTTTGTAGCAAAAATGCACTACCTATACATGAGTGCCATCCAAAAATGAGCACGATCTGCGCTCAGGAGCATGGCCATAGCTCCTAAAACAAGACCCAATAGATTCAACACACAGTGTATGTATGAACCGTAAATGAACGTGAACGAAGGGAAATCGACTCTATGCAATTTTAGCTATCCTTGACGACATTTAGCATGACGATATCAGAACTAGAACTGTCATTGCTCACAAAAGGCTCCATAACGGCTGCTGCTGAAAGTCTGTCTGGGTGAACCGTCCTTAAATGTAGCGGTCCCTTCTGAAATTTGGATTCCTACTGCTATTGCCAGCCGGCGTTGCCGCCCCCTCTGTACATTAACTTGACTACCGTGGAGACAGCAGCTTAAGCAGAGGGAATGAGGAGAAGGCTTTGTGTCCGTCGATTTACCTGCTGCAGCCAAGACACTGATAACATCTTGAATTTAGCTCGTCTTGCCGCATTTATACGGACCCAAAGGATTATGAATTTGTTAGCCGCGACCCTGACTTTTCCAGCAAGAGCTGCCCCGAGGAAAATAGAGAAAAACTGGGCAACTCTTTACGTGAGGTAATTACAGGTTATACGTTTCGCACCTGTTTGACGCAGAGCAACGGTCTCTGCACGTACAAAAGCAGTCGTCTTATAGTTACAAGCATGTCACAAAAAATTCATCTCTATTTCTTCAGTTTGTCACCTTGAGATTATCCCAGACTTTCCTGAATTTGATGATCAACTTCTCTCTTCCTGTCACGTCAACTACCATCCCTGCCTCTTGACAAATTGACAAGCACGCACACTTCACTTCTTTTTTTTTACCTTGAGAGTAGGAAGAGCATGGGGTAGGTGCGAGAAAGATCATCAATCATTGACTTTTTCCTCCCACTTTATTTAGGGCAACTGTATAGCTGCTGCTACAAATGGGGCTGCACACACACACACTCGCGCACACGCGCGCGCGCACTATTTGAGAGTGCTCTGCTGCATGGACTGAGTTTACTTTGTCCTTGTGTAATTTTAATACCGTACATATGAAACTGGAAGCGGTGAATAATTATGTGTCTTGGGCCCATAGGCTTGATAAGGAGCAGATGTGTTCAGACAACAATGATACTTAAGGGCTCATAGACTGGGCAAAGTTGCGACAGAGGAGATATCACGCCAAGATGTCGGTGCTCTTTCTTGCCATCGTCGTGCTTGCAGGGCTTGGACCTTTGTAAGTTCTGGAGGTTGGTTGATGGACAGACCTATCGCTGTTGATATTGACACTGACGACTTAGTGCTGGAAGGAGAAGCGTTTTTATTCTCTCAATCACTGACAGAACATCTGGAGATGAGTACCTTCCGCAGATGTCCTCCCTGACCGAGTTAGCCGCCTTCTGGGGCTTCGAGCTGGAGACGCACGACGTCGTCACAGAAGACGGATACATCCTTGAAATTGACAGGTTGCCTAAGTCTGGGGAGGAATCCTTCTTAGGGTCGGCAAAGTCCAACAAGCCTGTAGTGTTTATCCAGCATGGATTGGAGAGTGCATCGTCCAAATATATCTTGGGTCCTTCTGGAAAGGTTTTCACCCCATACACAAACGAGCCTTTTTTTCAAGTACTCTCACAGAGGTAGTCAGGGTGTTAATAGGGTTAAATCTGTCGACAGAGCCTCTGCTACGTTCTGGCCGACGCTGGATACGACGTGTGGATGGGGAACACCAGAGGTAACACCTATTCAAGGAGGCACATCACACTGGATCCTGATGTTGACAAGGCTGAATTTTGGGTAACGTTACAAGTCACCTTTATAAAGATTCTTGTGTACGTATGACTTGACTGTCTACTCAGAACTTTGAGTGGGAGCTCGTTGGCGAGAGGGACTTAGCAGCAGCTTTTGACTACGTCGTCCAAACTACCGGCCAGGCAAGAAAATTAACATTTTCATAGAGACTCAAGTCAAATAGACAAATAATGAGTTTCTTCGTGCAGTCCGAGTTTTTCTATGTGGGCACTAGCATGGGCGCCACCCAGTTTTTGACCGGCATGATCGAAAGGCCGGAACTTCAACAGTACATCAAGGAGGCCTTCCTAATGGCCCCGGTGGCCTACATGACCCTTGACGTAAGATTTTTTTTGCACCTACTTTTAATATCCCTTTTATAAAGTCATTCTTAGGAAGACATGGCCTTGTGCAAGCTGTCCCACTATTGGAGGGAATTGGAGGTCTTATTCGAAGCAGCCGGAATCTGGGAGTGGATGGGGGACCAACCCATCACCTCGGATCTTGCTCACAATCGGTGCAGCTCAGAGACATTTGAACAGGTGTGGAACAAAGAGTAATTGTGTTTTCCAGCTATAAGCTTATATAAATTGTGGTTCTAGAATGAAGATTTCTGCCTATCTGCTGCTGGTCTCTTTTTCTCAATCAGTGAAGGCCAGCTGAACACCACGATGTTGCCGTGGTATTTTGATTATTACCCAGAAGGAACATCTGTTAAGGTACAAACTTGCAGTAGGCGAGAAGCTCTCATTTTGTAAGCGCTAAAAAATCATGCTGATTTTGCATCATTTCAGGCCATGGTTCATTACGCTCAGGAGATAAACAGACGTGGGTACTTTAGCAAGTATGACTTCGGTTCCGAGGAAAACTTGGAGATCTACGGCAGCGAAGTCCCGCCAGAATACGACCTAACATTAATGAGGTGTACATTGCTTTAACGAATTAGTTGATGAAAGAATTTGCCTGCACACAGAAATGCAAGATAATCTTTGGTATGGATACGAATGTTCGGCAAAAATCTAACGTGCCATATTGCACATCAGTGTCCCCGTCCATTTGTTCTATGGAGATGGCGACACCTTAGCCACAGTCCAGGACGTCGAGAGGTTTGTTTCATGCAATTGATGAAGTAACATTGACGTTCTAGGTGTTACCGAATAAGTGTTTGTCATCTAGATTGGCCAACGAGCTGCCTAACGTGGTCTCGTCCTTGCTGGTGCCGCACCCTGGATGGTCCCACCAAGACTTCGCCCTTGGAATAGATGCCAAGGAACTCGTCTATGACCTCATTCTTAGCTACATGGAAGAGAATCCCTGACGAGCGTGTACGCACTTTTGCAACTTATCTTCGCAGAACAGTTGGATGCTCTTTGTCTTATCAGTGTAAAGTTTAGAACACGAGCATAATAAAGCAATTGCCCATGTGCTGTGCAGCCCATATACAGTGAGAACTGAGATTAGCTTCGGAGCATAAAAAGATTGCGTTTAAAGTCGCATTAGCATGACGCCGCGATAAAAATGTTGTTATTGGAACTATTTCTTTTATCTTCAGTGTTGGTGACTACTTATTGAAAAGGCTGTATACAACCATTCCAGTTGGGTCCTGTTTGCTGAGGCAGTTCCCCCAAACGACTGCTTAGTCACGCGTCAGCATACCGAAGCTCATTCATGCTGTATTCACTATGCAGATAATCAATCTAGCTCGGTCTTCCAGATCTGCGTCAAGTTGCCACAGTAGCAGATATGAAAATAGTTTTTTCCCGAAACAAAATGAGGTGCTGCTTTGTCAGTCTTATACGCTGACTTCGTTTCCGAAGATGTCTCCTGTCAGATTGATGAGCGTTATCTGCCTAACAGGTGTGACGAAACCCTTGCGAGCTTCCTGGAGACAGGAAATGGTGAACCTGTCTGCGTGTTTGTGTTGGAGAGCCTGGCTGATGACGCTGCTGACAATGATTGCAGGTTCATCACGTTTAAGATTAGGACACCGAGTCTTGCATGGGTCCACACCGTGACCACCAAAAGTTGTCAGTGACACTAGTCAGTTCTCCAGCATCCCCGGACCGACCCCAGTTGGCGCATCTTGGGGTCATGGATGAATTTTGCAGCAGAATCCCAAAGTTTCATGTGTTGGATGACCAATGTGGCCACGTAGGTCCTGTAGTGACCTAATCACGAAGTGAACATTTCATATTTACAAGAGGTAGTGCTAAGTTAGAAAGTACAGATCACATCTCTGAATCACTCCCCATGAGATCTTAGGGACAAAGGTTGCTACTGCGTACAGGGTGACCGCCCAAATTTTAGGATGAATAACATTCGTCACAGGCCAGGTTTCTTCCCCAGAGGTGGACGAGGACAGCAGGCGGATCACGAAAGAAGATTATGACTGATGTGTCTCATCGACCATCATCAGGTCTACTTGCAATGAATCATGTTGCTTCTACGACAAATATAAAATTTACTTCATCGTGAAATTTGCGTGTCACCATTTCTTATGTTCAGTTAACCCCGAGCTAAACATTGCAGCGCGGACGTGCTGTGCGGCAACTTCTGCTTAGGGATGAAACTTGAAATTTGCCGCAAAAGTTAACTTTGCTCAGCCACCTTTGCAAGGCCGTGGCATGCTTTTTGGGGGAGTCCCAGAGAAAAACCTCTGCTGCCATTGAACTACCGGGACATCAAGTCTCACTAAGATATAGGGTGTGTTGGAAAATAAGGTTGCAAAATTTTTCAGGTCCGTCAATGTATTTAGATCAACTGATTTTGATAAAAAAGGTCTCATTTGAAAACTTGACAGTTTTGCTCTCACGTCACGTTGGAGGTCAGAGGAGCCTCAAATGTGCAGTGCGGAGTCATGCCATGTTGTTGGTACCAGTACCGATCTAAAGTCCCTGGAATGGTGATCCTGGCTTTTTTGGTGCCCCAAGGACGCATACACCTGGAAGAACTTGCGTCAAACTTGATCTGGAGACCAGCACCGAGCAAACTCTTCCACAATCCAGCACTGCTGTTCGTTTGTGAAGGGAGAATTTGTTTGCATCTTTGAGGCTGCGTTGCCCTAAGTCACCGAGGCCGTGGCCTTTATTTTGGCCGAAACCGAAACGTCCGAATCACTAGATAAGAGATTGCGTGGTTTACCTAAAAATAGCCATCAAAACTCGCAACCTTATTTCCGAACGCTCTGTTCCTCGGCTTGTGTACGCACTGCATATCTTTGAACGAAATAGAACGCAATGTCAGTTTCACCCGAAGACAAGCAGGACCATGTGTGCAGCAAGCACATATGATATTGATGGTCTCCATTCAGCCGAGTCGTAAAACCCCATCCCTCTTTACATACCCCGTTATCTACGAAATCCTGACGCTTCGTGCCGATGCAATCACTCAGACGAAATGACAAATCAACACTCGCTCTCCGGGCCGCCTTATGAATTATTATTGAACGTCGCGGGCAATACATTTCTCTGAGAAGCAACACGCGCACGTCTGCACGAGGGAGAGAGAATTGCTCCAGGGGTTGTTCAGTACCTTCCCCTTTCATTATGATTATGCTCGACGTAGAACAAGCCCTGAGAGGAAGAATGAAGAAGAAAAAGAGATTGGATCGGACGACGATGTTAGGCAAACCCTGCTCCACTTCGTACTCAATCAGACATTGACATGCAAAAAAAGGGGAATCTGATACCGGCAAACGTTTTTCGGTGCCGACACAGATAAAAGTATTATAGACGAAGGGAAGTTGCTTGTCAGCCGCGCTATTCGCTACTCGGCAACTCGCCCAGACAAGAGCGGGATGCGGCCGGACGTTCCGGACGGCAAACCGCAGCTTTAAAGACGGTTGAATGTGCAATCCACGCGCTTGAAGCAGCAGGCCTGGATAGCCAGCCTCCTCTACTGATGCTGCTCATTGTGCTCCCGGAGTTCATGGCAGCCGATAATGATACTATGGGCCGACTCAGGCTGTCCATGTAAGTGTTGTCAGGACAGGTTGGCAGCTGCCAAAACAAACTCAAGTCTGGAGGAAAAGAGATCAACACCTCCGTGCTCAAGGGAGTGGATTGAAATGTGACTGGCACCGCATCCATCGGGCCATGAATATAAAGTGAGCGCCCGGAAGGCCGACAAGGAAGTTGCCCGTTGGCGGCAGTTCAGGTTCTATGTGGATTTAAAATTTGCAGTCAACATGTTTACACTTTTATGCGACACACGCGGGGTTACGTAAACTGTGTTCAGGAAATCTGAACGGCGATTCGCGGCGCAGAAGCCCGTTTGTCTTCAGCCCCGGAACCTTCAACGCACACTCTCGTCCGCTCTCTCTCCTCTCTGTCTCTCTCTCTCGCCCGCCAGCAGAAACCAAAGAAAGATCGATATCACACACACACGCACACACACGCACACACACACACACGGACGCGCGCGCCATAGAAGAATTGCTTCTCCCGAGCTTTTGACGTCGTCGCCGCCGTCAAGAACATGTTCAAAGGGCTTCTTCTTCCTCCTCCAGCTCAGTTGGTCTCAGAGCGTGAGGGTGTGTGGAAATGCGCAACTTTGGATTCCTCAGAGGAATGGACGGACAACTTTGATAGCATGAGCGCCGAAAGGATGTGCAGGTCCAGTGTGGAGAATCAGAGTCCCATGACAAAACTTGGCTTGGATAAAGTGACTTCGTAAGTTCCAAGGAGGGAGACAAAAAGAACGACGAGAGATGAGGTCTCTGGCACCAAAGGAAACCTTCTTCTTCTTCATCCTCAGCTGGCACTTGGCACTGCTGGCAAAAGGTAAGATTAAAGAAAAGCTATTTTTTCGCTTAGTCGTACTTGTTGGCGCTTTTTCCTTTTGCTTCTCATTGCCCGAACTCTGCCAGACGAAAAGAAGTGAAAGACACTAGATCTCTCCCCCCCCCCAAGGTTCTAGTCCTCGTAATGGCCAACAAGAGGCCAACAACAAAGTTTTGTAGCATATATCCCTGCAAAAAAAAGTTTCCTCTACGATCTCGGACAAAATCTCTGTGTATCTCTTGGAACTTGCAACATCAGCTAATGATTTTCTCCCTCTGGAAAGAAGGAAATGTTGCTTTCCCCGAATATTTGCCGCTTCAGAGAGCAGAAACTCCATTTCAAAAGTAGGGGTTTGGTCTTTTGTGAGGGCTCCCTTGGAGTGTAATGGCTGTGGAGAAAGAATATGTTTTTTTAGTGAAGCGGCGTTTTTCAACTTATCTGAGCGACTTAGAAAAGCATTGTAGGTATTATTAAGCTGATCTTGCAAACTGTGAGTAGGCCTAATAATGTGCAACATCTTTTTTGGGAATTTATCGATTCTGCTCTCCCAAAGTTCGTCCACATATGTGAATGTGTGTGTAGCTTTCAAATATATGCGCAATTTTAGATATCGGTAACATGGGAAGTCTTCCGGGGATAACATCTTGCTGTTCTTTTATTATTGTATGTATTTGTGTAAAGTTTTGAAAGGCTCTCTCCCTTTCTCTTTGTGTATGTGGACGTGAGTATAGAGACTAAAAGGAGCAAGAAAACTAAGGAAAAAAAGGGGAATATCAAGACGTAGACAGATGAAATAAAAAAGTTCTCTTTTGACACACACGCACACACAGAGGATCTTTTGCACAGACTTTGTGTTTGCGTTCTTTCTTCGCAATTCCCACATGGGAAAAAGATCAAAGTGGAAAATTCTGCATCCAGCGAAAGCAAAAAGGAGGAGTGACAGCTTTTGAATTGCCTTCCATATGCATTTCCCCTGGCTGGTATCAAGTAGGGGGTGCAGGAGGCTAAATTTATATAATTCCAAGCCTTTTCAGACCATCATTGTGCTCTCACATAAAGGAATTCGCGAGCGGACTTGGCACATATTGACTTGAAAAGAGCAGTAAAGCTGCTCTCCTCGTCCTCACGAAATTCTTCGACAGATAGTTGGAATTAATTTTTCCCCCTCAAGAGGATGATCGTTTTATAAGGCGACCACACATAACTCGGTCGGATTCTTCACCGGCGAAAACTTTGCCAATTTTCCTAATCCGACTTATGTAAAAAGGACCAGACTGAAAAGTTCTCAGGACTGCTCGTCTCTGGAATGCCAAAAAACCGTCGTTCAGAGTGGATTTTGCAAGATTTATGCTTCAGAAACGTCCTTTGTTGCAGTCTGGCCTGACCCATTTTTTCCCCAAACCTACTCATTGTCAATAAATCCCGCTGCTTGCAAGACATTTATGGTACTTTCTCCGCGTGTGGACGTGGAAAGCACTGTGATTGTTGCAATGGTGGATCGATGCTCTTTCCCCCTACAGCTACCTCCGCCTAACCAGAGGGCGGTGTCCCAAAGCACGATCTGCCAACAGCTACTTCCGCCTTTCCTCCGTGAGGCGGAGGTCACTGTAGATCACACTGGTAATACCCAGAGAGCCTCTTGAGGTTATGGGAAAAGGGAACGAGGGGGGGGGGGAGAGGCAGAAATTAGGCCAAGACAATAAGAAGAGATCAGGTTGACGCTCTTATTGTCTTTAATACTTTCTTCCTCTCTATTGAGTGCCAATCAATCAGCGTCAATACACTTTGCAGCTGCCAGTGAGCCAATCGAGGGCCCCTGAACAGGCCTGGATGGGCCGCATGCCTTTGAAGGCCTTGCATAAATGCACCAGGCCTTTATGCACGCACGCATGCATCTCTGTGTCCTCTTTCCTCTTCCGGAATCTCTTTTTCTCCTCTCCTCATGAATGTCCATTCACTCCATCAGCTTTCATGCAAACTCGCATGCGTGAGCCTCGGGCTTTTCATCTGCTTCTCACACATTTTCTCTTGCCTAATGGATCTTAGGCAGCAGGAAAGTCCTTGCTTGTCCCTTCAAGTGATATCCTAAGGGCTAAAGATGAGCTCTCTCACATATCTTGTCTATTGAATAAAAGAAGAAGAAGCAGCAGCTTTCACTTGCAAGCAGGCTTGGACTACTTGGACTTCACGGACCAGAAAGCTGATATTCAAAGTTCTAAGGAATGCTCTCCTTCTCCGTTTACCCTCAGGGGTATTTTAGGACCCACCCTCCTGCAGCCACGGTGAAACCAACCCCTTCAATTTTCTCCCCAGCCATTTTCTCCGGCAAAGTGCCTTGGCTGGCCGTTAAGATAGCAGCCACCTACATCTAGACACCCCTTGAAAAGAGGGTGGGAGGGAAACTTTCAGATAAAGGAAGGAGGAGAGCGGAAAAAAGTCACCCTTTGTTAAGAGAGAAGGGAAGTTTCTTCTCTCTCCCCTTCCCCAGATCACGAATATTAATGTAGGCTCTTGTGCGCTGCGGTCACGTATTCTATCACTTATCACTGAAGCCGGCAGAAAGTGGACTGATGCAAAAAAATATGCTACAGACGTTCATTCTTCAAGAGGAATGTTGAGAAAATTAGTTTAGGAAGTCTAGGAGGGGTAGGAAGAATGCTCAAACACGGTGCTGCCGGCTCAGCATTTTACGAAAAAAAAGTTTGGTCTTGGGGCAGGTGTAGACGAACAAACATGGGCTCTCAGGATGTGTTTAGCTCCGCTGGTTCCCTCGGGTTTTCTCCTGATGATGACCCGGGTCTCCTCCAGACTCAGTGATCTGGATAATGATCCGGGTTTCCTCCGGGATCTTGGTATGCTCGTGTTTGCGTCCTTGAAGCATTTTTCACGCTCCCCTGACTCGGAAGGTCAACCAAGCTCAATAAGGAGAGAGCTTTTGTCTTATTAATGACGTAGCAATGCACCAAGGTTAGGGAGTGGCGCTAGCTCAGCAATGAAGTAAACACACGCACTCACAACTGTGTCGTTGCATTTGCGACACATGCTACAGCCTGTGTTATGAATGCCCAAGCGAAGGAGGAGGAAGATCCAACTCATATCTCTGTCATTGCTTCGTTGGTGAGTTACTGTGTGCTCTAGTATCCACCCACCTTTTCTCCCTCCCCCCCTTCCCCTATGTACTACATGCCTGCAGCATGTGTAATCTCTTATCCCTCTCTGCTTAAGCAACATTTAGACTCTCCAGATTTGTCATCAGACAAAGTGGCTCGATCCCTCACAAGTTCACCGTCGTGTAAACGCGTCCTTAAGCTCAATACTGCCAGGTGAAGAAGAAGCGGGATGGTTGGTATTGCCCATGTTTCCCCCCATCTCTCTCCCCTCCGCCTCCTCAAAAAAGAAGCTCCAGCCCGCGGACACGCACAAATTATGACGGATTGTTGTGCAAAGTCTGCATACGCATTCGCCAGATCTGGTGCGCACCACGTAGGAGCGAAAATGTACGAGTGGAAATGTTTTGATGCTGTGGATGTGAGCGGAGTGGCGATCGCTCATTGCCGGTTGTCACAACTGGCACTGGTGCGCGCAGCTAAACACGTAGCCAGAGATAAAGATGGCCTGCCTCTCTCACGCGCTCTCAGTGCAACGACGTCTCCATGCATTACCTGAATAATCCATGATGTGCGTGCACTGAACTTGTGCGAGTGCATCGCGCGCACCACGCGTCCCGGTCCGACATCGACACCCGCGCCCAGGCGTTGCATCGAGAAATGGTGATGGATGGGGGCTGAGGTGCCAAATTGGCACCTGGGTTCCTAAGCATTTTTCCTCTTTTTTTTTTGCCAGCAACTTTTGCCTCTTTCTCCGATACTAAGAAGAGCAAGACCAATCCCCTCGGCCAAACATGCTCACCTAGGGGGCCAGAGCAGGGATCCCCTTGCAATTTTTTGTCCAAACTCTCCTTGCACCTTGATACCTCTTATTACTACTCTGAGAACGAAGTATTGTCTATGTTCTCTCTCCCTGATGCCTCTTCTGTTGATTGCTCCCCATTTACCCCCTCCCTTTTTCTGTCTAGTGGGTCCATTTTTCAGCCAAAGTTGGTGTTATGCCGGCAAGGAGAGAGCAGTTCCAACTAAGATGCTGCCATTAAGACCCTTTGTGTTGTCACTGTAGCTTGACCTACTAATGCCACCCATCTTACCCCCTCAAGCACCCCCTACTTTGGCACCAAAACAAGAAAGATTGTGCCAATAAAAAAAAGAACAGCCAAATAATCATCATATAGTGGAACTAGACCGATATTTTTCTTAGTGTTTTTCTAACAAGGCTGGAACTTGCAGAGGAAATTAAGACGCAGCCCTCGAACAGATGAGTTGAGACAACATCTGCTCTTACCCTTGGTCCATGAGCATCTTGAGCTCTCCAACCCCCTTTTTTCTCCACAGAGCAATGGAAAACAATGTGGCAAAGAGCTACAAACACGCACCATTACCGCAGCACAATGCAGTTGCAGATCGATGCACCGTGAGCCCTCCTAAGACCCTGACGCGATGGAGGAAGATATTTGGGGGAAAACGAAGCCTCACTTTTGCCTTGAACACTGTTGTTTAAATGGACTTTAAAGTGGCTGTTGAGACAATCAAAGCCTCATTGACTGCGTGCGGAGATCGATTTATGAGGAAAAACATCCTTGTCCCTTAGGTTTATTTCGAAACATAACGTTGGAGTGCGTTTACTTCTGCTCCCATTTATTTGCTGCCAAGTTTCTGCGTCTTTGTGAGATGTAGCAAAATGGAAGAGGAGGAAGAAATGTCCTGGCAAGAAGTGCTAAGCACCGTTTTCGCAACATTAGCAGCAGGAAATGAACCAGGGGGAGGGGAGGGGAGTGCGAAAGAGAAGAAAGGGTTTTATGTATTAAAAAAATCTGCCTCGTCAGCAATCGTCAGAGAACTTGGCCAAGGCAAGAGCCTTGGCCGATCTCACCTATACCGATTCTGTGCTTTTTCAAACTGTCAGAAAACACATTGCATATTCTTCTTCTCCGCCATTGGGAGGGAGTGGGAAAAAAGCAGCAAATTCTGACAAGATTTGCAACCCTGCAGCGGCAGCGTTGGTCTTGCGGAAAGGGAAAGTAGAGCACATAAAGATCCACTTTATGGTTTCCCCCGAAAGAAAGTGGGGGAAAATTTTTCCCTCGCTTTCCTTTTGTTTCTTGCATTTGGGATTGACAATCTCTATAAAGTAGGGAACGGAGGGGGGGGGCGATTTAGGGCCCCTGAGAGCTCCAACGTGAATGACAGCAACCATAATTCTACGCTCAGCAGTCAGTAAGACGGTGAATTGTGCAGGGCAGCTCCCAATGTGACGTTTTTACCTGCTACGCAAGATCAAAGCCGCCCCGTTGGAAATGGCTGGAGGAAGAAGAATCCAAATTGCTTTTCAAAAACAAGACAAAGGCTGCTCTGTCACTTGAGAAAGTGTGATAAGAGCTGCTCGTGCATATAGGAAAATCTACGCACAAGGAAAACTGGGCCACCATCATGGAAAGGAAAATCGGGGAAAAGAGATAGCGACAGTTCTCTCTCTCCCTCAGAGAAAGCAGCCGGAGCGTGACGGTATGAAAGGCATGCAATCACATAAATAAATATGTGCCACAGTAACTTCCTACGACTGGCATAAAGACAAGCCTTTTCTGGTGGAAAGCACCAGTGACCATAAGACTTCTGGGTGACGTCAAAGACCGAATTTCCTATTATGATGGACCGCGGGCGGCCAAGAGAGTATTGTGATAGGAGAAGACCACTGTAACTTGGCGGGTGTCTTCTTTCCCTCTCTCTTTTTTAGGTGTGGGCTCAGATAGTTGCCAGTGTTGACTGAGCGACGCCAACGGTCTTTTTGGCGCTTTTCCTCGCGTCCTTCGCTCTCCCTCTCGGATGTGCCAATAATGCATAAACCAATCTCATTTCTTCATGTGCGCGTACGTGAGAGGCAATCACTTCCACGCAGAGAGACAAATCACTTTCTCATCATTCATCTTGTCCCGGTTTTTTTTCCTCTCGTCCTTTCTCCGCCTCAATGCCCATTTAGGCCGATGCCTATTCTTCCCTTCGGGCTTTAAGGCCCACCGAACTAGGCAGATATTTCTGGGCCTTGAAAAAGGTTCGCCACCAATACGTGCAGGACTTTTGGCCGGGACACGCGGCCGCTCTTGATCATTGCTGATGTCATTTCTGTAAGGGGAACCGCGACCCTTAACGTGACCTTCACACGGAGATGTGGGATCTTCCAATTTCTCTGCTCATATTGCTTCTTTTTTCCGGTCTCTCCCGGCTAAATTCATTACGTTGATGCCTTGGGAGACAAGACGGAGGAAGGAAATGTCTCTGGGGTCTATTTTTGTGGATTAGGCCATATCCAGAGGTGAGGAGGATGCCTCGATAAGACTTTCTTTGGTCTCCCCATTCAGACCCAGTGGGATCCCTTCATACCAAAGATGCATGAGCGGCTAGTGTATCATGCATAGGGAGGCACAGATGTATCTCAGCATACGCTGGATCGTGCTGGTAAGGACAAAAGGACTCCGTTCTTCCCGTGCTGCCTTAACTTCTTGTCCTCACTGCAGCGGAATTGGAGTGTTTGCTTTTTATATCAGGGAGGAAACCAGAGCCACGTATTGAATTGTATGAGCCAAAAAAAGAGGTTAACGGTCGTACAGAGCAGGGGTTGCCTTCCGTGGAGGTCCCCTACGTGCATCGGGGCTTTGCTCGGTTCATACTTCTTTTACTTTAGGGAGTGCAAAGAGAAGATAAAAGACAATATCTAGACTCTCATAATGGAGGCCTGGCCTCTATGGCACTGCAGGAAAATAAAAAGAAACTAGACACTTTAGCAGCAGAACAAAAGATTCCTTTTACCCAAGGACACACACACACACACAGGCAAAAGCTAAAATCTTGCTGCTTCGTTGCTCTGTCGTTAGAATAAGCAGGTCTTGAGCAAGGGAGGAAAAGATTCCTGCAGCGTTCCTTTTAAGAAAAAAATTGCAATTTCTAGACCGGATGGCTAATTTACGAGAGGCTGTCGCGCATATTTTATCGCGCATGACGGATGGAGGGGAGAGAAAAAGGACGGGGGAGAGAGAGAGGGAGGGGCCTTTGCCTTCAGAGAGGCCACTTATGCAACGTGTGCGTCGCAAAGAATTGAGCTTCCTTTGCCTCAGACAAAGAGAGGTGGTGAAGTCCTATGAGGCATTAAATCATCTCTTATCAAAGTCCAGGCGAGCACTTTTTTCTCCTTCTTCGTCACCCACTTGGGAAGAAGTGGCAAATCATACATGAAAGTTTGAGGGAGGGAAAAAGAGGCTTTTCCTTGCCCAAGTGAAGAAAGTCATTATTCCCTCACTCCCCCCTCCTTCGTGTTTCTTTCCATGGGAAATCTTCTCTTTGTGTGCGCGTGCGTGTCTGTGTGTGTGTGTGTGTGTGTGTGTGTGAGAAAGAGAGAGAGAGAGAGATCATTAACACACAAACGGTCGGTTGCTGAGCTAGGAAACTGCCAGAGCAGATCGATGCTGCACACCCACACACAGCTATGCACACAAACACACACACATTCCCAAGCTCCTCCTACTCCCAAACTCATAAGGTTCCTAATCTGCAAAAGCAGAGAGAAAGGTTAGAGCAATTTCCACGTAAGTTATGGCTGCTCAGATCTCTCCCTGATTGTGTTTGAGCGTGTAAGGGGCGAGAAGAGAGCTTGTTCGAGTGCTGAAGAAAGTCCTGATATTAATGAGTGCAATCTGTCAGATGATAAAGTGCCGTGAAGAGAGAGCAAACTTCTATAATGAATCGCAAATGAGTCACAGGTCTCCTTTCACTGGACGTCGGCCTTCTCCTGGCCTTTTTTTTCATCGTCCTGCTGCGGCCTTTTTTTTTTCGAAATGCGCCATATGGAGGCCAAACCTCGTGCGAGTCATATCTTCCACTCGAGATGTGTTTTTTGCTGGGTCGAAATGCAAAAAGGAAGCCATTTGAGGTCAGTCCTCATCCCCATTGGTGGTATCTTCTTGGGTGGAAAAAGGCAGGGAGAAAGCCTAAATCCCTTTTTCCATCCTCTCTTTATGACAGCACGTGTGGCGGAAAATGCACTACATAACATTGGGTGTACTGTAATTGAATAGCAAGACTTGTGTGGTTATGTGTGTGTGGAGACTCTTCCAGTACACTGAAGCATTCAGAGGAGAAAGAGAGAGCTGGACCTGCCTTTTTTCTGTCCTGTGTGTTAAAAAAAGACCAGAAGGACGGGCTAACCGGGCCACTTTGTCTAATGGCACGGCAAGTTCTTCAGGGTGGAAGCACTAATTGACGAGTGGAAATGCTCCCTTAGAATTAGTACCAACTTTTCTCTCCTTTCCTGGCCTCGGGAAGGCAAAAAAAGCTCTTGATGGACACTTGAAAAAGGAAAGTAACAAAAAAGTCAGTCTCAAAGGAGGGAATTAGACATTCAGCAAAGAAGATGCCTTTCCAGTTCTTTTTCTTCCATTGCACAGTCTGCCCAGTCAGTCTAATCTTCTGCCCTCCCTAAAATCTCCATCGTGTCTTGCGCTCCAAAAATCATCCGATATCAATTTCTGGGCCTCTGCAACAGCTTCTCTTTTCCCAATAATGATTTTTTTTCCTAAGCCAGAGTCCTGCTCGGACTACAAATGGCTGAAGAAGCCCACTTTTACGAGTAATAGTATAAAGATGAAAGGGCTGCTGCTGGTAACGACAGCCATTTTCTCTACACACTTTAGTTGTTTTTTGTGTCACCATCTTGCGGATTCAACTCAGCTTTCCCATATTTCCATTTGACACACATCGCACTGGGGATAGCAGAGGAAAGAGGATGCTGGAAGACCCACCTAAGGCTTCTCCACTTTTCCAACATTTTGCTTCCTGATAGAAAAAGAAAAAGGAGGGAGATTGGGACTCACTTTTTTTTTCCTTTTTCACTGCAGCACCACCAGGTTAGTCCTCCACTGTCGTTTTTCTTCCCTTCGGAGATGTGGCCTAAAGGTCTGTTTGTACAGGCAGAATTTGGCTGGAAATCCTTGACTGCTTCAGAAGTCCTTGGGTTGCGCATTTTAAGACTCATTGGCTGGATTGGGCGTTCTTTTCTTTTTTACCCCGTGTAAACAAGCCTTCCGGTGAGCTTCTCACCCAGCACATAAGCTACTGCAATCAAGATAGTACGTACGGGGGTGCGTGCGTGCGTGCGTGCGTGCGTGCGTGCGTGCGCGCGTGAGTGAGTGAGTGAGTGAGTGAGTGAGTGAGTGAGCGAGTGAACGAGCGTGCGCAGGATAGAGAAGAGTGATATGTTTTCCGGCCGAGTTACAGATGAGAGGATAAAAGAAGTTCTCCAGATTTTTTGGCACCTCGTGCGCGTGCGTGCGTGCTTGCACGCGCGAGTCCGAGGTCCCTATAGAGACTTTGGCTACCTCGCACGCTTGAGTGAACTAGAAGAATTTCTACCTTATGCTGTAGACGTCCTCAGCAGACGCGCGTTTGAAAATGAATGTGAGGAAAGGTGTTCTTGATCTTAAACGCACGCCTCTCAATCAACATTTGACGCTTTGACGGCGTCAAAGAGCTTTTGACATTGTGGAAGAAAAATAACGCCTTCACGGGTACAAAGCGTCAACATTTCTCTTCTTCATTCTAGGCCTTGAGTCACCTCCCAAGATAACGGAGCACCCGCTGGACATCACGGTGGCCCGGAATGAGCCGGTGACCCTGAGCTGCAAGGCCCGTGGGAACCCGAGTCCTACCTTCGAGTGGTTCAGAGAGGGCATCCGGGTCCGCACGGCCCCGGAGGATCCCTCTTCGCACCGGATTTTGCTGCCAGACGGGTCTCTCTTCTTCCTCAGCGCCAAACAGAGCAAGAAGGAGCAAGACGCCGGCGTGTACTGGTGCGTGGCCGCCAACACTGCCGGCTCAGCCAGGAGTGACAACGCCACCCTTGACATTGCATGTGAGTCAAACTGTATCTACTTCTGCGTCAAGCTGTGCAGCTTCTTGGCCAGCGTGTCCTCACAGCAGTCTCCGCCAACGCTGCTAGTGTATTGCAGCCACCACGACTTGACTACTAGAACAGCGGATTCTCGATTTAACGATATGATTCGTCACCCCAAAAAGTTATCGTTAAATGGAGAATGCGGCTAAATCGAGAACTATGTGTTCACTGTATTGAAAAATCAAAAGTGGAGAAAATATCAGTTAATCGAGAACTGACGGAACTGCAGCCAAACTGGGACATTTATGACAAAGAATACCTTAAAATTTACCAAGACTTGCAGCTCTATTTTCACCCTGCGTTAGAGAAAACAATTAAAAATAGTAAGACAAAGGTTGATTGGGCACTCGGAGAAGGTAAGTGTCTGTGACTGACTTTACATTGGGAAATTCGGCATCATTGAGCAATCACCCGTTGCTTTCCCATTGTCGAAGCCCTTGTAAAGCATTGATCGCGTCACTAAGGGACAAGTTCTTTTGAGTTCTGGGGCCCATTTTTGCACATTTCATGGAAGTAGCAACAATTGGCAACACGTCTCCTTCGTGGTTTCTTCAGAAAAGGATCACGTCATAGGAGGAGCGAGCAGCTGACAATTTTGCAATTATCTGAGCATCAACTCAGTGGGTACTTTTGCTCCGTTGAAAGGACGCACTTGCAAATAACTGGGGCTTGTTCCTAACCAAGCGGTGTTTGACGGTGCAATTGCTATGAGGGCTGCTGCTGCCGCTCCATACAACGGGTGCTTCGGCCCTTTTACTTGCTCGCACGCACAAAGTTGAGGAGGCCGAGTGTCAAAACGTCTCCCAGGCGGGTGCGCTGAACAGCGAGTGTGCGTCAGGTGGCGCGTTGTGCCAGGCGTGGGTGTTGGTGACAGGGCAGCTCCTCGGGCAGAAGTCACAAGTGTGTGTCTTGTTTAATTAAGAGGTGTCTTGTTTAACAAACACGGGCTAACGCCCCTTAAAATGCAAATTCCTCTGCCTCTGCCAATCCAGAAACTTTTGACATGTCTTCTTGACTCACAAAAGGCTCTGAAGTCATTGCCACACTTCTCGATCACCTTGTACAAACAGACCTGAAATATGCTTCTTTTTTTTTACTTTAGATCTGCGGGACGATTTCCGCACGGTACCCAAGGATACAGATGTGACCTTAGGGGAGGAAGAGGTCATCCTCAGGTAATCGTCATCACTTTCTTCTTCTTCTTCCATGCACTGGAACGAAAACTTTGACGTTCTCAGGTGTTCTCCGCCCAAGGGTCACCCTCCTCCTGCAGTCGAGTGGCTCAAGGATGGACACCAAGTCGATATCACGACGTCCAAGAGGTCAGTAACAGACGAATTTTATGCAAACTTTCTTTGTCTGCAAGCCAAATTCGTTCAGATGGTGGCAATTTTCTATTTTCTTTTCTGGTTGCACACCCTAACGGGGCTCTGGACTCTTCTCAGTCTCCACTCAGACGTGTCCAATGCATTCGAGATGGAAAATTCGAAGCAAATTGAAGCGCGAATTGCGTTTCTGTAACTGTACAGAGAGAGACTAATTAAGTCTGGTCGAGTTAAAGAGTCATTATTGCTATTATAACGCTCAAGGTCACTTTTTCCGCCTCGATTAATGCCTTCATTTCTTGCTCGCGCGCATGGAAACTTCAACAATGCTATGTGTGTGTGTGTGTGTGTGTGCGTGTGCGTGTGCGTGTGCGTGTGCGCGTGCGCGTGCGTGTGCGTGTGCGTGTGCGTGAGCGTGAGAGAGAGACAGAGAGAAACTCTGAAGAGACACCGAAGTAAGGGTTGATGGCCCCGAACGCAGGAGGCTTCCCTAGAACGGGAGAAGATTAATAGAGCAGAGAGAGCATAAGAACAACAATGATGTCCGTATACCAATATATCCTCTGGCCGGAAAAATCAGGTCCCCAGAGCAAGAAGAAGCCTCGTCTTCCTATCCATCTTCACTATCTTTTCCCCAGGTTTTTTTTTCACCCAAAAAGTTGTCGTCCCCCTTTGCCAGGGGCTCATCAATTAGCCTTGTGCGTGCGCGTGCACACCCAGAAGAAGACAGGAGCCAAACAAAAAAAGGACCCGAAAGCTTAAGAACCTGAGGATTTTGGGGGGCGTCCGAGGTCTTCGGGCGGAGTCAGATTTGCACATATTTGGAGCGTCCTTGTATTGAAATCTGCAAGCAACTTTGCTGGAAGACACATGCAGAGGGAGCTCCTAAGGTGTGCGCGTTTGCTCCATCAATCAACTGTTTTGTTGTTTCTTGCTCTTTGATTCAAGCAATTTGTTTATGTCCATGCTTTGATAAATGGGCTGCCTTTTTGCTAATTAATACTACCTACATAGAAGGAAGCGTAAGGGGCTCTAGAAACATTTGGCTTCAAGCTTGCTCAATCTGCTGCACCAATTCTAAAAGTAGCTTCTTTTGATTTTTTTTTCTCTAAATTTCATACACATCAGGCCCTCTGGGGGTATGACTGTATTTGACAATGCAATTTTGCCAATTGTTTGCGCAGGATTTCCGTGGATAGTTCTGGGAACTTGGTCCTGAGGTCCTTACGCAAGGAGGATCAGGGCAGGTACCAGTGCTCTGCATCCAACTTGGCCGCCACAAAGGAGACCAGGCCAGTGAGGATCAGGGTATTAGGTGAGTGAGGGGAGAGGAAAACAGAGAGAGAAAAAAAGAACAAGGTGTGATCTTCCCACATGTATTTCACCCAGAAGTAAGTCAGAGGGTGGGTCTTTGTAGCACAAGCTTTTCAGAGAGAGGCAATTGGTACTTCTCCCAGGGGGATTTCATAAAACTTCCTCTCCTTTCTCCTCCGTTTTTGCTGGCTTAGGAAGTCTGCCGGGCTACTCCCTTGGGCATTATCTCCTCTTTTGCTCATACATGTTCACATGTCGTGGCCGGGGGGATAATCATATAAGGAGAAGAGACGTGTGCGAAGCAAAGTTTGAGTAAGTTTGTTTGATAACCAGCAAGAGGGAAACATTTTCGGCCTTGAGGGCTTGAGTCCTCGACCCCCCCTCATGTGAGCATGTATGACCCCTTTCATCCCCCCTCCCCCATGTTCTCCTTTTCTGCCTGGTTTCTATAACAAGCCAAGGAGACAATCACTCGACTGAAGGAAGGCCCATACACCCCGATAAGACTGCCTTATCTGCCTTATTCTTCGTATTTATGCCTTTCAGAGCCTCCTTCGTTTATATTTCGTCCTTCTGACTTCTCCGCTCTTGCTGGCGAAGACGTCCTGTTGTCCTGTCAGGCCACTGGCGATCCTCATCCAGACATTCACTGGAGCAGGCAGAATCAGGTACGAGAAGAGATCTGGGCGAGCAAGTTTGTGCGGGCGGAATTGCAATAATGTTCGTTCAAGGATATCAACGTGGACAAGGCTCAGATAGTGCATGGCAAGGGCTTGCGCATAGAGAGTGTCCATCCCTCAGACGAGGGCCTCTACGTGTGCGAGGCCTCCAACCCCATGGGCAAGATCGCGGCTAGCGCCCGCTTGAGGGTCAGTGAGCCTCCGGTCATCACAGTCAGGCCTCAAGCTCACCTGCAGCAGCCAGCAGGGAGGCGCCTGATCCTCGAGTGCATGGTCACGGGCACCCCCAAGCCTGCCGTGTTCTGGTAGACGAGTACATTAAGAGGAAAAAAATGGCGAGAAGTTAAGTGTTCTCCTTGTCAGGTCCCTGGAGGGCGAGTCCGACCTGATCATGCCCGGTAGCCGCCGACGCAACATGTACGTGACGAGTGACGGCGCACTCAAGATGGAGGCTGCGACGGTAGCCAACTCCGGTCACTACGCATGCGCCGCTGCCAATGCTGTCGGCGCAGCGCTGGCGCGGTCGCATCTCGTCGTCTTTGACCCTCAAGACTTCGAAGACGTCGCCAAGAACAACGACAGTTCCAGTGTCTACAGAGAAGAGGGAAAACACCCGATGGAGGTGCCTATGTAGATCTAACTGCGTTTGTATACTGGTATACTCATATGACAAGTTCACATTGCAGCTTGAAGAAGCTCGATTGGCGCTCCTTGAAGCCACCATAGACCGTCTGGAAGTCAAGGCGGCTGGTCCGACAGCCGCACGAGTCAGCTGGCGGTTGGCGGGAGGCACCGAAGCCGCCGAAGGGGAACCAGCCATGCCAAAGTTCGTCGACTCCTTCCGCGTCCACTTTCGCCGCCGCCGCACAGATCGCTATGAAAGATTCCAGGCGATCGAATTACCAGCGGCGTCGGTCGGCTCGATGACGGCGGCCGCGGCGGCCGCGACGGCAGCAGCGACGGTGGCGGCTGTGACAATAACCGATCTTGATCCCCACACAGAGTACGAGGTTTTCGTGCAGCCCTATTTTGTGCAGGTTGCAGGAAAGCCTTCCAATATGAGGCTGGTCAAGACCCATCAGGTAAGACGTGGTCTTTTTTTATATGAACACACTGACGACAGGGATGACGTGCTGATTTCATTCAGGCTGCGCCGTCAGCGCCACCAGAGTTCGTCTCCGCCCGGATGCTGAACGCCAGTGCCGCCTTCGTCTCCTGGGGAGGCGTCCCCGAGGAGGAGCAGAACGGACCGATCACAGGATATCAGGTACAGTCGAGATCAAACCTTCTTGTGCTCTGCTATGCACAATAGCTATCTGAGTTATAGCCAAACCAACTCACCATAGCATTCATTAGAGTGAAGTAACGCAAGTCTCTCTCCTGGCTGTATGCAAACTTTTGACCTTTAATGTGTGTGGCGCGCCTCACTTCTTCTTGCACCTCCTGGGTCTGCTCCAATGAGCACTTTTGTCAGTTCTTTGGCGCTGCCACAGAATTTGAGGCTTTTTTCTCCCCTCTGCGCCCGAGAATTAAATCTTTTTAGAAGCGTGCAGCCCATTGCTGGGACTAAAATGTCGGGCCCTCCCCCGGTATGGTAATAATGACCCGCTCTAATGCAGACATAATCCTAGGTGGTAATGACGCGTGTAACGCGGAGTAATTTTTTAGCAGAAACGCCCGGGCTCTTGACATAATATGCTTCTCCTAAAAGAGTCTTCTTGGCGGGCTGGGCAAGCTCACATAGTCAGAGTTAATTGCGTTCTCCAGAGAAGGAGAAGAAGGGTATTAAAATTCCTCAAAAAGGCCTCAGAAGAGTCATACTTTTCCTAGCAGATTTTTTGGCCAGCATGAAATATGAAAGCCATTACTCTTTTCCTCCTTCTTCTCGGCCCACGCATCCATGTGTCCCTCCTTTGGCGTTTTACTTTTGTCCTCTTTTGCAGGGCTGATTTTTCCCCCCCTTTGCTGTTGTTTTGTTTGATTGATCGTCCGATTCTGTAGAACTCGGTCCCAATAGACTCGCTCTCGCTCATTTCTTCAACACTCGCGTGCTTGTGCCTGCTTTGTGCAAGCACGCACACATCTGTCCGAAATGTGAGCACAAGCAGGGGTGCTTTAGCGCCTATTATCATGTAAAGCAGAGGGGCGTAGGTGCTTCAAAGTCACTTTAGGAGCCCTATAAGGGGCCGGAGTTTTAGCTTTGCACCCCGTCAGGCGAGATTTATCTGGCCGCGCCATTCCCCATCCCTCCCTCAGCCCGTTCGGTGGGGCAGAGACGAGGGGTGAAGCTTGGGCAGCAGAAGCTCGGAGACTTGAAGCATTTCTACTAAAATTCCGGCCCTCGCTCGTTGCCAAATGGCAAGCAAAGGCGGGCAAAGTAACTCAATTATATTCCGGGCGGGCGGTGAAGATGAGAGAGACGCACACGAGCTCAGTCAGAGCTCACGCAGAAAAGAGAGTTGTAAAAAAAAGCCAACCAGGAGGTCTATTTCTTCTTGTCAGGGTAGATTTTCATACTTATTTTTTCTCCTGTGCACTGGACGCACGGATGTCTTAAGAGAGCCACTTCAGAACTCCCCTCCAGTCGAGTCTTGATAAGATGTGCCTTGCTAAAATCCTCCATAGAATTGGCTCCGGCTTGGAGTGGATCTACTTATTTATTTGAAGCAGCACCAAAGACTTTGCTCCAGAAGACAACATTTTTTTCTTGAGTTGTCCAGCGTTTTTCTCTTCGTTACGCATGCGCGCGCTCCTCTCTCTCTCTCTCTCTCTCTCACCCCTCATTGGGTTATCTTAATTTATGGGTGAAAAAGTGGGCAAAGAAGAGGTCTTTTGTGGGCAGAGAATGAGAGAGAGAGAGCGAAGAAAAAGAAGAAGAAGCCATTTCCTGCCTTTGATATTCATCTTTCTGAATCGTTTTCCAGTGAAAATCAAAGTGTGATGCATTGGGTCGACCTGCGTGGACTTTGTGCGTGCAGGAAGCCTTGGTGGAGGCGTCATTGGCGTCCCAAATCTGCAGGATTCCATTAGGATTCTTACCCGGGTGCTTCGGTTCGGTTATTGCGGTTAATCAGGAAGGTGCCTGGGTTATTAAGGGGGGGTTAAGACTAGGGGTGTGGGAGAAATGGGGGTAAAGAAAGGTGGAACAAGTAGATGAAGGCTGTAAATCAAAAGTGGAGTTCTTAAGAGACCTGCGCTGCTGCTTTGAAAAGAACGGTAGGGGGAAGAGAGAAAATCTAATGGAGAAAAACCTCCATAAAGCACTGTGGAAGCGCTGAATATTGTTATTCTGCTGGGAAATCTTGGGTGTTTCCGCATAAATTTGCCCTGGAAAAATGACGAAAAGACTCCTCCTGCATGTGTCACATGTTGCCTGGCAATTTCATTGCACCCAGACCAACAACAGCTCAAGTTGTCAGGAAAAAAAACCCACTGAAAGTTCTGACAGTCTGTTCTTATCGCGGTTTTTTTTGTCTTTTCTTTCAGCCAATGCAAATTGATCTTGAGTCACGTACGCGTGTGTCAAATCTCCCAAGTTCCTCTTTGGCTGTGGAATGCGTGAATTTAGTTATCAATCACGTCCATTAGCAATTATGTAAGGCCCAGCGTGAGGCTTCACACACACACACACACACACACACCACGTTTACTTGGCGTGCACAGAATTCTTTTCTTTGAAGCATTGGGCGGAACAAAGTGACCTCCGCCCAATCCTTCAGGGCATTTCTCTCTCTATTCTCTGGATGTAACGTATACATAGAATTATGCCACTACCACCAAACTGTGTAACCCTTGAATCTGGGAGAAAACATGCAGAATTTACCCTGAATTTTGAGAAATAACAGGGTTTCTGAAATCACGCAAAGGAGTCTTTTCCTCACCTGCTCAGCAAATGACAGAGAAAAATCTGGTGCGTCGACTGAAGCTTAAGGGAGGCTTGCACTGCGCAAAATGTTTAGTAGTGGAATGGACCAAGCTTAAAGGGTCCCTCGCTTCAAATTTGAATTTGGCACTTGCCTGCCTGGTCTTTTGTCTTTGCATAAATAAATTGCTGTCGGGTTTTGTCATCGCTGCCCTTGTCATTTTCACATCTCACCAAATTTGCATTTACAGCAGGAGAGGACGCTAGGAGGTCCAGCCTCTGTGCCAGGGACTTCACTGTGTACAAGTGCCTGGTCTTTGAGGCAAATACGTTTGTTCAAACGATGATGCTTTCAACAATACCAAGCTCTGCCAACATTTCATTGAACCTTTTAGTCCTCTTCCTGTGCGTAACAAATGCTCCCCTTTTTTAAAGAAAAATATTTTCTGTGGATATAATACATACACTGGAGCTAATTAATGGGGCTAAGGAGCTCTCTGTCCGGCCCAATTTCTCTCTCCTCGTCCTGTATAAATGGTGCATGCAGGGGACCCTTTCTCACCCCCCCCCCAAAGTTCACGGGTGGTAAATTCAGGGGCTTAGATTTATTGGACAGAGAGTTAGCTGTGGGTGGTTTATTAAGAGAAGGGGGAGACATATAGGGACCAGAAGCTCGACTTACGTGTTGTTGTAGTGGTAGCTGCCAGAGTGCAGACCCTGCCATCCATCCTCTTCCTGTCAAACAAGGACGGAGATCGAGTCGCCTCGACTTGGTAATACGGTTTATTTAAGCCTCATTTGCACATTTCTTTGAAGAAGAATAAAATGGTGGGGTTCTCGTAGCTGTAGAATGAGGTCGGGAGGAGCTCGTACAGAGTTGCTGCCGCAGCTTCACGATCGATGCTTGATTGACAAAGGACTCCAGGAGAAGAGCTCCAGATTGAATACATGGGAGCAGTGGAAGTAGTGATATAGGAGGAGGTTGGGGTGAGGTCCAGAGGGCTCGTGAGGGAGGGAAGCATGATGAAATTCGGGAAATGCAGCGTGAGCCACAAAGTGTGGAACATCCTGGCCTGAATGCTGAGGGAGGAGGGTTGGCTTGAAGGGGAGAGGCTGAAAAAATAAAAATCTCTCCATTCTCAGGCGTCAAAAGGTTCTTCCTCCCTTCTCTCTCTCAGGAATTTGGTTGAATGCAGCGAAAATAACCTCTCTTCCCTTTGAGTTCTCGCTCCCTCTTAACTCGGGGGTGCTGCTGTCCCAAACACTCACGCTTTGTGACCTTTTGAGGGCGCGTTTGCCCGGGGCCAAATGTTGACGGGCCGGGAGCAGCGGACAGGGGAAACCACGGGACAAACTACGCAGAGGGATGAGCACTGCAACAGCTTCAAATTCGGGCTGTGTAACCGAGCCCGAAGCTTGCAGAGAGGACAGAAGCCATCTCACTCTCGTCCCCCCGGTAAATGAGCTGCCATTGTTGCTTTGTCGCAGTTTTCCCAGAAAAAAAAGAATAGACTGAGTACCAGACCCCTAAAAGACTTCTGTGAGCGCAAATTTTTAGCTGAGGAAGAAGCTTTTTCAGCTCTTCTTAATTAAGGACAGTCCAAGTTAAAGGTACTAAAGTAAAGTGGGCATGGAGAAGTAAAGGGTGGGGTTTTTTTTTTTGGAGATTTTGCTCTATGCTGAGTTCAGAGCGGCAAACAACGACTATGCCAACTTTTTATGCTTGCCTTTGTTTTCCTCCATCTCTGTCTCTCTTTCACATTAGCCCTTCTGAGCCCTCAGCTCTTCCTTCTCTCTCTTTGCCAGCCGGATCCACTACTTTCATTTCCCACTTTTTTCTTTTAGGGATGGGTTAAACTAGCACCACAGTTCTTCAACAAAGCCGCACAGGATTGCATAAACGCTAGAATCCTTTCTCTCTCTCTCTCTCTCTTTCTCTCTCTCTGAAGTACTGACTTTTTTGCACACATTTTTGCAAGGGGGCAAAATGATCTTAAAGAGACAGCGAACAAAGGGAAATAATAGAAAGAGACGTCAACCGGAGATGAGAGGGTTTTATCAGTGGTAAAGTTATGCTTCTCGTTCCGTACGAACGTATGTGTGACAGTTTAGTGAGTTGTTTGCTCTTCACTCCACGTTCGTATGCTTGATTCAAATTCGCAGATTTCCCTATTCAACGAGGATTCCCTGAAAGCCAACGTGACCGTGTCCTCTGATGACTTTGAGGTCATCCTCCTCCTCACCGGAATGGCCCCCAACAGGCGTTACCCCGTCCACGTGGCTGCGGTCAATAGCGTCGGCGAGGGGCCCAAGGCAACGGCCGCACTCACAATTGACGAGGTGATCTGATGGCTCTTAACATTCGCCCTCTTGTGGCCAACATTGTTTGCTTGTTCTTTGTCGTCCTCAGGACATTTTGCTCTCTGCCCATGATTCGCCTATGATGTCTTACCACGGTCCAATCTCCGGCTACACGTGGATGCTCGCCCTCTTGGGCTCCTTGGCCTTGGTCCTCATCCTGGTGTCGGCAGTTCTTCTCTACTATAAACGAGTTGGAGCTCCCAGGGACGAGAACGACGGATTCCTCGCGGCCAAGACGGTGGTGGGCAGCAGCGACTACCAATGCAGACAGGTGACGTCGGTTGAACGCGTCGTAAAATGGGGTGGCCACAATTTGTTTTTCTGTCCTTCTCTCATTTATTCTTATCCAGCTGAATGTGAGTCATCTGTCCTCGACGTCGACGTCCTCGTCCTCTGAGCCTCCGCAGCCCTTGTGGATCGACCAAAAGAGGTGGATTATCAACAGTGACAAAGAGTCCAACTCTTCTGAGAAGAAGCTCCTGGGCAATAACGAGTACGCCAGCATAGAGCAAGGTCCTTCGAGGCAGAGCCTCTTGTCGACGTTCCAGCAGAACTGTCAGTCGGTGTACGAGAACAGCTTGACCACCGAACCCTACGCGTCCACGGACATCTTGAGGAGGCAGCAGATGGCGGTAAGAGCGCAGTCGTGACAACACAGGACTCATAATAATAATAATAACAGTAATAGGGACCATCGCAATTGCACGCAACTCCTTTGAAAAAGGTGCCGGCTCACGAGACAACGACAAATTAATGCGTCACGATCGACGAAAGCAGGGTTTTGCACAGCAGTCAGGGCTTCTCAAGCCTGGCAGAAACGCTATTTTGGTGGCGGAATCCCTGTCCCTTTGTGCACCATTAATTAGAGATAATTGATAGACGCGGCTTTTCTTCCGCGAAGCCTTCGACAGTTTCAACGTCGAGATGGAGTTCAACGCCTGAGGAGTGGCCACAGGTCTGCCCTCCCCACTCTCATTAAAGCACTTCCTAGAAATGAGATTCTGTGCTGTGAACTGAAGACAGAGTCACGCAAGCAAAGTTTTGCTGCACCAGAACACTGCTTTATCTTCCCAACACGATCGCGGCGTTGCAGCAGCCAAGAAATCCAAGAAAGTCTTCTCCAAAGGGTGGAAAATCGTCTGGCTCACCTAAATTGTGAGCTGAAGTGGGAGAAGGAGGGGTTTCTTTTGCACTCTTCAAGAGATTCGGCCTTGGCAAAACGTTAATTCCCCGGAATTTGTGACCGGAGTCTCGTTAAGTGCGGACAACCTCCTCCTGCCAGCCCAGATCGATCAGTCTGATTGAGCCGCGGCCAGCGACTGGTCCGGGTCCCTCCGGGTCGGTCTCTCTCCCGCCGAGCTGTTGACGTCGTCATAGTATCTTGTCTCCCCGAGTGAAGTTGGCACCTTCTGGTGTCAGAATTTCCCAGCAGCAACCAAGTTGACAACCCTTCTGTCTTCTTCTTCCGCATGCGTGCGTGCGTGCGTGCGTGCGTGCGTGCGTATAACAACACTTATTATGAAAGCAGCGAGAGGAGAAGCGAGAGAGAGGAGACCAAAGTTTTCTTCCTCTCGCTCTCGCTCTTCTGTCCTCATCCCCAGAAACTTTTATTTCACGCATAGTTTGTTTGCTCCGGAAATCGCGGAGACTTTTAATCAAGGCCGAGAGAGCCTTGAGGAGAAGCAGGCGGGCGACGACACCAGGGGGGGCGGGAATATCATCGCATTCTTGGCTCTTTGGTGAATGCTCTGGGGTGAAGTAGAACGGACGACGGTTCCAGTTCGATTTTGGGAAACAAAGTTGGGAGAAGATGTTCGCTCGCGCAGATTCGCAATTACATTAATGCCGAGCCATCCAAGGCAATCCTTTTACGATATCTCTCAACAAGAAAAAAGGGAACACGGAGAGAAAAGGAGCTGGGGAAAGACCTAGAAAAATCTCTCGGGCAATAATCTCCCCCCTCCCCTTCTATTTTCTTGATTGCAACCCCACCCCGGCGTCGTTACAACTCTTTTCGGGGGAATCTGCCTAGATCTAGATTGCTGCAACAGCAGACGCGCAATGAACATAATAGTAAAAAAACACACTGCATTGTGGTCCCGTGGAAGGCGGCTGCTCAATCAACGTCTTATTAGCATCCCGCGCAAGTTTGCATGAAGATTCTACTCATGGAATCGCAGACTTCCCTTTACAGCACCCCATGCAAATTCTCCCCCCGACGGAATTGCTGGCTTCCAAACTTAAGGCTCAACAACTTTACAGCATCCCGTGCAAGTTTGCGTGTCCAGGTTCCTCCGGACTCCTGAGTCGCCGACTTTTGACGTTGCAGCATCCCATGCAAGTCCCTTCTGTCAGAATCGCAGTCTTCCGGCGTCAAAACAGAACAACTTTACAGCATTTCATGCAAATTTGCATGTAGATTTTCCCGATAGAATTGCAGGCTTCCGACGTTAAAGCTCCTGCTCCTGACAGGGCTCTTTGTGTGCACGTGTGGTAAAGTCAATCTATGCTTTTTACGAGCGAGCGTTTTTGTTGCTCTGCCTCCGCGTTCTATTTTCGCTTTCCCCCTGGGGGGAGTTTTTGCCAGACTCTTTTCCACTGTCGATCTTGGAAAAGCCAATCGACAGCCTGAGAAAGGAAAAAGAAAAGCCCAAAGCCCGTTGTTGTGGGCCGCAGAGAAGCTCTGAGAACAAGAATTTCACAACAGCTTCCAAGACAGATCCTCATATGCAAGCAGACCTTTAAAGGCTTCTCTTTTTTCGCCCTCACGCTTGATTTGCTCCGTTTTTTCGTTCCCCTTGGCGTGAGAAGGAGGGTGGCAACGCCTGTGATGGATGCCTCTTGGGCACGAGACCAGGGACGAAGAAAAAGAGGAGAAATTTCCGGAACATCAGGTTCTTTTTGGGTAGTTTTTCGGGCGCTCGCGCGCGCCAGCGCCCTAGACATACATACGTTTCATTTCCGTCTATCATTTCTCCCTCCTCTTTTGCCGGTGCTTTTGTTAGAAGAAAATTCGGTCTTAGGACACGCAGCGGATTCGCTCTTTTTTGCTTCGTCAGTCAGTCTTGCGATTGCGAATTTTTTGCAGCGCAAACATGACTCAGGCATCGGAGGAAATCAGGGCGCGGAGTATGAAAGTGCAAGTCGTTGGCGATAACGCTGGACTCGCGGTCTGAGTCCTGCAGACAGACGCTCTGACTTTGCACCCTCACCGAAGGCAACGCTTTACACAGGAACGAAGCAGATGAAGAAAAAAAGCTTTTATGAAAATGGGGTCAAAGAAAAAACCACAAAGCAATCTGGAGAGGGGGAACCGAACCAAAACAAAAGCCTTGATCACACTTTACACTCTGGCGCGCGCACGAGTCCCAAAGACTTTCTGCGTGAGTGTTTCCAGGCGAGAACCACGGAAGTCATGCGATGCACGCCTCTGGAAATTGCATTAACACCCCACATTTTCGTGCTCAAGAAAGGAGTCAAAAAAGCGGTCTCTTGGCCCCTGCGAAGGGCCTCTCCACTCCACACAGAAAGAGAGACCCCACACGAATAATTGCAGTTCGAGAAGCGTTGAGCGGACGCACGAAAGGTTATTTTCCGCCACTTAGTCAGTCCGGAGCTCGTTCTTTGACCCAATTCTGCTTGTTTCTACCTCTTCTCCTGGGTTTTTTTTTTAGCGGAGAAAAGAGAAATCCGCCATCTTTGGGAGGGTCGCTTGTGGGCTGATTTCACGTGGAAAAAAAAGTCTTATCAGGGGTGAGATTTCAATAACGTTAACCTCTGGAAATAGGAAGTTCGTGCATGAGCTCCGACAGATGACTATCGCTCAAATTATCTTCACTCGTCAGTTTATTGCGCTCTGCCAAGTCGGCTCGTTTTTTACAGGGCGCCATCATAGTCAAATTATACTTTCAATAGTCTATTTTTTGCCTATTGGGCGGTTTGCCTGATACAGTGCCAAAAAAGATGATAATTTACTCCTGACAGGATTCCAATTTGTGGGAGCCAAGTGTTATGGGCGCCTCTTTTTGCGCAAATCTCATTGTGTGCAGGTGATGGAAGTCATCAGCCCCTCAAAGGAAGTCTTCTTTGGTCGAAAAAGAGTCATGCATAAGCTCTCTGCACTGTGCCAGTCGGTATTAACCAACAATGATCAGTGTTTCTCGTTGCTATCCTTACAGAACACGCAGTCACGCCTTCTCCACCCGTTCCCCTTGTACTCCGTCACGCCCATGCGCACTGCGCACCCGAGGAGGTCTTGTGCTCAACACGCGCAGAAGGGCAACAACCGGCGCCACCAGCGCAGCTGCGGCGACATCGTCAACGACGACAACTGCTGCAGCTACTACGCCAAGGCTTCCCTGGGCAGGAAGGGTAGAAGGACGGCCACCGCTGTGACGGCCGCTGGGGCGGCCACGACGACGACGACGACGACAACTGCGGCGGCGGCTGCCTCACTCGGGCGGACTGCACCTCCTCCGAGAGCCGCCGACCTCTTTGTCTCGCCGAGCACCTACCTCTTCCAAGAACCTCAGAGCGCCAAGTGCGGCCGGCGCAGGGTGACGCCGAGCGACTTCGGCGCATACGCAGTCGACAGCCGCACATGCAACAGATCTTCTCCGCTCAGATTGACTGACAGTGGGCGATATTTGACGGGCGAAACTTGCCCAAGCAATCGCTCCAGTAATCCTCAGGAAAGCACGCCTTTCCTCAGTCAGAATGACATTGTTGTCAGCCACAACATCTACGAGATGATTCCGGGATCAGCCGAAGAGGCAGTGACAAGTTTCGTCGACTCCGAAGAAGACGACGACACCAAGTCAAACTCTGCCTTGGACAGGTAGAATCACCGAACGAACATTTTTGTGATATGAGAATGCATCTGTTGAAGTCACACACAAGCACACCCACACAAAAAAAACAAGAGTACATACAGTAGGTAGAAATTCATAGGCCCTAGAAAGATAACATTCCACAAGAAAAATCCAATTGTTTTTGTCACCATTCTGTAGAGGAAAGGAGATAAATGGCCTGTGAAGGCTTTACCACGACGTCGTCTTCTCGCAATAAGCACAATAAATCTGTCAATTCCAAGTCGATTCCTTAACTGCATGCAGCAAAACACTGGTAAAAGAAAGGAGCAGAGGAAGAAAGCAGACACGTGCATTATACGTACGTACATGTACATGTACGTACGTAGGAACATACTTTCATAGCAGAGCGAAGCTCTCGCCTTGTTACTCGTGCGGACGGACAGACGAGATGACGAAGTCGACAGATGTGAGCTCGCAGATGATGCGTCCGAGCTCGACCAGTCTATAGACACAGTGCAGAGGATACCACAGCTCTTCCACCACTCGGGTTTTTTTCTGCATTTCATTATCAAACACTTCCTCCGGTCTGGTTGAGCGAGTCTCATTCTCTCTCTTTTTTTCATGGGTGAGCGCGATTTGCTCTATGACGTTTAGCGCAATTTATCGCTCCTCTCTCCTCTTCTATTCCTCATTGAATGGTCGCGAAATGATTGCTGCATCCCACAAGTCGCATATGTTCTTGTGCTAACGTCATACATACCTGGAGGAGGGGAGGGGAGGGCACATTTGCTGTGTATTGTGCTCGTGTCATTATGTGACCGCAGACCCCTGAGATTTGCAGGGAGCGTGGCAAAAAAGTGTCAGGGCAATCCAGTCTTTGGCGTAAGTGAAGATCCCCCACTCTCCCCTCAAAATTCGGTTAGTTCAAAGCTGCAGATTATGATTTACGGCCGCCAACAAAGTGCGATCAGTTTCCGCTCAAGTTTCACCCGAGTGTACAATGACATCGATGATACAGTTACAGTCTCATTGAGCCACGCTGAACGTCAGATGTTGTGAAATGTGCGCGTCAAGTCACGACTTGGTGGGACCCTTTTGTAAGAGCGGTCATACTTGGCCACTTCCAAATTTTGCCAACCTCATCTTGGCTTGATGTTATCGCACTTTTCCAACTTATTCATGAGTCAGCCCAGGTTAATTACAGGGATCATCAGTCATGATACTTCTACTGCTACTATGCACACAGCAAACACGAGAGTCGGTTTTTTCTCAAACCTGATATCAACAGTTCCTTCCTCCCTCAGTCTGATATCTACATGTCCAACCTTGCGTTGAACATTGCAGAAATCCACCTTGTCCGAGGCTCTCACGTTCGGACGCCGCCTGTAATGAAATTATGTTGCCTTATCTTAAGGAGGCAACGAACGCTTCTCCTTAAAAGCCCTCGTTCTCACTGTCAGTCGCCTTTGCGGCGTCGAGGTGGTTATCAGTGTCACGTAAAACGTGTCGGCCCCTTAAGTGGAGGGAGAGGAGGAGAAAAACCTTTCTATGGCTCGGTGGTAACTCCGCTTTGAAGTAGCGTTTACACACACGCGTTCGCACACACCTGGATGTCCAACGCGCGCGCCGACACCAACGTCAGCGAGGTGGCAAACGACGTCTTAAAGGTGATGAGAAGTGTCAAGGGAAATATGCCAGGATGGAAAAGCGTGCCAATCAGATAGCAATAGAGAGTAGGGATAAACTTGAGCATTGGTCTATGTGGTGTCCAACGGGCAATATTTGTGGCACCCCCTGCAGCCTTAAAGGAATCAATAGCAATTTTCTTCTCCTCTTAAAGGTAGGAATTTAAATTGCCTTCTCTACCCCAAGATTAGGCAGCGGAGAGAAAAAGAGTTTTACCAAAGTAGAGACCAAAGAACTTTTGACAGGAGACAAAAGAACGTCCAATTCATGGCAGATGTGAGTCCGCAAAGGTAACCTGAGTTAGAGACTTTATTCTTTTTGTACTTGGTCATATGGAGCACGCGGGCGGGATGCACCATATGAGCAAGAATGAAAGCACAGCAAGTGACTTCTCTTCGAGGCGCTACAAGCAACACAGTTGTCAAGTGTCATTTGTACGTACGTGTGTGTATACAACACTTCTGAATGTAAACAGGACCAGCAGACCTAATAGATAAAGTCTATGTCTAAAAGTGGTTCAGAGGGATAGTGAATTTCTCTCTGCATTGAATTCTCCTTGATCCAATGTAGCGTGTCGCCGGTGTCAACTCTGGTGAACCCAATGGGAGCCTCTGGGTCGCAGGTGCCAGTCCCGAAGGAGGCCAAGGCGCGCAAGGTCGCCACATTTCGGTCGTCGTAAGTCGTAAGAGGGGAGCCGCTCTCTCCTTGACAAGAGGAGGACAAGGACGCCACTTTTCCGAACATGATGTTGATGTCATCTTCTTCTTGCCACGGGAAGGCCACCTGGACGAGTGGGTTCGCCGGGTTCAAGACTGTCACATCCACGATTTGCAGCTCATCTTGAGGAGGGTCACAAGTGGTCACAACGGTATTCAAGACTATGACGAACTGACTCACGTACTTTGTCGGACAATCTTCTTGGGCGTGTGGAGCCACTCCCCGGATTCCAGGTCATGCCAGGCGTAGCCACAAGCATCCTCCATGGTCTTGGAACCCCAGCCGCTCAAGGCAGCAGCGTCACCTACCTTCATGGTTGCCATTTTCTCGGGCAGACAAATGGGCATCGCCTTCTCCCCGCTCCGAGACAACCTGGCGAGAGCTAGATCGTAACGAGGAGGTTGGAACCCGGAGAGAGAGAAGTTGGGATGGATCTGAAGAAAAAAGCTCGTGCGATTGAGCAAATAAAAAGCTTCGTAGGTTCTGCAAAGTCACCGTTATCTCTTCAATCCCCGTCACAAGCAGGTTGTCCCCAGGGACCCTTAGGTAGGTCTTGCCAAGGACAACTCCATACTTCTTTTCGTCCATAGCCCTGTCTGGACATTGGGTAAAACAGTGAGCAGAAGTGAGTACAACGTCCTGGGAAATCAAAACTCCCGTGCAAATCATCTCGTGGCCCAATGGGGTCTCTTCAAGGATCTGGAGTACAAAAGGATATGGTACGGAGAAAATCGACAGGGGCTTTCCCAATTTGTGATTTACCTGAACTTGCCAGGGCACAGAGGTGACGCCGTTGGACTTTTGGTCCACTGGTGGCAAAATTCCGCACTCCACTATCTCTTGGTGGTCAGTTTCTTTATGGTCGCACCAGAGGTAGCATCTCCAATCGTTAACCTCTTGGGTGTACCAGACAGAAACCATGGCTTTGAAGTTCTTCTCGATCGAACCTTTCATGATTTTGTGGCGCTCGCAAATCTTGTCAGTCCTGAAACAAGACTATTCTTATGGTCCTAAGTGTTTGCTTCAGTTCAAACTTACTTGTTGCTCTCCTCAAAGTGAATTTGCACTTGATAATGCTCGCATGGGTCTCCCTCCAACGTCGGGCAGACAAAGTATGCGTCACATTTTTCTGGGCACTCGACCATCTGCTCAACTAGACACGTTTGGTTACTTGAGCACGGGGGAGCGCTGGACTCGAAGGCCAAAATCTCGCCACGTCTCATCGAGTGAATGGAGCGAGAACTTGGAAGGCTCATTTTCAACAAGTCAGTGGAAGTTAGCTGAAAAGTTAGCGTTCGTACAACTTCTGACACATTTCACGAAGGATTTGAATATCTTACGATGTCCTCCAATGTTTGTTCGTCCATTGTTTCATCCGCTGAAGCTAATGGGATTGCTCCATCATGGGTGCACCAGTATTGGCACGACAGTTTCCCATTGCTTTCATTCTTGTACCAGACTCTCAACTCCAGGCTGTCGCCAGTGTCCATTTGGAAGCCCTTGATAACCCTTGGAATGCACAGCTGTTGAATAAGATTTGGACTTAAGCCATACACTCAGGATGGGTCTGAATCAGCTTGACACGTCACTTTTTGAAAATCACTAGCAACTATTTAACAACCTTCATTAGAAACAATATGGCCAGCAAGTATGGGCTCTACATAACTTATATGTGCGGCAATTCAAAGCACCACAGGATAACAAACCTTCTCGTACCTTCTCGACATCGGATCCCTTCTTCAGTTTGATTCCAAAGTCCCCGCAGATGTTGTCACCCTCAATACGCGAGCAGATAAACCTGAAGCTACATTCATCCAGACCATGGTAGTTCAATGAAGTCTTGAGGGAACACAGAGTCTCATTGTCACAGCTTTCCAGAGCAGCGTCAAGACTTAAGTAGTAGACTTTGTGACTCCCAATGGTATTTGCTGGGCTTTCGTTACTGGCCAATTGGGTCTCTTCTAACGCAGTGGTGGCATTAATCTGTCAACAAGGTCTCATTAGATCGTCTCCATCTCTGAAGGATACTTTTCCCCGACGCGTGACTATTTACCACTTGCAGAATGGCCTCAGCTTCTTCCTCAGTGATGTCGTGGGTGCTTGGAGGAGTTTTGGCCTCGTCGCTTGAGCACCAGAGCATACACGAGACGTTGAAGAGAGATCCTTCGATATATCTGATCATGACTTTGGGCTGAGCGAAGAACTCAACCCCCTTGCTTGTGTGTGAGGCTCCCTGGAAGCAGACGTCGTGAGTCTCTCCAGAAGAGTCCACGTGCTTAACCCAGTAGTCTCCACAGGTATTTCCATCCAACTGAAGAAGACACTTGTTACGCCATGCAACCAGACTTGAAAGTATGCGTGACACCTCGGTATTTTCCAAGAACAAGAACGACGTCTCTTCACCCATAACCCCCCACAGGACGTTGCAAACTTAGCCTTTAATGCAGCATTGAAAAGCAATGAGTATCCCTTACAAGGTCTATTATATGAATTCTTTTCTAAAACTAACTTCAATACATGTGACTTAACTAATGCTGAGTATTACAAATGCTTTTGAGACCACTATTTTTCCTCCACACAATTGTGCACTTGCGTAGGCGCTACTCCTAGACTTGGAGGGTGCTATGACAGCACTACAAGGACTGCACATGGTTTTACTACAATCCTTTGTAAAAATGGCTTGGTAGTGATCGATGAAAAAGAACAAATCCCGAGATGTTTCGAATGCTTTCGAGTTTGACTGCATAAAACAGTGCGGTGCTGTAAGCAAGGCTATTAAACTAACATTGTCCTTCTTACCTTTGAACACAGAAGAACTGAAGAGCAAGACTCTTCGTGCAGCCACAAGAACTCGTATTCCACCGTGCAAATATCACTTTCGCATTCCTCCTCAGTCAGGTCAGCGTCAGAAATGTCAATGCTGTATACAACAACCGGAGACAGGAGGAGTGGATCGTCCTCTGAGGGTCGCTCAACAGGGTGGATGATTTCAACGCCGTTCAACTGTTCAGCAAGGGCAACATGAGATTTCGTCTTTAAACGCGTAGTCACGATATTGAACCTACAAGTTGCATGACGAACGTTTCATTGCCGGGTTCCTTCGTCAGCCTGGGTAGACTTCCGTCCATGGTGCACCAAAGGAAGCAGGAAACGACTGGTTCAACTTTGGACAAGTGCCAAAAGCTCAGTTGTAGCTTTTGGTCGGGTTCCAGCACCCGTTTGATCACTTGGTGATCTTGGCACACCGCAATTTCCTGGTCTTCATGACCGAGACTCAGTTGGTAATCGCCGCACAAGTTCTCACTGAAGAAGGGGCAGACCAGTCTCGTCTGACAAGGCTCGGATCCGTAGTAATGAAAGCTGAAGGAACTTGAACACTTTTCCACATTGCATTCCGGAACGTTCGAGGACGTCAGATGATACAGCTTGGCCGTAGATAGAGTTAGAGGCGCAGTCCTTTCAACACTAAGGGCGACCTGGTCGTCCACGGTCCCGTTCAGCTGATGAAATAGAAGTTTAGCTGGCGAAGCACGCGTGATCGCTCATTTTCAGTGAAAATGTCTCCTACCACTAATGATAGAATATCCTCCGCCTCCTGTCGGTCGACGTGCCTGATGGGCAGTGAGCCATCATCAGTGCACCAAACAAAGCAATTGACATCAAAGTCACTTTGTGACGTGTACCAAAGTCGAATAGAAAAGCTTTCTCCAGACGCCAACTCGTCATCTTTCATAGCTCCTTCTTGGCATATTCTGTGGTCCTTCTGTTCTGCAAAGCTGACAGTCATCCCAAATTTGGCGCAAACAAGTGCAGTTTCCCCCAAGACGGGACAGAGGACGGTAGCGTGACAAAGTCCATCTCCAAGCCAACGAAAGTTCCACTGCGTGGAACAGACTGGCTCTTGACATTCAAGAACTTCCTCGCTCTTTCTGTTCAGCTCGTAGATAGTAACAGGTGAGAGATTTACTTCGCTCTGGTCTGTTACGTCCTTTACCACGTCACCGTCACTTGCCTACAGTAAAAAGAAACTAGAGGTAGCTAAGGTTGTGGTACAAAGTTAGTCTTACGATGTCGGCGAGGAACTCAAGGTCGATGTTTTCCAAGTTCTCCTTGTTTGGCAAGGCCAGTTCTTGGTGATCGTCCGAGCACCAAAAGTAACAGGAGAGTTTGAACTCAGCCTTGGCAGTGTACCAAAAAGTGATAGTTGCAGCTTCATTGAAGCCGATTTCCCCCAAGGACTTTGCACCCTCGTGGCAAATTTTTTGCACTTTCGTAGTACCAGGGTAGAGAATTCTCAGTCCGTAGTCCTCACAGGCGTCGACGCTGAGATTGTCGCAGACAAGTACAGCATGACACGATTGCTCCCAGAGCCAGGATGCTCGGAGGTTTTTCTGGCACTTCCTCGTGGGGCACATTGTACCTAGGTTTTCGCTGTCAATCAATATATGGTAGATGGACTCCGGAGACATGAAGGTGTCCGAATTCATGTCCAAAACATCAGGGTCTGTTGCGTTGTCAACCTATAGCAAAAAAGCTAATTTGGCCTGGCGCCATCTATGTAGGTACGTATGGGTCGCTTTTTCTTTACCAGAGACTCAATTGCAGATGCTATGCTTGGATCAATGGCAACTGGATCTGGCAGTGCTCCTTGGCTTCCGCACCAAAGAAAGCACTTGATAGGATCGACAGCCACGTTGTGGCTTGAAATCCAAAATAAAACCTCCAGGGTATCATCTGCTTCTAACTCCGTGTGATAGACGGCGCCATCCTTGAACACTCGATGCCTTGACCCGTAAGAGTCTTCAACAGAGATGCCAAAAGAGCCCCATACATCCCCATTGATACCGGAACAAACAAAGTTGACTGAGCAGGAGCTGTCCTCGTGATACCAGATGTAAGAAGCACTGCCTGAAGTTGTCGAGTTGTCAAAAAGAAACTGGTACACCCTGTTAGGAGCCAATCCCATTGGAACATGGTCATTGGTGAGATCTGTTGAAACTGAAGAGAACTGGCCAGATGCCTGAAAATGAATCTATCAAAGGTGAATACTGGAGCAGCATGTTATGTTTTTTTTACCAAGTCCAGAAGGAGATCCTCACTGAGCTTGAAGATTGTCTTGTCGTCACCGTTGTCTGGTAGGAGACCATCATGGGTGCACCAATAATAACAAGAAAATGACAACGAATCATCAGTGTATTGTGAGTGCCATATTCCAATCTCCTGTCCTTCTCCTTGATACAATGTCTCAGTGACTGTTTTGCCTTCGTGACAGACAGCTATTGGCTGATCCTTGTGGGAAAGTTTTATGTCAATTCCATACGTGGCACAAGCTTCGTCTCCTGGCAAAGACGGGCATACCAGCCCAAGTTGGCAAGATTCACTGGCATAGAGCGTAAGGACTTTTCTTGTCCAGCATCTCAGTTCGGAACAGTTTGAGTCGGAGAAGTTGTATGCTAAATGATAGACCTTCACTGGCGACAGGGTGCTGGGAGCCAACTCATTTGTGGTGACCAAGTCCACTGGTAGGGTTGACTCGACCTGAATGAGGAGAGACCTTAAATCATTGCACAGTCCTTGGTCACACTAGAATTTACCAGCTCATCGATGTCGGCAACGTCCTCTCCATTGACTGCTTCCGGGATCTGTCCATCTGGAGTGCACCAGAAAAAGCAGCTCAAGCTCATGTCGTCTCCTGTCCTTTTCACGTGGACTTGGAAAGTACTTTCCGGATTCATTTGCCCCTCATAGAGCTCTCCCTTGACCCAGATCTCCTTGGCACCGGCATCGTCCACTACCTTGATGGCAGAGTTGCCATTCAACTTTCCACAGACAAAGCGGGACTGACAGGAGTTTAGTCCGAGCCATCTAAAGTTGAGTTGGCTCAGATTGGAGGGTAAGTCACTCTTATCTTCCAACAATAGGTGGTAAGAAAAAGCTGAGGAGAAAGTCTTGTTTTCCACAGGGTCATTCAGATCGACGGTCCTGAGAGCGATCTTGCTGGACAGCTGAAGAACAAGGAAACAGGATAAGGACATGTTGGTCAACACTATCGTCAAGGAATTAACAAACCAGAAGCTCAAGCGCTTGAGTGTCCAGCTTTGATTTAGGGTCTTGAGAGGGAAGCTCTCCATCAGCAGTACACCAGCCATAGCAGCTTGCTTCAAACTTAGCCGTAGCTGAATACCACAGAGACAGTTCGACCTTCTCGTTGGACTTAATGGCTTCTTTGTAGACGTGGCCCGTTTTGCACACCTCTCGTTTGTTGCTGTCGTACGTCAGTTCAATCCCATGATCGGCACAAACGTGATGGCTGCCTAACTCGCTGCACACGAGACTGAAGTGGCATGGTTCGAATCCATAGTAGATGAGCTCGTGTGAAGTGCGACACAGATCGCCTGAACAGCTGTTGTTGTCAGCGGTAAAATGATAAAGTTCCACTGGAGAAATTATGTTTCCACCTCCTTGAGAGAGATCTTGGCTCGTAACAAGAGCCGTAAAGTTTAGCTGCAATTGATGAACATCATGTTTTCAATGACGTCAGTTCACCAGGATGAGCACGACATCTCACCAAATCATCCAATAGGTCGGCATCGACTTCCAAGGCATCTCCTGAGTCCTGAGCAGGATCAGTCACTACTGCCCATAAGTAGCAGTGGACAGCCAACTGAGCATTCGGCACGTGCCACAGTGAGACCTCAACAGGGGTACCTGGAACCATGGCTTGAACGCTCTGTACCTCACCTTGGAAGCACATGTCTGTGGTGTTCTTGTCACTGTAGTCGTTGCCAACAAGTCTGATGCCGAATTCCCCGCAGTTGCTGCCATTGAGATGCGTGCAGGTCAGAGAAATTGTAGCCTGACCGTCCCTCAGCCAGATGAACTCAAAGTTGACAGAGCAGCGGTCTTCAAAGGCGTCACAGTCCAATGCACCTTCATCTCGGACGTAGTCGATTCCATACACAGCAAAAGGTGAGAGCGGTTGAACCCCCTCTTGGTCAGAGCTGACATTCTGCCTCGTCTTAATCGTGCCGTTCAACTGTGGAATAAGCTAATCTTATGAAAAACTCAGCATGGAGTGCACTGACACCCACCAATTCATTTAAAAACTCTTGGGGATTTCCTGTGAACTTCTCGTTGGGTCCTGGCAGGTGTCCTTCACTAGTGCACCATATGTGGCATTTCGCCTCATAGTAAGCTACATCCCCAGCGTTCTGCCAGGCCATAACCGTGAGAGAGTCACCCCTCATCAGAGTAGCAAGGGAGTGAAGGTGTCCAGAATAGCAGATTTCTTCTTCAGAGCTAAAAGACTAATAAGTTTTATCATTGAACATGCGAATGTCAACGCAGAGTTGCCCGCACATGATGACTCCATAGCTTCCACAGGCTGGATTATCCGCAGGCCCAAATTTGCACTCAGCCTTGAGTTCACATTTTTCGTCTCGGTAGTACGTGAGAGTGTGGTTAATCCAGCAAAAGTCTTCCTCGCAAAAAGTGAATTCTGTAGACGATGACGATATATCCAAAAGATAGATTGTCGTTGTAGCCAAGGCCTCAGAAGACATAGACGGCTCGAGCTCCTCAGTCTTGATCCCCGGGGAAATATCATCCTAATAATGGCTCCGGACAATTAAAGACTGGTTAGTTATTACCCGAGTGCACTAAAGTATACCAGGAGATGTGACGTCTCATTCCCATCTTGGTCACCACTGCTACCTATCTGAGGCAGCGAGCCATTGTCAGTTGCCCAAAAGTAGCACACTATTCCTTCGGACACATCGATCGATGTCGAGTTGGAGTACCAGATCGTCACTTGTACTTGGTCACCAGGACTGAGTGGTCCGGAGTGGACTTCACCTAGAGAAGGCAAGAAAGCATTAGCTAACGACAAATTCCCCTATGTCCTACAATTGTACCTTACGCACCGAACAGCACCTTTGTTATACGGACACATAACTGCAGTCTTTAGAAAGGTACATTTTTCATGTTTTTACATTTCAGTCATTTTTAAAAGTTTGTCCCCACACAGCACATGCATGCGTTAGAAAACTGCCTTGCGAGGCTGTTTCTTCTCGAAACTCTACTTTAAACCCCAAATGTCAGCTAATTCCCAAGGGGATGCTCACTTCAGCGCAGTGTAGTACTCAGTGATTGCTTGGATACTAGGAGGACGCTGGAACATCAGTAAAATGATTGAAAGGTGCCATTTTGAAATGCATTTTTGCATATTAGATCGTTTTTCCTGCACATTTCTTGACACATGTTATCGTATTTTTTTGCAATTTTCCCCAGGTCTATTCATACCGTACAGTATGTGCGTATATACGAACTGTACCTGGTCTGCATACTTTAATCTCCGTTGCATTTGCCCCGCTTTCGTGTTCCCATGTCTGCGCTATCGTGACTTCATAGTCGGCGCAGGGGTTCCCCTCCATCTTGGAGCAAACATGTTTCCAGACCAGAGAGTTGTTTCTCCACGCCGGCCAAAGGAACGATGCCTCCAAGTGGCAACCCTGATCGTCGTCGTCGTCGTTGCCATCATCGTCTTGTCCGCAGGACGTGTCAGAAGGAGAGACCTCTACCGTGTAAACGGCGATTGGTGAGACGTCGACCGTTGCGAGGGGAGAAGACGGAACGAGAGAAACCGTCGGACTCTTATTGAATCCAAGCTGCGACCAGGAGAGAAGAACAGCGAGAGAGTGAATACAAAACCTTTGTACGACACAAAGAAAGTTGAGACTGCACTGCGAATATGGTGAATGAAAAGGGGGCTTTTGTCATGTCCTGTTCGACCACCTTCTGTTGCTCCGCACTCATCGTACATAGCTTTTGTGTGACTGCTTATGAGTACATGTACATTTATATGTCTGGCATTCAAGCATGAATAACGTCGGCCTATACCTTTATAACCTTACTAATGGAAGGCGGGTTATGCAATGTTGGCACCAACACTGCTGAACAACTTCTTGTAGCCACTTTTCACTCAGTCATGTGCATACAAGGAGTGCGGTTAGTTGAATGACGGCAGTTTACCAGCGTACTTTTGTGGTGTCAGAAAAGTCTCGGCTTTGTCAAAACACAAAACATTTAAAGATGAAAGTTCTTGTTCGGCAGCAACGCAGAGAGTTTGTGGATCAACTAACGACATCCGTCAGCTCAAAACTCCGAGTTAGTAATATAACCAGCTGTATTCTCCAGTTGGGATGAAGAACACAAAGATCCGGAGGCGGTTCCCTAACCGGCGTCATTCGACTCACCCTTGCTCTTTGCAAGCACAAGACTGATTGCAAAGTACTTATTACAAATTGTGCAGCTGTATTAGCGCCAACACTATCTAACTTACATTTGATTAGTCAGATTTTAAAGTTATAAGCCGATGTTGTTGAATGCATTGATGACCTCGTACACCCACTCCGCACCGAAGCCCCCACACTCTTCCTCGCTCCTGTCGTACTATTGTTTTGAAAGTACAAAGACTAAAAGGCTTGCAGAACCGGGCAGGAGCCCGTGCGCATGCGCAGGAAAAGTGCATTCCGCCCCTTCGCCCCTCGTGCATTCGTCCGAGTGTGCATACTGCAGTTGTACCACTTGCCCGAGGTCCTCCAGGAAGGAGAAGAGAGAGAGAGAGGCGTGTAAATAGAACGGCGCAAATACAGAGCGTAGCACAATGGAGTGCACGTCCAGATGCCCTGCATGAGCGTCGACATCTTCGACACGCGTGGGCCATGGAGAACCACGTTGTGGTGGGCATTCCCCACCCCGAGGACGACGACGACAACTAACATGGCAACGTAGCAGCCTTTTGGTTGACGCGCACAGGTATATTGCGCGTCAGCTGACCCCGCGAAGTGGTTCGCGCTACCGTTGTTCCATCAGCTACTAAAAGTAGAAGCAGTCGTAGACGTTCGTCGACAGTCACGGCTTCATGTTGCACACAAGATCGTTAAGCACACATGCACGCACGTCGTGTGTAGAGTCAGTCAGTCAGTCAGTCAGTCAGTCCTCTCTATACACCGTAGGAAAACTTCCCCTACACATACGACCTTTTCTCGACCAGGCCTGCAGAACGCTTGAGGAGGAGGAGATAGAGAAGGAGCTTTTTAAGCAGACACGTTCGTAGCACACAGACATGTGTACTTTGCATGTGCTTTTTGTGTCGGTCTGACGTGCATTTATCACTACAGTTTTTTCCGCAGCAGAACTATGCGGAGTCGAGGGATAAAAGCGTTCTGCGTATAAGCAGCTTTAAAAGCAGCTCTTTGTCATTTTTGCTTGATAGCACTGCTTCAAGCAGCAGATATTCGTAGACGCTGTCAGGTTGGCAGAACTGCAGTGGAGCAAAAAGATGCAACCAATCTGCTCATGTGCAGTCGTAGATTCGCGAGCAGGTGAATCTGACGGCGAAGGGAAAGAACAGGCGCGCCCGCGTACGTCACATTCGTGCTCACGGGGAGTGGGATGCGAGAAGGTATCCCACGCGGGCGAATACTGTCTAAGCAGTCGCCTTCCCCCCAGGAAATAACTTGTGGCAACCCCAGTCTTACAATGGTTTTGGGTTTGACGTTGCACGTGATATGTCTGTCTGTGTCTGTCTGGTTTTCCTCCCGTCTTTTCTGATATTAAGGTAGTTTTAGCCTCGACAAAAGCGTACTTGTAGTGTTGATGGACTTTCTTGGAAAGTCATTGGCGGAGGGATCTGTCAACAGACCTGAATCATCGAACATTGACTCACACGCCGCGTGTGCGTCACTGATGCAGCCAAGGCCAGTGCGACCGAGACAAAGCCAGAAGTGCTGAATGCCTCAAAAGTGCATCAAAAGTGCATCTCTCCAATCCTTCGTGTGACTTCGAGACAATTCGCAAGGAGCGGAGAACATGCAGGGAGGACGAGAGTGGAGGCGGGGCAAAAGTGCCATCAAAAGTGCACTCAGCTGATGCAATTTGCAAAAAATTGCACAGCAGCAGCAGGAGCAGCAAGAGCAGCAAGAGCAGCAGCAAGAGAGTGGTCGTAAAGCTCGTGCAAGAGGAAGAGGAGAGAAGCCGCTGCAGCGCCTTCGATGTGCGCATAACTTATGTGTTCGCGAAGTGCATAAGGGTTCGGGGGGGAGTGCGCGGATTTTGCTTCTCAGCTTCTACGGTGTGAGTGTGCCAAAATTCGCAACGGGATAGATACCAATTTTGCGACGATTTCTGCTCCTCCCGTCGTGTTGGGCTTTGGCTCTGGCACCTCTCCGTCCACCGTGCACCACAGGAGACACTCAAATGCGACGTCGAAGTTCTCGTCGTCATTTATTGAGGAGCGCCAAAGTCTGAGGCCTAATGAGTCGCCTGGCTCTAAGGGAGGATCGACCTGAAGCGCCACACGATCCTTGCACACGTTGACTGTGCCTAAGACCGTGACACAGATCAGGAAGAATAGTCTACTTAAGTATGCAATAGATAAGCCAGGTCAAGAGTACCGTTATTGGTGGATGACAGCATCTGAAGGCCGTAGCTTCCGCAACGATTTCCGCTTAATTGTGGGCAGAGAATGTGAGGGTGGCAGCTCTCACGACCTTGCCAGGTCAAGTACTTTACTTCAGAGTAGCTCATGGTCACATTCGTCGTGTCGGATGATTGATGATCCATCGACGTCAGGTTGACAAAATGTTCGTCGGTTATTGAGTAGATCAGGTGAGTCGACATGGGCACTCTGCTGCTTCGGAGATCCACAATTTCTCTGGATTGGTTGGCCTATTCGGGAGAAAATGGTTTGTACGCAAAATTTTGGGCCTGATGACGCTACTGGGTCAATATCAATTGTCACCGATGTGAGCACCAGCTCTTCGTAGTCGCTGGCTTTCTCCACCAAGGCTATATCTTCAGCATCGTCATCTTTTTGGCACCAAAGGTAGCAGATTTGGTTGAACGCTGCATGCCTCGAGAACCAGACGCTAACTTTCATAGACTCGGTAATGGTTCCATGGTGCAAAACCCCAGGAGAGCACGCTATAAATGCCTCACAAAATATTTTCGCACGGGTTTTTTTCCCCAATATGTACCAAACCTGCTTCAGGATCCAAATCTGAGGCAATTCCGTAGGATGCACATACCGTGTCCCCCACGGCCTCTGGATCTGCTGCAGGACAAGCAAGTGTGGCATAACAAGGGCCCTCAACCGTGAAGAACTCGTAGGTGATGGTACACACATCGGAGTCATCGCAAATCTGACCTTCTGGAGTCTGGGGAAAGAGAAAAGAATGCGCACTGTCTCATATTAACCTGGCATAATTCATTTTATACCAGAGTGATTTGATGAATGGCTTCACTGGAGATGAAAGGATCGTATGATCGTCCCGATAAATTTACTTCTGTGAGTCTCTTCTGCTGACTTGTGCCATTCTGTAGGTAAGGCAAAGAATGGTCAGAACACATGAGCAACAAGCAATTCGACGTAACACAACTTTTGGTACGTAGATGGATACATGATTTATGTAATTAACTAACCTTTTCCGATACTAGGGCCTCAGAAACTATCCCGATTACCTCGGCCTCAGAATCTATCTCGTGGCTCCCGTAAGGGACGAGCCCATCTAGTGTGCACCACAGGTAGCAAGCAGTCTCGAACGATGAGGAGTCACGTGTGAACCAGAGACCCATCTGGACCGTATCCAACATCGACATATTGAACCTGTGCGGCACTCTTGAGTGGCAGACCGACTGGTTCTCGTCGACTTCGTCGACGTCGTCTGACGGCAACAATGACACAAACTTTTTTTATGTTAAGAAAGAACGAGACAGTCACGATACGAACCTGAGAAGATTGAAATGGTGACTCCATGATCTCCACAAGTGAGATGACTGCAGATGAACGTTGCCTGGCAGTGCTCATTGTGACCATTGCCATACCTGCCGAGTGCACGAGGCATGAATGTGGTGTGGCAACTACACGTAACATAAGAGCTTTGCCTACCACTTAAGTAGGCTTGATATGACACAACGATCGTCAGGACATCCATTGTCGTCGTGATGGTAGTTAAAGTGGTAGACCTTCAAAGGAGAAAGACTTTCCTTGAGGTTGGCTACTTCCGTCAACTGGAGCTCTTGGATAGCCGTGGCTTCACTTAGCTGAAAAGAGAAGACGTGACACATCGGACTACGTGTGTGCCTACTGACAACGAAGATGTCTGACCAGATCATTGATGATTTGGTCCTGTGTTTGGCGCTCAGTCGGCAGAGCCCCTGTTGGGTTGCACCACAGGTAACACTGAGCCGTGAAGCTCTCCTCGGTGATGGTCGACGTCCACGTCGTCACTTCTAGGGTCCCACTCAGCTCAAACGGGTACAGCAGTGACTGGTAGCAAACTTTCACTACTTCTTGAGCTTCTCCGAATTTCAGACTGATGCCAAAGTCTCCGCACACGTTGTCAGAGAGACTGGTGCAGACAAATCTGTAAGTGCCGTGCGCAAAGATCATTTTCCTTCAAGTACTGTATAAAAAGTCGTCTCACCTTCCTTGACATGGCTCATTGTCATACCAAACAAAGTTCTGGCTGAGGCTGCAGCTGGTGTCACCATTGTTGGAATGACAGTCAAAACTCTCCGTCTGGTTGATGATGTAGATCATGTGTGGAGCCACTGGTTGTAAGCTTGAACTTGTAGAGGTTATAGTCATCGGCGTGGTGGTCTACAAAAGAGACGCAAGCGTTTACGACACGAGGCTCAATGGAGATACTATCCTCACCAAAGCTTCGACGATTTCTTGCGGAACAATGTTTTCTCCGACGTTTTCCATGGATGGTTCCTTGCCTGATTCAGTGCACCACAGGAAGAAAGCAGCTCCGAAGATAGCCTCAGGAGTGTGCCATACCTCAACCTCCAGGTAGCCGCCTACATCCAGCGGCTTCTGCACGAATTTTCCCGCAAAGTAGACGTCAACCTCTGCAGTCGAAGATGAGCTGTTGACAAAGGTCAAGGTGATGCCGAAGTCTCCGCCTCCGTTGCCAATCATGACAGAAGAGAAGAAACTAGGAAAAAAGATAGTTCGATCATTTTTCCCCCCGCGCAGGCTTGCAAGGTCTTTACGTAGCATAACAAGGCCCGCTGCCATGATTGTAGAACTTGTGGTTCATCCGACGAATGCACAAATCTTCCTCGCACTCCTCAAAAGCATGGGAGCTTTCCTGGTCACTTGATGCAATGGCGCGATAGATGGTTGTTGTTTTCGTGGTTTGCCAGGCACCATAGGAGAAGACGATCTCCTCAATTCGGCTGTTTCCACTCAACTTTGGGGAAAATTAGCTTTCATCTTCGGCAGTTGGTGTAAACTTTTAGCTCTGCGTGGATATTTCTCACCAAAGACATGACCACGCGGTCCAAATCTTGCTCAACCAAGTTCTCTGGATGCGGCTCAGTCTCCGAGCCAGTCCAGAGGTAGCCGTTGAGAGAAAATTCGCTGTCCTGGAGAAACCACAGGTCCACGGTGACGCTCTTACCCCTCCTCAACTCAATAGAGAAGACTTTGCCAGTGTAGTCGACCGGCTTTATAATGTCTGAGTTGCCGAGTTCCAGGCCAAAGTCTCCTCCTTCTCCCGTCAGGCTGGTGAGCACGAGGTTCACTTGGGCGACGTCTTGGCCTAACCAAGCCAGCGTGACAGTGGAGAAGCATTTTCTCCTTAAACACTCAAGGCTGCTGCTGTTTGCAGAGATCTGATAGACTTGGACCATTGACAGTGTAATGGCGACAGGTTCGATCTCAAAGGGCACATGGATCGTTGTCCTATTGGACTAGACAAAGGAGAAAAAATGAGGTGCACAAATACCTACGTCAAGTAATTCACTTCATACATAAGGTTACGAGCAAGATTCACTTCTCGTCTTACCAATTGAGCCAGGGTGTTTAGCTGGACAGGTTTCACAGCACTGCCTCCGTGTGGAAGGTGACCATCCTCAGTAGTCCACATGTATGCTGTAAAATTGAACTCTGCTCCCTGTGTGAACCATACTGTCAGTTGGACTGAGTAGAACTCCGCCACAGTGACCTTGAACACTTCTCCGTAGTTACAGATCATTTGTTCGTCGTGGATGAGCAGTCCATCCTCGCTGAAGCTTCGGAGGCTCAGCCAAAAGTCTCCACAGATATTGTTGTCTTCAAGGCCAGTTACAAAGAGGCTCGTAATAGCAGAAGATTCCGGATACCAGAACATGCTAAGAGTGGCTGACATTATTTGCTCATTGGTACTATTGGTGATGTTCAAGAAGTCTTCTTGACTGACAGCTGCCTGTGTGTGAAAAAGGACAAGTGTACGGGCTTTTCCCAATATGGACAGACCGGATATGAAATCACCTTGTAAACGTGTAACCTTGAAGCAGGAATACCTGGGCTGGAAAAATCGACATTTCTGGTCGGAAGATTAAGAATTTCTTTTGAGAGACTGTCAGCTTCTTCCGTGGAAAAGTGTCTTGGCATGTTTCCATCTTCAGTGCACCAAAAGTAACAGTCTATGTTAAAGGTGGCACTCTCTGAGAACCATAAAAGGAGTGCCACCTCTCTAAACTGGGCTACCTCCTCTTGGTAGAATGTTCTTGAGTGACACAACTCGATGGTGCTAGAATTCTCCTGCAAAGCTTCCACTGTTAATCTACGCACATCAAGCATTGAACTCTGGCACTCACCTCCTTTGGGTACTCCAGCGTTAGGCTAAAGTCTCCGCAAGGGTTAGGGCCCAGAGTCAAGCAGATAGCGCTCATAAGACACCTCTCTCTGCTCAGCAAGGTAAACTTATTCATCAAGCTGCAATGGTCTTCACTGCCGCATCCTTCATAGAGGTCAGGGGACAATTGTGCCTGGTAGACTTGAGCTGGAGAGAGGGCTATGGCTTGGTCTACTGTTGCAGGTTGATGAAGAACAATGGATTGTACTCTTCGCGAACCATCAATCTACGCATGTAGAGGGAAAAGATGTCCATGGATATCAAACACTTCGCACTCATCTTGGCAATCTTACCAAGGCATTGATGACGTCCTCTTTCACTACCGTAGTGGGCTTTGGATCTGGAAGCGCTCCAGACGTTGTTGCCCAGAAGAAGCAAGACAGTCGAAAAGAAGAATTCCTCATGAACCAGAGGTCAAACTCGGCTCTATGGTTCTTCGCCAGTGTTGCCTGATAAACTCTGTTTTTGAAACAGAGTCTGTGCCTAGTCTTGACAGCAGTCGAGGAGTCTCCATAGGTCACAGTCAGGCCATAACTTCCACAAGTGTTTCCTGCAGGCACACGCAATGGACTGCAGTGTACTTACGTCAATGTAAAGTGTTGTGAACCTTCAAACACTGATACCTTCCATCACATTGCACAAAATCCGAGTCACTGCGGGTTCTGCTTTCTTCCACGTGAATGTGTATCCAACCCTGCATTTGTTGACACAACTCGACGAGATAGCACTCTCCTCTAGATCCGTTGAACTCGCTTCCAGGTAGTAGACCCTAGTGTGAGAGAGTCCATGGTTTCTCAACTCTCCTTGAAGGGTGAATGCCTTAATCTCCAAGGTTCCGCTCATCTAGGAGTAGTCAAATTTTGCTCCATTGTGCTTTCATCACATGCTCGCACTTACCAGAAAAAAAATCATCTGATCCACGTCCTGCACTTGGTCTGCGTGAGGTTCAAGTTCCTCGATCTGATTGCCACACCAGTAGTGGCAATTGGCACCAAAGGCAGCACTGGGTTCTCCAGACGCACTCCACAAGTCTACTTCCAGATCATCTCCAGTGGACAGAGAAATTTCAGCAACTTCGTTTGGAAAGCAAATCTCTTGCGCTTCTTCCTCCGGTTTTTGTACTGATATCGCGTAGTCTCCACAGACATTTCCAGAAAGACTAGTGCACATGAAGCTGAGCTGACAAATGCCCTCACCTCGCCAAGCAATCATCATAGATCTTGAGCTAGGCTCCTCAAAGAATTGGAGGGCTGCGCTGTCGAATGTAATCGAGTAGATACTAACTGGCGAAATGAAGTCGTCACTTCGTAGAGTCAAGTCTGCCCCCAGATTGGCCTCTCTTTCCACTATTGCAATGTCACCAGAGATCTTTGACATTAATGACTCATTAGTACGAAATAAGCAAAAAATAACTTTCATTGGACATACCAGATTGGCGAGAAACTCTTCTTCTTGAGTGCTTCCCGAAGGTTCTGCTGGCAATTGACCATCCTTGGTGCACCATACGTAGCATACGGCATTAAAGATGGCGCCTTGATCGTACCTGAGGCTCAACGCGATTGCCTCTTCTCCAGCCAAGCTTTCCCTGTATAGTCTGCAGAAAAAAAAGTCAGACCTTATTTCACGTGTTGGGATAGATGCGTCCATTCATTACCTGTAAGGTTGGCAGATCTCTTGAGATTTCAGGTAGAGTGAATAATCCGCACAAACGTGCCCAGACAGATGGGTGCATAGGAGTCCAGAGATGCAGGGGAAGTCTCTTTTCCAGCTAAATCTCTTTTCTTCTGAGCACTGGGTTTCATTGCTGAGTGTAAGAACAATGATCATAATGAACTGCGTAGCTGCAATGCTATGTGCATAGTTACCACGTCGTCAGTGTAGAAGCTTTGAAAAGGATACGGTAAACAAAAGTTGGTGCCAAGACAACCTCAAGCCCTGGCTCCAGAGACTCTGTGGTCAAGCCTAGATGTGCCTCACTTGAAATCTGAAAGACGTAGCGCTGGAGTAATACTCGAAAACTAGTGCAGTGCTCATGATTGTGGTACCAAATCGTCCACCAGAGAGTCTTCCACTCGTGCCAAAGTGACAGGGAGGCCTGGATCACTTTCGTCGGTGCACCAAAAGTGGCAGATGACGTCTTCATTTGAGGTATCCTTGTACCAGTATTCGATCTCCACGTCAAAGCCCGTGTCCAATATAATGTCCACAGGTTGATTGGGCAAGCAGACAGATTTTCTCTTTAACACTGCAATGTGTACGTGGAACTTTAATGTACGCGTTGCTGCTGTTTCGTGTCTGTCGCAAAAGTTGTTACCGCTTCCGTTGTCATCAAGGTGAGACACATGAATCCCGAAGGCTCCGCATCCGTTCTTCTCAAGAGTTGGGCAGACAAATTTTCCCTTGCAACTTGTGCTTTGCTTATGCCATCTGAACACCGACTTGATGGTGCAAGATGCTGTACTGGCGCCCTCCTGGGGAGAAGGCATGCAAGTTCAATGGAAATGAACGGAATCTATAAGAAGATCTATCGCAATCAAATTCTTCGGTCTTCCCAAGCTGATTTGGGACGTCCTAGAGAGGTTCCACTGTCCGATGCTTGTGAACTCAAAATCCTTTCAAAAAACTACCTAAATATCATCCCGGTCTTGTGAAAACCCTGAGTTTGGGGTATGTTGCTGTCTATATTCATGATATGATACCCTTTTTCCTTTACCAAACAGTTTAAGACACATCATTTACCTGACGTATAAGTTTTAGAGTTTTTGCCCACCCTACATTGCAGCTTCAACGGTTGTCAATAATGCCACGCAAACCTGCTGGAGCCGATTTACCTCTTGGCAGACCAAGCCTCTCTTCTGAACCAGCCTGTAATGGGCTACTGGTGAGATGTTGATCCAGTCTTTTGGCGGGTCACTCATGACTGGTTGATTTCCTTGGCTGAGGCTTCCGCCCTCTCCAATGGTGACTTCAAAAGTGTTCCAGTTGCCATCAGTCTTTGATCGAGGGAGAAATGATAGCGCAGAAGCAGACGCATCGGACAGCTTGTTCATACCAGTTTCTTCCCCAGTTCCACGTCCAACTCCCCCTTGCCAGGCAACTCCCCGTACTTCGTGCACCAGAAGTAGCAGTGAGCCTGGTAGGGCTCTCCACCTTCTTTCTCCCACAACCTCAAGCTGAAGGCCTCAGACGAGTTCAGCGCTCCTGACTCCAGCTTGTTGGGCTCACAGTACTCTGAGTAGTGGCTTGTCCGCTGAAGCTTCTTGTTATTGCCGATGGCCACATCAATACCATAGGAAGAGCAAACGTCCCCATTCAGTCTACGACAAGGAGAAATTGCAGCAGCAAAAAGGATACTCGTATGCTCTGCGTCTATCTATACTTTGTGCAGATGAAGTTGAAGTAGCAGAAGTGCTCTGCATGCCAATGGAAGGACCACTCTTTCAGGCATTTCTCTTCTTCATCAGAACAAACTGTGGTTCCCTCGCCTTCCCTGATTCGGTAAGTAGCAAAGGGCGAGACAGCCACCTTGGACGGAACCACGTCCACCATGGGCCTCTCCGGGTCCAACTGCAAGCAAAATGCCAATCAGTTATAACTCTCTAGGCCTGGTGTGGCCCTGAATTCACTTTCCGTCCTCATTTTTAGCTCACAAGTTCTTCCTTTATCGTTCTGATTGCCATAGTTGTTCTTGGCGGCCTTGTGACCCTCAAGGGTGGTGCCTTGACCTTCTCCTTGTTACACCAGGCAAAGCAGACGATTCCCCTAGTCTTGTTCATGGCGTTCTCGTGGTATTGAAAGTTCATCTGGATCGTCTCGCCGCCTGAATTGACTAGAATGCACAAGAAGATTCACAGATGTCTTCCTTTTTGGTCTACCTGAGAGCAGATAGAACTGCTGTTGTCCGTCGCTGGTGATCTGCACAGTCTCGTCTTCCTTCTTCACGGTCACGTTGTACTCGAACTTCTCAATGCCAGAAACAGCATCTACATCACCTTCCAGATCGTAACACCCTAGCATGGCCAAGCATGAGATGGGTTCTTTTAACTGGAAAGACCTGAAATCACCAGCTACCGTAAGGGACCGGAAAAAAGTTATCTGCAAGATTATTGCATAAATTACCAAGTGAAGATCATGTCTAGCTTATGCTGGCACTTCTGATAAAGTGGCGCCTTTAGCCTGTAGACGACTGAGGTCCAGAGGTCTCTGGAGATGATCGGGTGTAGTCCAGAGGATCCGGAGCAGTCGTGGCGCAGCTCGATGACGGTGAAGCGCGCAGACGCGGTCGCCTGGTGTCACACTTGAGTTGCGCACTGACACAGGTAAGCATTGACGTCTATGGCAGTTACCTGTTGTAAAGCGATGACGCAGAGGAGAATTAGCGTCCAAAAGTCCGTCATTTTCTTCCTCTTCTTCCTCATGTCCCCAGCCATTTGGCAAGGGAAAAAAGAAGAGGAATTGAAAAGGATGCCGACTTTTATATATACTTTCAATCTGTCTTTCAAAGTCGGGTGACAGCAAAAACTTAAGCCTTCTGAGGGAGGGGGCCTGTCTATTTCGACCCCTTCCCGTCGCGTATGAACGGCTGATATTAGCCAAAAAGTGGAGCGAGCAAATCAAAAAGAAAAAGCCCCGCTAATTGGGCCCTTGAGTGAAATGAATGCTTACTGTATTAATGAGTGTGCAATATTTTATAACCGGTCATTCTCCTTAACGTTAACGACGTCGAAGCCGTAACATTGCGCTGTGACATCGTTAGTACAGTCAACAACATTGTTAGGCTTTCGACTCGGTATTTTAAGGAAGAGATTTGCAGGGACTTATCCGATTTGCATGAGCAATTCAGTCTGTCCCAATGGAGAAACATCTTTTGTTCTTTGCAAAGATAATAGAGAAGCTTTCAGTGACAATCGCTTTCTCTTTCTCTTTTCTTTTTCTTTTCCTTCTTCCCCCTGATTGACTTTGTTAAGCTTTCTCTTCTTCCTGCTCATTCAATCTTACGTGTGACTCATAGATCGGGGCTCTTTGACAAAACTCCACCAGACAGAGTAGTTTTCTCCGGACAAGGGTGTAGTGCGCTATCACTCTCATTCACCCTCACGTCGAGGAGGGGGGAGGGGAGGGGGATGTGACTGCCGTGTGACTGCCTGACGGGCTGCTACATACATGCGTCGACCGCCTTCACCCTGAAGTGCTCCGTCTTAGTGCAGCTGTGTTTGGCGGAGTTGTGCTTCTCCCGACAGCGCAGTAACTGAATATGCAAACAGCAAACCGAGGTCTCCTTTCTCTAACCTAACTGTATACAAGACAGGTTAGCAAAAAGGGCCCTTGAATAGCAGCAACAATGCTCTGCATGCAAGTGGCATCTGTGCCTTTGTACAGACTGAGCGATTCTTCCTGCCACACAAAGCGCACCGAACCAGGCTTAATCGTGTGGAAGTGATCCCTAGGAAGGAGGAAAGAATGAGGAAAGAAAGCTGCTCTTAATCGCCATTTATCAGGGCAGCTTATGCAGTAGCAACGTAGTTTGAACGCATCTTCCGTTGTTCTCTCCACTGCTGCAGAGAGATCGCTGATTCAAAAGTAACGAAATTTTGAGATTTTGCGGCGGCGAAAATCCAATTTCGTCCTCAATCCCCTCTCCTCATTCTTCCCCTCTCTCTTTTAAATCTGGAGAGAGAGTGAAAAGTTTGGGGGTTTAGCCCGCCAAAGAGAAGCGGCGTAGTAAATTGACGCTTCTTCTCTATTTCGACTGAGATTGTCTTTTCGTGGAGTGCCCCGGGGAGAAATTAGGGAGTGTTTACTTGGAACTTTGGATGAGGTGCTTAAGGCAGCAGAGACCGCGCCAGAGAAAATGACATCCATCTTGACTAAGTTTGGAACCATAGCAAGGAGAAGTTTCCTCAACCTGTTCTCGCTTGTGCTTGAGTTGATTGGGAGCAGCGTCCACTTCGTGTTCTAATCAAATCTGTTCCCCTCTTATCTTTCCCCGTCTTGCCAACGTTGCTTGTTCTTTCCGCCCCTAATTTATCTCATCCTCCACGGACAGACTATCTGCATTTTATGGTTGCTGCAAGTGCCGAACTCCGGTGCTGGTGACAGCTAAAGGCTGAAAAATGCAACCTTTGACTTTAAAAAAAGAGCAAAGTTTTTTGTACGCTCTTCCACCTCGACATATTATTATACGAAGTCGGTAAAATGCTTGTGCGGAACGTGTTTCGGTTGACTTGTCGAATACGAAGAAGAGTTATGTTTGTATCAGCAGTAAAGTTAAGTAAAGATAAAGTGCATGTGTCTAGTCAAGAAAGCGAACCAGCGTAAAAAAAAACCCCACTGTAAGTAAAGTCAAGCCAGACGCGTTGGACACAAACATCTCACTAGCGTGATGGTGACAAGAATGTGTGTTTTGCAGGACAACGTGGCTAGATGAGAGAGAGAGAGCAGTGAGTCAAAAAAAACACGCTTGCCAAGTGCGAAAACACACACGCACAAAGGTGGGTAACATGTTGCTCACAGCTGTCACCAATTCTTTATGCCATCTATCTTGTATAAGCTCTCTCTTCCTGGCGCGCACTGGCCACAAACACGTAGAGGAGTCTTGTTGCAGAGACACCAAATCTTGTGTACCTATGTAAATTTGGCCCAAGCTGGAGGCAGGCAAGATCCCAACCCTTTGATCTTGCTTAATTGGACCTTATGGGATCCAAGCCTTTGTGGTGAGCGTTCGAGAAGGTCTGCGCAGCTGCTGTCGATGTACCAATTCCCCCTCCTCACCGAAAGCGCAGTGGAGCAAGCACAAGGATTTCCGCATTTCCGTTGTGAGCTCTTTTTTTTTTCTTTCCCTCTGCCTCTTCTTCTGCTGTTGGTAGTAACAGCCCCCAAAATAAACGAAGCGTTAAGAGCAACGGGGGATAGACAAAAAACGATCCTGGACGAGAAGGGATTCATCTCACTGTCTGATTTACAACTGTAAAGGTGGGTCTAAGCTCTGAAATGAAGGCGGGCGTTGGCATCTGGCATTCTGACGGTGTCTCTGCCTTAAGTGAGGCAAGTGTTGAAATTTCCAAAAGTCACCACTGAACTACCGTGCATTGTCTGCTTCATCTTCCTTATATTATGTGGTACACAATGTACATCCCAGAGAGGCGCATTCATATGCGCGGTGCATACCCCTAAATGCACACGAGCAACGAATCTCGCGTCCTTTTAGTCTCACTAAAAGTTACCCCTCGCCCCTCCCGCTTCCCCTATCTTCAACCACCCCCCGATCCTCCCATTTCTCGTTTGAAGAATTACGTCCTCTCTCTTTCCTTCCTTCCTCTTCCTGCTTTCTTCTCTCTCTCTTTCTTTCTTTCTCTGTGTGTGCGTGTGAGATGCAGTCACTTCCTGGCTCAATCTAGGGGTGACTCATTCAATAGCTTCCACTGACTTCTACACACATCCAACAATAAGTTATACTCTTTTTGCCATAACCAGACAAAGGTCTTGAGCATTTGGTGGGGCAAATCGTCATGCCGAAGAACGTTAACTCCTCCAAGCTGCTGAAGGTTTAGACGAGACTTCAGCCTTTTCTGCTATCAGGCAAAAAGGTCGCAGATGGCAAAGGCTGCTAGGACGGAAAGGCAAAGCTTCTGAAAGCGAAGATAACGTTATTATTTATTCCTTACTGAGCATCATGACCGGATTGGGCGATAACTCTCATATCCTAGCTAATCCCAGTAGTCACCCATGGCAACTGAGACCATCATGACTTCTTCCTGAAAGCCTGGCTCAAGTACACACTGTGGTGAGCTTCAAGGCATGGCAGCACTACTGTGAGATGTCCTTGTTGCAGAAATGTTTTAGTGCGGATCGTATGAGGATGATTGGCGAAGAGTCACAATCTGCCCTGGTTGATGAACTCCGCTGGCTCCGGCACGCTCAGGCGCGCATCCACAGACCGTGTGCAGCACAGACGAAGGGGGAATTGGTCACACATTGCGATACAGAAACTCATTATAGCGAATCCGATCGATAATCTGGAAGTCGCGCGCCAAAATTACGCAGTCGGAGCTGCTACAGGGTGTACAAAGGGACGGGACGGCTGTCGCAGCCTCCACAGGAGAAAGCTGGGCGGGCAAAAAAAATGCCACCCCGTAACGGAGAATAGTAAACTGCTCTATTATACGTGACATACCATTGCTCACGTCCTTAGTCATCGAATTTGAGCAGCTTTCTCTTCCCCCTACTATAGGGATCTTTTGTGACTGCCAACGACGTTAAAAGAAACACCCAAGGGACTCAAGACACGATAAAGCCCGGACGACTTTTTGATTTTTGCGTCGGTTCTTTTGATGACGACTTTCCGATCCATAATCCCAGTAATCTCAGGCGCTATAATCCACGGCAATTGTACCTAAAACCTTGTGAACGATACGCAGAACATGTGTGGAACGAGTTACCATCAATATCCAGCTCTGTCCCACTTTATTCTAATGCAAAATTCACATCTCATCTTCTCCAGATGGACCCTAAACCCCGGAAACGTTAACATGACCTTGTTTCCATTCCATCCAAGAAGAGTTTTATGCAAAGTTCTTAACCCTACATATGGAAATGACTTTAGCTTTGGAGGAGATGTCATAATATGGCTTTATTACTTGTATTTTCTTCTTTAGGAGAGTAGAACTTTATCATGTAGACATAAATTACACAGAATTTGGCTTGAAATCGAGGTTGAGAGAATACTCTGCAAGGCACAATGCACCGCAAAAGAGTCACGAGCTCAAGATGAGGACGTTTGTTGTTCGTGCAACCTTCACTGAATGCGTACAGGCAATGTATTGTATGAATATAGTTGGGCACATTGCTCTGAAGTGTGTGTGTGTGTGTGTGTGTGTCTGCGTGGGTGTGTGTGTCTGTGTGTGTGGGTCAATCAGGACACGACTGCCGATTGTTGCAGCTTCTGGAGGACGTCGTCGCTGATGTCTTCAGGCCTCTTATGCGTCAACGACACCGACTTTCTCACCTTCTTCTCGGCGTCCTCGACGTTTCGGGACGCCTCTTCAAAGCAGGAGCAGAAAAGAAGGCCTGACGAACCTAGAAGCTTCAGTCTCGACGCCGAGGGCGGAAAGAGCGGCGCAAAGGGGTTTGCGCCGGCTGCGCCAGCGCTTGTGCCGCTCCCGCCATTTGCGCCGGGTGAAGGCACATAGAATGGATCCCTGAGGGACATTTCTTCGCCCAACGACAGCGGCGAGGAATGACGGAAGTGAAGTCTGGCCCTCATTTGCGCAGTACTTTCTACAGTCCAGAGGAGGAGGCAGAAAAAATATATACCCTGGAGGATCTGTTCTGCGCGTCTGATATTTCCTATCTTACCGGTCTTAGTGAATTTCTCAGCCTTGTCTTCTTTTGGAAGGGTCTTTAGAGACTTGACCAGCTCTGCAAAGGTTGGTCTACACTCCGGAGCAATCTAGAATCAAAAGTCGAACATATTTAACGCGTGCGGTCCAAGAACTGAAACTGGCGGTACATTGCTTTGAATGTTAGTTAGTGCGATAAATAGGTGTCTCTGTAAATGAGAACCAATTTATTTCAATGAGACTTATGGGAATGAAAAGAAAGTGGAGAGTCATCAGTCGAAAGTAAAATTATCTTGCAGAGTGGTTTTAGAGAGGGTCAAAATCGAATTGCGAAAAATATCCAACGGTGATGTCGGGTGCTGCTCTACATCGATCAGTTCTGTATCACATACTGCCAAACTACCTCATAAATCGCTCTAGGATATTCTAAATGGCATCTACAAAACAGGAGGAAACTGAACCATACGCTTTTGCAGTGATAGTGGTAGATTGTAAGGCCCCTGCAAACTTTTGACACCGTTTGGCAGCCCGTCTGTTTGGTGTTTTGCTCATCCTCAAAGCGAATCATGTTGGACATTATTGTCGAGACATTGACATCATTGTCCAACGTGTTGACTTCATTGCATGTCGTCACTAAGCTTTTCCAGTATGCCCGTAAACTAAATTAGTAGTGATATTTTTTGCTATTCTTCTCATAGTTTTTCATTTCATTTTTATGCATATTTAGACCAAATGACAGTGCAGGACGGGGAGCCGGAAGAGGAAACGAAAGTTTTCTTGATTTAAAATTGGTTGTCTCTGTTTACAGCACACTTACATCTCAAAAATGTATTCGTGTTATTTTGACCCCCTGCCTATAAAAAGCACCAACCACCGTGCTTTGCAACTTTGACATTGTTGCTTTGCAACTTTGACATTGTTGCTTTGCATTCGGTAGGAAATAAGACAATTGACTTGCTATTTGCTTGCAAAATTGTTAAGACAACATGCGCTAGTGTGCAAAAATGTATTCATCCCATCATCCTTGCTTAAGGGGGTGCCAGGTGCTGAGGAAGACAATGAGGAGGGCAGGAAATTACTTGCATCATGGTCTCAAGTATAAAAAGAGTGAAAAGTTTTTCATGTCAAAAATGTTTCACCTTCTTTTGATAACGTGATAATAGCTCAGTCTAAGAAGATGACTTCATGGCCGAATCTTTAAATCTAGTTCGTACTGTATGCCTACGCGTGATGAACATGCACAATACGGTGGAACCTTGACTTTGTCAACTCGGTCGGTCGGCACCAAAAAGTTGACTTGTCGAGATTCCTTGACTAATGGAGAAGTTCCCTTCAAAAAACAAGGAGTAGTGAAAAAAAATATAGACTGCAGGTCAAAACTAACCAAGAAGTCAGTTTAATCACCATTTTTCGCACTTTCCAACATAAACCACCGTTGCATTCGCAGAAGTGTATCACGTGTGCAACTTAACATTGAGTTTAATTTTGCCTTGAGGTGAAAAATCTGTGATTCTGGTTTGTTTCGTACTTTGCACCAAGCCTTGAACGCAGATCTGAATCACTTCATAAGATGTCGTTGAGGAAAACTTGCCATTTTGGATTTGAAAGTCAAGCAAAACTTCGAGAACTTGGTCTATGATCAACAACCGAAGCGAAAATGGCGACCAAACATCGGTTAGATTTTGCTGGTAACCCCCCTCCACAGGATTTCCTCACAAAAATTCCAAAACGTTACCACGGCAGCATCTAAGATGCGAGAAAAAGACTGAAAGGCCTCTAAAAAACCGGTGACGAAGTCAAAGTTGCGCAAAGGTATGCTGATTGGGATAGTTTTTATATGGTAAAAAATTGGTAGACTGCGAAAAGTTGATAAAGTCACGTTTTGTTGACTATTCAGGAGGAGACAAAGTCGAGGTTCCACTGTATAAGAGAGCTAGCGCTACCCACTTTGTGGGATGGAAAAATTATAAAGCTCTATGTGTGTGTCCGACAGACAAACACACTGGCCTCGCCAGCTCATCACGCTCCGCGCTCAAGTCTGCTGCGCAAAAGCTGGAAATCGGCCGCGTAAAAGCTGGAAGAACTGGAAATCGGCCGCACTAAAGCTGGAGATCGGCCGGCCACAGGTACACACACCGACGTGCATACTGCCCTCACCCTTCATACAAATGTTCATATAGATGTGAAAAATAACGTCAAAAAGTAGATACCACCATACCTGCACACATGAGAATGCCATCTTAAGGAACTGAGTTGGGCAGGACTGAGAGACGAGCTTGCTGAAAGCTACGTAGTCAACTCCAAAGTTCTCCGTCCTGGGCAGGATGTCCGGATCAGCGTCGATCCAGGCGATCAACTCGCACAAGACGATCCCGAAGGAGAAGACGTCACTCTGAAGGACGGAGTGGAAAAAGAGTCTGACCTTTTAGAAGAAACTTTGTTCTCTACTTACTTTTCCGTCATAGTATTGAGCTGTGAGACACTCCGGAGACATCCAGTAGGGCGAACCAACTTGACTGAGCCTCTGCTGGTTGTTCTTGGGCAAAGGAGCGGCAAGACCAAAGTCGCCAACAACAGCAGAAATCTTTGGCCTGTCTCGTCGGATTAATATGTTCTGAGAGGATAACAAAAATTACTTCACTGCTCATATGATTTCCATTCTACATTGAAGAATAAGCAGCGTCGGAAAAAACAAGAAATCTTACTTTTGAGGTGAGATCTCTGTGAAAGTAGCCTTTTTCGTGCAAGTACTTCATCCCCTTGGCCACGTCCAAGGCGAGCGAGATCCTGACCGTCCAGTCCTCTTCTTCGTCGCTGATGAGCTGATCCAAACTACCTCCATTGATGTACTGAAATGAAATGATAAAAATCACGTCACTTTGGTACATTTCATCCAGAAGCGCCCTGAACAATTATTTGTTAATAGTTATACAGTTTGCATTTTAAGAAATTCTTTACATTTCTCTTCATCTTTTCACTACCTCTGTGAGCGCATGCAGTTGGGCCTCATGGACGCAGGCTCCCTCATACCTGAAAAGAGACCAGATCTTTTAATACCACTTATCCACTTTTGTACGTATGCATCATTGTATACGTACATCTAAGATGACAGCATTGATGTCACTCCCTCTCTTTAAGGCAAACAAAGACCGGCAGGAGAGAAACATAGCGACAACTAATTTTCTGTCAGCAATAGCACTCATGCACAGTTATAGATTATTAAGTGCGTACGAAGGCGTGGCCTAGTAAAAATGCGTCATATTGTACGCTGAGGCTGACGCTTCCTCTCCCATCGCCTCAGTCCAGCCTGGTCTTAAGGCCCGGGTTCGTGTCATGCTTCTGCTACTAGTGTGCACATACGCAAAATGTGCTTGTTGAGCTGTGCCTTCAACGATACAGCAGCATCGCCTCTATACATCAAATGTGGTACTATTAAGACATATTAATTGGATGTTGTGCCCAGTGGACCTGAAAACTAGGGGACTGTGGCAAATGTCTGCCGTTAGATCATTGGCCTGCACCTACTGATACGAACGCGGGCTGCTGACTACAACGTATATATATAAAAAAGATTCATTTCACCTTAATATGTTGGGATGGTTCAGGGTATTCATGAGTTGGACCTCCTTGAGCATGTTGCTTCTGTTCGCGCGGTGCTTGTTCTTCTTCAAGACCATCACGCGGCCCGACGACTTGTGCACGACCTACGGACAGAGCAGGAGAAAAAGAAATCTGTCCTCAACACGAACACGCGTGAGCAATGGGGGGAGGGAAATATCGTGGTCGACAAATATAACACCTGTACGCTGCATGTCCTTGATCTCATTCTAACAATAGCAACAAAGAAATTCTCAAATTCTCTCTCCAAATTCTCGGCGTGACTTCGCGTGCATTTTTTTTCTCGACAGAACTCGAGTCCCCCAGAACTATTTTTTTTTCACCCCGAAATAGTCCACACCCATAAGGGCAAGCACGCTTTTTGTCCGCTTCCTTCAGGAGGGGCCCTGACAGAGATCCTCCAAAGGTCTCTTCCTGCCTCTGCTATGACACGTGTCAGCCACCAATGATTGAAAATATCTCATCAGGGGAGCTGGAGAAGAGCGCCATTCAATAAAATCCGGCACTGCTGCTGCTACCACTGCCACGTGGGCGTCGACGTCGTCGTCACCACAGGCTGATTTGACGACAAAAAGTATTTGAAGTTCCCCTCTCTGTGTGTGTCCTTTGTGCATACGTGTACGAAGTGAGCGTATTTAATCAATGCACTGAGGTGTGCAAAGAATCAAAAAGGAATCCTTGAAACCGTTACTGCGATCGAAAAAATTTTATTTACCCACAAAAGAGCGTGAAATTTTTTACGGCTTCTTTTTTCTCGTTGGTCCTGCAATGATGCTTATAATAATGCTTGAGGACATCGACCAGGCTTTTTGTCGAGTTTCGCGGGAAAAGAGCATGTGACAAGTGTTCAACTTCTCAATTATAGCTCACTAACACATGAAGGGCCTTGATCAGAGGGAAAGAGAACTGATAAAAAGCTCGTGAAGTTACCTTGAACACCTCCGAGAAGAATCCCTCTCCAATTTTGAGCAGATGAAAATCCTCAATGTTGTACAAAGTTGCCACTGCGCTTTTTAGAGCTTCACAAGACGAGGGCACAGAGACGAATTCCTGCGGCTGCGCTAAAAAAGGAATTGGGATCCAGAAAAAAAGTGATCAGGACTGTTGTATGCATGGCTCGCTACCATTGGCGTTCTTAAACACCCTGATGGGCTGATTCTCTTGGCACTTGTGGTCCTCCTCCACCATCATCAAATGATGGGAGAACCTTCGTCTGATTTCGTGGACTCCTTCGCGCCATCCTTGGGCGTTCTTGCGCCAGCCGTAGAGCGAGCGGGTGCGACGGAGCATCGGAGAGGACGCAAGCAGGGTGTCCTTTCGGTCGCGAGATTTGGTGTCCTCCTTCTCGTCCATCAGCGCCAGGCTGAAGGAGCAGGTGACGGAGCGTTTTGGCGCCGGCGGAGAAATCAGCGGCGCCATTACGCAAAAGTCCTGCATATCGGCTCTTCTTCACGGTCACACTCGCCTCGCCTTCCGACCCTTGTACGGCAGCAACAATAACAACAACGTCCAGCAGTAAGTTAACGCCTATCAAGTCTCCGGCAACAGCAACATCGAGCAGCACTAAGTTACCGCCTATCAAGTGTCCGGCAACAACAACACCGTTGCTGCTGCGCTGCCTGAACCCTTGCTGCAACTGAGACGTGCGAGCGCATGCATTACGTCACTTTTTAAGGCCGGGAATACGTGCGATAAGCAGGCGCACACGACGTCCGTGCTGGCGGCGGCCGCGTGTGCGCGTGCTAAAGTACGCACACGTTCCAATCGCAACGGATTTTAGCAAAGTTTGCTTGCGTTGGCGCTAAATTTAGTCCACACTGTGATAAGTGTCGGTCGGGTCATGGCGCGAAACAGTCGGTCGCTCTTTCGCATGCTTCACAAGCGTAGTAAAGAGTAGTAGTGAGTAGAAAAAACTTGGAGCCACTTCAAGAATGTTTCTATAGTGAGGTTGTTCCGGAGTCTTCTGAGGCTAATAACGTGGTACGTGCAGAAAAGTCAAGAACTTCTTGGGAAGTACGAACGTAAATGAGCTGTGATCAAACAGTAGTCAAAGGTCAACTTTATTTTTTTCGTCTTCTACTTTGTCCTCTGCTTACGCACGTTCTCTACGATGTTTTTTCTCTCCATGAACAATGGGACATTGAAGATATGACAGAGATCAAGTCCCGGATGCATCACGGACAGAGCGATGAGAGTCTTTCTCTCAGTATGTACCGTACCTTCTCTACGCAACAGCATGCGCACTACGAGGGTCATACGTATTCATATGAGGCTGCTCTCCATGACGGTGATAGACTTTCTGAGCTGGTCCTCCCTGGAGAGGGGACTGACTTGATCGTTGGGGAAGGATTCTTCTACGTCAGCTCTGAAATTGTTCAGGTCTGCTTCAGTCGGCGTCTCCGCAGGAGTCTTCATTGGAATGTTGGTTATTTTTAGGGTCTCTGCATCAGGTGGACGAGCCGACATCGTTTTGTTCAATGGCTCCGCGGGACTACTAAGCGTGTGTGATGGAGGAGGCTTCAGAGTCCGTAGATGGGAGTACTGCAGCGGTGACATCGCGTCCAATGGTGGCAGCTCCTCAAACTTCTTCAGTGAGTGGCTGGTGACGTCAGTGTCGCTATTGCCGGCTGTGCATCCTGTGTATTGAATCTTGTGATCAAGCAGAGTCCCGGTTTTACTTTCAGACTCACCTTTTTCATTTTCGACGATATCCTCTCTTGAGATGGAGCATGACACCGAACCAACAAGTCTGGCCACGCTTGGAGTCAGCCAGAGAGCCGAGGTGAAGACGGCTAGGACTAAGGACGAGTGCCAGGTAAACAGGAGACGCTGCCATTCTGTGCTGGAGTCCTGGAAGCAAAAATAGTATACGTAATGTACGTTATAGAAATACAGTGGAACACGCTTATAGCGATCACGTTGGGACCAAAGAATTTGATCGTTTTATCCCTGTGACCGCTCTAACCGTGTTGCGGCAAGACAGTGGTAAAACATTAGGACATGACTTCTTGGCCGACATATCCGGTGATCGTTATAAACGTGTTCCACCGTAGAATTAAATGTTTTACTATATTACCGGCATCATAGCCCCAGCATGAATTAGCCAGGTGCCTCGTAGCACACAGAAGTAGGAGCGACAAAATCTCAGCAGATACTTGTTGTTTTCGACAAACGCCTGAAAAAAGAGCCTCCACTTCAACTTTTCATGGTTCTTGGAGCCAAACTTGACAGACTCGCCTCTGCCCCTGAAGCCAGGGAGCAAGCTGCTCCAGTGACAATGATAAGATCTCGGTTGCTTCCTGAGGACAACAAGGAGGCTTCCGTGGCGAATGCCCACGCCAAGGTGAGGCTCTGCAGGCCCTTGGGCACCATTTTGAAGCAGACCAGCATGTCTGTGAGGCCTGAGATGGCAAAGGCTACGTAGGTAGTCGTCATGCGCAGTTGGACGAGGACATCAGCAGAGTCCTGACGTTCAGATGAAAGAAAGGATTATAGGATAAACTATGCGGAGCAGAACATATAACGTGGAAAAATAAGAATAGAACAGCAGATAATGTTGATACCTGATTCACCAGCACAGAAATTATGATCCCCAGACCAGTGAGGGTCAGCTTGAGAATTCCCTCCCAAGGAAGACTGCAGCTTGCAAGCATGGACCAATTTCCTACAAAATGCAAATGTTCTCTCTTGGTACGACCAGTAAAGAATTTATTAGTTTAATAGCCTTACCTTTGGTCAATATTCTACTCCTTGTCAATTCCCAGACAAGTTGAGTGCTCCAGCTGAGTCCCAGGGTGAGGAAAATTATTCCAGGGAGAACACAGCAGGTGAAGGCATTCATTGCTAAGGCATGTGTACCTATTTGGTCGCACATAAAACTATGTTAATGTATGCGAAGGCGTACCTCACACATTGTTTTGTATACTGACTCGAAATTGTTCCTTCTCTGTCCTATAATTACACTTCTTTTCTGGCGAAAGTTTGGAGAAAATGGAAAGCAACAATTTCGCCTCAAATTGCAAGTTGCCTGGCCGCAAGACGCCCCAAGTCGCATGTTCATTGTCCCGGGACAAGTCAAATCACCTCAGTCAAAACTTAGAAATATGGTGCCGCAATATGGTATGCAGTTACGTACACTTTGGAAACGTCGTTCAATAGGAAACATTACAGGCAGGACAGACGCTAGCTTTTACCTGCGACGAAGGTGATTTCTCGTGTCTGTCCACCGGACAGTCGGTCGTCGACTGAAGATAACGTTACGGGAAAAACAACGACTAATTTTGTTTACGTGAAGATCCCAGAAAATGTTGTCGGAAGCCTCCTTCATCAAAACAACGCCTGTCCTGAAGTGTGAGACTGAAACAAACACTGCAACGTTCTTCACGGCCCCTACGATCAGATCTTGCCAAACGGCATCATTTATTACTGTTTAAAAAAGTGTTTTTGTGTTTGCTCAGTACCTTAAATGCAAACAACACATTCATACTTCATTATGCGCTGGTGGAAGGACGATCAATTTCTCGCATATTCGCTGCCTATTAGCACATTATAATGGGCATGTGGAGACCAAGTCAGATAATCGATGTGCCTTTAATGGCTAGTAATATCTGAAGAAGCAACAACACTTATCTTTAATTGTATGCCAGAGTACGTAGTTTTTATATGTGCCACTCACTTCGCTCATTGAGCGCTAAACAGTAGTGCTGCACAAGTTCTAAACTGAGCGCACAAAAGAGGAGTGGTGGATATCCTGCGCGAGGCCAACATGGGCAGGGTCCGCAATGACAAGCGGTTGAATGTGGTCCTGTCGTACATGCGGCAGTACCTCTTAAACAGCACCCTGCACGGAGTCAGATACACCGTGCTCAGGTGGGGAATGGAGCAGGACAACGGCCAGAAAAGTCATCTTGTTCTTTTCTTTCTCTTTAGCAATTCATATTGCGGGAGGCTTTGCTGGGTGGCCCTGACATTGACCTCTACCGTCTTTTGTCTCTACTTGGTGGGTGTCAACGTCATAATCTGGAAGACGCAGCCGTTCGTAACCGCGCTGGAGTCGGTGTCGATAAATGAACTTCAATTTCCGGCTGTCACGGTCTGCCTAAATTCCCAGGTGGTTGACATCTCCAGCCTGGAGAAGTTGGAGAGACTCATCCAGTTCAAGAATAACTCAAAGATCAGGGCCATGTACGCCAAGGTGAGTTTGACTTGACGCACTGCGCATACTAAATAACTCTCATCGTTTTTCGTTTCATGCAGTTCGTGATGGAAAGGTTCAGGGAGAAAAAATACACACAACTGATCAAGTCGTCATCGTTCTTTGAGAATTGCCACAAGGTTTACCAATGTTATACGGAAAGCAAGAAGGCATGTAACACCTATGGAGTTGATTATTTTTTCCGGAAATATTGTAGCCTCTCTACTATCGTACAGGGTCACCCCGGGTGCGACGCCTGCATCCGCAGGGTGCCTACCTTGAGTGAAAACATCATGGGAGGTGTCGCTAGTCTCTCGGACTTGGAGAAGAACGTGACGTCAGTCTGCAAGTTGGTCGCTTGGCGCGGGGCCAGTGGGCTGGGCAAGGGGAAGTTGGCATGGGGACTGGTAGAGAAAGACGATAGAAAGGGGGATAGCGGGTATGCCATGGAGATCTTTCAGGATGAAGACAAATTACAGTTCAATGACACAGAGACCACAGGAGTCTTTGATTCGTTGCCTGACGTCAAGACAGCCACGCTGGAGCAGTTATACGCCTGGGCAGGCTTGGACTTCAACTCCTCCGATGACAAGAAAATCATCGAGAGCGATCCAAAAGATTTCGAAACTTTGAAAGAAGTCATCGAGCAAGGACTAGTCACCACAAACAAGGGCTTATCCAAATTCATCCAGAAACATATCGGGGATTTTATGCTCAAAAACTGCCAAGGCTGGGCCGGATTGCACTACCTGTACTCACTCAGATCGGAAACCTTTGACCTGAAGCAAATAAGAGGATTTCATCTGCTCCTTGAAGAATTAGAAGACGACGACGAAGAAGAAGAAGAAGGCGATAGGGTTCTCTCTGAGTTTCTTCTCCATCTCCAGGAGGAAGACGAGCTTCTCCTGAAACAGCTGTTCAATTATGCTGGGGAGACTGATGTTGACCTCTCTAAAATGCTTGCCGAAGCGTTGAGTACTTCAACATTTGAGAAGCTTTTACATTCTAACATGTCTGTGGTCTCCGATCACTCGGCAGATGCTGCGATGCCACTGCCTGTCTGCTTCTTCAATGGTCGCGACGTAACCCAAAAATTCAAGGACCTCACTCAGTTCTGTCCTCTCTTCAGATACTCCATAACCGACCGGGGGCTCTGCCTCAGCTTCAATGCGGGCAAGGTTGAAAATACGTATAAGGTGAGGATGTAAAACTACATACTTCAAAATAGGCACAAGCGTAACCGTCAATACCCGACTTGCTGTTACACTTGATATTGTTCTTAAAGCACTTGCACTTGCCAGACCAGCAGCCCTGGGCAGCGCAGTTACACGTGAAAAAACTTTGTCCTGAACCGTAGCATTCAAGCGTTGCCTCTTCCTTTCGACTTGCAACATCACCAATGCATAGAAATCACTCAGCACATGTCATTATCAAAGTATGGATGACTTTGTGCTGAAGAATAACATGTCTGGTCTCCACCTTGTACAGAGTGGGGGCAAATTACATAAAGAACTACATAACGAAACTCCGGCGGAAATCGATGCAGAGAGAAGTGTTCAAGTACCATAAACGAGACATCTCTTTATATTAAGGTTTGTGACAACCTCCAGTTGTGAACTTTTTTGTGAGAAATCCTTTCCAAGCAATTGTTATTTACTTCATGAGAAGCTGATCTGACCAGTCCTCCTTAAGATGAGGCACGTCAAAAGCACTTAAAGAGCAGTGTTCTGTGAGATGCCTGCACTTTTACAATACAATCTCAGGACATACTTAGGTCTTTTAAGAAAATCAAGATTGATATTCTAGATGCTCTCAATCTCTCCTTCTTAAATAAGGACAGGATAACTAAATCCTTAAACAAGAATACAACCATGACAAGAATACAATGTAACTGCAGTTCATTCTGAATGTGACGCGAATTGACTGAGTGGTCTGTTACTGTCACTACCCAACCATATAAATTTTGACTAGTCAGTGCACCAATTGACCGACATTTATGTACATAATGTACATTACATAATGTACATTTCGACTCAATACGCGAATCAACTGTTTTCGGGTGTTAACAGTAACATAATATCTTCCCGGAAGACTTATAAGTATTTGCCTACAGGAACAGCAAAATCAAGATGAGTTCCGCTTCGCCGAGTTCGACACCACTGCAGGTTCCGGTCACTTAAAGCGGAGAGGCCTCACGTTCGTCATCGACACCAATGCAATCCCTCTGGGATTCACAGGATATCCAGAAAAAACCCGTCCGAGGCAGAACTTTTTTCTCAATCTTCACGAGATGAACATCGTCCCCGAAATGGGAAAGACTTCTGACGCCATCGTCTTCTCTACAGCCAAAGCAGGGATCCAAGAGATCGTCCAAAGGTTGATCCACTCATTTTTCTAGGTGGGCCATAATTTGCCACTCTGTAAGTACTTTCTTTTCATCCATCTCAGCATCAGCATTGAACAAGTTACCCCGACCGCCAGCTTCGGCTCAATGTCCCAACAGAACAGGGGATGCATGAATGACGGCGAGATTTCCTTGCCCCTGTTCCAGCGGTACAGCAAGCACCAGTGCGAAGCCAACTGCAACTACGAAATCATCTTGGCTGAGCTGGAGTGTCGGCAGAGAAGCTACGAAACTCTGGCGGTATAGTCACCTGAGACAATATAATTCAACTGTTTAAAGGCCAAGTTCGTCTACAGCTGTACATGCTTTCGTGTTCCAGAGCAGTGTCACTAAAAACAGAAGCGACTCCTATCCTTCGTCATACCAGGTGCCACTTTGTGACCTCTCTGACAGGGAAATAAACTTGGAATTGGGCAACAAGACCGAAGTGTGTCCCGATAATTTAGTTTGTTATTATTAGTACTATGGATAAAGTGAACTTTTGTGCTCATCCTAGGAGTGCTATGCTAAATGCCTCCCGCGTTGTGAGTACACAGGATAC
>JAAUXU010049573.1_pt1 | contig 112990 bp, 101 predicted proteins | sample 7278151 | NCBI WGS metagenome assembly JAAUXU01 (sample SAMN14350113, study PRJNA611818) | marine sediment metagenome | isolation source: surface marine sediment (1.8m) | place: French Polynesia: Moorea | collected 2018-08 | reverse complement strand
GTAGTACAGATCTCTCCCTTTTGCAGGGTTCCAAGGCACGAACGAATGACAATACAGCTAAAACCTTATGATAAAGATTGACCCGTTCTTTATGGCGTCTTATACCGTCGTTTATTTCAAGATTTTATAGGCCAACCCAAAACCTTGCCAATTCCAAAGTAGAGTGAAACACCAGGTATGTGTATGCCTGACGATTCATGCAGACAGCGGTGCTGCCCGGCTTAATAATTGTGCCCATTCGTACGCTGTCCATAAGTACTTTACTTCGGGTGCTATCACGCCCGAAATATACTTACATATGTACGGCATTAATAAATTAGGACTATTACGGAGTTCAGATCCACGTATGCCTACCTTGGCCAACACGCGATGAAATGTTTCTACTGCGACAAGTTGGTGTCGTGCCGAGTGAAACTATGTTGGCATAAGGCTACTTAATGCCTGAAGATAACTATCTAAACGTGGTGCCTACGGATATTACCTACCCTGCAACAACATTAATATCAGCCCGTGTACATCTTCCGTCGTCACAGATGGTGAGTGTTCACATGTGTGTTGTTATGGAGAAAGCTCTCGGTTTTCTGACTGGTCGGTATTGCGGCAACGAAGAAATTGATATTCGATGGCGAAAATGGCCCCCTGGCCAAGCCCTCTCATGGCGAAGGTTAAATTGACGTAGTAAGATCGGAAAATTGATTCTCAGTCTCACTTGTACGACCCATACGCGTACGATGTACAGGGTGTGCAAGAAGTATCTTCCCATCGACGTGCGCTACTTCAGCTCCTTCTAGCATTGCTGAAATGCGTACTGCGGCACCAGGATTAACTCGAGGAGCAAGTAGAGACCTCATGCTGAAGTCGTGGCAAGTTTCACTCGCAAAATTTGGACTGTACGTGTCATTTTCAAGTGCTCTAAAAAGAGCAGCTGATGCTGATCGGGGCGAGGGGTGCCAGGTTTCTTTTCAGGACCAGGACAGACAGTACCGTACTTTACAGCACTAGACCTTACCTGAACAGTAAAGCCTGGGAGAATCAGCATGACGTGCAAAATTCCAAAGTTCAATCGCGCGCAATTTTTTAAGTAATCTGCTTGAAAATGTATAGATTAAGAGACATGAAATGTCAGTGCAAATGCTAAATTTCGGGAGAGTCAACTTATCATTGGCAAGCTGCATAAGTCTGGAAGGAGACCATTACCAAAGCCTGTGCAGAGCATCTGATCTGCCTTCTCATCTTGCGGACCCTCGCTCTCGTACCTCTTATACCTGACCGGCAATGTTGGTGTAATATCTTTTTTTGCTCTCTGTGCCCAGAGATGACTTTTTCGCTCAAATTTGAGTCATACACAACAAAATTCCCCCTCCATCGATCCCAATATCTCTGCGTCTGATCCTCGAGAAGTAGAGCTTCACAGCACTTTCCATAGGAAGCTAACTTATGCACCCGGCACATGTGGAGTCTTCGTGTGAGGCTTCTGTCCGCATGGGTGTACGTACATGCACACTCCTGCGTGTACTCGCACTACGTACGGAGTCATGCCAAATGTTGCCAAGTACGTGTTTGATTCCCACGTCAATCTATCCCCGGACAAAGAAAAAGAATTTCTTTTTCATTTGAGGCCAGCGTGCCATTGGTGTTCACCAGAAACCATGGGCTGGGACGACTACATCGGCACCTCGCGTTGGATGTCGGCTGCGAGACTATTAGAGCTGCCAAAATGTCGTCACTCCTTGGGGATTGATACTATCGGTCGCTCTCTCTCTCTCTGAGTGAGTTTTGCCCCGATAATGAAAAAGCATCGATGTGAAACGTGACAAGGGGATTCCCGGCTCTGAGAAAGAAATCGTCTGATGTACATGACCTGCAGTTGGGTTAAGACGGATAGAGCCGGAAACCTAATATCGGGATGTCAGATATATCTGGATACTTTGTTTTTTTACCATCCATTTAACTGGATACTGGCAAAATCTTTGTAAGTGACTTTCAGAAGCCAAAGCCCTTTCACTTTCTTTCGGTTGTACCTTAACAGACAAAGAAAAAAGGGAAAGGGAATGACACTGTTCTATGTGTACTTAATAAATGCCTATTTTGGTCCATAACGTGAGTCAGTACTATAGTCTCATTTCGCCGGAACGGTCAAACAAAGCCAAGTCAAATCAAAACATTTTTGTCAACATTGGAAAAGATGACCCACAAAAAGTCCAGCTGGTGAATGCAGCCAACGATGTTCAGACGACTACTGACTGTTTAAAATGACGTCAGTGGTTAGGAAGCATTTGTACTATACGTGAATGCTGAAGTTCACACACGGGAAAATTTAGTTATTGTACAAAAACACTGAGCAACGCTCTGAAAATGCTTTCATGTTGTAAAAATATTTAGGCTTCTTCCCTTGATGCAAGTATTGTCCATGCAAAGTCAAAGTAGAGAGAATTGAAACTTTTTTCAAAAAACCTCTCCATGACTTTTTGCCCGTGCGCTGAGCATAAGTTTCTGGATAATTGTAGTCGGATACTGGATACCTCGAAATTGCGTGGCTAGCAGGTTAACCGATTATTTGACATTCAGATGAGCTAACATACGTAATGTACCGTTCCTATATGTGCATGCAGCTTGTATGATACCAGCTTTCGTCGTAAGAGGTGGAAAGTCAGGATTGTTAAGAGTGCTGCATACAGTGATACTCTCTATACGAGCTAGGGTTTCAGGTATACTGAGCAGAGACCCCACACATAATACCATACATTTCTCGTTTTCCCACAACTTCCATATCCCTAACACGGTCGATCTAACCTGATCCTGCAGACACCATGAACACATATCTCTTATGCCCTCGTTACAGGGCCCAATTTCCACAATTTATCTCCTCTCGTTGCTGCAGTGTGCGTATATATACGTGGTCTGAGTCTTTGGGTTGTTCGGAATTTTTTAGATTCTTATAAACTCCCTCATGATTCAGTCAATTTAACCTCGCAGTTTAGCATCGTTTTCTCCTTTTCTGGGACTGTTACTCAACTCTCCCACCCACCTGCCCAAGTCGCCACCTTTCCTACCTTCTTAGGTTCGTATGTACCTGCAAGCACTATTATCATTTGGGGAGGTAAAGTTTTCGACTAAAGCTTTTTCCTTTCTCCCCTCCTCCATCACTGGCGAAAACGGGAAAGTTGCCTTCGTCCCATACTTTTAGGCACACACAACTGTCCTGAGCTATAATCACGTGCTATATCGTGCTAAACAGAGCTCGAGGTGTTGGTCAGTGACTCTAAGGACACACCAATTTTGGCAAACTTATTAGGAGTCGTCGCACTTGGCAGGATACTGGAGACATTATGGGTATGTACTCGGTATGTAGTGAATATGCTACATGGAGGTAGAAGCAGTGAGAGAGTCAACATGCAGCGTAAATGCCTGTACACGTAAGGTATAATTGTGCTTGTGTGCACAAGGGTATCAGCTTCCGAGGTCGCTTGTCGGGCTCCTCTCATTCCCCCTCCCCTCCTTCCTCCACTCCATTATATTAGTACTGCTTGCGTACATACTGAAATGTGCCTAGGTTGTTCCACTTGACCGTGGACTCGGCGTAATGGAAAAAAACATGACCTATTTTGACTCCTCATGTCTGGACTGATCATTGTTCAGCACTGGGGATGACTGCACGAACGACAAGCTCGCCAAGGACATCGGCAAGCAAGGAATTTTCTTGTGGTTCACACACCCGCCAGTGAAGGCACCCACGTTGAGAGTGAAGAGAGCTTTTTATGGCACCTTCACGCGGTACAAACATGAAATACGTGCCCACTATGTAGCACCTGCAGAGTACCATGCGGCGTATATGACGAGAGCTTGAGACACGAGGTATTCGTGCGTCATGTGTAATACCAGCGCACTCAAATTCCGTCATAGTCGTCTGCTACCGTATGGTATAGCGATGTTTGATGTTGTCAGGTTTCAGCGGAGAAATTTACCAAGCAATTTCTTCCCTGAGTGAGCAAATGAGAACACGACTTTCCCATTTCCCCCCTCCCTCTACCCCTCACTTTCTCTCCGATTGTGCGCGCAGGGACAACTACACCTGCAGGGACTGCATGTCCTATGTGCAATGCATACAGTATTTATCGTAGCTGGCAGTAAATCCGGTACACAACGGAATAAAGAGTGGAAAATAACTTTCTCATTTTGTGATCTTGTCCTGGTACCAGGAGTCACGTCTTTTTCCCCTTGTTCCCCTCCTCCTCCTTCTTCGTCTTCGGGGACTTGCTTTTCACAATATTCTGGAACACGTGGTTTTTAACATCAGCAAAGCAGGGCTTGGATAAAACACGAACCATGTTGTATCTAAATAACACATGCATGCGTAAATACATTGGCCGTGCTCTCAAAGTAGCTGCGTATTTTATTTTGCAGGTACGCCGCCATTCTGTTCAAGAAGCAGCGTTACGTGTCTGGGCAGCATAGGATGAACATTAAGATCGTGTGCAAGGACAACTTCAAGTACGAGGTCCAGGAGCGTGCGGCCAGCAGCGCCGTCAGTCTCCAGCAGCTGGCCGAGGAGTATTGGAGGATAGACAAGTTCTTCCTCATCTCCTTCCCCATGCTATTCTTCATCTTCAACATAATCTACTGGCTCGCTTTCATACTGTGAAGAACTTTTTGCACTTGTTATCGCCAAGAAATGGAGACTTTTCCTCCTCCGTACATAAAACCGGAGTCACCGAGCGAAGATGAAGAAAATGCTCAAGACAGAGAGACAAGAGAGAGAGAGAGAGAGAGAGAGAGTGAGAGAGAGCGAGAGTGGAGGAAAGGATGTGAGAAGTGACATTTTCACTGCTTCCAATAGGATATTTCCGAAAGTAAAAGGCGCCGCTGCCATTCAAACCGTTAATCGCTACGTAATGGACAGAACAAACCGAGAAGTCTTGCCAAACATACAAGTTCTACTTAACTGCGGTGCAACAACTACTCCTTGTCAGAAGAAGAGATTGCTTGAGGGGTGAGAGAAAAGTTGGGTCTGTTGAAAAACACTAAAACACTGTTACTACTGTATAAGAGTCCATCGGTGCATGATCTGTTAAACGGCTCAATCTACTAGTAATATATCGTAATAGGACAGAAAATCAGCGTTTAGCTAAGAAAAATTCAAGGATAAGTTAAAAAAAATCAGCTGTCACTGTGGTTGTTTTTTCGTATGCATCTTGCGTTCTTACACCATTATAAGAAACCAAGTATTCATCGTGTCACGATAAGCCTGTTGTAGGAAACAAGAAGACTCATTTGCAAAATGTAAAGGTGTCAATTGCATGTTGTAATAAAGCTAACAATGACGTGTCACGCATAGTATCAGACTGGTACAAGCCGTCCTAGGTATACGGACGGAAGTACTCGGAATTGTACTTGTCGGACTCTTGGAACGATTCCCTCGGGAGTGCGCTTAACTATTGTTTACGCATAAATGGACCACATGCGATCCAATCCCAGCTTCCTCGTGTCTCCATTCCCTTGCTTAAACATGTTATGTCAGCATTCACCGATTTACGCTATTTATTCAGTCATTAATGCACTTCACTGAAACGGATCTATACGTTAAAGTGTGATCGCAAGTCAAACTCTTTAAAGGCTTTTTTCTGGGGCTCCAACTGATGCTCAAAGCCCAGTCGATCTGAAAATCAGCCGGGCCACAATCGGCTCAGATCGATGCCTGAGACAATTCTCAGGTGCTCACTCCAGGCGAATCCCATCCGCCGGGGCTTTCCTTAAACCTCCAAATGAATCTCAACTACGTCCCAGATCATTCCAGGGGCTGGATGACAGTAGATGCTTATGCGTACCGTACTCACTGGGATTGAATCTGCAGTCACTTCTTAATGGTCCGACTGCTGATGCGGCCTCCTTTGCAGAGCGCATTGAATTGGTAGATTTTCATCTTCATGGTGGGGCTGACTCGGCCCGGCCCGACCAAAAGTGGCCCAAATTCTGCACGCATGGAAAACAACAGAGATCACGTCGAATACTTCATCTCCCCCCCCCATCCTTTCCTGCTGAAGAAAAAGATGTTAATGCGACCAGGTCGATTGCTTCGGCCCTACTTCAAAATTGCTGTATTTGACAAATAGGTTGATCGGCTCTGCATGCTGAATTGACAAATTGTGACTGCGGCTTCTATGACGGAGCAGTTACTACTTTGGCAAATTTCAAATTTGCTGTGGGTTCAAGTCGAGAACGGTTTCACTTTGTACGGTAGCTGGCGTCAGAAATGTTCGTGCAGCTCGAAGTGAAGTTTGAAGATCACTGGCTACACTAGTGACTTGCTTCAATGACATTGGTAATAGAATGAGTCAGTGGTGTACAAATACATGCAGCCAGAACAGTTTGATTGCGTGTCCCAAGTGACCTAGTTTTTTAAGGCTCCAAGAAGGGGGAGGTAGATGTGTCAAAAGTCTTTGTACAGCATTAAATACCGCATTTTAGGGCGTATGAGACGCAGCTTTTGTCGGAGAAAACTGGCTCTGAAATGATGGTTCGTCTCATGCATGACAAGTTCATGTGGGTGAAGTTTCGAAGTCCGTTCCACTCATTTCTCATCTAAAAAATTCAAATTCTGGTATGACACAAGCACTGGGAGAGGCCTTAATTTCACTTCATCTGTACTTTTCATCCAGAACGGGACAGCTTACGTTAATTTTTGAAAGGAACTTTATCCCGGCTCGAGTATGAAGCCTCGACTTGCTGTTAAAGTTGACTTTGGCGTTATGGCACCCGTGTTGTCAATGGCAGGGGCATCTCAATGTCCATGGGACGCTAAAATATGGGCTATCGTGTCAAGAATCCTCCGCTTTATTTTAGTAAGGCTGATGCATTACTGACTGCAATATACGAAGACTGTTGACACCCCACCCCAAGTGTTTAACTTTAGCTGGACGGGCTTGAAGGGCCAGGTTAGGTATGACTTATGATGTAAACTTATAGAGACACTCCGTGCTGGCGAAAAATGTCACTGCAAGCGGAATGTCACGACGTCAGAGGAATAATAACATCATCCTTTTGATGATCCAGTAACATGATGTCCCCGTCGAGCAGCTTGCGTGATGCGAAATGAGTGATGCAAGCCCGTTGCGGGTGCATCAACAAATGAAAGCACTAAAATGGGGCCAGTGGGACCTAGAAGTAATCCAAACCCAAAACTGCATCCAATTTTTGTCGAGGTAAACATGGTACACATGTCTAGGTCTTGTCAAAAGAGGTTCGTACAAGATCGGTTGGCGCCAACTTCACTGCTTTCTGCCGATGCTCATGTAGAATTTTCTGCGGAAATGTCGACGCAGGCAGAGGACTTGCCTCTTTATCTGAATGCCTTTTCCTGGCTGAATTTATTCGTGCAGAAGAATTTTGTCCCTTTACCGAGGTTGGTCTGCATTAGAGGGACCCATGGTTTAGGCAATGACTCACTCTGTACTGTATTGAAAGCAGTTCTTTTTTTCTTCACAGAAAGTACCGTGTGACTCATAGTACAGTAAGCTGTGCGAGTTGACGTGTCCCTTTCATAGCTCTGTGAAGGCTGTACGCACACGATATGTATGTACTGCATACCCTGGATACAAGGTCGAGTTTTGGTAAGTCCGGATTTTTTTTCAATTGTGTCTAGATTAATATCAGGAGGGTAAAGATAACATTTAGGCATGAGTGCGAGGTGATGAGGCTTGACTATGAAATCACTGCCAACGTCAGGTGCAAAGAACAAACGAAGGACACGAAGCTGATCAAATGTGACAGTCGAAATTGCATAGCAGAACGACCATTGTCAAGGTCCTCCGGCACCCCGATCCTACCGTGTAGAACATGTGTCAGATCGGGTCAAGGGGTGCCCAAGATGACGCCTCACAAGCCCGGGGATGACTAGAAGAATAATAGCAAGTTCTTAAGCGATAATCCCAGATTTATTTGCCCTACCCTATATCGACGTGCCGCTGTATAAGCGTCTCCTGCTCTCTCAACCTTCGGAATTCAGGTCACACAACCTATCTTTTCTACTGCCGTGTAACTGCTCCCCACCACCTGAACTGTTGATATACGGGGAGCGTTTCAGGTTCCTCTAGAAAATGACTCCACAATGTTGTGCAGCGATACTTGCGTCCGTGGAGAGAGTCAATCGTGTACCCAACATACCTCGGCTGAAAAAGTCCTTGCTCATCAGAAGAAGAAAAAATGGAAATAAGTCGACAATCAAGAGGTCTGTGCGTCAGCGAGGTTACAGTGTAAAGAGGAAATCAGTTGTTCTGCACCACGCTTATGTACTGTACTGATCGACTAAGAGGTTCATGTGCCTCTCAAATGAGAGATTGATGGCCCGAAAGTGAAGCAGAAGCACTGACATTTCACAATCACTCCTTGGCCATCTTGAAGTAAGACACGAGTTTTGAAGGTTCACATTCGACTGATTGTATTCTTGACGACCTAAAAAAAAACCCGACAGATGAAAGCCCATGGAAACACCTGCCAGATCAGCATCATATTGAGTTCCTACATCCAACGCTTTGATTTTTGCCATGAAATTTGCTATGTGGCAGAACCAAAAGGTTCTGTTGGCTTCCTGAATTTTGTGCTTATAGCAGAGTTGGTCAAAGCAGCGGGTGTCGATGGGAACCTTAACCTCGTACGTATGCATATGTGCCTTTCTTGCGGTGCATCATGTTTTCTCTTCTGGAGGTGAATCACAGAGCGCAATGAGCTGCTACTCCGGGTCAGGCTTCATTTAGGTCGGCACTTCCCAAAATTCGCATTCTCTGTACATTCATGTTTCCTTCTGAAAACCTAAAACGGAAAAATCAATATATCAAAGTCTCCTTCTTTCCACCCCCCGCCTGGATCTCACTTCCTACAAAGGTCAGAATGACGAAGAAATACGCGTCTAATCCGTGTACCTACACAGCCAGTTGGAGGAGTGTTGGCTGCCAAGGCGTGCTTGTAAGCTACGGCTGCATAAATCTTTGGTGTACAAAGCAGTGGAAAAGCTTCAATGCTTGTTCAGCTAATTCAGTCGACAGGGGAGAATTGGGGTTGAAATAACAGTACACGAGCTTCTTCATAGATCGTCGTGGTCTCCTGATGCGTTCAGGAACTTTTCCCTTCACTTCCGCGAACAGGTATTCTTACTCATTTCCACATTTTGCGGACAGGTATTTTTTTACTGTAGGCGCAATTGACCGAGAGTGCGGAATGTTCGCGCTTTGGCACCAAACCAGAAGTGGGCTCAGGAGACTGACTTTTAGCGACCACTCCCTGGCAGTGGAGATTTTTACAGCCTCTTTTCTCTTCTGGAGGCGACGGAAAGGAAGTGCAACGATCAAGGTGCCACGGACCAAGATCCTGTGGACCAAGCAACTGCAGACAGGCATTCCCAGACATGAGGTGCACTGCACTCGGGAATAAGCTAAGCGATTGCGTGCGCTGTGTTAGCCATGTACGTGCAGTACTGCACAGTACGTGTGCGGTAGCACGAACGTTGACGTGGACTGTCCATGTTTCCAGTGACAAAATGGTCAGAGTACAGTGGTCGCTGGTTGCAGTCGGCCCTTCCGTCCAGCCATCTTTGATGACCGCTACTGGGACATTCCTACAACTGTCCATTAGGGGACGGAGACCTAACGAAACACCTTGGCCTCCTACCTTCTAAGGCGAATTTTCTAAATTCTAAATTTTTCTTTAGCCAGGCAGTTCGCTGATTTAGAAGTGCCTCTTGTAGATTAGAGGGTCAAACTGATTGTTATAGCCAAAATGCGACGTCCCTAGGTGTAATTAAATTGACCGACGTCACTATTGGAGATTTGAGAGTGGAACTGTTGGTCACTGTCAGTGTGTTATCATGGCTCATGACTGGAAGCGGCGTTCACTGTCTTTGGATCACGTCATTCTTCGAGAAATCATGATCTGCAGATTCTTGGTCTCTCCTTTCTTTGGCGATCGCCATAACAGCAGCCACGAATCAATCTCTTTTCTCCGACTGACTCAATTATCGTTCTCCTTCATTCGAGCCTTACTTCTTGCATCCCCCGGCATTTGCGGTTCGTGCGCGCGCTGGCGCGCAGGTGCGCTGAGGCGCTGAGGCGCTGAGGCGCTGGCACGTTGGCGCGCTGGTGCGCCTGGCGCCTGGAGCGCCTGGAGCGAGCGCAAATGCGTGGTGATGGAGCAAGGAAGAAAAAGAAACCGATGATGTAGTTCAGTCAGCCCAAGACAAGAGTGGAAGTAGTGGTCGACTACACGCGTGGCGTACATGATGACAGGTGTGAACGTTGTGCGATACTACGGGAAGAGCAATAACGTGTACTGCTGCTGGGCACTCGCACACGTGTGAACGTCTGATGTACTGATTTGTAAGGAAGAGCAAATCATGAGTGGTGAAAGCAACAACGCTGTCAGTAGTGCTAACGGTGTCCTCCAGAGGAGAGAGCGTCGGCATCCGCCCCGACTCTACCGACACCGCAAGATGTCCTTCCCGGCGGCCGTGGCGTCCTCCTCCCTGTCTTCCGGACTCACTGGACATGGGGTTTTCATGGGTGGCGGCAACACCGGCGTCTTGGGTGGCAGCGCGGATGCTAGAGGAGGTCTGGCCATGGTCGGTCTGGACGTCCCAGAAAGCAGCATGGCCAGAGGGTGAAAGAGAAGTTCATGCATGCAGTTAAAAAGATCTGCCTTTGTATAGAGAATGGAGGGTGGGAGGCGTCTCTGCACATTTCAAGCACTAGCACCCCTCTAACGTCGCAGCCAGACATGTTTTCGCCACGTTGCTGACAGAATTGCCTACTCAGACGTTAAAAAAGGTCTCGCGTTACCGCACTTGCCGAGAATTCAGGACGTTTCTGAAAAGTCAAGTTAATGGTCTCAATTCTACAACCACAGATGGGCATTGTGTTCTTGCTGTGCTGCTGTCGAGCACAAGCACCACCCGGAATTAACCTGGATGACAGACTGATTACACCGACCGACTCGCCCCACTTGTGGCCAAAAAAAGATATAAAATACATAAACAGTTGTGCTACGCAACAACTTTGCTCTGCGCTTGCGTACAACAGCTATTAACTCGAGAGAAAAGTGACAACGTCTGAATTACCAGACGTCTTTGAAAAAAAACGTCAGGTATTGTGTGCTGTAGTGCGGAGGAAACTACTTCAGCTGTCAAAGCAACACATCTGATGAAATAAAGTTTACCGCATGAGCCATATTACATGAGACAAAAGTTACACGGCCATGGACGAGTTTCATGGTCCAAAAGCTGTCCTTTAAAGATTGCGATGTTTAAATATTTAACATTTGATGTGATTCATACGGTACATTTTTGCATACCCTTGAATGTATGACTAAAGCACTGCTATCGGTAACTGATGAAAAATCCTTTTACCTCAGGCGCATTCGTCGCTTCTCGAACGTGAGTGAAACCGTCTCGCGCAAGTTGTCCACGACCATTGGATGGCCTCGCCCGGTCAGCGTCCAAGAGGTGGTGGCCGAAGCAAAGAGCCTCTGCGGTCAATACATCAGGCAAGTTGGAACAGCGACATTAAATCATTGGTTGGTCGCACACGATTGATGTTTCTGCAGTCCGAGAAATTACGCCTTTTAGCGAATAACCAACGACCGCGTGAGTGAACGCGATGAAACATTGTACATATTGTACACAATATGTGTCCTCTGTTCATGTCTACGCGCATGTAGTAAACTATAAAATGGCACATCACGTTCCATTTCAATCCCACAGGTGCCGACTGAAGCGGGCTGGTTTGTTCAATAGAAAGCTTGGTCTGCAGCGACTGAAAAGTGCTGCCAATCTGCCTGGTGGCATCATCATCTGCGAGGTCTTTGGCCAGCTTCAGTCGATTGGACTGGAACTAGAGAGGATGCATCCGAAGCTCTACAGCGGAATCTGTAGACAGGTGAGATGAGAAGGCGATGCCTGGAAGAGCGAATATACGCATTTTGCTACCACAGGTGGCTGTGACGATAACTAGCGAGAAATCTGTCCGCAACGTGCTCAGCTCAGTGGCGGGGGAACTCTTCAAGTCGGACATCTCTTGGGGCAAAGTGGTTTCATTGTACTGTGTGGCCGGTGGCCTCGGGGTTGACTGCGTCCGACAGGGACACCCGGAGTATCTCTTCGGACTTGTGGAGACTATGGGACTCGTGGTCGAGCGGGACGTGGCAACCTGGATGGCACAACAGGGAGGATGGGTAAGAAATTCCTCAAGAGCTTTTTGCCTGACCATTTTTCATCATATATGAAGAATCGTTTGGTCTCTGCATAGGGAAAAGAACAATGGGGTTTCTCTCCATCTCGATAAGCCATCGGAAGCTGCTCGGTCTTTCTGCGCATGCGTATGCGTACGCGCGAGTTCGTGTGTGTGTGTGTGTGTGCCTACGTGGTCCCCACCATCCCCTGACTGTTCAAGAAGAAGATGGAGACGTCAAACACTGTAGGCACCGTGCATCCATTCACGTCACGCTTCTCCTATTAGAATGGGCTACCGTCCATGGACCATGGTCGTCATGTGATGGCGACAAAAATTTAGTTAACATTCCTCTCCGCTCCTAGCAGCTTTTTCTCTCGCGTATACATGTATATGAGAGCTGATTCACACACGTTTCGTACGTGCCCGTTCCAAGCCACTCAAATATACATATAGGAGAAATATGCGGGACTTAAAAGGATATGAGCAGGCACTTTTCCTCTCTGCTAATTGCGAGGAAAGGAGAAAGACTGAGTGGGGGGAACAAAAACATGCTTATATGCATGTGTTCGCTCGCTAGCTCAGTTCCTTGAGTGCACTCGGAGTTTTTCTTCTTTACAAAGCCAAAAGAGAGACCTTCGCCGTAATTATAGGGCAAAAGAAATGAAAAACGGAGCAGACGTGCTCCACTCTCGTATCTCTCTATATTCCTGCACGTAACTCGATGCCTTTATCTCGCAAATAGTCCTGCTACACACACAATATACAGGGTGTTCATTATTTACCTTAACATTTTCATGCTCGCCTTGAGGAGGCTCTCACAGCAATGCGACTGGTTCAACTTTATCAAGAATAATATGGAGGCTCTGCAGCACTGAACTCGCAGGAAGTTTTGCTCTAGAAATGTTAACTTGAAGCACTTTCGAACTGAATGAAGATGACCTGGGACGTGTCTTTTCCTAGCCAGCCCGATTAGAATGAGGCACCAGTGAAGACTCCACTCTTCACTCCTGGTAACTTTCTACAGAGGTTTACCGAAAAAAAGTAGTTATTGACGGACATTTTGAAACGTCAATGCAACTGCTTCATTTAGGGAAGGGTGGGTGGGTTGCAACCTCTCATTTGAGAGCTACGTAAGCCTGGAAGTTGATTGGGACAAAAGCTAGTGCGAAGCAACTGACCTACCCTTGTATCTCACAAACTCCTCTAGGTCATTTACAACCACGCCGAAGTAGCGTGCTGGCCGCAGCAACCTGAATGCCCACTGTTGATGTATACAAACCTATAAATTTGTGGTCAAGAGCTATTTCCTGATCAATTGATGCCACTGAGGCCTAAAAAAAAAATCGTGCGTGGGAGTTATCGCACATTCAACTTGTCAAGCTAAATACTGGACACCCTGTACGTCACTGTCTTCTTCTGAATCGTCAATGCCGTTCATGTATGCCTACTGCGTTTCATCTTAAGACGGTCGCACAAATGCGCTCTGTCAAGAATTCATATTGCACTCGTTACCTCGAGCCATTCGAATAATAGGATTAGCCAAAGAGTTGAAGTGACCTTCGTAGGTACTTAATTTGCCAAACATGTGCTGTGCGCTGCCGTGACCACTTATGTACGCCTGCCTAATGACGCCAAAAGTGCGCCGGAGCTTCACAAGTCGTCCGGCCTGAGCCGAAAAAGTATCGAGGCTTCCAGTATTGAAAAAAAATTGCAAGTTTTTTTCACCGCTGAACTGATTGAGTCCGCTGTAGCAGTAAAATCTGACATTCACACGTTCACCTTTGTTCTCAAGAGTGTGATTCGCGGAAGGAATCGATGTTTCGATCTGTCTTTGTTGGAAACATGCCAAGTCCAATTACGAGTGGGACCATAAAGTTTAATGCCAGAGCACAAAGAATTCGCATCGTTGCCTCGCGCAGAATCAGTTTATGGCACTGAGCTGCGTAGCGAAGTCACTTCCACTTTCTCCTCGTGCAGTAACAGTCGAAACTCATTAAATCATACTCGATGCCACATATGGTCATGCCCACCACTGCTTAGCGTAGACAAAACCTTCATCTCTCACTCGTTCTATCTGGTGACGAATCAGTTTCTTCATTCTCTGCATTTGTCGGCCTCCCTTACCTGCTATGTCCGCTAACGAGCAGCTAACGATACGGAATAGAAGAGGGAGCCGAGGCAAAAAAGGCACCCGATCTGATAAGTGGGCATCGGTATTTTAGGCGAAAAGTTTCGGTCATCCCAGACTTCTGTTGGAAGCAGCTGCATAAAATGCCGCGGGGGGAGAGAGCAAGATATGCGTGGAGCAGTTATCATCTGCATGAAATGCGTGGCCGTCCTAATGCGTCTAGTTTCAATAGACCAGACTTCGTCCCTTACAATGAAACCAGAGTAACCCTGGCCAATTACGGGGACCCCAGCCAGTCGCTCAAGTGCATGACAGAGAGCGAGGAGAGAGGAAAGAAAAAGCTCGATTGCAGCCAGGTTCGCAAGTGCAGGCCCAGATCACACACTGACATCTCCACCTCCCTCCCCGTCTGTTCCTGCCTACGCGATATGTGTGCGTGTGTGTGTGTGTGTGTGTGACCTCCTTCCGTCATGCATATTAGTTTCAGTTGGAGCAAGCAGTACCAACTTCTCCGGGACCGACGAGCTCAAGGTGAACCTGCGAGCGCTCCCTTTTTGCTGGCTGCTGCTGCTCCCATTTCCTCCTCACTCACATGACAAGGAGCTGGCTGCAGTAGTAGTGGGGACGTAAGCAAGAGTAGGAAGAGTCAAGGGCTCAAATTAAGAGAAACTCGTTTTCCCCACACGAAATCGTGCGCCACAAACCAGCTCCTTAGTTAGGAAATAACGATTGCCTACTACTTAGGGCCCAAGCAGTGATTTAGTGAGACAAAGCTTTTACCGCCTCAATAGAAAATAAACTACGCACCGCATGCTGCCCCTTGAGAATGGGCATTATGCCCGCTGGGAGGGCTCCCAAAGCAAGCAGGAGTTCGCCGTGCTACATAGATTCCTTTCAGAGGGATGAAATATGTGCTATTTCGTATACTTCGTGATATACCCGCGCTGCTTCTCTCTCTCTCTCTCAAGAGATGTTTATGCGTGTGTGAGGAAAGGAATGACGGTTTGGGTTGCATGTATAAATAGGACGTACAAATGCAAGGTGGCGAGCAAAAAACAAAAAAAAATCTGCCGCTCCTGCTCATCATGAAGGAGCCAGAGGTAGAATATCGAGTCTTGGCGCAAGAGGCCGGAAAAGGGGGGCTCATTAAAGTTGACTGCGCTGTAACATCATTTCTTCGGCCTTCAAGAAGGATTAAAGGTCCCGATTATCCGCGGTAATTGAGGAAAACTGCGGCCTTCGCTCTCAGTCAAGCGCGCACTAATTAGCCAACGCAATGAGCAACTTGGGTGCTTGAGAGAGACATTTGGCCCCCCAAGGAATCGCTTGACATTCAATGCACGACTCGACCAAACACTATTGAAATATTTCTACCAATATTTCCTCGGAACGAGCGAGTGAAACCTTTCCAACCTCCTGGGGCGTCGATTAATGTTCAATCTCCTTTCTTTTCCTTGGGAGGCTTCGCGTGAACCGCGCGATGATTGCATTAATCGACCTTGCGGTCGCCGACTCCAACGTGAATTAGAGGCTATGATTGAAGCCTGCCCACACACGTTCACAACGATGCTGGGGCTGATGATTGCCATTACCAGAGAAGGGGCCCCCGCGCTGTAATAACTGCTTAAGCAGTACATGCCGTGCAGTAGTAGCTGGGCCCGGCTCTGTCAGGATGTGGCTCTATGGGCTCGCCAAAATTTTATCGCAGCAAATTCTTCAAGATAACCCACGTATTATTATGAAGGTTCGTCCTGCGTGGCTTGCCATTCCATTCCATTCTATTCCTGTGCACCATCATATCATTCATACGACATCGCGGTTCTTGTGACTTTTTTTGCTCATGCGACATGTTCTACACACATGTATTGAGGGCACCAGCAAAAACAACAAGACTCTTCCTTGGCCTCGACGTCACCGCACACTGGCAAAAAAAAGCCAACCGAGATCTCTGTACTCGCCACACTCTTGCTTGGCCACTGCACACGCACGCAGCTATGACCAAGATGATTCTGCACTCGTATCTTCATATCAAGGCTTGCTTACACACTTATCACTCAGTGCATTTCGCAACTTGATTCACACAGCGTAAATACGCTCGTTCATATTGTAATTGAATTCTTCGCACGCCATATAACAGAAGGAAGAAAAAGTCATAATGCGGCTGCGGTGGTCTAGTCTTGTCCTCGGGCGCACGCACGCACGCGCTTACACGATTTTCATCGCAGCCCCGGAGCTGGCGGCGTCGCCGTGCATGCACGCGCTTTCATGATTTTCATCATAGACCCTTAGCTCAGCTCCTGCGGCTCATACGGAGACTTGTTATCTTTTCTGTGAACAAATGCCCTTGAATTTCCCGTCCAGAAGTGGCCAGAAACCATGGCGGCAAAAATTGCAACTTCCGCCCCTCAGCCTACCTGCTGGGGAACTTGATTATCCTCAATAGGGCCGGGCTAACGGCCAAAAAGTCCACAAAAAGTCCCCCTTCAGATCAAAACACTCCTAACTCAAAAGAGACAGGAATTGGGGCAAGGCAGACCTGTCGTTTCGTAGATTTTTTTTTCCAACCTTCCATTCAAGACTGCCCTCGATCGTAGACACATGAGGGGAAATGTCGTTATATACTAGGACACCAAAGTAAAGTTGATACGAAAGTGTTGCCATGATGAATGTGGAAGTTCCGAAAATGTATGTGCATGTACTTGGAGGGAATGAGCACGCACTTCTGGGACTGCACGTGCGAGTGTGCGAAGACTTGACGAAACTGGCATACACACGGACAGGACTGAGAGGCTGTGTATACTGGGTGTCGAGGGAAAAAATAATTCGTCAGCCAAAGTCATAGAAAAAAAACTATGGCTCAAGCTGTCATCCATTCAATCATTTACGAAGAGGGAAGAAAAGTTTTTCTTCTTCCGGCTTTATAAGGGCGAAAGCGATTCCGCAAGCCCGCACAATTTGACAGATGTCCGGACCCCCCCCCCAGGCACTTTGCCGGAGTAAAGCGCACTCTGAGGATGGATCTTGCTGAAAACTTCTGCGTGAGTAATGCGCGTTCGAATTTTTCTTCGGCATTCGAAGAAATAGCTACTCACTTTAGGATAAGTTATAGCAGTCATTAATTCCGCCTGACAGCAGCTTTATTCACTCTATCCTCGCTTTTTTTCCCTTCTTAAGTCCTCGGCAAAAAATACCACACAAAACGTCGCCATTGTGAAACTCTTTCTCTCCAGCGCAGGAGACAAATGGCAGAAAATAATCCCAGACGCGGCGATCGCTATGAACAGCATTATATGCACGCACAAGATCGAGTGGCTTGGATCTTTGTATACAGCAGAATTCCCCCCCAGGAACCGCGTGGCTTTAGAAGATGCGAGAAATTCCCACATGGCGCATACTTGGGGGGGGGGAGGCTGGTGCAGACGTCTGAAGAACGCATGTGGGTCCGAGACTTGCGTCCGTTGTGTGTGCGTATGTACGCATGTGTGTGTCTTCGATACGAAGGGGAAGAGGCCAAAGATATCGCAGCTCAAGGGGGAAATCGTTTGCAATATGCGAGCGCATATCAAGATAAGCCATCGCCCCATTGTTCCGTCCACGCTGAGCAAAGCTCTCCTCCTCTTTGAGTGCAAGGGTGGGTTCTTTGACGCAGATATCAAAGCTCCGGAAGAAAACTGCAGGAAGTTTTTTGCTTGAGTACCACAAAAACTCGATGTTTACACACACGCGCGCACGCACGCACGCACGCACTCACGCACGCACACACGACTCAAACTTGTTGAAAAATCTAAGGAGGTGCCCTTTTTTGCCTGGTGAAGGGGGGGGAATAAAACTTGAAAGGGAGAAAAGCGTGCAAGGTGCTAAGAGACTCGTGAAGCTCTATGTATAAAGTGTAGTACTGCGAGCTCCTTGAAAACGGTAGGGAGTAAAGAAGGCGTTACCCCTCATCCAATACTTCCTTTCGACTGGACTCTGGTAGCCTCTTGCATTAGGATAAGATAAAGCGTCCGATGAGGGATTTGCAAAAATTGCAATCCCCTTCTTGAGATTTGTAGGCACACCCTTCTTTGAAGACTTGCTGTTTCACCTCTTTACGTAGGTAGAGAGAAAAGTGCCCCCTCGTAAACCCATTTTCACCTTTGCCTCTTCTTTCACGAATGCGAAAACGTGTTTCACAGGGGGGGGAAAGCATTCGAGTGCTGAATTTCATTGTTGAGAAGTACACACGAATTCAAATCTGTGCCCATACTACATAATATTTCTGCACTGAACTACGGGGTGGCTCTTAATCCGTGTCTGAAGTTACGTCGTCTTCCTCAGAGTTTCTTCGTCAAGCCCTGTACTTTGACCAAGTCCGGTCAGGTTTCCAACAGCCTCCACTGAGGCTGCGTGGGCCACAGTTGCGCCAGAAGTCATCTGACCAATGTGCGCTGATATGGAGCACCGTCTCTGGGCTGCAATTCAGGCTAATGGCAGCCAGCCAGATTGTATGTTTTCTGTCAATGTCATGGAAAGGAAATCCCCCTCTGATGTGCTTAGAAATAGCCTGATTTCATGGCTTGGGTGCCACAGGAAATAAGAGCCACCCTGTACGTTTTGCAGCGCCATTTCGCCCCGCTCCTATTCATTCTTCTCTGCTACATACGTAGGTTACACTAGAGCGGCCATTTTGTCCACTACACCTTGACTGGATGATGAAGAAATTTGCCTCTGCGCATTTGTCTGACAGATAAGGCAGATAACAGGAAATAGAAGGTTGATGGCAGAGGGGAGAAGATGCTGCCTTCTCTGAGGTCAATCAGTCAAAAGGATCCTCGCTCACCCACGCTTATTTTTTTTCTCTTCTCCTCTTACCCCAGTGAGTGCACATGTGTCTATTTGGATACGTACATCAATATAAAAAGAGAACCGTTAACGCATGAAGCAATTTACGGCCCCACCGATGTTCACGTATATCCACGAATCTAAGAACAAAGTAGCAGCTCAGTGCTCGTGTAGTCCCTGGTATGAAAAAGGAGGGCAAAAGTCACCATCGATGGAGCGGATTCTTGATGAATGGATTTGGGCCTTGGAGGAGGCTTCATTAGTTGTCGCCTTTTCAAATAACTACGCACGCGAAGTCGTTAAGTTTTTTACTCATTAAGAGGGCAGCAGCGTGATTCGTCATATACTTGACGTGGGCAGGAAGGAGAGATGCAGCACCAAAGGAAGGGGAAGTCCGCACCCGTCTCCCGACAATGAAACTTGGTTCATCGCTCTTAGATCGAAAAATTTGTCGCGAAACGAATGAACCGACTTCTGTAGTGACTGCTTGCGACAGGGAACGATCACGACACCAGCCTGCAGGACGCGACTTTGCTAAGCAACGCGATGGCGGCAAAGTCTCTCTTAGGGTTATGATCCAGACTCAACTGTGCAACCACGACAAACCGGTGCAGAAAAATGCGGGCATTTTTACGATACGATTGGGCGCTGCTTCGGAGCCTAATTGGGACCATAATCTGGAGTGGTCGGTAAATGTGTGCTTCGAACGTGGTGTAGATCTCAAGGTTGGTAGGCCTACTTTCAATACCCGAGCGCGTTATGCTGCATACTCCATAAGCTAAGGGCGTACCTATTCGGCCAGATCTCAGAATTCAGAATGAATTTATTGTCTACTTTACAGACTGCTCTGCTCTCCCGTTACCGCCAGCCAGACGAGGAGAATGGCGTCTTCCAGATGATGGCCCTCAGCGTGGTTTGTCTCATCTTCTTACTCGTCGGGGCCGTCTTCGTCCTCAGGACCATCGGCAAAATTGCATTTGGCATGAGCCGAGTCCACTTCAGACCCTACGGATCCACCAGTGATCACGAACACTCTGAGATTTTGTGACCGGACTGACTGCTGGAAAGCGTCAGCAGGTGTTGTGATAGACAGATTTCAAAACCTGGAGGCCTCCGTTTGTCTGTCGGGAGAAACAGGTCGGCTTGGTTGGGTAGGTGACAGATGAAACGAATGCACTCGCAAAGCAGTGAATTCCCTTCATGATTGTCAGACCTGCGAGAAAAAGATCGATTTCACTGCTATGATACTTTGTCAGAACAATGAGAAAAGCTTGTGTAGCGTGTGCTTACTGTTAATTCTTGCGCTCGGTAGGAGTGAGGAACAAAAGAAAAATAAAAGATAAATCAACTCTAGTATCAGCCTTTCCTACTCCATCACCGATGGAGAATGCGTGGCACGTAAACACGCGCGAGTTCCAATACAAACGGAGTAATAAGCTCGCTATGTTTCACTGGTATGGGAGGTGGCCAAAAACAACCAAGTTATATATGTTGTAACGGTATTTTCTTACCCATTTGGCGAAACTGTCTTCATGCTACTTCTGAGTGGGCACTGCACTGAGTGGGACCGATTCTCACAAAGGCTTTAGCATATGTGCTTTTCACTCCGCAGCAACCAGCACCCACGAGACAATGTCCGTCCGTAGCAACTTTTTACATCGATGAGAACGAGGAGAGGGTCATAAGAAGAGTTACCCCTTCATTTATTGCACGTAACAGTTGAGGTCTGGAAGGCCTTGTAAATTGCTCTCCTCAAGGAACAACCTCTTGCGAAGACGAGAAGCGCACGACTTCTGTCCGTTTTTATGCTCAATTGTTTTTTGCGACCAAAGTGGTCATGGACAGTTGGCGCACATAACTTCTGAACTCGTGTGTGATATCGTACGTGTGGCCGGCTGCGGAGTCCTTGGTCTTGGTGGGTGGGTGGCCTCACTAGATATCTGTAATCAATCGTTAATGCCAAATGATCCTGTTTCGAGATAACCTGCATTCTCGGTCTATCCACTCGCTATGTGATGATTATCGTCTAGTACCCAGTGGTTTCTTTCTCCCTTGCTGCGTTCAATTGCGCAATTCACAACAAGAAGAGATGGTTTGTCGTGACACAGGCATTTCTGGCACTGACAAAGAAAACCAAGAGGATTGATGAAACGCGATTTGGTATTTTAATGCCAAATCGCGATACATGGACGCGTATGCAAGGCACAAGGCACAGCGTTGAGAGCAGACAGGTCTTTCTGGTGTATCGTGTCTTCATATACAGTTCTTGCCGTTACTTCCGCCGGTAAAATCGGGGGTCTACACAGCTTCTCGTGCGGAATGGGCACCTCAGATCGGTTGTGCAGTCTTAGACGAGTTTATTGAGTATAGAAGTTCAACGTTTTGGCCACCCATTTTGATGCCACAGTGCTCAAAAGTCAATGGGACATGCTGGAGACGTGTCACCATGTCAGTGTTGGTGTGGACTTACGTAGATGCGGTGAGGAAGACTCAGTTTTGTTCTTTTTTTCTGCATCGGAGTGATGGAGATAAGCATTTTCGAGCCTCACGGAACCTTTGCAATCTCTCCTCACGAACGTTTGTTTTTTGGGGCGCTTGTGCGCCCGAGGGGTGTCGGGGGGGGGGGACACCCAAGAAACATTTCAGTCAGTTTTATCGACTTTATCGACCAAAAAGTCAAAATTCCACCCTCTCCGGCGTGCCTCCCTCTCCAGCTGGCTGAATTTTGAGCACTGTTCTATCGAGCTGAGTCGACATAACATTGAACTTCTATACTCAGCATTGTGTCTAAGTATCTGAATTACGCAATTCACCAAGAAATTCCACCTTAAATCGCTTTTATGCAGCAGATGCTGTGAATTTCTCCCCACGGAAATTACTTATTGCAAGGGCTTTAATGTTATGAAGTGAGAAGCACTAGCTGTAACTGTCGTTGCAAGATTGGATCCTTCGTCGTCATTCGCCTATAATGAGGAATACACAAAAACACCATTTTGTTTCCCTTGTACAGCATCTATTCCTGTATAATAAATAAAAGCACATATGGGCATGACATGAGTACAAAGATGTAAAAAAACACAGGCGACAGTAATGAAGCGACGTTTCTTTACTCAAATGTACAACAGTGAGCGGTTACGGCTGTGTTAAAGCTGCGTTTGTAGCAAATTTTGCCTCACGTACGCACTGAACGACGAGACTGTAACAAATAAAGAATATTGGACAAAAATGACATAAATGCTGGGGCGCACTCTTCATCCCGCCACTTGCAATCCCGCCAGTTTGTGCACGATGTGGTAAGAGTTTCTGAGTAGCGTGTAGGGAAAGCAGCTCTCCAACAGGTCCATGGAGAGCCATGGCGATTTTTGAACGACTAAGTCCAATAAGATATAGACGGATTCTCTGTTGACGCTGGCATTGCTTGAGCCGTCGGCAGACTCCTGGGCCAGACGGAGCAGAGATGAAGAAGCGAGGGCGAGAAACTCTTTCAGTCTGTCCTCGAGGTCATCGTGACCGCACAGGGTGAAGAGGACGCCGAAGATCTGATTGACGGCGAGAGCCAGGCAGTGGATGTTGTTCTCATGCCCGTCAAGCTGGGCCTACGTAAAGAAGGTTAAAGCCTACGAAACAAAACTTGCTAATGCTAACTCACTCTGTACGTGGAAGATTCTGATCGCGCCAACTTTGGCACCGACACAGCGACGAACACCATGAGTAAACAGGCAACCAAGTACTCCTCTTCAGGGTCCTGTGGATCAACGTCATGTATGCATAATTGGTGTCTACCAAGTAAGAACTCTCATACTACGAGTACCCACCTGAGCGCCCCCTCCTCCCCTGGGCAGTGCCTGTACAGTCTGTAGCAGTAGTGGGTCAATTTGCGACTCAAATCCAGCTGCCGACGCCAACTCGTCCACCAGAAGCTGAGAATATTATTACAATCCAAAAATAATTAAAATTTCAACCACTTGGAGGTCTTCACAGTTGTGATACCTGAGCTGCTGCGTGTGCAGCATTGTGAGCATGCAAGTCTTCTATGGTGCTATAAAGGAATGGGATCCTCTCTTCTAGCTGGGCGTTTAGAGCCTCGTAGAGTAGTTGACGGAAGCTCAAAATCACGCCCACAATGGTCATGCGCTGAAACAAGAACATTACCGTTGTGGTTTTCATACGAACACATACGAGCTCAGACTATGCACACGTAGCAGGGTGGTGGTTGTTCGATTAATGCACTCTCACCTGTAAGACACTGTCCACATTGGCCAACTTCTTGGCCAACTCTCGCATGGTTTCGGGCTTGTCAAAGTTCGTCCTCAGATGAACGAGTACGTCCTTGTTTTGTAGAACAATCTTTCTGAGCTCTTGCACTTGACTTCCGATATGCCACATCAAGGTCTCGTTCAGCAGGCGGATGCCGTAAGGACCTGTGGAGTACACAATCTTGCACCCACACGAGGTATTCGTGAAAAGAGAATACCTATTAGTTCAGCAAGCGCCCTAAGCTCGGACGGGTCTGAAAACTCTTCAGCGTTAAAAGGAATCGCGCCATCTGCGGTCAGGGAGACGAAGGACTTGAGTGTGTTGGAGAAGCAAATGTGCCCTGCGCTCACTCTCCTAAAGTCGTCGGCAATCATTAAAGAACTGATTCCAGACAACAGGAATTCTGACTCACCTCAACAAGATATCGCTGTACCACTGGGTGTAGGCGGAGGCGATTGTAGCATCACCGGCACTGTCAGTCTGTTGGGTCTGCTGTAGTAACACGTTGTTGAAGATGCGAGTAATGTCAATATGAACGTAATTTTCGACGCACTAAAAAAGGAAAGAAATGACCTTATTTATCACAATAATTTTTACTCTTCATGTCAATTCCGCACCTGCAACACATTCATGTAAGCTTTGACAGAGGTGAGCAGCTCGGAGGGTTTGGCGATCTCTGAGGTCTCCGGTGAGAACATGACCATCCCGGCGAGGGCACGCGCGAATCTAGTCTCCAAATGCTGAAAAGGGGTAAAGGCAATAAGATTGAGGATTCTCATTTTTTTTCGGTTAAACCAACCTGGTTCAGGTACTCCCTGGGCGCGAACGTGTACTCCCATACGCTGATGGTCGACGTGTGATTCAAGGAAAAACACAACTCTGTGAGGGCCATATGCAGTTTGTCCATCGTGGTGAGATCTTCTCTAGTCTTGCGATAGCTCTCAGAACCTAGTCAGATGAACAGTCAATAAGGTGCTCGCCCTCACAAGCTTCAAATATACTGTACATATAAGATCAATTATACCTGGCCGTTCCAGTTGATAGTGCAATTGCTGCTGTTGGAGCTGCTGTTGTTGCTGCTGCTTGCGATTGCCCAAACCCTTGCCATCTCGTTTCTTCTTGTTCACAACCTACAGTAAAGCGAGGCCGGTCAATCTTCACGATGGTTGCTTCTGTTTCCAAACTTACCTGTGCGATCAAAGCTGCGCAATGTTTGGGCAGTAGCCTGTCCGACAGGTTGCACTGCTCATCGCAAATCGTGGTGATGATGTTCTTGGCCTCCTTGGCCATCTCGTCAAGAAATAGATTTACGACACTGAGGCTGCGCTCCCTAATGTGCACCCGTTCCTCCGGACAGAACTCGTTGGTGATGGTGGAGAAGTGACCACAGATGAGGGGGAAGGCAATGATGAATCGGTTTTGTGCAGGAAACTCCAAGCACATCTGCAATGTGAGAATGAATAATTAGTGACATACAATATGCATCAGCAGCAACGGCCTACCTGGAAATTGTCCTCAAAGAGTCTCGCGTAGAAGCAGAACAGCGAAAGGCTGGAGGTGTCGGACAATAGGTCCTCCAAACTATCAACCATTCTGGTATGGAACGTAACCGTGTTGAGGAGAGCTGCTACCGACTTTAACGAGTCCAAATGTGAGGATTTGCCGCAGGCCACGTAAGTCTAAATGAGATGAAATATTTCAGTGTAACATCCTGAACCACCAGGACACAAGAGCAGTTACGACCGAAAGTGGTATCGCACAATCCAGTGTACAGTTTAGGATGCGACTTATTTAGTCCGATGGTCCCTTGTACCCTTCTTGCAATGAACGTCTCGAGAGCAGTCAATGAACGAATCAGACAGACGCTTTGACACAGATCTTATTGAACTGGCAGGGGTAGCTCATGTTGAAGCAGGGAAAGAGGGAGGCAATTATGCAGCAACCCTTCTGGCAGCACTGAAGGTCTTGTTCTCGATAGTGCTGCGGTTGCCTTTGTTTTCTGTTAGATGCCCTTCGTCCTTTCCAAATGATATAATTATGAGACATTGTAATCAGCCACAAAATTTAATCCTTTTGGCATCGAAGCATAACAAACATCTCTAATGTCGTTGTAGTAGCAAATTTGGTGGTTAGAGGTCAAAGACCTACCACGGGGGTCCGAAGGGAACTGTCGGGCTTATTTGGAGCCCTCTAGCAAGTCCCCTATATTGAGTTAAACAAGTCCACGCATTTATGGTACGAACCTGCAATCGCGTCCAGTCCAATCTGAGGCCCCGAAAGTCGAAAACGTGGTCTGGATCCTCTACTTGATCGACACTTAAGTTAGAGATGGTCTGACAGATGGACGAGAGAAGAACGTTGTCCTCCTCCGAAAGATGAGTCATCCCCTGGAAAGCATAGAAATAAAGATCAAAGTCTGAGCAAAAAATGCAATGGTGGTATCGCATTCGGTCTTCCTACCTGCATAGACTGACTCAAGGCCACTGCGTCATAGCCCGAGAGGTATTGGACGTAATACCGCTGAACGACCTGTGCGTACTTGCGCACGAGAGCGCGGATTTCCTCCATGTAGAAAAGAAGTTCTGGAAGGTACCGATCTACGAGGTCTTCTTGTACCTTTTGTTTGCTACTGCCACCCTGTGAAACAAACAAGTCATACAGGTCATTGAAAAACAAAAGCCTAAGTCCTACTTCAAGGTCTACAGAATCAAATGGACTTGCCTGCCTTACAGAGGGTGGATTCTCATGATGCTGAACCATCCACACAACTTCGTCCCTGGAAAAGCATAACCCCATAAAGATGAAGAGAGCCTTGGGTCCGAGTAGTCCGGGCTGATCGGCGCAGAGCAGGGCTAATTCTCGTAGCGCAGAGCGTAGAAACACCCGGCGATCCCGGTGGAGAGCGGCTGCAGTGGCAACAGCAGTTGCGTAGCACTCTTTAACCTCGGAGACCTTTTTGCTGTAGCCCTTGATGCTCTCGAAGAAGGACTGCACGTATGAGTGGACATAAACCACCTCATCCCGGAACAAGGAAATTACCTAAACAGTAAGGACATGAACGAATGAAGTCTGTTTCTTTGTCCGTTCAGACCACTAGTTCAATCAGAAGTACAACTCAGGTAGGCTCGACGAACAAGGGGTACCCAAAGCAAGTGCGAGCGACTGTTACGTCTGATAAATCTACCATGATCCTTGCTCACCCAGTTGCTATTAAGTGTCAGCGTCCATAGCTCTGTCGCCACTCCATGGCTGAGTGATGGGTGACACACGGCGAAGCCAAAAACAATCCAGCTCTCCATTGTCTCCAGACTGAGGTACTCGCATGGAATGGTGTCAGTATGGGCCGGGTTGAGAAGCTGACCTGGGTTGGATACCTAAAATAGCGACCGGAATAGATAGAAAAGACTCGCTCAAACTCTTAGGATCTAACAAGGAATTGTCATCAATGATGGCACCCACCAGTGAAAGCATCTGAGCAGATCTCCACTGGTCTGCGGACAGATTCCTACGAGGGTAGATGCTTCCCAATGAGAGCAGGGCTGTGGTTAGCGTCTTGGTGTGAGGGACGAACTCATCGGAGAGCTTCTTCAGTGGAGGGTCATAGTCCACGATCATCTGACCTAACCTATGAGACAGACAGGGATCCCATGGGAGGGATGTTCTCACAAAAAAAACAGGACTCGCCACTGTACCTGGGAAACGATGGATCACACTGGCCGTGTATCATTTCGTGAGCAGCATTAAAGAGTCCCAGGACGGCCTTTCTGTCGTCGACGCGGGACAGGAGGATCATCAGACGGATGTACAACGTCACCACGTTCAGGTACAGCTTCGTCGCGTCGAAGTTGTTCGTCAGATCAAGCGTGATCTTGGGGGTGGGGACAAAATGATCATGGGTATGCCCATACTCGAAATGTGGACTAATTTCTTACTTGACAGGCATCTAGGGTGGTCAACAACTCGGAGACGTGATCTCTGTAATCGAGCAGGTCGACGAAGGTGTAATAGTAAAGCGACAGTGACTTGAGGATCTCATTTCTCAGTGGCTGAAGGCTGGCCAGAGACTTCGTGTCCACGTGTGGGAACCGCCGGGTGACATACTTCACCGAGGACTCCAAGGACTTGTCTGACAGGAAGGCTGGCTTGGACTTCTGGTCAGCACACGCCTTCTTGATGTTGTAGATTCGCGTGAGCATGCCCTGAGAAGTGACAGAACGTGAAGACTGTATATTGAATGTCCATCCGAATCGTGTCGAACTCAAAGATCGGCCGGGACGTGCGCCCCGGTGAAGTCGTCTCTTACCTGCCCCCTGTGCTGGAGCACCGAGAGCTTCTCGGCCAGCTTCTGTTGATTTACGACCAGGAACAGGGCCATGGTGTGGCCAGAGTTCGCCACTCCGATCCCTGCCGGAACCCGGGCTTGATGGTGACGCCGGAGTTCAATGACGTTAGGGACTGCTTTTGTCAGAGTTAACTTGTCCCTTCCTGCCTTCGGACGCCTTCGCCGGCTGCTGTTGCTGCTTCTGACCCTGGCCTGGCCGCTGCCCCGGCTCCGCCCATCAACACCAAGTAGTGATGAGCGCCGACTCGTCTGCCTAGGACCAACTCTGGCAACGATCACGACCGTGCACGCGGTGTCAGCGCCGACCCCGTGCTCGAAGACATCACACAGGGTCGGGATGGACTTCTGACAAGGCTGCTACAGCATTAACGAAAGTACCTGATCAGTTCAAAAACGCGTTCAACGGCAGAAACCTCATCCTGGTCGGGCTCGATGAACTATGCTCGAACCCTGAGATCCTTGATTCTCATTCCTATCTTGAGCTGCTGACTCAGGCGCCCCCGGCCGAACGGGCAGACGTTGCTTTTGTAGGCGTCTTACTAATACAGTAAACTCCAGATAATGGGAATTCGGATTATCGAGATCTTTATTGATGAAGCCAAACCCATCGCGGATAAACGTAATTTTTGTCATTCTTGGTGAAATCTGTCTGTTGAGGTAGAAGTTTATCTGCCATTTCTTAGCTTCTAATATTTGAGTTTAGGCAGGACCGTCTCATCTGAAGAGTACAGGCATAATAACCTTGCAATTTGCTCATAGAATTGCTCATTACTCATTCCTATCAATGGAATAGAAAGCTTTAAGGCTCAGATCAAGGAGTCAAGCTGTATCTACTTACTTCAAAGTGGTTTCCTGTCCTATTTGCATTCTCGGATAAGCCCAAGTTTTTATGAACTGTGAACTTGCAATCATCTCGAGTTCACAGTATTAGGGTGCGTTTTCCCTGGCACAGTTTGCAGCCTTCATGCACAGCATTCGTCGCACATCTTATTACAGCATAGAGGGCGTCCCATCTCGTATGTAATGTGTAGTAAAATCTATCGTGGCTGTCAGCCGCGTCGCAAAATGCCCCAGAGAAAACGCGCCTTAAACGTGTGGCAAAAAATAAGCTGTTTTTATGCTCAAAATGTGGGAAATGCAAGTATTATCTTAATTGACATGGCTCGCCGGAGAGAGCTCGTCAGTCTCCGTGCTGTCTCATTGCACATCTCGAGCGACGTTCAATATCCAATCCCGACGCGTCGGTGTCCGGAGGGCAGCGCAGGGGATCCGACAGGACAATGGTCCAAATGTCGAATGCCATCCTCGAACCGTCCGGGGACTTCTCGGCTGCTACGCGGGAGGGAGGCTGTCCTCGACGGGTCCGGCGAGACTCTCTCTTCTTCAGCCCCGACCCCCATCCCCCTCGTCTCCAATTTGGACCTCTCAGACCCCATGCTTTTGGTCACGGCGCTCGATATTTCTTTCCTGCTGCTCACTCGCCTGCTGCGCTGCTACCTCCTCTGCTGACTGCTCCCTGCCCTGCCCTCACTGTCTCCTACAGCTTACAGTACTACCACCACGACTACGTACACATTGCGTCGCGCGCTACCTCGGCGGGCTCGGCCTCGTCTCCCTCGGAGAGAAGTCACTCCAGGCCAGATCGGACAGCCTCGGCAGACTGGAGCGAGGCCAGCAAGAGGCCACACCGAGGAACGAGAGCGGAGGCCGCCAACGCCGAAGAGAGGAGAGAGACGAGGCACTTTTCTGTGCTACGATAGTACTCGCGGGCGGTGTCAAGAAAGCGGGTGGACTTGGAGGCGTAGTACGCTACACCCGCCAAACCGCAGCCTGTAGTAGAAAGGCTTCTCCAGATCTCCGGCCTCCGAGGCCGCAGGCGGCAGTGAAGAGCGACTTCCAGAGAGTACGTCTTCTGAGGACCGAGACAGAAGGTTGAAGGAACTGAGCGAAGTCATCATGTCGGTGACGACAGCGTCCGCGTCGGCGGCATCAGCGGCGGCGGAGGGCGCCAAGACAAAGACGAAGCGCTTCAAGGTGAAGCATCCGAAGCGCAAGCTGTACCGCGCCTCGGAGCCGCTGCTCTCCGTATTCATGTGGGGCGTGAACCACACCGTCAGGGAGCTCCAGCACGTGAACATCCCCGTCATGCTTATGCCAGACGACTTTAGGTCCTTCTCTAAGATCAAGGTGGATAACCACGCCTTCAACAAGGAGAATCTTCCCAGTCATTTCAAGGTGCGCTGACACTCTGAATGGTATCGATACCATACGTTAGTACAATCCTATCTTCAGCAATAGCGTAAAGTTACGTGGTTGTCGTTGACACGGGCAGCTCATACATCCGTCCAAGTGTGCGTGACGGTGACAACAAACATGCCCCCATGTGTGCTTTACCGGGGCTCACACAAGAGCATGACTGCATCGCTGGATGTACAACACGTGTATGATGGCGGCCAGGACACTTCCCCCCCCCCCAAGTCCCCGTGTCGTCCTCTTGTGTGAGCCGGGTTTTATACACGCTACGCACCAGGCTACGATGTGGTGCAGACTGCAGACCCCGAGTGAGCGTTATATTGCGTCTGACCACTCTATTGATTTAGGACTTATGCCCTACAAAGCACGTTTACTTGTGATTAGACTGGTACGGACAATCGCAATCGAGTGAGAGGACGAGTGTGGGCGGAAAGACTTGCCCGCTTATCTCAGAAGACCGAATTCAGAAGGATAAGCGTACTACATGTTAATGTTATTTGCCTGCAATCTCGCCAGCATAGAATGACTTTCCCCATTCTACACTGTAACCGACCCAGAAGTAACACTGGATGTTACACGAAGTAGATAGTAGCCGCAGTCTAGACCTTCATGAGCTTTTCGGTGTTCTTATCGATGCTTTTATGTTTCCAGGTTAAAGAATACTGTCCTCTGGTCTTTCGCAATCTCCGGGAGCGCTTCGGCATCGAGGACGCCGCCTATCTTAAATCTCTGACCAAGGCCCCTCAAGTAATCCTCTGCGTTCAATGCGGAAATGTATGCGGGTTTCTGACCGTTCAATGATCTTTAATACAGGTAATGGAGTCGCCTGGTCGGTCCGGGGCCAAGTTCTATCACTCACACGACCAGATCTATGTCATCAAGACGCTCACTTCAGAAGAGGTAGAGCAGATGCACTCATTGCTCAAGCACTATCACCCATTCGTCGTAGAGAGACACGGTAAGAAGGATGGCGATTTCAGAACGAGATGAAATCCATAGTAGCTGCATCTTTCATGCAGGCAAGACTCTTCTTCCGCAATACCTTGGGATGTATCGGCTAACAGTGGACAACGTGGAGCAGTACATGGTAGTCATGCGAAACATCTTCTCCAACCACCTGAGGATTCACAAGAAGTACGACCTCAAGGGCTCCACTGTGGACAGGGAGGCGTCACAAAAGGAGAGGGAGAAAGACCACCCGACATTCAAGGTGATTGAGCTGGGATATTTGGTATTTATCTCTTGTGTGTCTGTGTGTGCAGGGCTTACGAGCTCTACCTGTGCACGGAGTGATTATGTAGCAAATTTGCACGTCAGAGCTGGAATATCCTTTGGATTATCTCATATGTTGTCATAATCTGTCCCGTGCCAGTAATTGTTAGCCTCCATCTGCTATCGATCCCATGTGCCGAGTTACTGTTGACTCATTGTTAGGCGTGCGTATCAGGATGTCAAGAAGATCCCCCTTTTTTGCAGGACAATGACTTCCTGAACGATGGAGTAAAAATCCGTTTGGGTGAGGAAGCAAAGTTAAAGCTGATGGAGACCCTGGCAGCCGACGTCGAGTTCCTCACGAGACTCCACATCATGGACTACTCCCTCCTGCTCGGGGTGCACGATCGCGACAAAGCGGCAGAGGAGGAGGCTCAGGTGAGTGAGGCTGTACAAACAGAAACTTTGTACACTGTACGTGTACAGTTATCATATATATGAGTTTGTCTTGTATCACTGAGACTGACTCTCCTTAACTTGAATATTGACGCGCAGGGGCTCTTAGCGGAAGACGAGACGGCAGGTGCCGATGACCAACCTGAGTGTGACGACGATTGCTACGAGTCCGGCGGTTCCGGCGGAGTCGCACTCACCCCACCGGACAGCCCCCTGGCGCCTCCCGCGAGACAAAGGCAAACCTCCACTACCGCTGCAAACGGCATCGACCCAGAAAAGGACATATATGCCATCAGTTCCCAGCAGAGCAGACATATTTACTTCCTCGCCCTCGTAGACATTCTCACACACTACGGCGTCAAGAAACAGGCGGCCAAAGTGGCTAAAACCGTCAAGTATGGCGCATCCGTTGACGGCATCTCCACTGTCGAGCCGGACCAGTACGCAAACAGGTTCCTGGAGTTCATAGGAAAGGCCATCGAGTAACCATGCCGTTATTACGAAGCTAGGGACGAACTACGCACAGTACATATTACCACGCATACTATTGTACCATCATATGCCACATAAGACAACATGCATACTTATTGTAAACATATATCCATACGTTGTTAGAAAGGCAGAAGAGTCAGTTGATCATTCTCAACGCCCAGAAATTGCAAGAAGTGGTGTCTCTCCGCTGTTTTTCGATTCCCTTCCCCACTCTCAACTTCAGCGTCAATAAATCCATGAAGTCTTTTGTTATTCACGTCATTCGCACGTCATGCTGAGCCATGAGGTCAACTCAATTTTCGTCATCGATCGTGCGGGCCATGCTTGAGAAGCGCGGACCGACGGGTGCCTCAGGTTGGACCGGTATCATAAAGCAACGAAGTCTCTCACCAGACATGAGGACCCACCCCCCCCGTGATGTGCGTGGTGCTGCGTTTTCCTCGCAGCTACGTCAGATGAAGTCACGTGGGCACAAAGGATGGGGCAGAAACTGGACACGTCCATTGCCTCCAGTGGTGTGCAACTCATATTCTGTTACAATTACTAAGTATGGTCGTTCTGCCTCAAATGATAGGCTTTAAAGCATGCTGAGCATGACACCACAGCGTAACAGCAAGACAACATGCATGTTTGTAATTACACAGTATTGTGGAACACCGAGCAAGTTATATGTGTACCTGCAGTACCACACCTATAGTTTAGTGGTTCTTCTCTGAATTATAAGCTGAAAAGTATGCTAAGCATGCCATGCTACGATACAAGAGCGAGAGCACAAAGTACAGTAAGACGAGACAATTGATGGGAGTACCTCGCAGCACACGCGCAGTACACGTAGTTCTGCTCTGGATCATGCGCTCAATAGTATGAGCATGGCCAGAGCGTGCACACAGCACGGTCAACCCCCAGCAATTAATTCGAGCTCTTTACAGCACTGTACTGTGTGTCGAAGTGTCCAAATCAATACCGTACAGATCCACCCCCCTGCTTATGCCACCTCACTTTTTCTTGTGCGCGCAAATACAAGGCAGACACGCACGCAAAGCGCGTGCCCTCCCCTCTTTCTCGTTCATTGGTGCCATTTCTTCTCGGCAAAGGCAGCAGCGAGAGCCTCCCAATTAATTACTCGTTCCCAGCAGCAGCGACGGCTCCAGCCAGCAAAGAGCGATCGGCGACGAAGTCGGCGACGACGGCGCTGCTGCTACCGGTGTGTGCGTGCGTGCGTGTGTTTGTGTGTGCCTTACTACCCCTCCTCCTCCTCCCGTTCCTCCTCCTCCTCCCCCTCTCGTCCTCCCCCAATGCAGCTAGCACAATCTTCCTCCTGTTTCTCAATCCGCAATTACTTGTCGACCGCGATGGACCTGACGGCTGCCAGCGGCGCCGGCAACCCCAAAAACGCCAACAACGGCAGCCTCTCTCTGCCAGGAAGCATAGTATTGCCACGTTATCCCCCGCCGCGGCCGCCGCTTTCTACCCTTCCACCCAAGAGCGCCGCTGCGGCCGCGGCCGCGGCTGCAGCAGCCGCGGCCACCTCGAAGTCCGCATTCTTCTCTATTTGCAATCTGGTCAACGGTATCGGTGACAAGAAGAACAGCGAAGACAGCGGTAAGAAGCATTTGCATGACCACTTTCTGCATGGGCTGAACGTCATCCTGTGCACTGACGTGCTTATAAGTCGTCCAAGGTACATTTACTACTTGTAGCAATTTCGGTAGGTCCTTTCAAGTGAGGTCATACAGGCCTCATTGCTCACCACATAGTACAGTGGAATCTCCCTAAAAGCATAAAAGTACCCAGTGCTAACTTTTCCTGCATAGAATAGTTTTGTAATATAAATTTGCGCTGTAAGTCTAACCTCCCAATTCGAACAAAACTCAACGATTTGATCCATGTGGAGAGATTCAACTGTACATAGTTCATATTTAAGCACTCTTATGCCAGGTGTAAGCATCCAGTCTACCAGTTTCGGTTGTGACTCACGTGTCGCATCACAGTTGTTCATCATTACGCATATAGACGGTATCGTATAATTTCGCATACATGCTTGCTGCCACGTGATCAGTGCATGTGTTTGTGGATGCTGATATAACCCTGCGGACGAAATGCAAGTACATACGTAGACGTATGAGCACATGCTGCCTGCCCAACTATCCGCCCACGCGCCACTCCCCCGTGTCCTCCGTCCTCACTTCTGTGGCGTCCTACTCGTGTTTTTGCTTGGATCGTGTGTTATCCTCGGAACAGCCGGCATAAGATATCATCTACTCTCATTTACAACATCCTCTTTTCTTTTGAGGAAGCTGATGGCAAAATATCCGTTTTGGCTTGCCACAAGTGTGTAAAAAGTCTCATCAAGCATGTTAGGAACATGAAATGATGCCGATCTAAATGCTCCACTCGGGTATTGTGAGAAAGTTGTGTCCCAAAATCCCAGCAGCCGGCTGCACAGACACATCTCCACAATTAGCATTGCTTTAGCTGTTTGCATCATCACTTCGTCAGCACGTGCCCCAGTCGGAAACAAACTTCCCTCGAGATGCAGAGAATTCGCCCGCTGTTGTAAGAACTGTACGTTCGCATGTACGTGGCAGTTGAAGCAGACACGATGAATGGATCAGCCCAGCGAGGCTCCTCCAATAAGAATGAGACTTCGCATTTGGCGAATTAATTTTCCCCCAGTCATTAAGCTCGTACGCGCAGGGAGAAATTTATTCACGCGCCAACAAAGCCATAGAGCAGTCAATCATGGCTCAACAAACGAGAGAAAGAGAGGCAAATAATTTGACATGTTATATACAAATTATGCTGGCAAAAAGCACCAAAAAAGGGCCCTCTGTGCACTCTCCCAGACTCAAGTTGAAGGAGAAGAACTGCAGAGCTCTAGTGCCAACAGACCGTGGAGGCACTGTTCTCCACGAGTTTCGGCTCGTCCCAGGCAGCTTGTGCACTCCACTTCAGTACTCCAGTACTTTCGGGATTCAGCCACTGCTTTCACTTAAAGTTTGTGTTTGTCTGGTGGAACAGCTTCTCTCCCTATAACTATTCTTCATTCTCTCTCTCACTGTGGCCTCTGAAAACGATCTGTTCTCATGCGAGCAAACAATAAGAGAGAGGCAGTTGTCGTTACGGTGAACAACAACAGCAACGTGTAATAACGCGATTATTTCCATGCTTTTTGTGCATAATGAGTATTGGATTTGCCCCCTTTAGTACATGTAATGGCCATTCTCCTCCTGGGCGTGCATGTACTGCAGCAGGTACATGTCTTCCGTGACCGCAGCAAAGAAGCAGTTTCTGGCCGACTTGATGTCGCTTGACAACTGTTTTCTCTCCCTCATTTTTGCGCCAGGAAAAATTAGCCGTAATAAAAGAGATAGCTCGAGCAATGTCTTTGCTATTGCCTCCTTGTGCTGTAACAGTAGTTACAATGGTCATGTTAATGACGGAAATTAACGCTCGAGTTGGGGCTTTGACTGTCAAACTTTCTACCATAGCAGGCAGATAGAAATATTATGCCAATAACACTGCAGCCAGCACAGCTTGGACGTGTGAGCTCTCTTCTCTGAGCATTCACTCGCCCAAGGACGTGGTGCAGTGAGAGGCTAATGCTCCAGTCATGCCTCGCCAAGCTATGTAGCATGCATAATAATAGCATAACTGATCTGCTCTCTCTCTCTCTTTCTCTATTTCCATAATCTAATAAGGAGAAGGGGGCCGGTTCAAATGAATAAGCCCGTTCGAAGCCTCGGGGTCGTTCGGTTCGTTGGTTTTTCGGCTAAGGATGGGCCGGGTCGAGACCATAAACATTGTCTGAGGGCGTCGAGACATTTCCTATCTCGTATGTAGATGAGCTCATTTGGCCTCTCTCCTCCGTTCGTTTTTATCAATTATACGGACAGAGACCTTGTTTAGACTTAGAGGAGAAGAAGAAGAGAGAAGGGGGGACTAACGAAGAAACGTTGTTAGGAATAGGGCATCATCAATCACTGTATGTAAATACACCTTTATGAAGGATGGCCATTCGCACAAAGAGGGATCAACGTGACTTTATTGCTCCGATTCCACATATCGTCGACGATTCACCTTTGGCCAGCGTGTGCGAGCAGCCAGAGAGAGCTCGACACACACACACACAGGTTAGGTCCTCATTACCAATTCAAATTGATGAGCCTGCTCTAATAAGACCTCATCATATGCGAGTCTGCCAAGGTAGAGCGATGCAAGAAGCAAGCAAAAGCCCTCAAATTTTTCCATAAATTCCTTCTCAATGAGGGAATGGCCTCGAGAAAGGAAAGTCCAGATCCGCCCACCGAAATTGGGAAAAAGGCCAGTATTGACAGAGGCGGCGGCGGCCCCAGCGGCCGCGGCGGCCACGGCAGCAACAACCTGTAATTGTTTCTTCTGTGCGGAATTTCTTCTCCCACCCCGTTTCCATGCATACTGATGACAGGAACCGATTGGGTTATTATCGACCGGGCGTGGCTGAGAGAGACAGAGAAAGAAGAGATGCTTTACCTTTATGTACCTGCTTGCTCCTCTTTCACGCGTATTAGGACTCGGAGTTTTAGACAAAGAAGCTTAGATTTGGAGAAAAAAATTGGCGAGCAAACGTCCCCCATCAAGAAAGAGAACAAGCTCTCAGAGGACGCTTGACTAAAGTTGTCCTCGACACAACCGTGAAAAGTGCGCAACTAAAATATCGAGTCCAGGTGAGTACATTGTAGCAGGCGACGACGTCGTAGCCTGAAAGAGTCTCTTCTCCGACGTCGTCGTAGACGTCGTCACGTCTCTCGCCATAATCTAATAGAGGCGGCACCAAAGTGGATCTTCGGGCACTCTGGGAAGTTGTTAAGGGGACGTGTAACGAGTCAGAAGGGAGGGGAGAGAGGTGAACTCTTTTTACTGCACTACTAGAGAAAACAACAGTCCAACATTTCCTTACGTACGTTACGCAGCCGGATGGACAGACAGACAGACAGACTGGCAGACAGACAGACAGACAGACAGACAGACTTGGGAAGGATAGGGCTTGTTTATACACAGCAGAGAGACAAGAGCAAAAGGAGGAACAGAGCTAATGAAGACATGAATACAAAAATCTGCTCGCAATTAAGTTAGAGGAGGGTGGATGAAAAAGCACCCTGATATATTGCCGCTAAGACATTTATGTTCCCTGCATGAATGCATGCATGCGCCGGCGCAGACGCCAAACGAGGGCCAAATTGCGCATGCGCCGCTCTCTTCTCGTTCGCCCAATTAGGCTGGGCGAGGAGAGCAAACAGAAACGCTCATATTTCACCAGACAGACAAAGAAAGAGGAGAGACGATTTGTCTGTGATTCTCTCTGCATGCCCCGATAGAGCTAATGGATCGTTGCTGTCACACGAGAAGAATCCATTCAAAAGATGGTCTTTGCTATTAGAGGGTTCTTTGTTCTCTATGCCAAAATCATCATGACCCTTCATCACGCACAATTAGCGAGTGATTGGAGAACTCTTGAGCGACCGCGGGAGGCTGGATCACCACGTGCAACACGGTGATGCAGATCTAAGTCGTTGTCGCCGAAAAAAAAGAGCCAATTGAATTTGTTCGTTTTCATCATTGTTACGACTTCCGTCGGCTGCTGCGCCCGTAAAAATTTTGCGGTCTGATGTTTATTGCCGGGAGAGAAAAGCGGAGAGGAAAGGCTTAACAAAGTTTTTTAGTTGAGTCAAGTAATAACTCAGCTCAGAGCAGGGAAAACACACATTAGGTGTGTAAAAAAAAGGAAAACTGGTGCATGGGCTCGAGGGCAGGTAACTCACCTACACTTCTCTCTCTCCTCCCCCCCCCCCGCCTCCAGTGCAGAGCAATGTAACAAGTATGCACGTGCAATGCACTCGCTCCGACGTGGAGTACAACGACGGCACGAAGAGTGCATCCATCAGCCCAGTCCCGCACCCCTGTCTGTCGGACTCCGGAGCGGTGTTGGCGTTCTGCTCTCCCTCTCCCGAATGCTGCTCTCCTCGCCAATGGCGTTGCTCCCCCTGTCGGAGGGCGAGGGCCACTAATTGAATTAGGCACTCCGTCTGTGTCGTCGTCGCCGACAGCCAATGGGAGCGCGCCTGCGTCTGCGCAGCCAATGGAAGAGACTCGGACACGCAAGAACCTCCAGGGGAGGCAAGAATTTCATTACGGTCGACGAGAGTTTTTGTCACACGCCTCACCTGTTCTACGGGTTGATTTTTTTGTTTGTTTGTCTGTGTCTTACAGTCAGTTCATCTTGCAGAAAGGGAGCATACGTGCGTCTGTCTGTCCGTCTGTCTGTCTGTCACCGCAGTACGTATGAGACTGTGGATCATAGACTTTGAATACCTATGTACTCATATACCTACATACACATCTTAGCTACTGTCAAGTCTGAGTTGATGCTTACTTGCATTGGGCGTTCTCCAACTCAATGGAAAAAGGTAATTTTCCACGAAATTCGGCCAAAAAACCACCCGGGACAGAACACAGGAGTGCTCAATTTGAAACTGAGGATGGTGGGGCGGGTATTTTTCGAACTCAATTTTTGGATGCTTGACTGTTTCTCCATCCCCAAGTACTCAAGTACCCGAGTACTTGCGCACGTTACAATCACACCATGAGGAGAAGTCGACTGCCAAGACAAGGGCACAGACTACACTGCATAAGATCCACTGATCCTGACGTGGTGGCACGAACAGTCCGGGACAAAATTTCTCCCGACTCTAGTTGCAATGTACAAAGATTTTACAAACAAAAACACTTTTGCTTGTTTAAAGTCATCACAATACAGATTGGGGCAATTGTGAATGTTTTGTGTTATGACTTGGACTCAGTAGAGAATCCTTTTTCAAAGGGGCAGAAATGATTTCTTTTGTATTCGAATGCCCAGGTATCCCCCCCCTCCTCCTTCGACTCCAGCTTTTATACATTGGAAGGTATACTCGACTGTCCCCACTTGAAACAGAGCTACATACGTACCCACGTACGTAGCACTTATCATATATGACTTTACATGTTGCACCACTACTTGCCTGCAGTAATTTCTCAAAAAGTCACGGCTGCTAACCATTGGCAATGAGACGCAGCTACGCGCCACGTAGTTGCAAGCACTGCAGTAGTGGCAGATCATCAGCATAGTTAGATCCATTGAGGTGATTAGTCAGCTAATGAAGTAACCGCACCGCCTAGCGACAACCCGCTTGAACCAATCGTGCGCAGACACATTAGACTTATGCGTGTACATGCGGAGAGAGATTGGCTTGCAATTAACTCACGTTTCTCATGCTTATGTGTGCAAGAACCAAATAATAATGAGGCATGGAATTAGTCAAAAGTTGACGAACCCTCCTGGCATTAATGTCGACCACTAATGCCTTATAGTTGGCACGTATTAGTGCTACGACTACTGTAATATACGCACGGGGACAGCAACATCGCTATTCAGGCACGGCGCTTAACTTTTTGTGTCGTTAAAGTGAGCCTACGTGGATGAATCATCCCCACTTTGAGGGAAGTCGACACCTGTGTGCTTGTACTGTGTGTCCTGTATCTCCACGTGTGAATGAAGTCCGCTGCTTGTAATCGAGGTGTCAGCACAGGTCATTTCGTATATCTACCGGTGTTTTAATGTGCTTACTTTTCATGTGGACAAATCATTGCAGTGAAGCACCATTTGTAAGACGAACTGAAACTTTTCAGGGAGCGCTTGGATTCGTTCAAGGGCTCGCGCGGGTGAGTGACATGAACCTGCCACACTTACATACCTAACGTGTTGTACTATCAGTCGTCGTCAGCAGCCGAGTCTACTATGTTTACATTCAGAAAACACACTACTAGTCCTCAGGTATCCCCTCCCCCCTTATATCATATAGCGTGTGCGCGGTTGGCGGAGGTTAGGGACAACACTATTGAGCGTATCAAATGCGACCAGATCTCCTCTTGGAACAGTGATACTGATCTCCCATTATCGCGGAATGGCTCAGTGCATGCTATACATAAAATCTATAGAAGATTGGTATTCGCTCTCTTCCCGTTCTGTGGGCGAGAAGATATGTGGATGCATGGTAGGTGGTCCTCACCAAAGCGCCAGCCATCAGTCAGTCAATTTATTCCAGACTGGATGATTTTTTCTTCTCTCTGCTCTACTGAGTCAGTAGCTGCCCTATCAGCGAAATAACCGATGCGTTTTTCCCCTCGACGTTGTTACATATTCAGGCCGGAAAATTGAGCCTAATTTTCAGTCGGCATAACGATTTCCTCTCCTGAGGGGCGCGCGCGCCCTCTTGTTTTCGGTGTAATTTGACGAATCACAAGCGGAGATCTCATTCTTGTCTTTATTCCAACATCTGCAGATCTGTATTACCTCTAGCTCGTCTCCTACTTTGCGGATGGATCTAATTTACATAAAGAGCCCATTTGTGTTTCCGTAATTACCCTCCTCTCTGCTAATTACTCCGACTGTTGGCTGATGCTCCTGCTGGCTCTCCAATTGGCGAACTCTCATTGGAGGAACGAAAGGCAATTACTCCTCCAAATTATGAATACTAGGTAGGGGGAGCCAGTCAGACTTGTGAGTCGTACTGTAGTCAACCCCTGGAGGTACAGCATACTTAGTATGGGGAGACTCCCACGGAGGAAATTGGGAGAGAATGGAGAGGACGATTAAATCAGAAGGCAAAAAATAACGAGGAGAAGGAGAGCCAATGCAAATATTGTGTGTGTGTCTGTGTGTACGCACCATTGTAGCCGATGATATAGATTTTTTTTGTTTCTTCAGCAGCACAACTGGAGAGTTTTTGGCGCGTCGTCGATGTCTTGGTGGCTTCACATGACGAAGCACCGCAGGGATTGACAAAGGAACTGCGTGGGCTCCGTCACCCTTGTTTATTAGACCAAGTTTGATTGTGGCGAAGTCGCGGATGCAGCCATAGCGATGTTGGTTTGCGCGCTCATCATACTTGATCTCACTTCAACGAAATCGGGCATAAGCGCGATATTTATTTGGTTTCATCTAAAATACGTTGGACACGGATTTTAGAGAAACAATGTAATAACTGACCGCCTTCCGTAGTACCAACATTTTAGCTTGTCTCAATCTCTGGCCCATTTTCACGATGCAGTGTGTGACTTAAATGGTGCTTCTATCTATATTCTGCACACCTACACCTCCTTGCACGTACACACGGCATTTGCTGCGCCTCATCAGTGGAACAGTGGCACGAATAGGTACAGTATGCAAAAAAACCCTGAAATTTAGTATGCCAGGAAAAAAAAATACATTTTTTTTTTTTGAAAAACAAAAAACTCGAGAAGTAATTTTCAAATGCGACTACGGTGACGACATCCGCCAATCAACTGACTGGAAGAGAAGAGGCAGTCTAATTAGATCGTCGTGGAAATCGAGAGAAATAATTGCGCTGGAATTGGCGGTTTTCAGGCAGTCGTTGCTGTGCAAGCTGGAGCTGGAGTTGGAGCTGGAGGTAGTTGACAATATTCTGCTGTCTTCCATCCAATTTCCATTCTGCTGTGGTCGCGCGAGGGGGAATTAAAAGACAATTGCTCCCAGCCCAGACTCCAAATGACTTTTAGATGGATAGATTGGTTGTTTTGCGTTTTTTGCTAATGCGATTTCGCTTCTGAGCTGCCTACGAGGTGACGCTGGAGACTCCAATGCCCATTTTATTAAGTAAAGCCTGGTAGGAACCATTTCGACTTCAAACAAGTGTACCTTTCAGTAGTCAACCTACTCAAAAGGGGCTTCAATGCACGAGACGGAGCAATTTTCCACTCCCTGAACCAGATTGAACGTGATCTTACACTAATAACTGAGAGAGAGATGAAGCAAACTATGTGAAACGGTTTTTCTGATTGATAAATCATGACATTGGTTCTTTTCAAGCGAAGGGAAAGCGATGAATTGTCGCCAATTTTGTTGACCAAAGCTCTGTTTACCGACTCCGAATGTAGGAAGCAGCCACTTGTGAGAACCGAATTGCCATTTCCCGGGTTGGTTCTGACAATCGGCGGCCACTGTACTTCTCTTGGCCGAGCTTTCTTGAAGACAGTTATTGTGGCTCCCTGTACGCATATATTACTGCTCATTGCAACGCAACCTGAAGGAAAGGTACGATTGGACACCAAATCTCAACTGACTCCGGCATCACTTCCCCAATGCTCAACGATGAAAGCGTCGAGTCACTCACTAATTGACTAAGTTGACAGCACAGCTTTCATTATGCCAGAGTTTTTGTCGTGACTGCTTCTTGGGACGAGACCAGCAGTGCTATTACCTACTAAACGGGGGAAGTTGCAGTTACAAGGAGGAAAAAAAAGCTTGGATTGCGACAATAATGTAATTGTTCCGTCCTCGCGATCCCCTCATTTGGCTCTCTCTCGGTAGACTTGATTGGGGCAATGCAGCCACACCTCACTGTGCAGATGAAAAAAGTCGTGCGTGCTCTGAAGGCATTGGGACAGGAGACTGCGCTGCCAGCAACATTTCTTACGGCTCGTACGATGCGATCTCGAACGAAAAGTAATGCCGGTAATGAGACCATGAAGAGTGCGCATTCATTTCTCCACTTTTTGCCCTATTATTGCCTATGCCAAGGAGAAAAGAAGTTGGCCTTGATTGCGGTAATGAGAAAGGGTAATCATCGCTCGTTGAGTGGTTTCTTCTTTTTGTGTGTGTGTGTGTGTGATTGTACCACGAAAAGCTAGCAGAGAAAACCAAGTGTTTTCATGCCACATTAAGACCACGCGCCTATTTGCACTACTGCCCTACTTGTAGCAGAAGCCTGGCCGAAAACAACAGATTGTGATCACCATTGTCCAATTTCCCTCCCCCCCCCCTCTGGATCACATTTTCCTGGCTCGCGCGGACAAAAGGAGCTCAATTACGTACCGAAAAGACCGGAAGGGGCCCATCGCTATCAACACCTAACTGATTTGATAGAGCCGGCGGAGGAGGAAATGGCCCTTATGAGTTGTTGCTGCTCCACCGACAGAAAACCTTATCAGCGACCATTAGTCACACCTCTAATTGGCGACGGTTCGTTCACCTTTCGATTGGAGCGCGCGTCTTTGGCACCCCGACTCTTGCACGCACGGACGTGCCCGGTAGGGGAAGTTATTAAAAAGTACTTTGTCTCCTTTGGCCAAGTCGGCACAGAGGGTTTTGTTCGATCGCTTTCAACGTTTTGTCGTAAGACGCTTGTCCGAAAATGTGATGTTTTTTCTTCCCGCCAGATTCCGCAGAGGAGTTGTGTCTTCAAAAAAAAACCAACTCTTTGAAAGAGCTTGGAAACAATTAAAGCTATTGTTGTGTGTGTGGACAGTTAAGTCCAGCCCTTTCTCTGCCAAGGTGGTGATTGAGGTCAACCAGACCTCCTTTCAAAGCTTCATTCATTCACTTGACACAATGGGAGGGCCAAACTGCCCAATTGGTTTTCTCCAGTGAAAGCTAAGTTAAGCTTCGGAGAAAAAAAAGAGAACCGCTTGGAAAAAGGGACAGAGGAGCACCAATGTCTCCTCCTCTCCGCTTTTGGAGCAGCCGCACAAGCACTCTTAATAAATTCCTCTTGACGCCAAACCGATTCTAACCTTCTGCAACTATGGCAGCCACGTTTTTCTCTCGCATACCTCAAGTTTGATGCACGCCATATTCAGATCCTGGCGAGCTGTGCAATTGGATTAGAGCTCACAAATTCGATCCTTCCAAGTGTCTCCATGCAATAAACCGATCGGCTGCGGCTTTCGATTGGATGGATGCAGGATGGGGAAGGAAGTCGAAGGTGGCTCTGACAGTCATTAAATTCTGATTATTCGACATGCCTGCTTACCTCGTCAACCTCAGGGCCTACACTAGGGAGATTGTGCCTCACTACATACGACTTATGGGGAGAATATAGGGACCGCACAACACACTTTTAAGTTCATAGTAGCTGCAAAAATCCCCAGATAACTGACACCGAACACGCTAGTGTCCAGGTCGTCTCAGTTGCGTTGCAATTTTTGTATTTCCATCTTTGACCGCAGCTTTCTCAAAATATAGTTTTTATTTGACAGAAGCTGATTTGAAGATTAGGACGTGGCAAAAACTTTCAGAAAAGTTTTCAACTAGAAGCGTGAAGTCAGCACACGATGAATTATATGCAGATATCAATGTGCGTGTCGACCCTGCCCAGGTTGCCAACTGTCGACCGAGGCCGTGCGCGTGACAGCGTTGGCTTACACTTTGGTATGGGTGAAGCAGACATTTTTTCTGCCATTCCATCTAGCATTAGATTGTAATTTCAAGAGTGGCGACTCATGTGACGCCCTGAACAGAGGGTCAGAGCTGCAACCTAAGTGAGACGATCTGCACACGTAGTTTGAGTGAAAAAGAACGGTTTTTTTGTTATTCAGCTGACGTTTACATTCAATTATGCTCGTTTAGGCGCAGCAAGTACCCAATATTGTCCGTGGAACGTTTCACACATGTGCCACTTTGGCTTTAAATGTCCACAGGTGTTTTTTTTCGAAGGCCGGAGTCCCGCTTGTGCACGTGCCCAGGAGCACTGACGGAACAGTTATTAAATCAATGACAGAAAATTAAGTAAGACGTGCTTGTGTGTGAGATCCCATTGGGTTGCTGCCCCGTGAAATACACTTGTCAGCAGTATTTTCCACACTTTTTTCTTCGTCGTCAGTGACTGAAAGCAAAAGACTTTTCACTAGACTTCTGATGCTCTTGGCCGGATCGTTCCAGGCTTTTGTGCAAACAGCGGGCACATTTCAAGAAATTTCTGCTCAGTTAAGTAACGAGAGTGGGACGAAAATTACTCTTGAAAATTGGACACAATTACTCGACATTAGCGCAGGGAAGGACGAAATTAAATTTGCCTTTACGACTACAGGGGACGGCCGAAAATGGGGCTGGCGGCTAATTGCGGGTTAGAAGAAGATGATGAGATGGGAGCAAGACTTATTTCATTGGCCGCTCACGCCTGACACTTATTGCACTTAGTTTAGAATAGGTATTTGAAAGTACCTGAGCTATGTGTGCGCCTATATTACATACGAGCAATAGGCAGGACTTGGCGGAGTGACTGCAGTGCAGAGGCAAAATGATTGCAGCGAACAGTTAATGAAATAGTGGATGTCTGGTTGGTTGGTTGCCCGGTTGGCTGCTCGGTTGGTTGGCTGTTGGGCTGGCTCTCTGTGCCCCCAACTTAGGACAGACTTTTTTTGTCTGGTTGAGAGAGAGACAAAGCGATTATCCATGCAGGAGAGGAGGGGAGAGCTGGAGACTGGAGGCAAAACTGCAAGCAGAAGAATGGTTTCTATAATTTGATACTTCTTCTTCTCGTGCTGCTTTGTTAAACATACGAACCTTTGGGTTGTTTCTTCCTCCACACTTATCTGGCCTTGATCTCGAGTGGCCCTTAGGAGGTGGAGCGGTTTTTTTTAGTGCCTACACAGTGTGTGTTGGAGCAAATTTCTAGGATTTGATCATGCAACGGTCATGAAACATTCCCAACACATGTAGCGCGTACGCACACACCTGTCAGAGTCAATCCATTGTGGGGCACACAATATCAAGCCTACAAATCTCCTTTAAAAAGATAAAAGTGCTGGAGAATGGCGCGAACGCCATCCAGAAAATTTACCTGAGCACACTGTAAAAGCTGCAGCCAACTAATAATGGCTTGGACGTGACAAAGCGATTTGTTGATGTCTCCTTTTCCAAAGAAGTTAATTTCTTCCACAACGAAGAGACGCCTCGAAATATGAGGCAAGGGGAACCCCTGCACTAATTGATACAAGAAGTTCTTAGGGCAAGCTCACACAAGGGAAATTTAACTTTGAAACAAAGAAAAAATCCCCAGCTGGCGGGACAGTTGCTCAACGCTCAAGAGCGGTGGCAATGGCGAAAAATGTCCCCACCACTGATGTCGAACCGATGTTCGGCGAGCAGGATCTCGGCAGTGCAACTTCAGTCCTGGTAAACGTGCCTCTTCCATGACTTATTGAGGAGAATGAGTCTACGAAAATGCAAGCGGCCATCTCTTAATTACTGCTTCACCTGCTGCTGCAGCCGTGCAGAGCAACAACTTTAGTAAGTTGGGTAAAGAAGATTCTCTTTTCTCTTTTTTTTATTCTTCTTTACTCCGACACAGGATCATTACGTCTGATTTGGCCCCCTAAACTTGTATCACGACTGCAGTAACACATGTAGAAGTGCTTTTGTTAGGGTTGGCGTGAAACGACAGAAAGCGAGCCACCTTTTGTTCTTGTAATCGTTCTGCTTTTCAAGCCGTAGCACCCATGAAATGCCTAAATGCTACTTAAGCCCTAAGGGGCAAAGCCAGACTTGGTTCCGAACAATGGAGGACGAGCGTGACGGAAAAGTAAGGCACGAAGCGAGGAGAAAACTGGCCTAATGTGGTTAATCCGCCAAAAAACTGCCGAAAAAATCCCTCGACTTCTCTTTTTTTTTGGCCTCATCCTTCCCTGGGCAGCGGCTACTCTTGACCACCCCTCGGGGATTTCGTGGGTTTTTTTCTGGAAGCATGTGGAAAGTATGAAAATGGGTCCCTCTCCGCCTCCTCCTTCTCCACCTCCTTGTTTTTTGCCGCTGAGGTAAGGGGGGTTCCAGATTTGGAAGCGACGGCGATTGTCACTCAAGATGTGACGTTGGAGGAGGCACAAAAAGAGGAGTGAGAGGCATAAAAAGACTTTACCCCCAACTTTACCCTCCAGCAAGGGAAAAGAGCCAATGACCCACCTCTCTGGGGGGAATGTAGTGAAGCGCCATTATACGGTAATTTCTCCAGACTTTATTCTTGCCAAGACATTAGCACGTTTTTGGTCTTTTTTTTTTCATCCTCCGCGCATTTATAATAAAATGACCTCGTCCTCTTCACTGTGTCACGTACGATCATCCAAGGACTCCAGCTATGCATTCCGGACGAAGAAAAATAGTCAGCTCTTCTTCCCCAGAAGAGATTGATTGTTGTGACGAAATCGGAGGCCCCCCCTTCCCTTCAGTCCCGATTTACGATATGGCTTTTAGCCGCTAACCTGACTCCGATCCATAATAAGATAAGTTTTGAGAGGGCCTCTCGAAACAAGGACTTCATCTAATCAATTAAAAGCCTTCTGCTGATGCTGCTACCGCTCCCCATATCAATTAAGTGTCTGCACTCCTTTGATCAAGCGAGAGAGAACCCGATAAGAATCTTCATGCCCCGTCAGCCCCATTAATTGCCAAGCTCCGCCCGCCGCCGCCGTCTCCGCCACTGCCGCGGCCGCCGTCGCCGCGGTCGGCGCGGCCCGCCGATTACACTCCGTGCACTGGCGACATCTGGCGGCCGACGGGAGCAAGGAGGGCGAGACTTGTGGCGCGGGGCGGCGACAGCAGCGCCTGCTGCTGCTGCCGTTGCTGCTGCTGCTGCTGCATTGGCGGCGGCGGCGGCGGCGGCGGCGGCGGCGGCAGCAGCAGCAGCAGCTGCGGCGACGGCGATGGCGATGGCGGTGGCGACGACGGCGACGATGGAGACGGGTACGGCAGCGGCGGGGGATGAAGCGCGCCGCCACTCACGGCAGGGAGTAAAATGGCGGAAAAGCAGCGGCGACGGCGGCTGCATTTGTCTGCACAGTTGCTGAGGCAACTGACCAAAGTTGCCTTTCTTAATCGATCGTTCAGCTGCACCATTACCTCACTTCATAAGGTTCATCAGCGGTGGCACCGGTAAGTGTCTCTCTGCGGAGTACCTACCTAAGTGCTGCTATTCACGCCGCGCTCTTCTGTGCGTGCAGTTGTCACAACCACTTCTTCACACGTTAAGGCCAATGAGTACAGATCAGCAATAACATACGTGATTGCATTCATGGATGAGGAAATCCCTAGTTAGGTTGCGTGATTGCCTCCACAAGCTGGCATTCAATGAATCCGCACTGCATACTGTTCTGCACTGCCCAGCATTGCTAGTATCATTAGCCTTAAGGCAGCACTCAGCACGAATCGCTATACGACGTAGGCAATGAATGACAAGAGCTATTGCCCTGCTCTGGCAATAATAATATTCTACTCACAGTGTAGTGGTATCTTTGCCTGAAATCAGTTTCAAATCCAGCTAGTATAATTCTCCAGCTGCTTTGCTGTCTGACCAGATTATTATTTTACAACTGACACTCTCATCGATTAGCTGCTGCTCCTGCCGCAGTTGGTGCTGGAACCCCGAAGCAATTAACTTTTCACAAAAGGGTCTCAACGATGAGACACGTTTATAATCCGATTTTGAATCCTTCTTGAAGAAATTGATCTGTCTCCATTGTGAGGACGAGTTTTCTCTCTCCCCCTAATTTGTCTCCCACCTTCTTCCTCCCGCTAATCCCATCTGCAAACAGAAAACCTCCTTATTTTGCTCCTGGAGAAACATTTTCAATGAATGCACACCCTGGAAGCGAGAAGAATTTGTCGTCATGTCTCTAACTTTCTTTCTGGGGGGGTAGAAGACAGACAGACAAGCAAGCATTTCTCCTGGAGGAGGCTTTCAGCATCAACATATGCACGTCTGTCTAGCTGGGGCGCTACATGGAGACAAGGAGTGGTGGCATTGCTCGTAGACGTAAAAAGGGTCTTTGACCAATAAGGAGGCGCCATTCCTTTTTTGTCTCTGTGCTTCTTATCGTTTTGAGTGCCCCAACCAATCTCCAGCAGAGAAAAGGGGGGGGGGGAATGTGTATAGATATATACATATATATATGTGTGTGTGTGTGTGCTTTGGTTTTGACTCAGGCTGCTTCCAAACATGCGTAGAGAGTCGATCGTCATCGTTGCTGAGATTGTTTTTCCTGTAATTTGACATGTAATTTAGCCATCAACCTGCATATGCAAAGGTACGTTACACCATGGGAAGGGCTTGCATGTGTTTGTAAAGGCAACAACGCTTTCCTTTCCTGTCTGTTTGCTCTCAGGATGTTCGGAGAGCGTTCGCAAGAGCCTGCGGGCTATGCTAATTACAATGAGTCTAGCAAAATGTGCTTACTGTGCGAATTTCTTTTTTACTGGATGTCTTCAAAGAGTTTGGGCCTGGCTGTGTCTTCCTTCACTCAAATTGCGCTCAAGTGTCTTCGGGAGATCTGCAGTGGAGCATTCCTCATTGTCCATCGACAACAGCTATACCGAGTGCTAATGTGCGCACGTGGTCGTGGCCGAAATCGCCCGGGGGCTCCTGGCGCGCTTCTGGACTTGAAGAATTTGCATTTTTGATCGCTCTCTCTTTCTGTGTGTGTGTGCCAAAAAGGAGGCACTAACATGGACGTAGTACACACAAGTGCAACATCCGTAATGTTTCCTGTAATTCAGCAAAGCAAGTTTTACTTTGTGCGTGTTGGTGACGCACACACGCAAGAGTTTCCTTCCACCCAGCAGAAGCAGTGGAAGGAACCTTTTTCCAACCAGAGATGGGTTCGCCTGATATGAGAAGCTTTTATTTGGTCTCGTCTGCAAACTCGAGCGTGCACTCGCATGCAGATAGTATCTTTCACTTTGGGCAGTAACATTAAAGTGTTACCGCCATTTGTTGAATCAATTTGGGTCTATGGGTGGATCAAGGAGATCAGAATCGGAGTCTCGACCACGCTTCTAAGGATACAGCAACTCTGTTTAAAAAAGGAAACAAAAACAAAAGCGCAGAGATAACTTTTATCATGCAACCCCAGCCCCAGAATCTGTTCCTTCCAACCGTTCGATCAAGCTTTGATTGGAAAATTGAGATGCAAAAAAACAAAAAAAAAACAAAGGCGTCGTTGACAGGTGATTGATTTCCTGACGCCTTTGCTTGGAAATACTTTTTTTGTCCCCAAAACTTTTTACCCACACATCTTTTACTGATAAAGTAAACTTGATAGCGTGGGATCAGGAACAGATGGAGCGTGACGGTCTAACAGCAGTTTAGCACTCGGGCATAAATGAGGCCGCTACATCTAGTGTGTATTCAGCTTCTTTTTTCAGCCCATTATCAACGATAAAACATCATAGCTTTGTGGCCATTCTCAGTCGCCATCACTGGCTTTCTCAACGGCACCAAAATCCAACATTTTGCGGCCGCAGAGGTTCTCTGATTTGATTATAGGGCTCCGGTCCAGAGACATTTGGCCCCCAAATATATGTACTTGAGCTTCATCGGCTGACTGCAGCGGCGGCAGCAGCACAAACAAACTGCGAAAAATATTTCTCCTGGCAACGAAAGCGTTGAACCAACCAGGAGAGGTGTGCATGTCCGTTGAGTGACTGCGTGCGTGGTCGAATCCCCTCCCCAATTTTGCGGCAAGTTGCGAACTGTGACAGCGGAGTGACATGCTCACAGCGAGCTGTGCAAAATTGAGATAATAATGTCAAAGAAGTGTAGGGGAGGAGGGAGAGAATATTGCAATTCCTCCATTCGGAACATGCAATGAAGCTGACTGCTGGTTGGCTGTTATTCTCCGGGTTTGTTGGTTGGCTCTATAGCATAGCAGGAAGCAGCGAGGCAGCGAAGCCAAAAAAACCCCGGCAAATATAAAACGATTCCATGATGACAGGGTGGATTAAGAGCAAGCAATCTGGCAGCAAAAACCGCAATCTTCTGCCACTTCTTTTACTCTTGTGTTTACTAGAATTGAGAGCTGCCTTTTTTTTGGTTTCTAACCTTGGAGGCTCTGGACGTGGCCTAAGGTGTCAACCTGGCGCTCCGTTCCAGCTCGAGTCCCCAGATCGCACAAACGCTGATGTAATTAACAGGTAATAATACTCGTGTAGAACCTTTATTGTTCATACAGCGGTCTGTGCCGAGGGCTCCAGTCTTGGCTCCAGCCACACTGAGAGAAAGAAAAAAAGAGAAGGAAGGAAACAATTAAATGTGTCATTCCCGTCGTGATTTTCTCGTCAAACCCACTCCCTCCCCTCCCATTAGTGCACACAAAGGCTGGCTGGCCACAACTGATTAGAAAAATAGGGAATTAGTGATTTTCGAAACCGGTGATTAGCTGCCGCCTGCTGCCGGCAGCCGCCTCATGCCAGCAGCCGCCTGCTGCCCCCTGCTGCCGCCTGCTGCCACTGCGGCCGCCCTGCTGCCGTCGGCTGCCGCTCGTTTTTTCCGTCTAGTTTTCCAGTAGTAAATGAATGACCCAGTCAAACCGTCGTCCTTTTCTGACCGCAGCAGACGAAGATGGATCTTTCTAATTAGGTAAGTCCAATTAATTTTCGCCAAGAGGCTCCATGCAAAAGAGATCTGGACGAAGAGGACCTGGTTGCGGCCAGAAATTCCATTGCTGGCACAGTGACTTGGTCCGCTCAGTGTGCATGTGTACAGCACACGAGTGGGTTTTTCGCCCATTTTCTCCCCATTTATCTGCCCGAGGCGCAGTTTGAGTCGGACGAGGCGCCAGCGCCCCATTCATGATGACCTCTTGATCAACGGCTCTCCAGACCGCAGACGACGATGGCCAATTGAATATTTGAGTGAATTCATTACCGCTGTTATTATGGAGACTTCTTCTGTCTCGTGGTCTCCCTCTCCTCTGCTATTGTTATTCAGCGAAAGAGGCCATTACACAGATTAGTTGCAAATAGTTGGCTTGTCTGCTATGCTCCTCCTCTTCCCCTTGCTCCCCCGCCCAAGGGCACGCCCCAAAAAGCTCATTATTCTGTGCCAAACCGGTGCCCAAAAATTGACGGGGATCAGAACTCTTTTGGTCTCAGAATCAAGGGACAGCCCGGCATTTTTTGCCCTGTTTGTCAACGTTCATAGGATGCGCGTAAAAAGGAGCTTCTCAAAAAGCGTCCTCAGCGGCCAGATATGCATACATGTACGAGCGCGCGCGCCACACACACACACACACACAAACACAAACACACAAACACACACAGTCCTTCATGGTGGAGGGCGCTATTTGCATACAATAGCGGTGGAAAAGAATTTCTTGCGGGCAAAGAAGAATAGGGAAGAACGAGAAGAAAAATTCTGTTGCACTCTCGAGAAAGTTGTTGGTTTCTCTCTGTCTCTCCAAAGGGGTGGGAACTGGCAGTAGTAGGCGGGGAGGGCAAATAAAAAGAGAATTACGACATCCGGTCCATTCAGGCGGGCCCTGAAGAGCAGGCACTTAGCACAAAATGGTAATTTGAGAAAAAAGTAGTTAACCACTTTGTACAGGAAAACAGGCAGGTACGCAGGTTCTCTTGCTTCGCGTGTCCTGTCCTCGTTCGATGCCTTTCCCTAGATCGATCTCTGGTGAAAATGGCAAATCCACTAATGGGGGTTGGGAGATTAGCGGGTCACCCTTGAAAATTACGCTACGAAATTCAAGCTTCTGCTCTCCTCCACTCAATCCTTCTATCTACTGTATGTCCGCATGGAGGTACATATTGTGTACGCGCCGTATGCATGTAGAACATTATCTACCGTACATATATGTGTTCTGTATTTCGTACGGGGTACCTAGGTACAAGCACGGGCCATGAACGACTCTGTTCACTGAAGGCTGGAGTGACGTCAATCGATCTCACGGACATTAATTAACAACCAATTTTTGTCTTCAGTTCCTTCAACTTCTACCTCATCAACCACCTCTCTGGGCCTGGCTGGACCTCCAAGCATGGTCGTCGGACTGGAAGAGAAGCAGCAGTTCAGCATGAGCAACAGCCGAGAGTCTGACGAGGAGGACGACGACGAAGAAGAAGACGAGGAGATAAATGTGCAGGACCTGGAGGATCACAAACCTCCCTCCTCTGCCAAGATGCCTCACCAGACTCACTCTGGGGCCACTGGCAGTCATCACCACCACCAGTTGGGAATCAGGGACGATTCAGCAGACGACGGCTTTCCTCACCATCAGCACCAGCGCCGCAAGCAGCGCCGCTATCGTACCACATTTACCTCATTCCAGCTGGAGGAGCTGGAAAAAGCGTTCTCCCGGACCCACTATCCAGACGTCTTCACCAGGTATGTCCCACCCCGTGCATGAACACGTGGGCGTGCGTGCGCCAGTACCCCATCTGAAGGGACACCGCGCACTAGTCCGTCGACGTGGCATGGTCGGCATCGATCGGCGTCGCCCCAGTCCACGCAGTCTTGCCCTGCAGGACCGTGTTTACCCATCCAAAGAGCCACTTCTGAGAGCCGACCTCGATAGTCGTGGATACGTTAGAATCTGAGGGATATCGGGGAACAATCGAATCATTCACCCACCCGACGTAAATCAAATTTCTTTCTTTCCCAAGACGTTGTTTTCTCTCCCTGAGCCTGGGTGGCCTCGCAGGCGACGCCTGGCTAATCTCTAATGGGCTGGTGTCATTGTCGTGGATATCGGGGCGTCGCAATGGGTGGGTGGAGGGGGAGATTTGGGCATTCAATTACAGGGTCGTCATTGGCACTTTTGCAGCGAGCGGGCGAAGAAGAGAACTGTCTGATTGGATATTTTCATTTCGCCGCCCAAAGAGATCGACTCATTTTCTCACAAGGGAGTCCCCAGCTTGAGATCGTCTCTGCGTGAGCGAGTGAGTATGAGTGAGAGCGCGAGAGAAAACCCACAAACCCGCAGATATCGTTTCGCAATCAAGGGTGGAAAAATCACTTCTCTTCCACACACGCGCACATCAATTGTCCGACAAAGCTTCTCAGCTGTGTCGGTCTCAGCAATCGAAAGCAAATCAAGGCCTGATTCAAATGTGACTCAATTTGTTATGGGGTCTCCTCTAATCTGATGTCACGATTGGCCGCTTAACAACTACTGCGTTGTATGGAGAGAACTCAGCTCTGTCTGATTGAGGCTCCCGATTGCGCCGCCGGCGCCGAGACCTCTAATGCATCTAATTGTTGTGCCAATACAAAAGTCATGCTGGAGATCCCACTTTATGCTCAGGGGAGAAAACGTCGTGACAAAGTGGGGATAAATTCTCCACTATTAGAGAGCAAAAGAATTGATTCTAGTCCCAAATAGACTCCGGAATTATCTCCCCTTGTTCGGCAGAGGAATGTCTCGAAATTAATCAGTGAACGTACAAAAGCAGGCAGCAGCAGCAAAAAAGTGGATTTATTTAAGACTGACAGCTCGGTTGACGTTTTTGAAAGGACGGAGGAGGAGTGAACTGTGAAGGCAAGAGATTAGGGGGTAGAGGCATTAGAAGCAGGATGAGGTGATGCCACAGCTCTCGGCCACTTCATCATATGCTCATTTTTATTATGATTTCCTTCTTTTCTCATCAGATTCTTCTTCTCCTTTTATTCCCACAGGGAGGAGCTTGCCATGAAAATAGGCTTGACTGAGGCCAGGATTCAGGTAAGAGTTAAAAAGAATATTTCGTCTTGTCGTGTAGACGTGAAACTTTGTCACAGCATTTTTCCTCAAAGAATTCTCCGCCTGTACCCTACTAGGCTCAGCAAGTACCAGTACTGCACAAGCGGCGCCATATAAGTCATGGACTTCTTTCTCCCTACCGTAACTCACCTGTGATTTGCTTCAAATTGCCACTTGCAAATCTGTGGGGAGGGAGAAAAAGGTTCACCGGATCAAGTTTCGTGTTTCCACATTTGCCCTCGTAAACATGCTGCCAGACACATGTTAGTATTGTTAGGGAGATAATAGAGACTGCATGTGTGTTTGTGTGCGTTATTTGGGACGGTAATCAAGGATTTTGAAACAAGATCATTTGGCGGAGCTGAAATGACACATTACAGCAGACCTCTTCAATGACCTTTGCTTTTGGTAGAGCGAGAACACGCCCATACAAATATCTGCGTGGAATTTCTTCAGCTTTTTTTGTGCGTTTGCTTTGGAAGTTCGTCTATCAGGGGTTTATCAATCCCTTCATAACCTGAACCCTTGCAAATAATTTAATTGAAAACGGCGTCGTAACTTGCAGAGTTCTCTTCTCCCCTTTCAACGATGGCTGTAAATTACGCTTGGCTGAGTCCCTACGAGGGCTGAAAACCTCTGCTGGCTGCTGTAGTACAAAATATGGGAGAAAAAAGTCTCTTTTTTCGTCGTCGAGTCTCATTTTCGGGTTATTTTTATTGCACATCCCTCCACGTTTATCTGTATGTGGACAACAACGTTGCTTGCGCTCAGTAATAGAGCGAGAGAGACGTGCCATAAATTTCAGGCGGATCAGTGCAGTGCGCACTCCGCACACTCAATCAGACAGGCCAATACAGTCAGTAGTCCTCAAATGAAGTGTCCTGCATTTCGGGGTCCATATGTCTTTTGCTCAAAGTCCACAGCTATTAAAAGCTGACGTGTGTGTTGTGAGTGCGCGCATGTGTGCGGGGTCTTCTTCACATATACAAACGCTAGTATTCGTCAAAAAAAAAGTAACTGCTGCACCTGTCTCGTTGAGCGAGCAGTCACACATGCAGGCTCGCTACTGTTGACGGCTCTAATGAGCAAGTGCATTATTGATGGTGGAGCCTCTGCTACAGGAAAAGCCACAAGCTTAACTGCACTCACGCTTCAAAAATGTGTCACCCTCAAATGTCCAACGCCTGAAAGATTCTACTTGATGTCTTTCCACTACGTGTGCACGTTGAGAAAGGTTCTCCTCCAGTCGTTGTAAGGAAATAATGGTGCCCGGGTCTATCAACTGTACTATGTCTGAGGACATAAAGCTCCTGCCGGGCGCGCCCACTCCGCTGCCCTCATTGAGGATCATACGCCAGGTGTGCTCACAAATCGCCGCCGGGATGTTTGTCCTCGATTATTGCCACTTGAGGCTGTCGCATATTGTCGCGGACGCCACCGGCCTCGACGATGGCAGATTTAATTATTTCTGGAATAGATTTATGAATATGATGTCGTAATTAAGGGCTTTTGCTGCCTTACTCACTTCCTGGCATGCAATAAAGACATTAAATAAATAGTGGAGGAGCGAAGTACCAAGTTGGAGCCCGCTTATGGCGGTTTGCGAAATCAATAAACACTGCTAAAAGCCGCATACGCAAACGGCGAATGAAAAAAAAGTCTGGGGGACGCGTTGGAGCCAACTCTATCATTACTTATTAAAAAGAAGCATTGGTAATATGAAGCGGAATAGGAAGAACTTGCTCGCACGCGACTGCTCGGGCACAAACAATTAACTAAATTTAATGCTAATGGCGTCTATTACCGCGATATTTCATATAGACATAACACACACACACTATTGAGGTGCACGAGGATCGGAAAAAACACGAAAAAAGCCAATGCAGTCTTGACAAGACAACTGTGGATAACAACATTCTTGTGCTCTTTGGCATACCTTGAAAGGCTTCGCCGATAAATTGAATTTGCACATTTTCCGAGGGGGCAACGTTGACCACGACGACGTCGGCGACAAGTTTGACCACGCAAGGAGCAGAAAAGCAAGGTTGCATTTCTCCCCCTTGTCTTCGGACCTCCTGCGGAGTTTCCATTAGAGTTTACGTTTTTTCATTAGGCTTCGAAATGGACTTAATTTGAGTGCGTCCTGCTGCCAGCTTTAAAAACACAGCTCGTGAGATCAATCTTCTGCGTTAATTGGAACGTAAAGCAGACAGGAGAAAGGAGAAAAAGGAGGGCTCGGGGCTCGGGGGCTGTCCGGTCACCACGACCGGAGAGACAGCAAAAAGGCCGGATTAAACGAAATTAATTTCCGGTCACCTCCAGCTTCAGCTCCAGCTTCTACTCGAAATGGGAAAATTGGCGGGCACTAATTGAAAAAACGAGGCTGGCGACTTAAATTCACATTTGTCTCCTTCTGTCTTTTCCAGGTCTGGTTTCAGAATCGACGGGCAAAGTGGCGTAAGCAGGAAAAGGTCGGTCCAAACGGTCACCCCTACGCGCCCTATGGACCCCTTCACCATCACTCAGCTTCCTCGGGACCGCTGCCGCCAACGCTAGGCGGGCCCTTTGCCTCACTAGGTGGCTACATGGCAGCGGCCACGTTGGCGGCCGGTAGAGGTGGCGGCGCAGGTGCCGGCGTCAGCGGAAGCGTCGGAGGCGGCGTCGGAAACGTCGCTGCCGGTGTGGCAGGACCGCTGTCGGGTCTACCTGGACCTATGGCGGCTGCGGCCGCAGCAATAGCCGCGGGAAGAAGCGTGGCTCCGCCCTACCTCCCGCCTAGTCTCTACCTCTCGGCCGCCGCGGTGGGGCCGCCGCGGCCGTCGCTATTCCTGCCGCCCCCCTTCAGCCACACCTCTTCCTTCCACTCCCTCCTGGCAGGGCTTCAAAGGCCCAAGCTCGAGTTGCCTGACTACGGCGCCCTGCTAAGCGCTCAAGCCGCCGCTCAAGCCGCCGCAGCCGCCAGTGCTCCTTCGACTTCTCCGGCGGCAGCCGCCGCGTCCTCCTCGCCTTCCCCGCCCTCGCCAAAGACAGCGACCGATGACGAAGAGCAACGTCAAAAGGCTGACAGCATCGCCAACTTGCGACTGAAGGCCAAGGAACAGGAGGAGAAGAATATCAAGGCCGTATCCAAGAAGGAGGCGTGAAAGTGATGCGAAGTTAGCGCATGTTGTTCCTTACTTTTGTCACTGTAAACTAGACACACACACTGTACTATTATTTTGTATCTAGCGACTACGGCAATAAAGTCGAGAGGAGAGAGGAAGAGAGCTTAACTCCCCTAAACTCTCCTCCCTGCTATTTATGTGTTTGCGCCTCAATCCATGTGTCACTGGCGTGCATATTTCTTTGCAAAAGTGCCAGACTCAGTCAGTTACTGTAGTAGAGAACTTCGAGGACGGTCGGAAGCAGCTGCCAACAATGATGAGAGAGAAGCAGCCTTCTGTGTCTGCTAGACAAAAAAAAAACCACCACCAGAGAGCCTCCACTCTATGATGCCACTGCCGGCCAGGCTGAAGGAGACTCGCCTTTCATATTTTGTTGCGAATCTCCTCGGTCCACCCTGTAGGGTCCTATAATGTTTGCATGGCCGCACACATTGGTCCGGGCTCGCCAGAGCTCCAAATTCGCGCGACGCCACCCTGTAGTCACACACACTGAGTGTCTCAGCGATGCAGTGCTGAACTATGTTGCAAAGTCGTCGAGTCACTGTATGGTTTGTATAGTATCTAACATGTGTCGGACCGAGTCAAGCCTTTGCCTGAACAGGGGAGGGGACGGGTCAATTAACCTCATTTGGACGAGAGTAAAAGATAAAAAGGTTCTAATAACACTACTCCTTCTGCTGGCTTGCGCACTTTTTTGCGCTGAAGAAGTTTAAGATCGGTGTGTCCACCACTGCACAGAGTGACCATTATCTGTGATGAAGACCGCAGGGGGTTAATAGTAAGCCTCCTCCGCGCGTAGTAATGGTCTTTCTTCCTCATGATGGCTTTGCTGTAGCCAATAAACACTTGAGGCTTTTAGCAGCAGCAAAACATTAGGCCGTGGCATTATTTCCATCCAGCAGCCGAGATATACGAGCAGTGGAGCTAAAAGGCCACTGAGATTAGCAAGTGCGGTATTATCACTTGGGGGCAGGATAATGTTTACGTATATACACATGTATGTACGAGCAGAGAGAGAGAGAGAAAGTAGTAGAATAATATGATGAACGTTCGATTCGATCAGCCGCGCCCCCCCTGCTGGGCCAATATGGCAGGAACCATTTCAAACAAATTTAATTGCTTCCAGTTTTCTGGCTCGGCCGCTAATGGACTCTCATTCTCTCTCTGGCTCTCTCCGGGTTCCAGAAGGAGTGAGAGAGTCCGGAGTGCGCCAACCACCGAAGTCTATCAATCGCCGATGAAAGGAAACTGATAAGGGAAATCGCCGTGTTGACAGTAATGCCAAATTGAGGAAGATTGGAAGAGAACCCCAAAATCCTTCATTGAGGAGGGAACCCCTCAGTGGGGGATTCTTTTTCCCCTCTGACGAAAAGGAACCCCTTTTTGGAGATTTTCGTCTGTGTTCATTTTTCTTGTACCCTCATTTTGCCCCCTCCCCCCCCCCCCCCCCATAAGAGCTCAAGCTGTGATCAGGCATTGGCTTGGCATGGGGCCGAAGGAGCTGGCACTACTATGGCTTAGAACTCATAACCTCTCCCCACCCCTCTGCTGCCGCTGTTGATATTGCTCATGGAAAGTCATAAAGGCTCTCGCTGGGGGGCCCCGAATTTTGATTCCCCTAATTGTTTGGTGGCGGTGGTGGCGGCGGCGACTCCGAAGGCCCCCGCTAATGAAATTGTTGATATGTATCGCCCGAGAGTCCGTCCGAGGATCCAGCAGCAGCAGCTCCAGCTCACTGGTCTACTTGGATCAGCCAATGATGGACAGAAGCGATCAGATTGAAGCGACGCCCATCAAAGGCATCGGGGAATTCAATCTAGCGCTAATGTAGTCAAGGTTTAAGGAGAAAAAAAAGGGAACGATTAAGCTCCAAGGAAAGGAGACCAAACCAGCTCAGTCATTTCCTCCTCAAGAAGTAAGAGAAGCTTTTTGTCAGCAATTTGAGAGTCTCTGTAACATTTTTATTATTTCCCATTGTTCTCTCCTGGCTACTACTTGGTGGGGGGAGCAGGGGGGGTCAGACCTCTTTTGAGGCAGCTGGTCTACGTCTCAACGAAATGGGCGCAATTGTCATCTCACATAAAAATTGCTGGCCAGCTAGCGAAAAAAAAGACCTCAACGCAAGGTCCTTCAAGTCACGATCAGAGGCGACCCTGCCAAGTGATTAATAGTGAGGAAGTTCTAATGTCACACCGCATAACTGGACTTCCTCTTGCTGACCGCCAACGATTGGACTGACATCTTATTCTCTTCCTTTACAGAATTTTCACGGAAGGTGAGAGAACACAGCAACCGCCATTAGTCCAAGATTAGCAGAGAAAAAGGAAGGAAGCCATCGCTCTCACACAGACGATGATAATTCAATCAATTGCTGCACTGTTGTTGTTGTTCACGGTTTGTTGACTCTCCTCAGTGTTCCCCCCCCCTCTCCAGTGTCCTAAAGACCCCCTTTGGCCCGCCAATTTGGCTAATGGCAGTTGTCTGGTGACAAAATTTCTCGCTTGCATCGGGTGAAAATAACAGGCCCTGTCTTACTAGACATTGCCAACGTATTTGTGTGTCCAAAGGAAGAGGATCAGAGCGCCAAAATGAGCCACATCCTGCTTGCTACAATGAATTTGATGGGGCACCAACAACAACTCCACCACCTTGAAGCGTTGGTCTCACAGCAGCCCGAAAAAAAGGTAACGTAAAAAAGAAGCTCCGCACAATCAATCAAGTGGAAAGACCACAAGAAGGACACATTATCGTCATCATCGATGCCTTTCCATCAATGATAAATGGTTATGATGAAGCATTTGTTTGCCTCTTGGGTTGGCTTTTTCCCCCCCCTCATGATGACCCCGGGGGACATTTGCATGAAGCTTCTCAAAATTGGTTTTGGACCTGCCTTCTGTGGGTGGCCAAGGAAATTTTCAATTGAATGAAAATATTCGAAGCAACAGGTTGAGGCAGCAGAAAGCAAAGTAATGAGGCTGTCAACGGAAGCTTCTCTGAGTGACAGACAGACCTCTAAGGAGGAAGAAAACGCGTGATGGCCACATGACAGCAACTATGCCAGAGTTTATTGGCTGTTTACTAACCAGAGAACATAGCACAGATGATGATTGAATCTTCTTTGTGTAGACTGCAACGGTCGCTTTTAAGAGAGTGGTAGCCCGCATAACGGAGGAGAAAAGTGCAGTAATTTTTCGCCTTAAAACACTTCAGCCAAGTAATCCAGCCAGTACTGAAGCTGGTGTGTGTACAATAACTTAGAGGAGGAGGTGGAGTGTCGAGGTCGCACATACACACACGAGCAAAAGCCCAAATTGGAATTTCTTCATCGTTTTTAACGGCCGCCGCTGCTGCCGGTGTCTTCGTGGGCAGCTTTTGGGCGGCGTTCAACCCCCCCCCCTTCTTCCACTACCCAACCAGGCGTCTCCAATATCCATTTGCGTCGGCAGAAGAACGAGCATAAATTCTGCGCCGCTAATGAGCCTAATGCACACACACGCACGCACGCGCGCGCACACCCGTGCACGCACACACACAAGTGGGCGAAAAATTAATAACAGCGAGGAGGAGGAACAACTGGAGAGGAAAAATCTGCTGAAATTGGGACAGGCTTGACTGGCGACGACGCCCTCCTCGGCTGTGTGTGCAGACCCCCTCTGCTTTTGTTCATTTTTGCAGGCTCACACTGTAATCAGAGTCAGAAAGAGAGAGAGAAAGAATGCCTGCCAACCCCTCCTCCTTCTTCGTTTTGCCCATAATGAAATTGATTGCCCTCCTAACAGCTGTTCTAAGCGAGCTGCTAAACACGTTGTCTATCTGACCGCAAGACAATTTAGAGGAATTGGGGAATTCCGAACATACCTGGGGTATAAAAATAAGAAGAGGTAAAAAAGCAACAGACACTCTGAAATTAATTCCGGCGAGTCCGGAAAGCAGTGCTTTTCTCCGGGCTTCTTCCCGTGAGACCGGCCAAATTAGGAAAAATTAGTCTGTCTGTTTGCCACATTTTGAAATTGAGCCATTGGAGGCGAGGCCCGAGAAGGGCCAAACGGACAGAGGTGGCAATCAAAAGGCGATCCCGCGGGGATTTCAATCGCGTCACGTTGTCGGGGCAATCAAAAACTCGTCAAGTCAATCAGAGATCGAGGATTTGTCAAACCTAATCACACACAGAAAAGGCAGAGGAGACTTTTCTCTTCCTTCAGGTGACGAAATTGGCGGGCTTGATACACTCACTTTTCCCTCCATCACTTTGAGAAATGCCGAAAAATCTCCCTCTTCAGACCGGAGACACGACGACAAAGCAAGAATCCCTTTGCTATCTGCGATGCCCACTTTTTCCCCCGCTCCTCCTGACGTTTTCCCCACATGTGCACTGTCAGTGATGCGTCAGGCCCGACGCTGCCCGCGCGCGCGCGCGTGCGCGCGCACAAATCACCGATCTGGATAATCGAGGCAAAAAAGCCTTGACAAACAAAGATCGAATACCTTTTTTACTTCTGCAGCAAACACAATTGGGCTTTTTTTTTCTTCTTCTTCTTCACCTCCACCTGAGAATGCAGTGCACTCAGCAGAGGACCCGGGGGAAGGCGGAGCCGCGCACGTGGACAGCAAGATTATTCAACTACAGCTGCAGAGAGGCAAAAAATGAGACTTTCGAGAAAGAATCATTATCTCCTGCGCTATTAGTCCGAAGACACCCCGACCACATCAGAGGATACTACATCTCCCAGGGCTTTTAAGAAATCGCAATAATAGAATTCATTAGCGGCATTAGAGCCTTTCTACTCCAGCCTCCAGCCTTGGTTCGCTCTCTGGGCTCTAATGGATGCAACACATTTTCCAAATTGTGCGTGATAGGCTGGCGCCACTCGATGGGGGCCAGCCCGCGAAGGGCTATAGGTATCACTCAACAAAATGGCCTCACTCAGTCACTCTAGACAATGGACCGACGACGAATTTCATTACTGTAGGGGCCGAGGAATGAAATCTGACCTAATATCTTATCTGAGTGAAGACACACGGCCGAAAATGTCTCCCAAGATGGCCGCAGAGCCAATGGTCTAGCGACAAGAGGACCCGACTCTTTTTATTGGTCCCCCCCTCTTCTTATCGGTGACTGAAGACTTTTTGGATATGGAGTCTCCCTCTTTTTGCCAGCACCAATTTCGAGAGGCTCCGTCACAAACAGACGGGGAGAGAATGCCTAAAGTGGCAAGGTATGAGAAACAGGAAAAAGTCTGCACGCCGTATGTGCAGTCAGTGGGTGAGGCAGCAGACAAAATTCATGCCAGCTACTACATTTCTGAGAAAACTGCAGCCAATGAGCCACAAATGCCGAATACATTCTCGTCATGCACTCGTTAAACTCGGCGATCTCCAGGGAACGAAGGGGGGGGGGGAATTTGTGTATCCCAGGATTCCGTCCAATCATGTTTCGAAGAATCGGTCTTAAGCACTTTGTCCCAATTGCTTGTACCGGAGTCGAGAATGCTGGACGTAACCTTTCTGCTACTCTGGTCATTCCGCTCATAATTTGCCTCTTCGGCATTTTCCAGCCAGAGACGGAAATAGCGCGTCTGCTCTTGCACCTCAACTGCACATCAGTCGACGAGCTGAGGCCCAGCGACACCTCCGTGCGTCCGTCCATCTGCCCCGAGTCAGTCAGCTGCCAGCAGTCAAGCCGGCCGGCCGGCCGGCCGGGGTGCGTCTTGGCCAACTACGCGAATTTCAAGTAGCCTGATGATGATTTTAGAGGCCTAAATTGCCAACAACGAATTTGTCCACGCACTGGCAGCCGAGACTTGTCTTGGGGTTCATCCTCGCATGTGGGAATTCGAGATACTAAACCCATGAGAAGAGAGCTTTGATATATGAGCGTGCCTTATTCAATTACAGTGCAGGCGGCCCGACTAAATGACTGCTGTCTGCCTTAGTCCATACACTGGCCTGGCCAATGCAAACACTGGCGCCATAAGAGCACCAGGTTCGGCCAGGCCAGCACATACACACACACGCACGCACACACGCACGCACGCACGCACGCAAATGATACATATAGCAGCGGCAGCAGAGAGAGAGAGAGAGAGAGAGAGAGAGAGCAGGAGAAGGAGGAGGGGAAGGAAAGAGGTAATTTTTGTCTCCCTACGTGACTACGAACTCCACCAGACAAGAGGTGCTAACAAGCATACTACAGGTGGCTGCGACGACTGCGCCCAAACTGTGGAACATCTTGGGTGGACTGAGCATGGCTGCAAGTGCTGTGCACGTCGCTGACTCCACCGCGTCTCCGTGTCCGGTCGAGACAGGCCCGGTGCGTACAGCGTTGCTCGATAACTAATTCGATAATATTCCTCAGGTTTAATGACATCTATTATATGGAAGAGAGGGGGGTTAGGGGAGGAAAAAAGTCTGCTTCTTTTGTGTCTGGAACTCTTCTTCTGAATAGGATGTTCTAAACTTTGGCGCCTCCTTCCGAGATAAGTTTCCAAAAGTTTCTGGGAGTGCACGGTCTGAAAAAGCAGCGAAGACAGGCGAGGACTGCAATCAATTCCTACACTCTCACGTACATTTTGTTATCGACAGTAAAAGTGAAAACACACGCAAGTAAGCAGGAGAGTGCAGAAATGCTCAGCCTGTGTAGGCCTCTTCTCGGTGTCTCCTTGAACCCATGCAGAAAAGCCACAAGCAGACAAATACACAAAACTCCCATCAGTCCTGGTTTGCGTGCTTTGATTAACAGCAAAGCAGAGGCAGCTCCGTTATTTAGATATTAGTCAGCCTCTTGATAAAAGTCTGGATTCCAGCGCAGATAAACCGTGCTTGCGTGCATGCTCAAGAGAAGGCATTTTCTTCCTCCCCTTATCTGGACTGACCTCTCAGTGTCTGAACTGCCCAGATTTTAATAGGCGTGATGAGAAAATTCTAATTAACGATGATATACAACCTGTTCAGTGCAGGAAGGTCTAAAGCAGGCCTTCCATGTCTTCTCTCCTCTCGTCTAGCCCGAGGCTGTCGATAACTATAATAAGAGCACACCATAGTGAGAGAACTAAGAAGGCAGGGGGAGAAAAGAGGAGGAAAAACTCAATTGCATTGCACAACGCAGGCAGCAGCACCAGAGCCTAGAGATAATTTCCGTGTTTTGGAGCAATATATCAAGATTGAAATATAGATGGCAGCAGTAATTGTAAAGCCAGCCTCAATTTCATCTCATTAGGCGTAATTGAGAAGCCAGCTTCTACACTGCTTACTGAAAGAGTCCCTTCCTTTTTGGCTGCAGGCTTTTTCTGCGTTCTCCACCATGTAGCAAGCATTTACATCCCCCCTGGGGTTCAGGTATCTGTCGCACGCTCCAAAATTGTGTCTCTTCTCTCCCCTAGAGTCTTTAGCAAGTCTCACAGCAGGGCAATTTTTTTTTCCACCGACCGGTGCATACTTTCCAAACGACCACGTCAAAAAACGATCCTTCTTTTACGTCGCCTGCCGCCGACGTTACAGGTGGAGCCCAAGGAGCTCAAGGAGCCCGAGGACCACGAGAGTGTCGTCAGGCTTGTCATGGCGGCGGACTCGTGGGGCGTCGGATGCGCAAAGCAAGCATCCGTAGAGGGAACAGTCAAGAGGAAAATAGGCAGCACCACCAAAACTATTCTCATCCTTTTATTGCCGAATTATGAGCATACTTGCTTTCATGGGCATTCTGCGCATGCGCATCACGTTATGGACGTGGCTCACACTAGCAACCCAAGCCAGCCTCTTGATGGGCTTCTACCAACGTCATTCGACCAAGCTCATTTTACAGGAGTGATATATTCGGGTTCAGAGTTGTTCGTCGACTTCTCCATTTTTGCCTCAAACTTGATTGAGGTTGGGCTTGGAAACGAAAACTTGACTTGACTCAAAGTTGCTGGCGATAGTAAAGAGTTCCTAATTCAGTGAGTAAGCTAATTTTAAGTGCTGCGGAGACTGACGGACTTGAGAAGAATATGTTGCCATAAAGGTATATTGAGTCAAGCTTTATGAGGCTGAATCAACTTAATTTGAAGCTGTAGCCCTGAAATCAGTTAATTTAACACAGCAGTGGGAGTGTTGATTTCGGCTCAGACCGCGCATGCGCAGTATTGAGCAGCAGCAGCAGAAGAAGAAGAAAGAAAGAAAGAAAAGGGGGGGTTAGAATAAGTTCTTTTCTAAGGCTCACCCCTCATCACTTTTCTTACACTGACTCGGGTTGTTCTCTCTCTCTCTCTCTCTGGCGGGTCAGTTTAGAACGTGCCTCCTCCTGAAACCTGCGAATTCCAGAATATTTTGCCCTTGTTTCTCCTCCACGAGACAGATTCTTCCCCATTAATATTCATAGGCTGTGTGCTGCAACACGTGCCTTGAACGGGCCCTCCTGGGTGGGCAAACGAGTCTTGTTCGGTGGTCCTTCGAGATTGACTTAATCTCTCCTTGTCAAATGACCTAATCGATCCTGGAGAATTCCGCAACCGCCGACCTAATCAATTCAATTTGAGCAAGTTTTAGAATCAATTGGCGTACGCCTTGCTTGATCGATTGGGCTCATTGGCCAAGAGCTATCTGGAGAGGCCTGAAAGGTCATAGGCGAGGGAAATTGAATATCTCTCACATCATAAGGCAGTGATTACGACGCCATAATCGAACCTTCCGAGTTCTGAGGCCTTAAAGGATGCCCCGTTGAATCTCCGCATAATTGCATAAATTCTTATTACTGCAGGCAGAAAATCTCTTTGTTTTCGTCGACCTGTCGCACTGCACAGAAAGTCAGCAGAGCTGTCACCGTCATGTTGTTCCTCTGTCTGTTCCCTCTGGCTGGTCAATTACAGCTGATTGATTGTGAGGACAGACGACTGACAATTTCTTCTCATTTGGAGCCAATTTGGACAGGGGATATTCGCAAATCTGACCTCACCAATCAATCGGCCAAGGACACATCCGCTCATTGTTGTCGCCCGCTCGTGGTTTTGGCACTTCCTATCGATAACTTGTGATATACGAACCAGCATGAGGAGATATTCGGAGCAGTCCAGACGTTGTCTCCATCCCAAGTGCCCTGCAGGCCCATCGATCTCGCTGGCTGATGTGCGGCCCCCCTCCTTATGCGCTGCCTCGTCGAATATCCAACCAAATTTCATTATAAAAAGGATCTTCATGCAAATTTATTCACCCCTCCCATCATCATCAGAGGACCGCAGAGTCGGCGACAATTGTCGCGACGACGATTTGCATGATTGCTGCCAGACCGCAGCTCCGGGAGAGAGGAAAGACAATCAATTCTGACAACAAGGACTAAGACAATGACTGAAATTCAAAAAGCCCCAGTGAAAAACCTTTGCTACAATATGTTGTCTCTCTCTCTATCTCGCGTGCGTGTCCGACCAAGTTGCAGTACAACAAATAACAGATGACAGAAAAGAGACGCCCGCGAGCGCGCGTGTGTGTGATACGCTTATGTACAGGTATACCTGTGTAGTACACCTAGGCAGAGGTAATTAGTCCATGCAGCTAATCCCAACGTTTCTTCTTCTTTACACTAATTATCCGCCGCCGCCACCGCCGCCGCCGTCGCCGCCACCAGAGGAGCCCGCCTAAAAATACACATTATTTTTCTATGGCGACGGTGGCGGCGGCGGCGGAGGCGGAAAGCCCGGCATGGGCCAACCGCCCATGGCGGAGCCGCCAACCGTTCGCGCTCGCCCGCTGGCGGCGTCGGCGACGACGACGACGACGACGACGACGGGAGCGATAGCGACAACGACAGCGGTGGCGACGGCGATGGCGACGGCGACGGCGGCGACGAGAGCGGCGACGGCGCCACCGCCTGCTCTGAGAGAGAGCCTCCTGTGATTTCAGTCTGGCAATGGCGCACACGCGACTGCAACCCTGAGTATCTCTCGTCAGAAACCAGCAAATTGCATAGAGACAAACAGTGAGAAATCAGCAAAGACGCCAGAAGCAGAGAAGAAATTTGCACTTTCCCACCGCGACGATCAGGCAAAGCTTCTGAAGGGTCTCTGCGCAAAAACTCTTCCGTCGCGGAAACTCCCGCGACCTTTTTATTAAGGATTACTCTAGACAGGTACGTGAAAATTCATCCTTTATCTTATAACACGATGTAAGTGAGACGGATGGAGGCACACACAATATAGCAAATCAATATGGAACCTTCTCGATTTTTTTTTGCCTCGTCTCTTTTCAACTGAAGAGAAAATTGCTTTATTTATCAGGCCAATGCCAATGAACTTTCCATGTATCGAGAATGTGCACATACGACGTGCACGAGCATGCGTGCATGTACAGGACATGGACAGTCATCCACAGCAAATTTGATACTGGACCGACAACATCGACCCTGGTCTGTGTGACTCTCCCATGTCACCCACAGATCTCGATGGTGACATTTTGGTCCAATTTTGATTGTCTGACCGCGTAACAGTGACTGCATTGAGCATAGTGCACACATCTGGTCCATGCGGTGACGTTGCCAAGAGGAGCACTAGCACGACGAGACCTCCCTCGTCCAAGTCCTCCAGAACAACAACAACAAAAAAGTAGTCCAGGCTTGAGCGGGCGTGAATGGGCACAAGATCGATTGCTGCTACTAAGACTTCTCCAATCACTCGACCTCCTGCGATTTGATGGCGCTGAGACCATCGGAGTTGTCGAAACTCCATCAGCAGCATTGCTTCTTGCGGCGAAAATGGCGGAACCCGCAGCGAGAGAGAAGACAAAGGAGAGCGATGCAGTTTTGCCGCTGTTACCACTTCAGCTGGTCTCACATGACCTGGCACGATCTTATCTAAATTGACCACTAATGTTCTGTGTCACCTACCAAAGAGAGAGCGCCCCAAAGATGGGGAAAACGGGTCCAGCAGCAACAGGTTTTTCGCCGATTTGCCATAGTTTCTTCAGATGAAAATGAGCAGTGTCTTCTTTCCACTGTGTGTGTGTATCTGTCTGGCTGAGTATGAGAGCGAAACTTATCTCTGCAGTTAATCTCCTCGCTAATGAAGGCAAGGTCTCTTCTAATTTGCTATCAAATCTATTGTCATGATCTTAATGGCTGCTGCAAAGAGGAGTTTTCGTTTATTAACTGTCTGGAGAGACCAAGAGAGAGAGAGAGAGAGAGAGAGAGAGAAGAGCATCAGCATCGAGGACTCGCCTTGTCACACACGTAAAGTCTTCTTCGCGCTCTCGGCGAGACAAATGAGTCCGGTCCCCGCCTACTTCGGACAGGAGGATATCACGGGGAGGGAAACAGCGCAATCGACCTAATTTACACTAATTGAGCCTGTCACTGTCGGCACATCAGAGTAGCGTGGAGGGGGGGGGGGGAAGCTGACGAAAACATTGTGCATACGCACAACTAGACACGTATTGTTTAAAAAGGAGGCCGTCATTGCATACGGAGGTGGAGGAGGAGTAAGAGTAGCTCCCTATACGTACTCACGCACGCCACCATACACACACTCGAACACGACGCTCTCGTTTTTGCCCGCTGCTGTTCCCGTCCAATCAATATGAGTTGTGTACTGCGCACGCACACACACACACGTACATATGTAGGTATGCCACTGTGCACACTTATGCCACGTTCATGCTTATGCATGCACGCAAATACTGGCGCACATCTGAACATTTATCATTCGCCAGAGAGAGGGGGGAAACACAAAAAAAGAGAAGACGAATATGTGGAGGAAACAACAATAAAGCCCGGCTATTTTCCCCCAATTAGCAGCAGCCTCCAAATAGACGTTAACTAATTCGTGGCATACGCAAAAGACCTGATATCTCCTTCACCAATTTCGTCAATTAAACTGCTGCTGTTGCGGCGGCATCGAAAATTGAGTGTAATTTCCTTGTTTTATTACCTCTCCTCCTTCCTCCTGCCTACTTAGCACACCAGCTTATGTACTCTACCAGACAGACACGCACACACCAGCTTATGTACTCTACCAGACAGACACGCACACTGCCTGCCTGACAGGCGAGGCGAGGCAAGAATGATGATGATGAACTCTTGTCAGCTTTGCGACAAATGAAAAGAGCGTGTTTTGATTAAATTTTAATTGAATAACTTGCTTCTCCTTCCTTTTCTTCGGGCCCGCTTACTCTGCACAAATGAGGCCTTAAATCAGCTGTCTTTTCTCAAATATTGTGATACAGTCACGTCTCACTTGTGTTTCTGCCTAGAGACAACTGTGGCCTCGTCCTGTTGGGAATTAAGCCAGTGTGTATGTGTTTTGTGGCAGTGTACATGGATCTTCAAGGGTCTCCGCCTTGCCATACTTTGCATGCTCCTGAGTGATGTTGTAGTTAGCATTTTTCATCACTCTCTTCTTCAACTTTGCGTTATCTGGGCAAAAATCTCCTTTTGGTCGTCCTCTTCTTCACCTCTGCCTAATATGACTCACTTAGATCGCGTGATTTTGCGGCCAGAAAATGAGAAAAAAATATTTCTTCCATTGGGTGTGCGCACGCTTGTTTTGAGCTCACAAAGCTGCCCCAGCATGCGTATTCAGTGGATGAAGGAAAGAAGAGCCCAGAAAGGTAATGACAGACATTTCGCTCTTGCTTGGCCGTGTTTGTCCGTGCCCATAAACGCACAAAAGGACATAATGATAGGCGAGCCAATGAGGAGTCATTTGGGACTGGTATTTATGTTTCTAGTAAGCACAAATGAGTTTGACAGGACAATAACCAGGCAAAGGGTTAATGCTTATCCTGTGTGGGAGCCAGCCAGGGATAAAGAAATGGGGAAGGAACGTTGATGCATGCCAAGCCTGGATCTCGACCAAAAGCAATCTTCACTTCTCTTTCCCCAAATAACAATTTTCTGAATTTTTCTCAGAAAGTGTGCGTTGAGTCAGACAAAGATTGAGCGAGTCGATCCCCTTCAATTTCGTCGGCAATGCATTTATAGCCTCACGAATAGGCCAGACTTGAGGGAATAAATGGGCATGAAATAAAGTCAAAAAGACGTCGACGATGATGATGGCTTATCAAATGATGCCAGGAGAGGAGATCACGAATATGCACGCGATCACGAAAATGTCTCTGAAAGAGCTCGAATATCCACTGAGGGAGGGTTGTTTGTCCGGCAATTTTCACTGCCTCTTTTTTTCTTTCGTTCCTCGAGGTGAAGTTGAGCCTGTGCTGAGGAGCCAAGCGCCTATGATGATGGTTTGGTTAGGCAGATTTGCCTCCAGGGCTTTGTTCTCGCCATCAACACACCGGCCCGATCGTTAGTTAAGGAGGGCGCTACCACACCTACCTAGCAGGACGTGAGATGTGCACCGTGTGAGTCACAAAGAAGTGCGCCACCCCCTGTCGTCCAAGGTGGAAGGTGGAGACACATACGGCACTGATCGTGCGTGCACGTGCTTGGTGGAGTCGAACCTTTGTGACTCATGCTGTAGCTGGCTGGTAGGCAAATAGGCAGACACAGACAGAAGAAATTATAATAGGTGAGGGCGGTCATTCAAATGGCGACACGACTTGGCTGCACGAGTCTTTGATCGCGGCGGCATCACCTTGCCAATGATGCCCCTCGGTCATAACAGAATGAATGGTTACCACCTCATGCTCTTAACTTTACCGTAGAACTGCCAACATTTCCTCCGCCATCTTGGATCGCCCGGTGCTTCCCCCTTCGCGGGAGCAATCCTCGCACACCCAAAGGCCTCCGTTCCTCATCTCCTCCATCATGGGCATCAGGGAACAGGGAGAATTCCTCAAGGAGTCCCCTGCTCGAAATCAGTCCTCCACCCAGCAGGACTTGCCCTTGGACATGTCCTCGCTGAAGGACACCAACAACCCGGGAGAAGAGGACGACGACGTCGACGTCGAAGGAGGCGGCGGCGGCGGGGGCTGTGGCGGCTCGGACAGCGGCGAGGGCGAGGGTGGCGGTGGAAACGGAAACGACGCCCGGCAAGGTGGCGGCGGCGGCGGTGGCGGCGGCGGCGGCGGCGGCGGCGGCGGTGGCGGCAACAGTGGCCGCAAGCAGCGTCGATACAGAACCACATTCTCTTCATACCAGCTAGAAGAGTTGGAACGGGCCTTCGCTCGCACGCACTATCCAGACGTCTTTACTCGGTGAGACATTTACACCGTATGAACGCCATTCCATGTGTCACTTGCGCAGTATCCACATGTTCGTACGTGAGTGCCGGAGGGTTGCATTGTCGCCACCTATTGGCGTATCCACATTGCACAGAAGTAGTACACTTGACTCCAACCATTACACGTGTAGTGCGTGTTCTGGCGTGCGTGCGCGCGCTCGCGCGTGCAGAGCAGAGGCCAGAGAGCGACGGTTGCATTGTCATTGACCCCTTGGAGTGGAGACAATAGTTTGACCGGGATGAGAGAGGTACTAATTAGCGGCAGGTGGAGACAGCCGACCCCACGGGGGTCTTCCCCTCCTTGGCCTCCGCCTGTTGCTTCTCCTCAGCGGGGCACAAAGGAAGGGAAATGAAACAACAGACTTCTTCTCTGACTGAGCCCTTGATGTTGGAGGGATCTCTTAATTTCGTTTTTATTCTCTTTTTCTTTTTCCTTTGCAGGGAGGAGATGGCTATGAAGATCGGACTGACGGAAGCTCGAATACAGGTAAGTCAACTTTACCATGCTTGCGCACTGTACCAGACAATAAGTGAAAGTTAACCCTCTGTCATAACATTATGCACACACGTAGGGATGTTGTACGTGCGCGCACACGGCGCAGTCCTCTGGGATGTCATTGATGGAGTAAGCAAACGTCTCTCATAAGAGCAGCAACAAATCATGAGGAGAGAGAGAGAGAGAGAGATTACGTTGCATTGCACACGCTGTACATATGGGTCTCACACGCCCTATCTGTACTATGTCACCGTTGCGTGTCACTTATGCTCTCACGCACACCTGCATGTGATCAGCGCCCTCCCTCTTCTTTACTCTGTATCACGAATTATCAGCTTCACACCAGCGTGAGAGTGAGAGCGAGATACGAATGTGTGGGCGAATTACACGTATGTACGTACGTGTGCTGCATTGTCTGAGAGAGAACAAGTGCCAAGAAGCAGATTAAGTCAGAAACATCTCTCTGGGGCCAATAGAGACGATCCTCCTCTGGCTGGGGTCCTCCCTGTGCCAGACAAGGCTGTAACTCACCGATTTCTGGCAGCAATAATTTTTACTGCTCCCGAGGCGCCTGACTTCATCCGTCCATTTGTTTATTCTCCATGGGTGGAGACCCGATTTGTGTCCAGTGTTATCGAAGCATTTTCTGGTGGACTCTCCAAGGGCCGTTGGAGTCTCGGCCTCCCCGCTGCGTTTCCATTACACGCGGTCTTTTTCCCTCGCCGACTAAAGGAGAACAAAACTCTGAAGAGCCTTTAAATCAGTCGTCGCTCGCTCGGCCCCTTAATTGCCACTCAATGAGAAGCCACTTTATAATTAAAAGAAAAATCGTCGAATGCCCGCACTAATGCGCTTTATTAAGCAGCAGCAGAGGATGCTTGGGGCATCGACTGCGCCTCCTACTATGATCGATGGCGTTCTTCTACTGCTGCTCCTCTCGATCATTGGATTTAATTTAAGATCACACCCTTTGGAGCCTCCGCTTTCATGCCACACGCGCTCGTTATGACGAGGTGGAGAAGGAGGTGGCGGTCTCCAATTCTCTGGCAGGAATTGCAGCCATTGATTATTCATCAAAAAAAAGAAGGAAATTGAAGGAGTTTGTTTTCAATCTCCTTTGGCGGACACGCCCTGGCCTCCACCTCTCTCTGCTCAACTTTCCCACAAAATTGATGACAGGCGCATTTGGCAGAGCATTAACTCACAAGTGGAGTGGGTCAGAGAGCCTCCAGCCAAGGGTCAGTCAGGCCACAGCTCCAGCTCCCAGTTGAGGAATAGGTTATTAATTATATTAACACGGCGGAGAATTGAAACCACTGACCGCTGCTTTGATGGATGAGAAGCCTCTGCTCTGCCCCTCCGGTCAAATTGGTTTCTGCTCGCTGGCAATCTTCGGCTACAGCTTGAGCCGCGGGTTCTCGCAGTGGTAGTAAATCCTATTCTCGCATTAATAGGTTAATTTCCCCTCTCGTAATTGGCTGCCGCCTCGGCCAAAAAAGCAACAAGCAAGACATTCCTGAAGGAGAAAAAGTCTTGTCGGACGCTTTTGTCTGGCTGAATTGGTAAATCGCGGGGGCTGCGGGTGCATTGTGTTCACTCCGCTACAGCTGCCTGTTTTTACGTCGGACTGTATGCGCCAATAAAAAGATCTGGGAGCTCGTTTTCAGTAGCTTTGATGATGCTACACATCAGTGTTGACTGATGCCCGGGTTTCTCTCCAAGAAGACCCAACTCCGCAGCTGTGGGTAGGCTCAAATGCCACTGACTCCACCTACAGTCAGTACGTGCACTCCTCCATGGGCTGCGCGCTCATGAGCGCAGCTTTTGGCGGCTCACACGGTAGGCGAGGGGGCCAAGAAAAGTGACGCTGCAAATACACGTACCAAGTATGTATACGACGGCCAGCCCAGGTTGATTCAGCGAAAAAGGACTCTTCCTCCGGCACAAGAATGAGTCCACAATCGACTGACGAATTAGTGCGCTCAGTATGCCAACAGAGGGCGAAAAAAGCGCTTTCTTGCTAATTGTCATTCTTCTCAACTTCAATTGGAATTACTCAATCAGTCAGTTGAGAGAATTCGTAGTAATTTGCGGCTGGCAGCAGAACTGATAGGCAAAAAATTGCTCTTCTCTCGTAAAGTGAGAGACATGCGAAGATTTGATTCCCTTTTTTCCTTTCTTCTCTCTTTCTCTGAGAACTCGTTGGCTCGTTAGGGCAATTAGCTTTTCACAGAAGCTGGAGCCATCATTACTGAAGCGCCCCAATTATTTTAACCAATTAACGATGATGAATTTGCCTCCCCCAATCAAGTATATTAGCTCTCTATAAAGGCGGGCTCATTTATCCTCCTCCTGCGTAATCTGCCCAAGATAAATGGGCGACAACATGATACCTCTTGGCTATTTCCGCACGCACACACATGCACACTCCGCCTAGCAGCAGCAGCCTAATTACCTTTTCTTCTTGCTATTGCAGGTCTGGTTTCAAAATCGTCGAGCCAAGTGGCGTAAGCAGGAAAAAGTCGGGCCCAACGGTCACCCCTTCAACCCGTACGGGCCACCCGGTGCCCTGGGTCTCCCAGGAACTCCCCTTCCGCAGGGTCCGCCCCTGCCGGCGAGCCCCTTCGCCTCGCTCAGCTACATGGCCGCCGCGGCCGCGGCCGCTGGGAGGAAACCCTTCGATGGCCCGGGAAGCCCGCTGCTTCCCTCACCCGCCGCGCCCAGACTGACTCCTAACCCATTCGCGCTCAACCCTGCGGCTTTGGCCGCAGCGGCCGCGGCCGCTGGTCACTTGCCGCCGCATCTGCGGCCCCATCTGCCTCCGCCGCCGCCGCCGCCACCGAGTGGCGAGCATGCGCCGCCGCCGCCAATGTTCCACGCACTGAGCCTGGCCCTGACCAACACTACCTCCTCTCCTACACCGTCCTTCCAAAGTATTCTAGCGAGTCTCGGTGCCTATCGGCCGAGGGTGCCGCCGCAGAACTCGCCCCCGTCGTCGCCGCCAGCGGCCGCAGCCGCACCGGGAGGGAGGGCTGCAGCTTCGCCGCCACTTTTGAGGCTGTCAAATTCTCAATCACCACAGACGTCACCCAAGGAAGCAGTCGCGGCGGCTTCTCCAGATTCAGCCGCCGCGGCCAAATCTCCGGACGAGGTCAGACTAGATAGCCTCAACTCACTGAGGTTAAAAGCTAGAGAGCATGAGCTTAAACTGGAGCTGATGAAGCGCTCCATGGAGAGCTAAACTCGGTTGTTAATTCCCTATGTTCTGTAAATGTACACTAGCATTATTTGTGATCCGAAGCTCCTTTGACTTGCCCGTGCATTCAGTGCGAATGGTTGACACTGAGGAGTTCTGCTACATGCTATATACTACTACCACTATTGATGATGTGTTGTTGTACATGAATAGATACGTAATGTTGAGCCATCACGTCCTCATTGTCGTCCTTAATCTCTTGAGCTTGAAATGTGGCGTCAAACGTGAGTGTCATTGCGCGTATAACGTCACGGATACCACCCGATATCTGTTGGCTCAACTTCGCACGTGCAGATTCTTCATAGCAGTCATACAGAAAAGTCTTCGTGGAATATGGATGATAAATGGTTATTTTCAGTCTGACCAAGTTTTTCTAAAGTGATGCCAGTTGTGACATCTTTATACAGAAATGTCTCGCATTTGCTGCAGACTCATTTATATTTGATACACGAAGAGATTCGTCCGCACAGTGCATATCTAAAAATGAAGGGAAGACAACAGCGGTGGCGCTAAAGCGAGCAACAGAGGTTGCGTGACGCAGAAACGGATTTTGCGTCCTGCCATCCCTAGATAAGTGAGCTGTGGCAGCTTGCAAAAAACAGTCTAACCCAAAATAATTGAAACCCCCGTTCCATTTCGTCATTTCACGTGGTTTCTCTTCACTGGATCATCTCTTTGATTCAGTTTGCTTGAAGAGTTGAGGAACAGAGGTGAAAAATGACACTCAACGTGCCAAAAAGAAAATGTATTTAAACGTTACTCGGTAAAATGCCCAAACTGCGTAGAATGACGAAAGTATTTATATCCGAGTCCGCATTACAATGGAAAGCACTTAATACTTGATCACAGCCAATTTTTAGGCATTTCCCAGTTACGCAAGTCTCCTCGTCCCTCTAGCAGCAGAACTACACTGAGGCATCACGTTGTGATGACTTTGTTGAGAGCATTTTCCTGTGACTGCATTTTATGGCACAGTGCACATTTTGTGCTGCCTCCTGAGCAGCTGTGATGCACTCTGTGTGACTTAGCAGAACCATCTGCAAAAGCTCATAAATACTTGAAAAATGGCTTGATTGACAAGTGAGGGTTATCTAGACTTAAGGATTTTTCTAAATTTTTCAAGATCCGTATTTTCCTTGTATTTTGGAAAAACAGACCTGCGAAATATCAAAAAAAAAGAAAAGACTTTTAGCTGGTCCCCTTAGTCTCAATAAGGATTGAAATTCTTGATATTCAATCAAGATTTTGACTTCATGAAGTGGAATTTTTTAAAAGATCAATTTGTTATGGCTGCCAATTATCAGATAGAAATAGTAATGGGAACGCCACTAAAAAAGTAGCTGGAGCACCAAAATCAAGGGTTCAGGACAAAAAATGAATTTTGCAACACTAGAATTAATTTTTATCTCGTATTTCATTATGTTGAGCTCTTAACTTAAATATACTGTAGCAACTACAGCTTGTGTTCTATATTGATTTATTTTCGTAAGTGAAACACTCATCAAGACCAGAAACTCTTGTGCCACTTTTATTGTCCACCGGATTTGCACATGTCTTGCGGCCAATGTGATCAACTCAAGCCAATACGTTCATGGCGCACAGCAGGGCTGTGAGGGGCCGCCACTCATGCCAAGTCAGCCCAGTCTTGCAGCCTGCGGCCTGCATATCGCCGGCTTGAACATCCAGCCCGTTTAGGTGAAGAGCCATTGCTTATTCCAAGCTCATCTACTTTTTTTGCGGTAGATATCAATTTTTAATACTTTTGAGAAGAATCCGCCGTTGAAATACACTTCGTTCACGTTTGATAGGCAGTTAGTTTAATTTTTTTAAAGATTATTTCTATCTGAGTCACAGGGATACACTGATATTTTGCCAGTGAAGGCAGTTTCATCTCAAAATTGACCTTTGTCTACGATAGTTACGATCGACATGATTTTGAAGTGGTTTTAAATGCGAAAAAAAACCGTTTGGCCCTTTTTGATATGCACTGTGTTACACAGTGCATTTATTTGTGTACCATGCCGTATTTACTGGGAGTTGTGAAAAAGTTGCATTGCAAATATTTTCGTCAAGTGCAACCGAAAATGCCAGATCGATTGTATCAAAAGACCTACCTAACCTAAATAAAAATCCGAAACCAGAATTTTCCAGGAACCTTCGTATGTTGTATGCGTGTGAACTGAAGAACATGAACACCTTTTGCAAGTTTAAAATTGTAACTAAAAATGATGTTAGTAAGTCCACTGAATACGACTCAATTTAATCTTCTTCTTATGATTTGTTCCGAAGCAACAGCTACTTTTTTTCCTCCTCACCACGAGTCCCAATGCACACAGTTTCGTCTTGTAATAATTGCCAGACTTCCAACGCCCCTCAAAAATATGTTGAAGTTACAATTGGCTCGTGTGTTTGAAACATAAAAATGATTCATTCTGAAGGATTTCACTTCAGCTTGCATCCACAGCTGCAGAAGCTCTCTTCTCTGGGTTATCTTAGCAACACCGCAGAACATTTCTATGACGTGCAGTCAAAAAAGTATTTGACTAGGGTTCCAAGTTACATGAAGCTCCAAGTAGATATTTAGGTTGCAGGTGCATTTTTCGACGTTGCCAAGAATCACATCACCGTGGTATTAATAGTAAAATCAACTCCTGCACTGACAGCACTGCTGTCACAGCAGAGAGAAGAAGAAGCAGTCGTAACTGCTGATTGTTTCTACTCATGCGATATTTCCTCTAACATGAGCTGCGCTCAATCTTTAGCAACTTTTCTGATGTGTTAGCCTGTCAGATGTTTCATTGTTTCAAAATTTCCAGAAAAACGGAGGAAATCTTATCGATTTTTCCCCCGTTATAGTATAGTCAACTATTTGCTACTGATGTATCCTACAGAGTTGGCAGGTACTATTGTCAGTAAAGAAGTGCTATCAACATGGGGGTCTTGTTTGGGCTTAGGGCTAGAACTTTATTGGTAGAATTGATTAGAATACATTCACTTAATTTACTTATTTGATGCATCCACCTCTGGCAGCAGTTACAGCCTCCAGACAGCCTTGAAATGAGCAGCACACCTGCTGGACATATGCAACATCCATGGAGGCACAGGCAGCCTTGATCAGCAGAGGGCTTGAGGTCATCCACACTGTTATGGCATGCCTGGCATGCCTGGGCCGTCACGTGTGCCTAGATAGAGTCGTCCAATGGGTTGAGGTCTGGGGACTGCAGCAGCCAGAAGTCAGCAGGCCAGAAGCTGGAGTGGGTGATGAGCCAACATTGGACTTTTTTAGCACAGTGAACAGGGGTGCCATCCTGCTGGAGGACATAGACGAGGTTGTGCCTGGCAGTAACAGTCTTCATCCAGGGCACAACAGTCTTCTTCAGGACCTTCAGATACATGGCAGCCATCAGGTGGTACCCACATGGGAACCAGACTGGGGCATGACCTCACTAGTTGATGCTACAACTTCCAGCATAATGACTGACACGTCCCCTGACCCAGCAAACAGTACCACATGGTTGGTCCGTGGATTGTGGACAGGGTCCACTGTCCAGGTTTTTTCATCGCTGAAAAAAATGACCTGGCAGTACCTCTTGAGGCAGTTGACAAGGCGGTGTCTATGGTGCATGTGGTGTGCACAGTCTTGGGCACTGAGGAGTGGATGGCACAGACAATACAGGGAGCACCCACCAAAGTGATGGACCGTGTCAACGGTGGTGGTCTGTGGGATCCCGAGGTTTCTTGGAGCGGTGGAGATGGTGGTGGTGGTGTCATCGAAGCAGTACAGATGGCATCATCAGTGGACCTGCTAGGCCTGCCAGATCTCAGCAGCTCAGTGGTGTTGCCACCAGCTTTTATGCACAATATGGTGTGCTCTGACACCCCAACAATTTGAGGAATGCGTGGAATTTTGACATATGCATGGAGGAGGGTCGCAACCTCCTCTTTTTGTCCTCCTGTGTGGTGGTCTTGTTGGTCAGGCCGATGTCAAAATTGGCTCAGGTGATGTAAATTTGTTTATACTTTCACGAGAAAGTGAAAAAAGCTGTTTTTCAGCGTATTTTACGAATGAGAGGTTGCCAAAGTCTACTAACAATATTTATCTGCCAACCCTATAGGGTGTGAACAATTTGGATCATCTCAGTTATTGGTCAACTCAGTTTAAACATCTTTCCATGTCATACTCAAAAACGTTGTTGGATGACACATTGTGTGCCATTTCTTACCTCTCCTCTTAATGTCATTTTAGCCGAACAAATCCAGCAATAGAGAAACAAAAACACGTAAACTATCAAACTTCTGAGTGTGTGAGTGTGTGTGCAAAAGTTCAGGCACAGCTGTTCATACATTCATTCAGTACAGCAAGCGTCACCTCTCAAGGACAGTGTACTTTCCATCAGAGGCAAAACCATCGTTATATGAGGATCTCCAGTTAAAATGGGACTTTATTGCACTTCCAACAGACCGTACAGCAACAGCAACAATGAAGCGCTGCAGCTTCATCGTGTGGTCCAATTGTAGTAACACTCGAGCAATATGCATATTTTTTTCAAATTGGCTAAGTTACAAATGCCACTCGCATGATCCAGTTTCTTCAGATCCAGCCTCACTTCAGTGTTGACTACTCACTGTTCCACATGACGTCACAGAAACCTGGCCCGTTGGCCGGTTCTACAGGGTATCCCCTCTGTAGCATCCTGTAATGAAGAATCATTCTCTGAGTTTGCTTTTGAACTCGGTCCATTGGGTGCGCGTTCCCGCAAATCTATATACGCACGTGCATGGACAGTACGTATAAGTCTGCATATACAGTCAGACTCAAAAGTATTGACAATATGTTGGGATTTTCTTTTTTTGGCATTTACTCCTAATTGACACACTTTGACAAAGAGTCATTGTAATAACAATTATGCAGCTTCTATTCCTCTATCATAGCATGTTCTTGAAGTTTAATCATCTAATGCATAAGCAAGGACATACCTGAATCAGCAAAAAGAGGCATCTCAAAAGTATTTGTAACACAGGGGTAGCTTGGAAGTACCCTTGCAAGTAAGTGCAATTCTGCTCCATCGGCCATGATGACACTGTGATGACTCTGTGACCGCACAAGGTAGCTGTGGATCTCTTAATGTTAGCTCAGAGTCCTCTGGAATTCTGTGGAATCATCTAGGCAAGGATGATCACCCTCTGCTGGCATGTATTCGACCATGCCAGAATTTGTCAGAATTTTCTGTGCTTCTCACGAGGGACGATCACCCTTTTGCAAGGTGATCACCGTTGGTGAGCGGTCCTTTGCAAGCTACTGCTGTGTTACGAATACTTTTGAGGTGCCTCTTTTTCCTGTTTCAGGCATGTCTGTTTATATATTAGATGATTAAATTTTAAGAACTAGATAGAAAGAGCAGTTCTAGACTGGAAGCTACACATGTGTTATTACAATGACTCTTTTATGTAAAAGTGTGTAATTTAGTAGAAAATGCCCAAAAAACGTAAATCTCTAAGTGCTACGAATATTTTTGAGCTTGATTGTACGTGACATATTCGTTCAGCTTGTGCACCTGCATTCATGTTCCTGCAGCCTCGGGGCGGCCGCATGGACGTCCTTCACATGAGCGGCCGACCACAGCCTCTCAGCTACTGCGCTGGCACGAGGCCAGAGTCTCGGCAGAAGGTTCACGGAGTTCACAAACTCTCCCCAAAGACATGCCTAAAACGTGGACTCTGAAATTTGACCAGATGAGGGCTTCGCACTACAGGTCTCGAGCTCACCTCTCCTCCCATGACGAGCCTTTTCTGTTCCTCGGTGGTGGGCCCGAACGAGAGCGGCTCCACCTTGTAGTACTTTGTCCAGTCAGATCCATAAGAGATGTAGTTGAGGTACCAAGGAGCTGACAGCAGTGCCCGGTATCCCGAATGGGTGATCTGAAGCAGTGGCCCTGGATTATTCCCTGAGGACTGCACAGTACTCGACCATTTTTAACAACTTGAAACAATAGTTTACTTTTGCCATTGTCCTGCCCCATTCAGCGTTTTCTCCTTTCCAGACTTCTACCACGGTGTCCTTTTTAATCCTGTCTTGATTGTCAAACACCTCTTGCCACACTGGATTGATGAGAGAGAAATTTCTCCATTTGTGCTTCGACAACATTCTCAATCTGTGTGCTTACCAATGTAAGAGTTATTTTCTTGTAAGGACTCGATGATTGAGAGAAGTCTTTGGAAGAATGCTGACTCTAACTTGCGAAAGTTTCCTTGGAGATTCTTCTCTACGTATTTCTTCAATGTTGGATTAGTCTGCCTAAAAAAGTTGGAAGCGTATCACAGCACAGTCACTGTATATACGGCGTAGTTATTGTTGTTGTAACAAGGTGTTGCAAGAGCTTCTGAAACAAGGACTTCTCACCAGCATTCCAGATCAACTTCATCTCCACCGAGATGAACGTACTTGTCCGGGAATACTGAGGTGACTTCTTTAAAGAACTTCTTAAGGAAAGCGTAGACGAATTCGGAGATAGGATTCATAGGGCCGAATTGGCCGTTAGGGGAGGTACCGCGGTAGCAGGGTGTCAAAATGCCTGGTTGTCCCAGACCCCAAGACTCGGTATGACCTACGAAGCCAACATGGATATTTTGCTCACTCTTTCCTATTGCGAATATCCCATATAAACGCACCTGGAGTGTCAAACTCTGGCACGACCCTGATCCCCCTTAGCCTGGCGTACTCAATGATCTCCCTAACATCCTCCTGGGAGTAGGTGTGCGTATACGGTCTGTAGGCGCCCTTTAATCTGAAATGCATGACACACCATGTTACACATGTCATTTCAAAAATTGCGCAGTTGCAAATCCACAACTCATTCATTACGGAAATCTATACAAATATCCTTAGTTCAACCAGCATGTCTGCTTGCAATAGCGAACATAGGCACCGTAGTCTACACGTAACGTTACATATACCGATACCTGCAAACATGCACAGCGCATGTTCGATGTCCGCAAAGGGTCAGTTAGCAAGGTAATCTTGCAAAAATAGAGACCTTTTGCAAAAAGCAAAAGTCCTCTAAAAATTCAGCAACCAGCGACGTCTTGAAAACTCCAATTTTTTTGCGCTGATTCAAGTTGCATAAATCGAATGTTGACGGTTCGCACATTGTCGTAAAATTCGGCCTTATTCGGCTGGAGAGGTCGGTGCAAACCATAATTAACACATGACTTGGTTGTTTCATCTTTGGTACCATCAAATAGCTTCGTCGCAACACGACGAAGAAGAGGTTGCGTGACGACCTAGCCTCGAACTGACATCAGTCACACCAAAGATATAAATAACATCTTGCTCAGAATGCATCTGAAGAAGATGAAGATTGAAGCCAACTCAAACCCTCCCACACAGCAACAGCAGCGAATAGGAGCATCAGGTCGGTTTCGAAAGATGCTTTGCAAATGCTCGCAAAAGACGTTTAACGTGTCCAAAACAGTTTTGGAGAGAATTTGGCTTTCACAGGAAAAGGTCAAAGCATCGTTTTCATTTTTCTGGCTTCCCTCTGGTAAATATTACTAAAGTTAGTCCTATGATGGGCCAGGTCATAACTTCGGGACTGATCCTCAACGTCAACTGCCTGGTCAGGTTGCACCTGACCAGGTTCAGGTTCTCTTAGGATATGGGACTGTCCAAGGCAAAGCCATGACACCTGGTGCACATGGAGGCCTCTTCGACTGAAGTCTGGATGAATGCCTGAATGTACGACCTATCCACATTATGTTACAATTTTTCTTTTTTTTTCAGCATTACTCAGCACCTCTTTTTTGCCAAATTGACTTAGTTTTGGCACAAGCTGAATGGCTGGCCCTAACAGCCGCACAAAGCTAGTTACAAGATAGGAGCATTAATTTTGGCAGTTGCATGGTGCTACGATGACAGGTGGTGCCCCAAGCAAAGCGATTAAAAACTAGACTCCTTAGCACTATTACTGTAGTATCTGCGGGAACTGATTACCCCAATGATATCCCAAAGTCCCTTAACTCTCAGAGTTAAGAGTCTTTTTTGGCTTTAAAGTCAATTTAACGGTAGAACCGTCATGGTATGACTACAGGAGAGTTGATATTTCTAGATTTAACCATTTGGTTTGGCCATCTACTCAATCACTTTCACACTGAATCACTGATTGTAAGTTTAAAGAGAATGCTGGAGTGAACTTCATTCAGGTCACTTTGGACAAGGTCACTCAGTGATTATCCTCAACTATGTTTTTGAACATGCTGCATCAAAGAAGCTTCAATATCTTGACGAAACAAAATTTATGATGTAGCAGAGTTGAAAACTGATTTAAGTTTTGTTATCTCAAGAAAAATTTCCAAATATTGCATGTGAAGGTTAATCCAAGCAACAGGAGCCACTTTGATTATATTTACTAAAGCATTTTACACAAGTGTCTCCTCGATTGCCATGAGAAGTTTCACTTCGATGGGAGACTATCTGTACTCACAATAGCTTAAAAGCCGATTTGCAAGATAACGTATACAGACTGATATCGGCGGGGTTTTGATATCAGTCTGAAATGAAAGCATTCAAAATAGTCTCTCCTTTAGCTACACACGTGGACCTTAGTGCCATTATAGTTCAATAAATAGTTTTTACGGGCTTTTCCTTTCAATCTTTCCTCAGATGCTAACACTGCAGACCCTGTAAATAGGTACCGTATACCGTACTGGTCTTCGCACTCCTAAATAGTAGATTGTACCGCAGATATAGACACACATACGTGAGGTTAGGGTATGTAAAGCTCTCGTATGGAAATGCGTTGTCGTCAGTGAGATGCCAGTGGAAGACGTTCATCTTGTTCATCTCCATGAGGTCGAGGTTGTCTTTGATGACACGCTTGGAAAGGAAATGCCTCGACGAGTCGAGCATGATGCCTCGCCAAGAGAAGCGAGGGTGATCCATCAGCTGGAGGCTCCGGAGCTCATACTGTAATGTGCAGATTTTTTTGTCAGATTCACCATAAATCTATCATAAAAAAAGAAAGAAACACTCCTATAAGAGCACGTGTTTAGTGCTCAGCACGTGATGTTCAGCTTACGTGACATTTCACGGAAGCAAAGCTTTGCAATCTATAAAGGGCCTTGACGAACGCGTTCCCGATTTTGGGGAACGAGGAACGGCACTAAGATGTGGAACAGGAACTATTTGTTTTTTTGCGGGTCGATCCCCCCCTCATTCGTTTTAGGGCAGAATGGGGGAGGGGAAGAAGTCAGGAAGAGAAACAAAACAAAAAGAGGGGCAAAATACTGGGGGTCCACGTAAAATTGTGCACTATGCTGGTTGCGTGTAAACATCTGGGGCACTTTTTAAAATGTTTGAAACTACACTTGGAAGCGCGCAGAGGCGGGTTTCTTGAACATCTAATCGCCACAAAAGTTGCCAACTAAACAGTTGGAACTAAAGGAAGCCATCAACACATCACCATATAGACTGAGGTGGGATTTCGGGAGAACGCAAAGTTGGATCTGATATCCATGTCATGATTATGGAGTTATGATCTTCTGATAATGTGTTGCCAGGTTCCTTAAACGATATGCAGTTGTGACTGCTTAGTTGACAACTTTGTGATGAATATATGTTCAAGAAACCCGACTCAGATTGCTTTTGAGATCGTTTCAAGGGTTTTGCCACACCATAAGCTTCAACTTAGCACTAGAAATGTTGACAACAAACATTTCTTCTTTGTCCTCGGAGAGCAAAATGTGCGAACTGAGGAAAAAAGTGATTGAGCGGCTTGAGGCCGAGGAAGTGCCAACCTTGATCGCATGCAACTTTGGAATGGGAAGGAGTGCCTCCTATAGCATAAAGAAGTTGTACAAGGGACCGGGACAGTTTTTTAAGTGAAAACGGGAGACCAAGGACAAGGACACCAGCTCTCCAATCCACAGTCCGGGCTCAGATTGAAACTGAGCCCCGAGTTTCTATCCGCAAGCTCGCAAAGGTCAATGCAACCTTCTGCTTCTGTTAATGTACTCTGGGATGGCTTTGATTCTTCAGGCGTTATTACTTCCAAATTTGGAAAAAAGGGTCCACGATGTCTACGCGAACCTGGTAGTGTTATTTTTAGTACACATTACACAGTTTTAAAGAGACTTTGAGTGCATAATAGTAAAATGTTTTAACTATCCAATGACACTTCTGTTTGTTACTCTTGGTGTCAACTGGGTCCGGTTTCTGAACCGATTCATGAACAATCTGACGCTGAACCTCGAGTAAGACGATTTCGCCTTCTTCCCCTGAGGAAGCGCGAGGTTGGCAAACACGAGAGGCCCGTAGCCCACGGTGGCGTTGCCACAGCAGGCAGAAACGCGTCAGCGTGACGTCACTGGAAGTCTACAGTAGAACAAGACCGGGTCGGCAGTGCAGGAGAATAGTTGGAAGAAACCCTGACGATGAGGAAAATCTCAGGAAAATAACATTTTTTTGATCTGTCCACTTCTTATATGTTCCTCTGTGTCTTAATGAACGAGCACAAGTTTATGTTAGCAGCACGACCCAAATACGGAGCACAGCGAAAGGATCATGTTTTCATTGTTTAAATATTTGCAGATTTACATTTTACACAACTGGTGAGCATGCTTCGGTTTTCGCCGTTTTAATTTCGCATCCTCAAATCTCAGCTCGTAGTTGTGGTGTTCCGCACTAACAAATGTACGAAGTTTAACAAAAAGTCCAACACATCCATCCGTCGGACTTCCAGGTGCAGCAATGGTGCACTGCTTACAGCGCAGCGATGCACGTCGTAGTTTATGTCTCAAACTGAGGCTTGACGTGCATATTTTTGGTCGCCTTTTTCTGCAGCTTTTATGTTTTGACTTGCTACCTCTACTGACATCGCACAACCTTCATCGCCTTTTTTTCTGATGCTGGCCTTTTTTTTTTAATCGGTGAGTGGAAAAAAAGGCTGCCGAAAAAGACAAGCAGGAGCAAAAAAATGTACGTCTAGCCGCAGCTTCAGTCAGAAATTTCTTTTGAGTTCACTGCCACTGATGTCACGACTTTTCTATTGTGTACTCCGCCTCCTTCGGGCGTTGCCTGCTTAACAATCTTGCCTTCAGCTTTACGTCTGTAAAAAAAGCCATCCTCTTGGCCATGGTCAGCCTTGAGGTGAGGAACGATTTGAGGTAGAGGAACAGAGCGAAGGCGGAACCTGAGGAGGAACGTGGAAGACGTTCCTGATCTCTAGGAAGGAGTTATTCTCCTGAAAGAGTTCGTCGTCACCTCTATGTTGTTGAGTTAGAACGAGAGAATTCATTGTCAACGGTTAAGAGAACGACAGTTGAAATGCACAGGCAATTGAGGAAGAAACAAGGCAAAAGGAAATCGTTTTTCGGGATTGAATAATTAATGGCGGTCATAGCCTTGTTCCTGGATACTGACTGTGGGTTCAGAAATTAGGTCAACATGACGTTTGGCGCTCTAGGCCATTTGTAGGACTTAATGGAATAAGCGGTCATCATATGCGACTCAGTCCCTCTCCCAGGAACAGGGAGGATCTGGTCAGGTGGATTGACGCAAATTGGGCTGACACCGTGAACCTCGAGTGCAAGGGCAACACTTGCTCTGCGGCCTTGAACATCAAGGCTACCGACAACCCATTACTGTGATGGACGGAGCTGAGAACTAACGCGTACAATGAGCACAGGTCTCTTTCTGGGCCGTAAACATAAGCTCCCCGCTAAGCTTCTTATTGATCGGGTGCAGCTGGCCACAGTATTGTAAAGCAATGGCTTATTTCGAGGCAAGGGTCAGTGTTAGGCTACTTTTTTGTAGACATAGTAATGATGATGAATTTGCGGATGAAAATGCATGAATACTGCACAAGTAAGTATGCACGTACATATATTTCATGTGACAGAACCAACCATCAAGGTCTGAACTATCTCAACCTGAGGATACTGATTGTCTGCAGGGAAAAGATCCTTTGGTTATAAGCAGGCAACAAATAGGTTTGGGGTACCTGCAGCATACCTGCTGCATACGTACGTATGTGCAATCCACGTATTATTTCACGGTCACTAAACCGCAGACGTGTACGTACACAAACATACCGTACGCACCATAAAGTCTTGTCTCGGACACTTTTCTCAATACACCACAGCGTCACGCCATTGAAGTTAGAATCAGCAAACTTTCAGAAAGCAATTTTTAGCCCTCTTAGAACCTTTCCAAACAGCTGAAAAATTGCATAACCTTTTATACGGCCAACCAAGGCATGTGAAGGAAAGATTGTGGAGTGACTGCAAGCTTGGGAGTAGCCGTCCTGGGTGGCACAGCACAGAGCTTTTGCGTGGCGTGGTCAGATATAAACAGTAAAATATCTGGCGCTGTACTCGGCACAACAGGGAAGATGCATCTTTCGGGTTGGTGTCTTTGACCCATCTTTTGTCCCCAGTCTCCCTGTTATCACTGAGATTTTCAGTCGTGATAAAGTTTTATTACTTTCTGATGTCCGAGTCCTGCACCTATTCCACGAGCCAAACTTTCAGATCGATTGAGCCGCTGCGCACGAACTGGCACCACTCTAGTCTGGCCGCATCAAATTTTAATGCTACATGTTTTTGTGCCAGTGCTCCGTTTTTTAGTTTGAGTACTGCCTAAAAGCTTTGGTCAAGTGCCCAGTCCACGCCACGTCTGTCGCAGCTAGTCCTGGCGCATCCGCGCCTGGCGCAAAGTGTTGAGACGCTATGATGCATACGGTACACTTTTTTACTTTGTGAATGTTGCACTCAGAATAGCTGTACGGACGGGGACATGAACGTACTATAGGAAAGGAATGTCCTAGTCCCATTGCTTTTGTATTTGTAGAGCACAATGAGAACTATCTAAAAGCCTAGCCAATCGATTTCTCCCCTTCGACGTTTCTACTGCCCGCCCGATAATTTACTGCGTTTGCAGAGTTAAGGCCGAGTACGTTATAACTCTTCTTCTTAAAGGTTTTTAGCTTCTTACCAGCCCTCCGTGCTGGTGGTTGATGGTCACGAGCTGACTGAAGGTCTCCAGGCCCCTGAGGATGCCCCACACGCTAAATGCGATGAGCTGGATTTGACCAGGCCCATCTGGAGCGTCGACCTTTAGCTCGTCTGTAACGGAAAAAGTGCGGACTTGCCTGCGTCAAGATACAACGGTATTCTTACAATGCTCGTCCATGTCCATCTTTGGCATCTCGTCTTGACAGCCCCTCTTGTTCTTCATGATTACGTCGAGGTGATTGACGAGTCCGACAAAGCCAGCATCTTTGGCCCTGAAAATCCCCAGCCACGGGTGTTCCCCCGTTGCGACGGAGGCCGCGCCCTTGCGCCTGGGGAACGTGCGTTTGTAGTAGCGAGAGACGGCCTCCGTCAGAATGTCACATCGAGAAGAAAATTCGTCCAGCTGAAAAGCATTATTGTTACACATTATTTTGTTGCGTCGACCGTTGCGCATGTCAGTTACATAGAATTAAGCTAGGCGTACAATATGTATCCAAGAAGGTTTTCATGGAGCGCGGCTTGCAACGCTAGAAAGTATCTGATTACTTAAATTCATGAATTTTAGCTCATGCATTACTCTGAACTCGAAGGAGGCAGGGTCCAGCACGAGGAACCTCTCTTTGTTGTATTTGATGAGCTTCGGCATGGGCCAGACCTCGCCCTTGGAAGACTGTACCCACGGACCAGGAGCTCCTGGATGAATCATTCTCCTGGTCTTGAAGTAGTCGCCCTGGGCCAACGACAGCGTGGGCAACCACAACAGGACCAAGCACAGCCTTTCCAGCATGGTGAGACTCCTCTTATGATCTACACAACGTATTGTGATTTCCACTTATCATCCTTTTGTCTGGTCCGGAAACAACACGTGCTTACGTATGTTTTATCAAGCTGCAGTGGGGGGCACGTCTGGTCTCTTCGGCGGTCGTGTGATTTCAGATGACAAAGGATGAAAACTGTTTAGATTCTTCGAATCCGTTTCGACAGCACAAGAAAACAGCTTCACAGCAGCTCCTTAACCCATGGTCTTGGTTCTCTTCACTCAGTATTCCGCACAGTGACGCACACTTCATCGTGCACGTACAATAAATGTTCATTCAGCAGAGCTCCCCTGTGTGCATGCGCGAATCACTTGAGTGTTTAAGAAACCGTTACTTTTCCTGCTCGGAGTGGGGGTAGGAAGGAGCGCCTTCTCTTTAAGTCTTCTTTCTGCCTCCTGCTTCTCCTCTTGCGCCAGTTCTGCAGGGCGACTGAGAGAGAAATCGACGGGTTCCTGCATTCCTGCAGTCTTCGTAGCAGTTCGTAGCCATGGACTAGTGCACAAACGAGTCCCAGGCCATCTTCCTTATTTATTTCTACCGATTAGCTGCCATTGTGTGGATGTGACATAAACAATCGCAAATGTTTCTTCGCCTGTGTGATGTGAGTCGCAGCACCAGTGTTTACTTTAGAAGGGTTGTGATGTGCACGTCCACACCTCTGGCAAGCCCTCTATGCTTCTCCTGGGAAAGTTCTTGCCTGGCGAGGGGGGTTTCGTGGGTTGCCTCCATACGGACTCGTATATGTATACTGATACGGCAACATGTGAATACGTAAAATCGCCGGGAGAAACATGAGTAGCTGAGGGGGAGTAATGTATTTCTTCAGAAAGACGAAAAGTCGAATAATCTTTTGGGTGGAGTTATTCTAAATCCTTCTTGGCTAAGAGTGGGCAACATAGGACAGATGTCCGCTAGCAGGCACTTCGTGACACACAGGAACAGAGATAAAATACTGTATGTGTCTACATGTCCTTCTGTACAAGGATCATGGTTTAAAAACTAGTATGAGAATTGATGTGTTGTCAAGGTGACGAGAAATTTTGGGTTGTCGGCGAAGTTAAGCTCGAAGGAAAAGCTGCGCATCCCGTACGAGCACTCAATTTTACTGACGGTGCGGTAGTATATCAATCTGCTCACGCAACCTCGAAATAGATTTCTTTCTCCGTCAACTAGATGTACCGTTTGATATCGGGTCAGTGTGCGAATGTGTCGATATTCTTCAAATCATGCACGTCTTTGGAGTGTGGTTGAACAGCACATGACTCTTATCTCCGGTTCACAAATGAACTCAGAAAGAGCTGCAGGGCGAACAACAAACACTGTCTCAGTGGTGGTCTTCCATCCTTCTGGATGCTGTTGCCCTCTATGTCGAGGCCAGCAAGACGACCCTTGGCCTTGGAAAACAAGAAGAAGTCGGGTGAGGGATCACCATGGCCTTCATTGATAAGCACCTTGATCTCTTGTGCCTTTTTAGCAGCCGTCGCAAAGTCCACAGGATGATACACATTGATGCATGTTTTGGATTGTGCTGACAATACAGTGTTTGCTGTGCATGACACTGTGTCAACTCAGGAAGAGCTGTGTCATTGACACAGCTCTTCCTTTCAGTTGACTTTGGAGCCCGCGTAAGTCATATTCAAAGCTTTGTTCGCAGTATTGAGAGGAAGAAATCGACTGTTATTCAACAACCGTCGAAATGTCAAGGTTTTTAAAATATTGACACATGTGCATAAAAACCTCATACGCAGTAGAAGTGACGGACAAAGGTGCCGGCACCCAACGATGAAGCTCTGAGAAAATTATCCTTTTTATGGTATGTGACTACCTCGATGTGTGCATTAGCAAAAGAATGAGCTTTAAAAGACTCCTCTAATGTAATGCTTCGTCGGCTTCCCTTATCGTTGTAAAAAATTTTCCGTCTTTCAGTCAAATGCACTGAAAGCACGAGATTGTATCAGACTGGTGAAAAGGACCACTTATTCTAAATTCAGAACTACACTTCAGACGAAAATTGCTGATGATGTGCTTATCGTAGCCTGAAATGTTGTGCAACGCAGTTTCTTTGCTAGGTCACTTAGAATGCAACCTACCTCAGATGTAGCCTGGACCATACGCTTATGCACATACGCAACACTGGGAGCAGCTGCTGGTGCATTTGACAATTCTTTTTGCAGTGACTGACGCATTACTAAAATGGAAGCAACTCCCCATGGTAATTATTGCATGTCACCCCGAAATGCAGTTCGAAGCATCAATATTTACGTTATATTATGAAGTCAGGTGCTATACTTTATGTACACATTTCCTTTTAGAAGGCATCAAAAAGTACCACAAAAATATATTAAGTGAACTAGGTAAAATTTTTCATGGTTGGAAGAGGTTAAAAAGGACCTCTATTCGTTTCTGCGGTACAGTGTGCAAGTGAAGCACCTTTGAGACCTGCATAACGCCTTTATCAAGAAGTAGTCTGTGAGTTCTTAGCCAAGTACCACAGGGAGAACCGACAGTTTCAACTCCATGAAGCCACTGGTGGTCTCTCCTCTGGTGGCCATCACAAGCTTGGAGGTCCTGGGGTTGTTGTCCAACTTTTTGATGAAACTGTGAGCGTCAGGGCTGAAGTCCATGAAGCATTCACCGGTTACTAGAACCGCCAGGTCAAGTATATGGTACACTTTTGTGCACCAGGGGTACCGTGCACCTGCGTACCTACACTTTGTGTGCCAAAGAATATCGCGCAAAAGGAATATTGGAATCCACCACCAAGGCAAGGAGCCCAGAGGTTCCCCACAACGAAATCATGCATGATTATGCAGAGTAGGGGAGGCAGCAAACTCTATCGATGTGATCAGGGGCAAATTGACAGCCTGCATCAAGAAGGCCTTTCCAAGAGAGCAAGAGCTGCCTGAAGGGCCCGCTCCGAGATGGTAGTCAACTCCTATCTGAAAGATTGAGAAGCTTACAGGAGGAAAAGTGTTAGAGGCAGACTTCCAAAGCTTTCTCCAGATGGGGGGGTCATTCGGTTTGTGCGCTCATTCTGGGCAATCCAGTGCTCCACTGGCACGCAGGAGTAAGCCGTCACTGTCATGTGCTTCCTCAAGGAGAGGAATACTTACCGAAAGAAGAGGCTGCAGAGGCTACATTAGTTGGCATGCCACAAAGCCGCGAGGCCTGAATTCCTCTGGCAGCACCAAGCGTGGGGGAAGAGAAGTGGCCATCCGTTGACTTTTCAGGTACTTGTGGTCAAGCGCAGTTAAGTGCAGCATGAATTAGTATTCTTCTCATATGAAACGAAATTTAATCTAGATGGCCCTGATGGGTATCAGCAATGTGGGCATTTGACCGCCAACTGCCGGACGAGGCTTTCTCCAGTCATGCCCATGGTGGTAAAAGCGTGGGTCAGGAAGGGGGCGATAACTGCATCTGGCAAGCTCAACTTGTACGCTGTCGACCCTCACATTAATGCGGCTGACGATGTTAGGCTCCTCCAGGCCAAGCACTTGAAGGAGAGGAGACAGTGCTTCTATGCCATGCCTTCCGGCAGGACAATACCCGGATTCACGTCGTGGGGCAAACACGGGTCTCTCTTCAGAACGAAGACATACGTGTTATGGAGTGGCCAAGTTAGTGGCCAGATCTCACTTGCATTGAAACTAAGTGGCTGGCCTGCTGTGTGTATGGTAGTGGCAGACTCTGTCGCTCTGTGGTCGATCTGAGAGGTGCAATTTTTTTGGAGAGGTGGGATGCTAAGCTACAAGACTACATGGGTAAGTTGGTCGTAATTACCATGAACGATCGCTTATTTGAGACTTTCACTCAACGGGGTGGTGCTACCAGTTATACGTAGTCGTGAGTCGGTAGGAGTAGCAATAATTTTTTGGCACATGGGCACTGTGTTCGTCTTATAGGATCGGGCATGTGTGAAGTGTGTTGGGGGTGGCTCGCGTGAAGCACGCTAGGGGAGTCGGAGAGTTGCATGCCCCGGAACGGAACAGCTCTTCTCTGAGCTGCTTCCTTGCACTACTAAAGCTTTTGAACAGCTAAAAATAAGGGGAAAACGATCAAGGCCATTGCTGCCCTGTGCTAATTCAGATTTGACTGCAAAGTCCTCTGAAATTGTCTCACCTAGAGTTCATGCATGTCAGCTCATCCCCCCCCCATGTATTCATAACTAATAGTAATCGGCCCAAACTTGGAAAGGTGTGAGAGAGACCCCAGGGAGTGACTTCGGGATGTCACTTCTCTGCTTCCTCCTCAATTGCAGGATTGAAAATGGGTTTAGTTATTCCATGGCTTATCCCTTTTACTTCCTCCCTTCTACCAACTCCTGTCTCTCCTTCCTCCCCAGAGATGTTAGTTGCTTCAAAATTGGACTACTGAATATATGGCGACTTTGGTGGTTAGAGTAAACCCCTATCATGTGAGCCCAGCCTGGCTGTCACAAGCCAAAGTCACCTAGCGGAAAGCTTGTCTCACTCACACATGCATATAGAAGTAAGTAATGACAGCCAAAGAAATGATGTTAACCTTACTCCGTTACGGGGTCTGTGTGAGTGAGAGTGAGAGTGGAGAGGACACGCTATATTTGGTCTAGAATTAGTACAAAGGTCTTAAAGAACAAAACAGTCAGCACGTAGGTGTTAGCATTGGACTGTATGCTGTGACTCGTTTGGCGTCTATTCTACTTTTACTCGAGTGGCCATGCCTCAAAACGAAGGTTGGCCCACCCTGGTAGACATGGTACCAATGCCTTCCATCTCAAGGATGATCTTGTGGGCCCCTGATCAAGTCTGAGAACTTACAAAAAGTTACTTTACACTAAGAGGATTGAACACGACAAAGATGAAGTTCAGAGTAGGGACCAGTCACCTGACGTGCAATCGACTTCACAACGGAGGTTTCAGGGTCAAAATAAGGCTTCAAGGAAGCATCTCTAGCATGGAAGCCACATTTCGAGTGAATTCCTTCATAATTTAGCTATAAATCTCCATGGACAGCTGGCCAGGAAGAGATAATAAAGGTGCTATTTACACCTTGGAGTTGCCATGGCAATAGGATCTCAACATAACTTCGAAATCAGCGCTGAAGCAGTCTCATCCCGGCCCTCATCCCATTTAGTTCAGGTCATGAAACTCAAATATTGGATATCAGTCGAAATGATGTTCATTTGCGAATTATTGTCGTTATGGGGATATTTTAAAGGTTCTACGACACTAAACTTAATGTTAATTTTTTCAACACGGACTTGTTCTTTTTTTGTGAAGCAGAGATACATTTTTTAATGATACTTCCCGCTTTTCTCACTGTATTGTCCGCCATTGCTGCGTCAAGAACTAAAAATGGCGAGTCAGGCTTTCGTCGAGCAGACGTTTAAACCTGAACTCAGTTCTATCTTGTTCACAGCCTCTTGTGACCCCTGACACTTTTTTTTCACTCGTTCCTCGTGAAAAAAGAAGTATTTCAGGGCTCACTCGAGAATCAGTGAACTTTGCTCGTGAGAATGCTCGTGCTTATTTTTTGCCATAACTATATATTCCCTCCCTGTGTCGTAGGAATTTATTGCCCGAGATAGAACTTGATGGCACGAGGGCAGGTTTGATTTCCCGAGGAGCAGCCGAGGGAATCAAACTGCCCAAGGGCCATCAAGACCATCGAGGGCAATGAAGTCACTTTACAGGGAGGGAATTTGTAACTTAACATAAGGTTCTGTTTTTGTACATTTCGTGCCAAAGCAGGGCGTGGAGGGGGGGATGAAGTGATACTTCGTACAGCAGTTGCACTAAGCGGCAGAGGACAGATGGAGGAATCCTTGCGTATAACATATTGCTTAACTTTTGGACAAGTTTGAGTGTAAAACGCCGCGTTCACTATAAAAACGATGCTACATCCCCTCAATTGCCAAGCATAGAGCTAGGGGCTGCTCACTTTGGTTGGACAATGTAGCTTCAGGTTGCTTGAAAACCTTAAATTACAGCTCTTAGGTCTTAGGAGTAAGGAATACAGTTCAAAATGACATGATGTCTAGCTACGTTGAGCCAGAAGTAAATGAAGGTGCAACACAGCCTTAGACAGCCCCTACAAGACCAAGAAAAAAAGGGGCTGACCTCCGCCATTTTGCCAGCTCTTGGTAAGCGCATCATAAGAGAAGTTCGTGCCAATCCTGGAGGATCTGCAACAGAAGTTAAGGGCAACTGGAGTCACCAGACCATAACTAAGTTTATCAAGTCAAAGTGACTCAAAAGACATAAGAGACTACATTGGCCATGTCGTCTGCCTTGTCACACACCAGGACACATGAAATTTGCTCATGATCACGGACCTAGAGTGGTGGTTGGAAGCAAGTCCTCTTCGCAGTTAAAAGGAAATTCAACTTGGATGGCCTAGACAAATTCCAATACTCCTGGAGTGTCGCGCTGTATCTTCTCCTCCCGAACTCGTGGAGAAGGATCTCTGCTGGTGTAGGGTGCCATCAGTTACAATGACAAGATAGTCTTGCAAGTTATAGGTGGATAAAAGATGCATCCAGCTCCTTAAAAATAGAAATACATGTATAAATAGTAAAGTACACTATTTACTTTACATGCATGTTTTATTTATTGCAAGAGTGTCTGCAAATAGCACAAACCACATGAAAAATCATAAATTTCAAAAATCATGTGAATACAAAATTTACTGCGAAATGGACAATGAAGAACATTCGCAACATCAGCAGCAATGACTCAGCAACCAATTTTAATCTCACTTTTCAATGATAACACTAGAAAAGCTGGTTGTAAAAGAAAAAAAGTGTGCGTTGAACCTCAAACGTACATCTGGCAAAGCCTGTACATGTTGCTTTGGTATTTCAAAGCTCTCGAGGCCTTGATGACTCTCAGAGTCATACTCTTCTGTATTAGGTTCTATCAAGCTTACAATCAAGCTTTTTCAATCCTATTCCTTCTTGCAGCACTAGGCAACATCGAAGTTAATGAACTACTTCCTCCAAATGTGGAACCTGCATAACCTAAGAACCAATTGTACCATAACTACAACACTAAAGGTGACGGACAACTATAGGAGTTGTAGAACAGTCGACTCTTGACTACTCAGCAGGGAAAAGTTTACTGTATTTAGAGGTTCATTATAGCAAGAGAGATAAAAATGTCTAGAAGTTGCGACTGAATCAGAAATCGATTCACCGACTGTTCGTCTCACAGCATGTTTTGTCGTAAGTTACTACAACGCATAAATGTTTTGTCTTTAGAATAAGAGGAGTCATATTTAATGTTGTCCTGATGCGAGACCGACTGCTGACCACCAGCATGTCAGAGGGTCTCAGTCTGCAAACAACATTCGAAGCGCTAAGCTTCAAAAGAAGTCACCTTCACTGCCTTCGATGTGAACAGCATCAACTTGCAACATTAGAATTAAGCTTTTGTCTGTTTCTACAGCCTGCGAGGAGAGCTTAAATATAGAATAACATATGAACGCGATGTGAGCTGTCTGTGAGTTTCGTGAGCTTGAGCCGCAACGATTGTTGATGAGATGAGACATGATTCAAACATAGCTGAGACGAAAGAGGGTGAGATGAACTGTTGGGACGAGTTCTGCTTGCAAAAGTAACTGTAAATCTGCCAATTTCCGCAAATTTCCGAACCTCCAGTGAGCTTGCCCGCAGAGGAAAGGAGTGGGGTGGTGGTTCCCTCTCCCGCTAGAGAATTTTTGCATTTTTTGTCCGATTTTGAGGCCTCTTTTTGCATTTTTTTTCCATGCAAAATCCTTTGGCATTTCAGAGAATACGGCCCAAAATGTGTGACGCAGAAGTTTAGGTGCATCAGCAAATGCCGTCAGAAGAGTATGGTCAACTGGAGCACCACGTGCGAGTAGCCTTGTTTTTTTCAATTTTTAGTGAAATCATTTTGAAATGCTACATGCGAAAATGGAATAAGAGGCTGTTTTTCAGCAGTTCCAGCACTTCCAACACTCAGCACTAGATTCGACAATTTCATTGATTTAGCAAACTTATAGTAGTGAGCATATCAACTGCAACATCCATACATAAGAAGCGCGAGTGCAGGGTGCAGATCGCATGGACGACACGGAGTGCATGGTGAGCGCGACGCCCGTGGACCGCGTGAAGCGCATGGATGAGGCGTAAGGCAGACAGAAACAGCGCTTGTAAGAATTCTGGACAACTACGTCTACGAAAGCTTTGTCAACTACTACGACGTCTAGACGTGTCTATGTCTTGCAATGACTTTGACGGTGATCGTAAGCATGTGGATGGCATGTTTAGGGACGATCGGTCCAGAGTTGGGAGATGCAGACAGACAAACCGACATAGCACGCACCTGTAAACACACACAGCGCTTTATGTGCTTGGCATAATTTCCACCCAGCAGAGGGAGTCGAGTCCGCCAGCATAAAATATTTACTTTACCAAAGAGGTCTTTCGTATAATGGCTGTGTAATTAAGGTAATCAAAAACTTTCGCTTTTTAGAGGGTCATGTCACCATATTACTTGAAGTGCTGGGTAATAGGTGCGTAACCAGCTTCTCCTTGACCTCTGGGTAAGACTATGCGATTTATCGTATCGGTGTAGAATTTTAAGATATTTCCAAATATTTTTTGACCCTGGATCAGGACAAAGCTAATTAGTACCTAATTTTTCTGGAGTACTGAGTGTGTCGAATAGAGCTTTCATAGAGTTGAATTTAAAAATTTTTCCCTAACACAACTGGAACACAGCGATCTGCGGAGCTGCCCGGCTGCCTAGTTGGCCGGCTTCCCTGAGTCTTCTAAATCAAACAATGATCTGAAGAAAAGAAGCGAACGAAGAACCAGAGGTGTCGAAGGTGTTTGTTGAAGTCCCTGGGCATGACAGTGGCACCAGGTGCGTTTTCCTTTCCAATTTTGCAGTTCTGAGAGACCAGACAAACTGCATTTGTGCTCATACAAAAGATGAGATTCTCACCGACAGCTGATGCTTGGAGGAATCAATACCCGACCTCTTGAACCCTAATTCATACCCCATTGAATTCAACCTCTTCACAAAGTCCATCTGGATTGCATAGGAAATCGCTCACTCAGTAACTAACGATGCGTGACAAAAGTCCGCTCTGGCTCCAAACTGGTATGATGCCAAAATCTGATCGGACAACAGTGTTTGGACTGGTGTGATGTCGAGCTTGCTGCCAGCCTGGTCAGCAAGCCAGTCATTTGGTAAGCATGACAAACATAGCAAGAAACAACATAATTTTCCATATTAGGGGATGGGCATGTTGACTCAAGTGCAGAAAGACCAATCATTGCGCTGGCACATGAAGGTGTCGAGTGGCAGAAGATTCGGGGAGGGGGGGGATGCGGCAGAAGCAAAGGTGGTCATGTGCTGCACAAAAGGGATTGTGCAAGACAGACCAAGAAGAGACAGATCATGCATGACAACTCTCTGTACTCAGCCATGTGGGAGAGGACAATGTGGACCTTAGGAGTGATCCTTGAATTCTTAAGTGTAAGGTTATGCTTGAAAGAGCTGATCTTGTTTTTGAAGTCAGGTTCCATGTGTTGCCCAAAAAACAAGCCGTTCTTACTAAATCAAAGCTGTGTAAGGCCCAGCTGAATTTTTGAGGTATTCCGGCAAGATGACAGACTAGTGGAGACTTCAGGAGGAGTTTGTGCATGAATGGCCCTCCAGGCTCCCATGCTGATACACTTCCCGGTGTATATTTTCTGAACGATCTCACTGGTAGCCCCTGTTTTGACCGCTGGCAGCATTAGGCTTGTCAAGGATCTTGTTACAAATTCCCTGAACCAGATATAGCTCAGGCTCAGCCAGGACACCCATAACCTCTTTGGAATCATCTCCCAGCAGCAAAAGTTTATGCACACAACTAATGTAGTTTTGAGCATTTTTCTACAGGAAACCATCTTTCCTGATTGCTCATGCATGCTTCCTGATTGAGCCACAGGTCCAACTTCGTGCTTGTTTGTTGTTTGTCCCGCAGTGCTGAACCTTTACAGACGAAATGAGGAAAGCTTGCAACATGGCTTTGGAAACCTGTAATAGTGTTCTCCAACTTGAGCTCACAAGCAAGGTGAAAATTGAGGACTTCCAGATGAAGCCCTCAGTCTTCAACTTTCTTGTGGGCTTGAGTCCTGACGAAGTTGATGGGCTGAACATTGAAATAGTCTTGAAGAGTCTTTCCCTTCTTGTAAAGTTCTCCTTGAAACCCTGTCAGGATTAGCTTCCGGTTTTGTGCAGATGACCTCAGAATATTGCCAATGGCCAAAGTCTCGAGATTGGGTTGAATTTTCATGTCCATCAGGACGTCTGTGCTGAGCTGTCTAAAGTTCAGTTGCCTCTGTGCTCGGTTGGGAGGCTTGACAACCTGAACTTGGAGAGGTGGGCCGCCACTGACGCGGAAGAGACAGGCAACCTGGCTTTTAATGCTGCTTGCTTCCTGGAGCTTTTCTTGGATTCATTCTCAGGCAATGTGCTCCTTGCTACGGGGGGTCAGGGACTTGTCAAGATTGTCAAACTTTCTGGCCCTATCACAGCCTCCTCTGTGTTGCCTCCTCTGGGCTCATACAAGTGTCGACATACCTGACAATATGCAACACACCCTGATGGCAGTGCTGGATGTGCTCTTGGATGTCCCCTCAGAACTGCTCCAGTGGTGGAACCAGGTGGCCTGCAGGGACTGTCAGGTATCCAGTTCTTGTCAATCTTTGATGAGGCAATGCTGCAAAGTGGGCATGGGCATTCAGGCTTGTCACTGGTGAGTGGAGGAATATTAGACAGACTATAGACCATCTGGGCGAAGCTGAGGAGAATAGAAAGGCATTGGGTTACACTGGGAGAAGCCATGCCCTGAGTGTGGAGGCCCTCGCTGCACTTGGAGCACCGACCTGGAGGCAAGACAGCTCAATTTTGGCTGAATTCTTCAAAAATGACCCCGTCCAACAGCTTGTTGCTGTTCTCAGTGATGATTCTGCCACCTTTCCTCAAGCACATAACACATTGCTGGACAAGGGAAACAATTCATTCAAGCCAGAAGTGTGTGTGCAAAACTGCCTGTTCCCTAGAGAGTGCATGTATAATGGAATTGATAAACCATTATTGCTCTGTCCATTGCTATTATTGCTCCATGAACTGTCGTGCAATAATTTGTTAAAAGGAGTGAGTGTCTGGGGAGCAATAATCGTTAAAGTTGCTATCATCCATAGACAGGGCTGTAACTTTTCAGGATGAACCTCTGGGGGTTTTCTGCTTACAGTTCTGAAATTCCGAGACTCTCAGCTTTCAGATTCCATCGGCAGAACCCCTGGGCAAATCCATTCCAAATCTAGGGCAGAGTGCAATGTGTGCTTAAAGTGATGTCACGAGTATACTTTTCCGTTAGCCCACCGTTTAGGATTCTGCGGACCTGGTGAAGTCACTCCTGTTACAAAACAAGGGGATACAACTTAATATAACATTGAAAAAACATGAGGTCAGGTATGTGCTACCTTATGCAACAGTGCACTAAGGTGTTACAATAAGAATTACGACTTGTCGTTGCACCGCAGTGCAAATATTAGCACAGGTTCACCAAAACCCCATCCTGGGTATCTGGTGCACCACTCATTTATCCATCATACGGAGTCACAGTTATGTACTGTAGCAGAGCTCAGTATATTGATGATTGACTAAATTGTGAAGAAATAAATAAATAGTCATAGAGCAAAAGTGCATGTCAGTTCAGTTTTAGAGGAGGTTCTCAGCTTTTCATAGAGGGTTCAATCACTCTGCAGCTCAATCCATTTAAAAGGTACGGCTCAAAAAAGAGATCTCCCCTACACTTGTTACATGCTGTGTGTGATAGAACTGTTGAAAGTTCGGACGGTAAATGGCCCTTAAATACAAAATGTTTTAGTAATATCTAAATATTGTGGCCAAAGGTCAAAAATCCAGTTCAAACAAATATAATTTAACAAAGAAGTAGGTACCTTTAGAATTGACCTAGCAATTATACTGTGGGAGTTTTGTCATCTCAGCCAGCGCTGAGCTGCATCCTGATTCAGCTTGAAAGGAGACAATCAGCTGGTGTCATTCAATCATTCATGATTTTTGACTGAATTGACCTTCGCCAGTAGCTCCATGTTAAGTCTCCAGCTCTCCTCTGAGAATGACCATTAATGCACTTTTGCTCTAGGATCATCAGCATTTTTCTCACCACATGAGGACCAAAAATTGCCTGGGCTCGGGCTCGACTTCGGTCAATCAAGGGCCCTAAGACAGGTTCAATGCCTGGAATTCCGCAGCTCAAAACCCTCCAATAAAAGACATGCTCTACAGTGCATAGTTAACATTCCCCAGGATGGACGGTCTGAGATCATCCCCTCGCAGAAACAGTGCAAAAATACACAGCCAAAGAAGGGGAAAGCTCACAGTAAAAAAAGCCGTCAATCCAGCAAGTGCCGAGGAGACCCTCCAGGATTCTACCAAAAGGCCTGGTCGGACTTCAGTGCATTCTGGGTGAGTTGAAAAATGAGTACGAGTCACGTCAAGGTGAGGGCAAGACATTGAGGCTGCTCGGACGACTCGGGAGCCACGAGACGTCGAGTCAAGTGAAGAGATGGGTTCTGCAGACCCCTTTTGCAATGAAAAAACAGGAATCTGGCACCAGATTATAAATTGAATCACTGTATATGGGTGCAATTTTCGTCATTTGACGACCCTGATGTTGTCCTCGGACCCCGACCGTCGCATCTTCACACATCTAAGTTTAAAGCGCAATGTGATCACTGACTGTACGTATAAGCACATGTAGACGGGGAGATCACTTCAGCAAAAAGTTCCACACCGCTTAATACTGTTTCATGGCCCCAGGGTGTCTCTCTATAAATTCAAGCAGAACTTGCTTTGATAAAGTCTCTTAAACATGAACGTGCAAATAGACACAACTTACAGCCAAAATGAGGAGGGCCTTCCGAGCTTCCAATGATGACAGGATACCAGGAGATGTCATATTTCGTGAACTCCGGCAGCTTGTGTAGTTTTTTTTTAACATTTCTTGCTGTCGGAGGGTAGCAAACACTCAACATGATGAGCTGTGGCCTTGCCGACTTATCCGTAGTACTTTATTATAATAACCATTATGTAAACAGGCGCCCAAAGTCAATAATTCACTATCAAAGAAGGGAGAGAGTGAGAGTATCCTTTTTTCACGTGTATGACATGCCTGACATATATAATATGCACCCGCGCACTCTATTGCAATGTGCCCTGTGGTAAGGCTTGTACGAAAATCCACCAAGAGCAAAATGGGTGAGCAAAAGAAATGTACTACTGTTAAAATTCATCTCTTTTGATGCGCAAGCAAAATAGTCAGTCACTGATAAAAATGACAAAACGGTAGTACTAAAGTAGTTAAACCTCAGAAACCCCACGCCAACGAGACTTGGTTAAGCACTAGTGTTCGTATGTCCTAGTGTTTGTGGGGAAGAAGTTGAACTTGCAAAATTTCCGTTCAGTTATAGAGGTAAACAGTGTGTTTCAAAAGTTGCACAACCACTTGCGAATTTCTCCATGGAGAAATGGCCCTGTGAGTTAGGATTGATGCCATTACTTTCGTGTTGTCTGTAAGTTCAAAATTCTTCCTCTCCTATTTGATATTTCCTACGACCAGGTGGAAACACAACGTCAAACAAATTGTCAAAAGAGTCAAGTTGGACAAAGTGTTTTTGATATGACAGTTGACATTCTAACTTACAATGAAGGTAAATGCTACCTTTTCCAGCATCAATGCATTGTGGCACCCAAATCCGAAGATGACTCCTTTCCCATTCTAGTGTTTCATGTGATGGCTGATTCTTTGGGCAAGAACTGACTTTCTCAACCAGACATTTACTAATGACAGGTTAGGTTCACTTGCACAAAAAACATCGACTATACTACATCATTGTCAGAGTCACAGGTTCCTCTGTAACTTCACGTCAGGGCAGCTGACGCCAGGATGCATGAGGCAGATGCTTAACATGTCTGGTTAAGCGATCATCTGATAGACTCACATGTCAACATCAATCTCAGGGTCTTGAATACCATTTGTACATATACAGAAGAGCCTGTTACAAACCCTCAATTGCAGATACTTTTGAGAGGACAACATGCTGGTCAGCAGCCAGCAATGTTCAGTCTGTAACATATATCAACAGATTTTCATCCAACATAGTGGGGAACACTTTGCACTTTTTGGGTTGCCAACACCATACCAAAAAGTCACCTGGTCAGAAGGCTGAAAGTGATCTATAGTTTCGCAGTTTTATGAACCACCCTATAGCTTTTCTGGTGCTTCAAAAACCAATTTTCTTCTTAAAATGTCCTGTTTCCACACAGGCCAGCTTGACTTAAAAAAACATCGAATTTCTCGCTGGGAGTCATTTTTTTACGCTGATCAAAGCTGGTCAGTGAAAAGGTTATTTTAAGAAGGACATTTCATCTTCACTAAAAAACAAAGTCTCACTTTTCGCACGCCACTAATTTCACTCATAGCATTGTGGCCTTTGCGGTGCTTCTGTCGCGACAGAGTAGCAACGAAAGGCCTCAAAGGCCATGAAGCACATGATAAAGTTATTAGCATGAGAAAGGCGGGGCTTGGCTTATTTTTAGTCAGGAAATAGTTCTTTTTACTGTATTCTATTGTCTGTGCTTCAATGTACACACTGCTGATCCCAATGAAGGTCATTGATCAATTTAACCATCACATCACATTGCTGCCTCTTGTCTTACTCTGTGGGCCACCTAGAGCACTTTGAAACTTGCAGGAAAAATGAGTCCAACGGTATTAATCTCGGCTCATTGTATTCGAAATCCCTCATTCATGGACTTGACGTTATTTAAAATGCATAACCACAGATGAGTTCGAGGGCGAAACAAAGTTGGGCGTGATAGATGAACGAAGTGAGGTTTCTTTTCATTCTTTCCACTGGGTGGTCATGAGACACCAGACGAGAAAAGAGGTGACATTGCTATTGAGAGCTCCTGCTCACTCTTGAACCCGTTACAGATTCAGATCACACTTTTGCACTACAAAGACAAATATCTAGAGAGTGATTTCCATTGTCAAGCGGCTGCGAGAGCAGTCAAGGAGCCCCCTTTCAATCCCCAAAAGAAATGACGAAGAATAAATAACTTAGGTACACCTTGAACGAGTGTGACGAGGACGATGCCGTGAATCCTGCTGGCAAAGACGGGACTTTTCGAGGCCAGATGGGAGTTGGAACCACCTTATTTATTCTATTCATGTCGAACATTTACGCGCCACAGATTCCTCACAACGATAAGGCCCAGCTGTACGTAGAATGTGTCATTAGCACTGTTGGACAGCCTTTTCACGTTGTGCACATGCATTGTCCGCATACCTTGCACTGTATGAGAAAGGGTTAAGGGTTGTGCTAGTGTCTACTCTATAACAACGGGACGGCGGGTGCGGTAGCTGCTTCGCGTGCAATCTCTGCACGAGAATTGCACATCTAAGGGATGCATGAATGAAAATTGCGCCATTGTTAGTGCCAACGGGAAATTACCCACGTGTGCACCTGCTCGTAGAACAGGTGCAAAGGGTACCATTGGCATGAACGTTGTGCACTCACACAGAATTGCCTCATGTTTCCTTCTGAGACATTGGAGAGCGGACCGGAATCCTGGTGAACGGGAACACTTTTTACTATGCATGGTCCCTGAAATGGAGCGTCCTGATCAAGCAGACAGCTAAATTTAGGCCACCCGAGGATCAATGATGATGTTTGGTGACATAAATTACCTCATACCTGAGCGCAGAAATGCTAGGAACATATTGGAACACCTTACATATGAACACAGGATTTTTCTGGGATAAGGAAAGATCCTTATGTTTCGGCCCTTTGAGTTGTTTCTTTTCGCGTGTCATGGATTAGGTTTTGTTTTCAAATTATTGCAGAAATTCGTCGTATGGCAAGGTTGATTACAGCCAATATCTGATCTTACCCAGATTTAACTTTTCTCTATAAACAATATGCTTTACTGCACAAAGCAGAAGTTAGACACAAAGAATCCTACTAGGAACCCGATTAGCCAAATTCCACTGTATTAAGTAGAAGTGCTCCCGAGACTGTTCTTCCTAGTCATACCATCTTCGTTCATGGCTTTATTAGGACCTGGGTTCTCTTTTTTTCTGGGTTGTTAGAGTTGTGAATAGTCCTACTGCACGCTTACAGGGCGGTCGATATAACTCGACACGAACTAAAAACTTAGTATGGACTGAGCAACAATGTTGATCACGTCTCATTGTTAAATAACAAAAGTGGTCACTTGGTTCAACAGTGCTGCTCACTCAAATTATCCACTCTCTACAGCGATCGCAGCCTCCAGCGGAGATTGGAACTTCCTGCATGCACATCCCAGTCAACAGAGTCCATGCTCTCCGTGATGGTTGTCTCCGACAGAGCTGGCATTGGTGCGGCAGGTGGCATTGGCCTTCCCTCCAAACAGAGGCACAGCGAAAGTTGCGACATCTTTCTCAACTCATCTTGTCAACAACTGCTGTATCTTCAACTTTTGACTAAACAATATTTCGTTTATATCGCACACAGTGAAATATTCAAACAAGGACCGGGTTTCCGAGGGTCGACACCGCGTGCTAGAAGTTGACTCACACGTTGATACAAATAGCGTAAGAAGACATTTTGGCGTACTGACAAATGCGTCATGCCATCACTGCAGTTCAGGATGCTTTAAACTGCAATAGTCACCCTGTACGCTGTTAAGACAGGACGACACTGTAAAGCCTGAAAACGTACAAGAAGTGACCGATAATATTGTTGTGCTCTTCTACGTTCGTTTTTTGGCACGTCGTTAAAAGATCCGTTCTTGTTAGGGTCTTCATTTAATGCTGTCTCCAGGGACTTTCAGGGTAATGGGGATGGGTGGGTTATGGCTGGACCAACCGTGTGTTTTGGTGTGGAGACCCAAGACTTGTGTGGTGTGCGCACTTCTAAAGTGGGCGACTTGACCGAGTGGAAAAGCGGTCACGTGACTGTTCGAAAGCACAGATCCCAAGGTCAACTTAGAGCTCGGTGTAAGCACACGTGATTGGTACGTGCGACGAACGTTTAAAGCATCCACTTCAGTCGAGCGTTCCAACAAATGAAACTTCTCTCTGCCAAAGCGCAAACTCGCAGGCACTGGGAAATTGCAGTGAGGAACCGGTGGCACTTAAAGCGGGAGCCTGAGTCTTGGTGGTAACCTCGACGTTTTGGATGTCCAAAGGGGGGGAAAGAGTGAGAGATTGCTCGTCCCACGGGGGCACCACATCATTGCACCGGCTTGATTAAGGGCGCTCTTCGACCTTAAATCAATCACTGGTACTCCTTTCCTACCTGATTGCATGGCGAAATTGCAGGAGGAATTTGGTGTTTGCACACGGACTCCCTTAAGGCCGCCTCCACACTCAGCCATTGGGCTTTATGATTCGTGCAATATTGAATACGGGCACTCTCCAGTGGGAGACTAACTTTTTGGCGCTGCAGCTCCTTGATATGGCGGAGAAGTACGAAGAAGGAATAAGAATAAGCAGGGATAATGGGAAATAAGCTTCAATTCAGCTCTCTTTTTGCTACCAGCATATTGTCTTGCATCTGTAAAAAAAAATGGAAATCGAGAGAAAGTGCGAGAGCGAGGGCGAGAGAGAACGACCGGCCGACAGCGGCAGAGTGAGAGAGCAGCGCCTCCACTTATTCTCAGTCACTTGACTCCAGTTCTTGGGCTTGCGCATACATGCACAAATAAAACACTATATCCCATTGAGGTTCTGCGTTCCTACTTCAAACAGTTGCTCAGGGGCATCCATTTCATCCAAAAGGTAAGGAGACGAAAAAATGGAGCCGAGGAGACAAACGGATAAACAACATGAGTACACCTAAGGCAGGAAGTGCAGCATGGCTTTCGTGCCAAGCCTTTTATCTGAGCTTCACACACTTCTCGTCAGGTGTTGCCTAATACGTGAGTGTGCTGGAAAAAGTCTCTCCTGGTTCATGAGTCAGTGGCAACCTGCTTCACCACGTGCGTCTCGGCCAGCGGGTCCAACTGCGCCAATGAGGAGCTCATCCCTGAGTTCCTTTACGGTCTCCAAAAGCATTTTTTCTGTTGGCGCAGTGAGCCAAGAAGATAGTATACAAGTCTTAATAGTTGGCTCTATTGCTTTCCCCGACCATGACCACACGGACCTCAACAATCCCTCTGGCCATGGCGGAGACGACAACATCTTGTGCCGGCAGTGACGGCACGACTGTTTTTACACGGTTCTGTTCGCATACTCCACGAGACACAGGGGGAGGGGGGAAAGGGGCGATCGAATGTACGCTTACTCGTGCATTAGTATTCCTCGGACGGTTTCGAGGGCCTATTTTGCCTTGGAGGGACGAAGGGAAAAGTCTTCCTCCTACAGCATGGCCGATGTGCAAAATTGTATCAGCGTGCATACTTGTAATGGTAAATCACATTTTCGCAACTGGAGTAGGACCCATTTATATGTGTAGGAGAGTGAGGAGTCCCGACAGCCCCACTGACGACCCACAGGCGTCGTATAGAACATCTTATAGTGACGTTGAGCGTGCAACATCGTAGACATTGGTGCAAGTACAAGTTACCCACCCTCCCCTTCTACTAGTTCGGCACACCACAGGAAATTTTGAACAAGCTATCATAGATCTTATTCGTGATACACGTACCAGTTCTTGAAAGTTAGGCACAGAAGTGATCCGTGCATGAAGGCAAAGTTTGGGCTCTCACTTTCCCGAGGCAGATGTGGGGAGGGCACGAACAAAGCACTTGAGTGGGATTTGCTGGCAATGATTTTCGTGATGATTCTAGTACTGTGCAATGAAATTTAGCACTTCTTGACTGCTGGCAAACTTTGGGGGCAATACTTTTGGCAGGCCTCTGAGTATGTTCTGGTCCGTTTTGGGTGGGCATAGAATTCTCATGAAAGTTCTAAAGAATTCCGGGATTGGTCCCCCATAGAATATGGCGGAAACCGCGCAATGCTCATGAGAGTTCTGGCAAATCCCAGATTTATCCCCCATAGGGAATGCCGCCTTCTTCTCTCAGGTATCTATAGATAGGATTGTTATGTTAGATAACAAAGCATTCCGAGCCCACACTTTCCGTGTCCCCCCAGCTGTATGCAAAAAGGAAAAAAAACCCAAACGTACAGTAGTGCAAAACATGGAAAATGCAAAAAAGTATCCTGCAAAACTTCAGGTACTACACACTTGTTGTTGCATACGTCTCTTCTGTCACTCGAGGACGACGTTGAAATATTTCTCCAACATCACACGTCCTACGTAACTCAGGGCTGTCAATTGGCGCGCGTACGTATGAATTAAGTGTGCATGTGCAGTTGCCCATGAGGATGGACATCACCTCACTATCGGGTCTCTAACTATGCACGACTATATAACTATATAGACTCAACTTTTAAGGTCCTCTCACCGTGTTACACAGGGTGAAAATAGCGACTGTCCCAGACAGCTCCATGAGCGGCAGATGTCCGTAAGGAGAATTCTCTCTCTGATGTTATGATGTAGGTAGAACATTTCCTTAAGAAAATTTTTCGACATCTCGTCTCTCTGACTTTCCATTTGAGTCCCGTTAAATTTCTATTCACAGCGCCCCTTCTTTGTCAGACTTTTGTATAAAATAGCATAAAATGGCGTCAGCTGGCCATGAAGCCTCTGACGCTGGCCTGCAGGAGCTGTACCTGTGCGATTCTGTGCAAAGTCTGTGAGAGGTGAAATATAGTCTTCACCACGAATTCCTGCGTCATTGCAACGTTGTCTGACTTGGTTTTCCTGTGCAATGCAGATGACTCGACGGACTCCTGGCTGACAGGTCAGAATGATTCATTACTACATGACAACAGCTTCCAGGGATTGCCGTCAGAAGTCTTGACAACACAACGCTGAATTTCCATCAAGTCACATTGTCCTCGGAGAAAGTTTGGCATAAAGACTTCAGTCGGGTATTCTTCTTCGGGACAAGTGCCCATTAACTTTCAGACTTCCAGAATGCGTAACATCCACTGCATTCAGGACTCGTCCATATGCGTACGTATATTGCGCAGTTCGTTGTTCCCGTCAGAGGACGAAAGCAATCCAACTACATAATTACCGGACTCTACTGCTGTGGTGGCAGTTTCACTGGGCGTCCGTCATCCATGGCTTCCTCGCTGGAGGCCGCGAGATATCAGTCTGTGAAAGCATCTCCGGCCTTAGGAACGCTTTATGTTGGAAACACGGAGAATGCGTTCCCCACGGTGTGCTTGGCTTCATTCCACACCTGTTTTCCCTGCTGACAAAGACCTCATTGGGTCTTTTGTCTTCATGCAGCAGAAACATTTGGTTTGAGATAGCACTGGAGATTCCACACCGCCAAAGCCCATCATGGATGAGTCCTCCTGCTTGTACCACTGCAACCATGCAAGGTCATATATGCATAAGCACTCCTAATGGGCTGCATATGAAGCGTGTAGTGAGGATTCGCCTTTCCCTCTATTCGAATGGGCCATTGAAATCAAATATAATGGAGCTTCTCGTGAGTTTCTTCGGGGTTGCGCTTTAATGTTTGTTCCATTGTTGTGGTGTGTTGGGGGGGGGGGGAAATTTAGGAGGAGGCAGAGTGCACTTCCTCCTCCCGTGCATACACACCAACATGCACGAGAGAGGGATGGGGGAAATTCCCTCATAGCGTGTTGATTTCCGATTGCGTGTTCGGGCTCGAGCCTTCCCCGTTAGCCGACTGCAGCGTCGGAGGCCGAGGCCGAGGCTGATGCCGAGGTCGGCCATTGATGGCTAAAGCACCACGATTAACTCTAATCTGCTCGCCCAAGTTCATGCCCGTACATGTTAGTATTCAAATGCGGGTGACACACGTACAGGGTGGCCGTGGCCTCATATCCACTGCGCAGTCTCTTTAAAGAAATGAAAAAACCCTTCGACTCAAATTTCCGCGCAAGTGCATGAAATATTTATTGTATTGAACTGTTGACGAGCACTTTTCTTTCAATAGTTTTCAACATGGCCGCCCTCTGCAGCAATGCACGCCCTCAGCCTGGTCCGGAAGGCCCCCAGCACGCAACGCCTCTTCTACTCTTTCTCATAAACCGTCTATTGCGCACGTGCAGTTGTTTGTTTTATTAAAAAATTATTGGAGGCGGTAGATTTCCTAGTCAACAGCAATGCCAAGCTGCTTGGTTTGACACCTTCTTATAACTTTACATAGATACAGCTTGTTTTATAAACTTTACCACGGAAATGCGCTCTCCCTGTAGGGTGAGAAAACTATCTTTTTTTGTACTGCTTTGAGGGGATGCAGAAAGAATAAACTTTTTGAGTTTCACTATTGTGAGGTACAAACTGATTTGGATGGTTTGAGAGCACAAAAACAGCAGCTTGATGTCTCATTAGAGCAGGGGAAAAAAACATGTTTTCGCTTAAAATGCATATACATTTCACACATTTTGCTGATCTTGCGCCGAAACACCAGTCATGGTGAAATTAACTTGTTGTATATTCGGTGCTGGCGTTCACGGCGATTATTTGAAAGAAGGAGGCTCATTTGGTTTAAAGCAATCATGACTACATTAATGCTATAACATGTCAGAGGGCTTAAAGCACCAGCAAAGTACGTTGGTCGGCACTGAACGGTAACAGAAGGTTGGGATTTTTGTCAGTCTAGTTCGAATTCTCTAATCCATGAGGATTGGGGAATGAGGATTGAGAATTGAGGATTAAGAAATCTCAGCTCAGTCAAGTCAGTCCAAAGAAAAGTCCATCGCCAAGCAAAGGAGGCCCTGGGGCGCTTATTGGCGTTAATGCGGAATACTGTTATACATTCACGTTTTTTATCATTACTCACGGTCCCAATTTTTGCTGTAGGGACCCCCTTTACGAGCCAGCGGGGTACTTTGGGGATGAAATTTCAACGGATTATAGCAGATTTGGTCAAATCGTTCTAAAACTTTTTGGGCTAGCGATTTGATGAAGTCTCTGTTGGCGCTGACGTCATCGGGGCCGCCGCTCTCAGACTGGATGGATCATATGGACCCCATGCAAGGGGTGCTTTTCCAGCCGCTAGCTGATCAGGCTCATTTTGAAATCTTATTTCCTGAAGTAGGTACGCTATGAAGCAAGTACTACATACTAACTAAGTTATATATAGCCTTGCCATAAAGTAGGGTTTTATTGGCGAGCTTTTCAGCTGTTAAAAAAACGAGCCTTATAAGGCTCACGTACGGCAGGCAATTTCAAATGCGACGCAAAATTCTTGCTTCATCGTAGTTTTTGGCGGTACTTGCTGTCGTGCACTTTAGGCTCGGGTTGAACAACGTTTCCACGCTTCCATCACAAATGCTCTCTCAGGGACGCTTCTTCCCCGGTCATGTGTGAGTGCTCCAGTCTTATACTCGGCAAAGGTGTCCTTGTGGTTCAGTTCGTTCTCCACAATTGTTCTGTGTACCATGTCAACATGGCCGATTACTCTCTCCTTCTCTCTGTGGCTGACGTTCTTGGAGCGAGCACCAGAAAAATGCTCCAACAAAGTGGAAAAACGCTCCGGTAAAGTGGAAAAATGCTCCAGCAAAGTAGAAAAGTGGTCCAATGAAGTACAATCGCTCCAATAAAGCGGTTTCATAAAGCGGTTTCAAGGCTGGTGGGAAAAAAAGGCTACAGCAAAGCGAGAATTTTGCCTCAGATTCTTTGGGTTATTTCCAGAATTCACTACGGATGCAAGAGACTAGATGCAGCACTGGCAGATTTTCCAATCAGGCCCAATTCGAAAAAAGATTTTTTTTTATGAAATGCCAGTTCATAAAATATAAGTGGATGAGTCAAAAATTAAATAATTTGTTGGTATCCTTGAAGTAATGCGCGCAGAACATGTACTGACCGAGGTGGTTTCCCTCTTCAGTCCAGCCCAAGATAAGACCAGCCAATATCAAGATCAACCGACAGTCAAGACTATGGTATAAAAAAGACCAGCCAATATTGGGACCGGGCGACAGTTAAGACCATGTGATAGATAAGACCTGCGATATTTAAGACCCGTATGAGTCATGAAAAAACACAGAAGAGAAAGCATATTTCAAAGTAAGTACAGAATGCTCACCCACTTCCTGCGTTATTCTTCTTGCTCGTCAGGTAAATCAAACACTGCTCAGACATAGAAAGTGAGTCAAAGTCTAACAATCAAGGTTGTTCTTTCCAGTTGTATGGATAACTCATATTTATTAAGTCAGAGATCTTATCATAGGTGATGGTGGTCGCACAATTGACTGATTTTAACATCGCCATTGGTGACAGCGATCTTAAGTGCGTCTCTATATTCGCTAGGCTAAATATCTCGGGCTGGGCTAAAGTGCAACACTGTCATTGAGTGACTGTAGATGCTGTGGGTGTTGGCTTAAGAATAGCCTAAACGTCTGCTCTATTATTGAAAAAAATTGGGACTTTTTGCTGGCAAGAATTTTAAGAAGATAATTTTTTTTATTTTGCAACGGTCTGACCAAATCAGCACTGATCTTGCTCAAAAGATTATTTTTTCAAAAAAAAAATAAAGTG
>JAAUXU010051518.1_pt1 | contig 113624 bp, 104 predicted proteins | sample 7278151 | NCBI WGS metagenome assembly JAAUXU01 (sample SAMN14350113, study PRJNA611818) | marine sediment metagenome | isolation source: surface marine sediment (1.8m) | place: French Polynesia: Moorea | collected 2018-08 | reverse complement strand
GTCCGAAGTCACGGACGTCCGAAGTCACGGACGTCCGAAGTCACGGACGTCCGAAGTCACGGACGTCCGAAGTCACGGACGTCCGAAGTCACCGACGTCCGAAGTCACGGACGTCGTGTCGTGCACGTTGTCACTGTACGTGTACACTTGTCATAACGAAAGAACCGCGCGAATGGAAAGGAGAAGTAGAGAGTGCATTAGGAGCGTTATCTTCTCCGTAGTGATTAATTGGCTTTACAACAACACATAGTATGACGGATTACCCATACCAGACACCTCACACTTGGACCTCTTACAGTCAAGAGCATTCAGACAAGCAGACAGCTTCGCTGGAGGACTTGACGGGAAAAGTCACAGCCAGCACTCCTCCATCCTCAGCGTCTCCAACGTCTCCGATGACCACCTCAGCACCAGTGACCTCGCAACAGCCAGTGCCACCTCCTCCACCACCTCTTTCAGCCCGGCCGTCGATTTCGGGAGGACGGAATATCTCTCCACCGCAGCCATCTGTGGACGAAATGTTGGCCAAGAATAACATGTTCTACTTTGGGGAGGTATCAGTGGCCAGCCATCCAGAGGCTTCGCCGATGCCTATGATCATTCCTATGGTCTATCTTCTGCCGAAGGAACCTCAAGGTATATACGCAGGGACAGTACAGTCCTGACTACTACGGCTCCTTGGCATCAGTTGATGTACTTTGCTGATATATGTTTCTTACGTGCCCGCACAGGTTCAAGGCAAGGGGTCACCTATAGAATGTTCATCCCGCTGACTGGCCCGGACGGCATGCCCCCTCCCCCTCTACCGCCACCCCCGCTACCTCCACATCTCCTTGCCACGCCATCTTCTCTACATCCACTCAATATCAACATACCTGGAATGCCTCCTCTGCAACAGAGCAATAAGCGTCCTACTAAACAGCTCTCTCCTCAGATGCAGCAACAAAGAAGGAGGAAACAGTCAGTCAATAGAGAAGTTAAGAGAGAACATGGAACATCTCCCTTAGATCTGAGCAAGACCCAAAGCAACAATGATACTGATGACCCAGACGCTGACGAGAATGACGGAGCATCAAACGGTGTTTCGCCACGGAGCGCCAGGTCGACCACTCCGGTAGAAAAAGTCTCGCCGCCAAAAGAAGTGCTGCAACAGCGAGACATAGAAGCTCATCTCAATCTTCTCAAGATGAAGCATCTGGAGTTCCTGAAGACGCAACAACAGCAGCAACAGCAAGCACTGGTCGGCGGGGGAGAGTCTCGATGCGAAGAGTGCAACATCAACTTCGCCAGACATCAAAATTATGTTGCTCACAAGAAATATTACTGCTCTAGTGGGGCCAAGCCCCATAATAAAGCTCTCTTGCCGATAACTGAAGATGCTGACGATGCTAGTTCAAGTGGCCGGAAGCGAAAGTCTTCCTCACCCGTCGACCAACAACCCAAGCCACTGCCAGTTTCCGCGGCCCTCGGAATCTTGGGCATGGCGGCAGCTGCGCAACAGCAACAACCAACACCGGCGCATGAACTGCTGGGCAAAGAAATGCTCCTGCTAAAACAACAGCAAGATCTTCTATTGAAAAGTGATCTGCAGCAAGTGCTGACCCGAGTGGAAGGGACTCCGGCACCCCCAGCTCCGCCACCACTGACGTCTCTCTTATTGCCGCCTCCTCCTTTGACAATGCAATCTCCGCAGAAGTCGCCGAGCAAAACCACAGCATCAGCATCAGGCAACAGTGGCGGCGGTGGAAGTATCAGTCCCAACCATTCGTCATCCTCACCGTCGCCCACGCCTCCATCGGCGGCAGCCGTTGCAGTGGCTGCTGCTGTCAGCGGCCACTTTGTCTGCGAGGGCTGTGGGATCAAGTTCAAGTCCGTCACCAACTTGCAGGCTCATCAGGCGCGATATTGCGCTGGAATGCGCAAACCCAGCGATGATATGGCCTCGGCGTTCGAGGCCATTGTCAAGCGATCGCAGCAACAACCACCAATGCTTTCAGCTGCAGATATGATGTCATTCTTGAACGCCAAGTCCCTTGAGCAGCAGGCCAAGGCTGCAGTAGCTGCGGCAGCCGCCGCTGCCGCAGCCACTGCTACCAGTAATGAGGGAATGAAGGAAAAGTCCCAAAGTCCAGGAGAGGACTTCTGTTGCATCCTCTGTGGCTACAAGGAGCAGTCTGTGGATCGACTTAAAGATCACATTAACATGCACTTTATCGGACAAGTGAAGAAGTCACAGACATCTACTTCGCAAGCAGGTGCATCGAGCAGTAGCGGCAGCGTGGGCGGAAGTCGCGATGATGCTAAAGGCGAGGCGGCTGACGCCTCGCCTGGCAGTAAAAATTCGTCCTCGCCGCCGGTTCCCAAGACGGAACCACTCGAGTCCCATCAGTCCTCCTCACCGTCATCAGTGAATGTTGTTGAAGCGCAGCCTCCGCTCAGAAAGCGCATCAAGGCCGAACTGGAGGCCGAAGAGAGCGGCCGAGGTAACAAAGAGACTAAGTGCAACAAGAACGGGTCTCCAAGGGTCGAGACCACGACTGAGCCTGCGTCTTCTTCCATCCGCTGCGAGCCTTGCGACATTGGATTCGCGCACCTCAGCAACTTCGTGGCGCACAAGAAGTACTACTGCAGAGGGCAGAAGGACAAAAACCAGGGGGCGGCGGCCACCAACGGAAACAAATGAGACCGAGTGGAATCGACACGAAACACGCAGGTAATATAAGTGAATGAACGCTGAATTAAGCTTACTCTCTTGGTCTGTGTGTACACAATTCATACGCATGTCACACCAAATTGCAACTTGCTCCAACCCTCCAGATAGCATAAAACCGTTCCTTGATTATTTGCCAGTCCCGTCTGGAACCCTTGAGTATATGCGCAAAACCACCAAGCTAAACAGCCGACTGATTTCTTTTTCTAATCAAACGGACTAATCCTTGTTCACGAAATAGAGGAAAAATCTGAGATTCAAGGATTTTTAACCTATAGGTACGCACAAACAATTTAAGATGTTCTCAAAGTAAATAGGACAGAGATTCCTGTGATTCATTGTGCGCGTGCGTGCATGGTGCGGCAGCACTTTACTGGGAGGATAATGCCGGTCATGAAATAATGGTCGTGCTGTCGAACAGCACAAGTGTGTGCACATGTGTACATACGTACGCACGTCCGTCCGACCCACGCGAGAAACTCTATACCTGCAAGCACTGTGACGAAACTGTTCGTACTTCTCAGTCAAGTGTCCGACAAGCAGTCCCATTAGACTTCCCCGTCGACCCAGTGAAAGCAAACGCTTCTTACTCTTATCATGGTTTCTCCAGAGATTGCTCATGCTGCTGCGTCTGACGGAGTAAGCGCGCATATGAGAGACTAGTCCGATTTACCCTCTCGACAATGCATGAAGCTGTAATCAAGATCTAAGGCTTCTCTCTTTCTGAGCGATAACGCCATGCGAAAGTTATCTCGGCCGCGACGGCGTTGCTGATGGCGGCGGTGGCGGCCGCAATATCGCAGCCCGGAAAATGGAGATCTTATCTGAAATTCAACGCCCTCGAAATGTGTCTGCTCGATCTTTCTCTCTCTCCTCAGCCGCCATGTTTTTACTGTTGGCTATGCTTGCCAGCGCAGGCCGAAGGTGCAGCAGCGTTGCCACTCGCACTACTTTGTCCGAGCCCATAAATAAATCTTAAGCAGCAGAACTGCGAAATTCATCCACTGGCGCACACGCAGAATTGTGCGTCCTTATCTACGCATGCGCCACGCATACTTTTTCAATGTTGCGTAGAGCAACACTCGAATTTCTCGGAGGAGAAGTGCTGTCGTATGCTTGGACCTGCACGAGGTAGACTGCGCTTCTGTACTCATACAGGAGCAAGATGCTAATCTCGCTAGAAGCGATAGCTATCGTCAGAAAATCCCTTCTCTTATCTTCTTCCTCGCTCTGCTGTACCTTGTACTCTTTCTCTCTCTCTCTCACACACACGCACGCACACAAAAAACGGACTCTCGTGCTAAAGGCTACGTATACGGCATGCTGTACACAATGCTGACTGACCATGATTTCCACATTCACGCCAGCAGTGCGCACACTCGCCCCAGGCTGTTGGCAGTGACGTCATGTTGGCCAACACGCGGTACTTGCACTGACCCGCTCCCATTATATATAAGTCCCCCCCCCCAGCAGGTAACAAAAAGCGGTGTGTTTAAATGCATTTTTTTTCTTGCCACTCTCTTCCTCTGCATCCTTGTTCGTTTGCTCAGTCGCTCTCTCGTTCACTCCTCGTCTTATCGGCCCATTTTATCGCAGACTGTTTCTCGAGATCGCAGATTACCATCTTTGGAAACATGAACGAAGGAGAGACGAGGGGAGGGCGAAAGAAATCCTTCTTTTCTAAGTAGAGAAGAGAAAGAAATCATGTACCGGAGTAACAAACTGCACGTTTCCTTTTTCATTTTCATGCCAGACTTTTTTTTCGCGTCAAGATAATTTGTCATTTGCCCGTGTACAGTACAGTGTGTGCGTAGTTCAGTTGAAACCCTCGGTACAATCATTGGTTGCGGCTAAATCGTATGTCTGTAGCGAGTAGAGAGGGAGGCATGACTAATAGTGGTGCAAGTCCGTGGTAACTGCATTACTTAAATGTTTCTCTTAATTTCTTGCAGGCCAACAAGAATTCGCCAGCTTTTTCTTAGAGGAGGATCATTGCCAGGCCTAGCTTTTTGAACGCTGGAGCTTCGCGCTATAAACTTCGCTGGGCTTCAAGCATGCTGAAGATCATGCGCGTACATATCGCGTGGATCTGTGATACCTAAAATGTCGCAAGTTGCATATCTGCTACAGCAAAAATACCTGGGCACACGTTTAACTTTGTCGACTCCTTCGTTCCCCATCCTCCAATGTACGTGTGCTTTCTGTTATTCCTTCTGTTTGCTTAACTAACCAAGCCGCCATTATTAAGTGTCAGAAGATAGTCGATACCTTATGATAATAACCTTTCACATCTTGTTTGTCATGACTCCACATGCCGCGATCGTTGAAAGTCAAGTCTGTGTCCTACATAGTATACTCGTTATCGATGCCAACGTCTCTGCGTGAGAAGGAGGTATTGAAACATTACACCTCGATGTCTTGCAAATTCTATAGTGTTTGCGAAATACACTTTTCCGCACAACTTTCAGTGTGCCTGCCATGTACTCGTATTGGTCTGAACGTACATAATACAACGATTACGAGAGTGCAGAGTTTACTAAGCGAGATGCTGGCGAAGGCGTGGCCCTCCCCTCCCCCCTCTCTCTTAGTAAAACCCGTACACCATCGATAATTGCGTGCTACGTGTTTGAAATCTTAATTGACGTGTATTGCATAAATCAGGCCAATAGAATATACCTAGGTACAGTATTTTTTTGTCTGTGGTAGCTGCTCTAGCAGCAGAAGGCCCTCGTCTCCTGTCGTGATGGTGGTGGGAAAGAGAAAAGTGTCTCTAGCATGACGATATCAGATCAAAACTGGATTCAATTTTTGAATCTCCACTCCATCTCGCCTTCATTCCGAGAAGGAAGGCTGTAACTGTCGGGTGGGAGCAGCTGGTCCCTGCTGCTAACTTACATAGCAGCATAAAATTCGCGCTCTTGCTCCTGGAGAATGCAGAGAGCAAATACACTTGCTGATGCAGACTTCTACCTAAAAAATATTAGGTGTGTTTTGTGTTTTCATCGGGCTAAGTCGCTGGTGTATAAATGTGCTGCACTAGGAGATACCAGGCACCATCGGCTAAAAAAAGGGGGAATTTACTACAATAGCACGAGTTCTTGGTAGATCAGCAGAAGTAGCACTATTTCTAGCAGGATCAGTTTGGCAGATACCGCTGAGAGAGCGAGCCAGCGAGAGCGCGCGCGAGAGAAGTGTGGTAATCTGCTCAATTTATCTTAAAAACGTCCTCATTTAAGGGGCGAATGTTATTCTCACCCTCAAAACCAGAAATCTTGGGTAAAAATAGAACAAACAGTGAGGGTAACAATGCAGGTCGAGTTCCATTTTGACCCCAGTGGTTTTATTCCAGGCAAAGGCGGAAGGTTCAAACAGTTACAGGGGCGGGTGGGTTAAGTGCAATTACCCATAATGATTTGGAACCGGAGAAGACGTTGCTAACATAGAATTGCTGCCTGGGGTTCACTAAACGGACGCTCAGACCTGGAGCAACTTCAGCATGGAAAATGCATGTTGCTGTCGTTTCCGTTTATTCACACACTGGTGTCAGATCCATTTGCTAAGTGCGGATCTGCGCTTCTTGTTTTCAAACGGTGCGCCTCTCAATAAAGTAAGGCATCCTTCTATCTCTCTGTTAACAAGCTCGAAACCTTCTCGACAGATCAAGACCGCCACCGACAACAGCAAAGGATGCATTAGATCACTGATACAGCTTATATTGCAAGTGCACCCATATAGAGGGGAAGGAGAGGTATAATGAAGGAAAATACTCTTTGTCATTGAGATTAAGAAATCCTGTGGCTGTACGAAAGTTTTATATGGGGTGATACTAAAAGTTGGAGGAGGGGGGGTGTATAATTCATGGTGGAAAGCAAGAACTCGGCAACCATTGCACGCTCGCAAAGTCTCCACCCATTTTCACACGTAAGTGGCTTCTTCTATTTAAACCCATGACATCCGTGGTGGGCGTGAAAGTAGCATTCCTGAATTAAAATGTCGCACTTGCATAAGCTTGCGATGAATGTACGTGCAGTCATGGTGCTCTGGACTCGTCTATGCACGCTTGAACAATAAATAGTTCAGGCCTGATTGGGTATTCTAGCACATTTAGTGGTCTCTAGAGACGGTCTCTGTCCCTGGTAGACCAATCATATTGGTGACATAAAAAACAAAGAACGTACAAATGACGGTTGGGGCGGAATTTAACTAAAAAATAAAACTCTTCACTGCACTTCCAAGCTTCTTTAGTCGAGCGCTCGACATTTAAATTTCTCTTTATTCGTCAGTTGACAAATAAAAGGTACATACGTGTCAGTCTCAGTCGAATCGGTAAAACCGCCAGTTCAGAGTCCAGTTGCAGCCGCCAGTGATGTCAGGTCTGTTCCTCACCATCGGGGCCCACTTTTTAGCTGCTGAATGACAATCTCAGACTGCCAGACTGGTAGGTCAAACCCTGCGAGGCATCAAGAAACTGTCATGGCAGCAAATGTGAGTCAAAGTATGAGTGAAAGAAGAAATAAAAAGCTTAGAAGGACAGTCAAACTAGCTATTGTAACTCCGAGCAAACAGCCTTGATGCATCATTATTTGACTCACTCGTGCCTGGCTCGCCGCGTAATGAGCCCTCGACAAATAGAGGCTTTTTTATGACCTACAAAAAATAACGATTTCCCCTAGTGGTGACCCAAAATAAGATTTGGTATCGCATTTCCATGAGTCATAATAATAAGAAGAAATATTGCTAAAGCTCAGAATTAGTGCCAAGCGGCACCCTGCCGGAGACGCCGCCTCGCAGACACGTCGAGTTCGGTCACAGTGAGTCATAATATCTGTTTAAAAACAAACACAACAAGCAAAGTGATGTGAACCACTGGCGTTGATGGCTAGGGAAATGTTCTCTCTCATACCCTCTGCTCATACATGGAGCTGGTATTAGAAAAGGCAAAAGAGGAGCGCTACAGTACTACAAGAGAAAGAGAGAGAGAGACTTGGTGGCTGCTTCTGTGCGCGCGTTATCGAGAAGCAGTCAAGATTGGAAAGGCCGATTGCAGCCTCAGAGTGTTGAATGGTCTGGAGGTGATAGCGGGCCAAAAGGGGAAAAGAGAAGGGGATGAAAAAGGGGGATGAATAACAAAAAGAGGAACAAAGAACAGAGACAGAAAGAGAGGTAAAATGTTCGTAGATATCGCCATCATACGTATAAATGTTGCGTGCTTTCTGCTCGGGCTGTCCCGAGCGCACACTCACCCGGCCGCTGGATCAGGCCTCCCCGTCGACGGGGTCAACCCGGCTGACCCTGGTCGGCTGTATCCGGGGACTTTTTACAGCCAGCTTTTCTCCGTAAGTTGTACTAAATAAATGAGCTTCCGAATCTTGCCCATCGTTGACAAGAGGGGGAGGCTGTGTCTGCCCCCCCCCCCCTCCCCCTCTATCCACCGTACCAAAGCTCTCTTCAAGTCCGGCCTATGATCTTTGAGGAGATCCCCTCCTGGCCGCAGACGGACGGACGTTGACACTCCTGTATCACACAGTTTTCCATTGTTTGATTCCGGGAACAATTTTCAGAAGTGGGGGGTGATTTTTTAAAATGCACGCCGACCTTAAGGCTGACTAACGGAGCCAAGACACTGAGATGGTCTCTCTCTGTCTGAAAGCGAGATAAGGGGCTGTTCCTCTTTTTCGTTTTCGATTCCTCTCCTGATAAATGGCGCGCACGTTATCTGGCTCTGTTGCCAGCTCTGTGACCAGGAGAGGTTCAACGCAAACTTTCTGGCAAAACTGAGCTAAATCACATGAGTCCCCAGGTCAAGGATGGACTAACCGTTCCGGAAATAAGTGCAGTGGAACTTGGTTGAGCGGGAACGGAAATTTTGTGAAATGAATAGTCCTGGTTGAAGGAGACGCAGTTTTTGTGGAAAGTCAGATAAACGAGACAGGTTCTATTTAAAAAGGGCGTTCCTTTGCCAAAAAAAATGGTAGCGTTTTTTTCTGATTTGACTAAAATTGCGGTGGGTGAAGAAAATGTGGTCCCACTGAATTGCTCTCCAGCGATGGGGAGACATCCAATATGCCAAATTGTAGGTTTGAAAGCAGGATCTCTGACGTGTCCAGCCACATTGTGCAAGAGGTTCTTGGTCAACTGTGCGAAGCTCAAAAGCAAACAACAGCTTCCTCTCCGGTCCTGAATAAAGTTGGCGGTGAAAGAACATTCTAAATCCTTGTTAATGCCCAAACGTGGCCCCATATGACGTTTCTTCCTGAGGATCTGGATCTAGCCAGCTGGGATAAACGGAACCTTGTGCCGGCTCCCGAGGGCGTCCCGTTGGCGCCAGTCCCGCTGAAAGTCCCGGGTGTCGACCTCGACTTGCACACCTGCATGTGCTCGTGCAACTCGCACTTCATGCGAGCTTGGCGGGCGCAGCACCTAAGCGAAAAGCCATTCAAGATGTCTTATTACATGCTATCACCTTTAATGCTCCTACTCTGCTCTTCAACTTTTCCCCCTTTCCTCCTCTCTGCGGGAATGTGATAGCGGCGTGAGATAGACAGAAATGCAGGCGCAGATAAGAGAAAGCGACGCGCGAAAAAGAAAAGAAGGGACTTGAACACATTAGAACAGTTGTGTCATGTATGCGATACCAGGTAAAAAGGGAGTACATTTCATCATTCACTGTCATGCTCGAGCAAAATGTGTGAAGCCTGCTCTCTCCGACGTGGATCCAGCCGAGTCGGACTATCTGATACTTGCTTGGAGGAAGAGCCGCAGCATGCGGACCTGACGAAGGCCACGACGGCAGATGTCGTGGCGAGGGCGAGGGCAGCGTGACTCGTCTCCTGGCTGGGGCACCATCTATTGTGCAAAGTACGAAACAATTTGCCTCCTGCCCACCCTGGAAGGTGCATCACTCGGCTTCCTCCTGCCCCAGCGTCCTGACACGTTCACCTTGCGTTCGCACAGCACGGTATAGAACATCAGCTATCACCCAGTCGTGGCTCAGGTGACCGATGACTTGTGCACTTACTTGCACGCGGTCGTGCGATCAACTGAGCTTGTAGATCTATAGTTGATGTCGGAAAGTTGTGTGGACGTAGGATACGTTTATTCGGAATTGTGCTCTGTATAGTTACAACAGTACAGTACTCGGTCCAAAATCACGTGCACTTGTCAACATCTTGACCGAGAAAGAGAACGAGCGAGAGCGCGGCAGAAGCAGAAAGTCAAAATCCTCCCTCTCCAATTTGCTCCAGGGTTATCTTTCGCCGTGACACTTGACTGACGTCACGGATTTTACGCGCAGAGGCTCATCTTTTTGTTGCCGATCTTTAACTGGGGGAGATATTTAATTCAGTGACACAGGTGACCTCAAGACATGATAAAAGGAGATTTCATATGACAAAGGTTGAAACGCATTTCTGATGCGAGACGTTGTAAATTGACGATGGCAGAGCTCTCGACGTACAAAATACGCACACTCGAGGTCTCAAGACGTCTGGTCAATAGATGTGGATGACATTTAAAAACCTAAAGCCTGCGCGAGAAAGCTTCTTGACTCCGGCATGGAAAGAAAAAAGTAGTAGTTTTTACATATCTGTCCATCCTGAGTGAAAATCTCGCCATCTATACATAAGATAGAAATCTTTCTCCTCGTCTTGCATTTCAGTTCGTTGACTCTCGCACACATGCACGTCCACGGTCGAAAGCGTAAGAGCATTGTAATCAATACAGGCGCCCACTTGCAGGACCGAAATTGCACCTTATATGTAGAAGATAGAATAGAAAGCATTTTTCTTCTCGTCCATCCTGTAGCTCACGCAAAGGTTACCTGAGCGAATACATCACACGCAGAGGTTGTGTCTGCGCACGCAGGTAACCAACATCCGTGTGCACACCCATTGGCCTCGCTGGTGCAAGACACCGTTGTCTGTACAAATTGCTACAGAGAAAGTGTAAGTCGACCTGTGCACCCACCTGAGAGGGAAGAAAGAAAGGAGGCAATCACATGCTGTCATGCTCCTTAGATAACATCGAGTTGAGGAAAAGAACAGAAAAAGACGCGAGGTAGATGAGATACTGCACGTTCTACCGTAAGTTATCATACCCCATACGTACGTGCACAAGCTGCTCGGGCAGGCATCGCGCAAGCTACGTACTATTCTCTTCTGTACGTAGTAGGTGCATGCGTAGTCGTAGTAGTAGTAGTAGTAGTATATTTCTTGCATGTAGCAGCGTAGTCGAAGTGTTCTACACCGACGGGCAGCATCAGCCACAGCAGCAGGGGCAACGGCGGCTGCGGCAACGGCGGCTGCGGCAACACAGTCGTGACGTTGGGGCAAACGAAACAGCAACGAAAAAAAAATGAGCGCGAGTAAAATTTCGAGCCTTCGCTTTCTCCTCACGGGCACTGCGCGATTTCCCCCCCCCCCCCCTGCTCCAGTCTACTGCCGGTGTCAGTTCTCGAAGCATGCAAGACTTTCAATCATCATTCATCAGTTTAATTCTCAGCCACGATCTCGCCAGCCCAAGGATGTGGACCTAGTGAGCTGCCACATAATACCCACAGGCTAATAAGTATTCCCTGAGTTAGACTATGATTTGTTGATAATTGGGGAATTGTTGCTTTCCCGGCCGGACAGTAGAAGAAGCAGTGCATTAATCAGGTGGGTCTGCCCGAGAAGAAAGATTGCCCTCACCCAAGCGTGCACTACATAAGACAGCAAAGTGAAATCTTATATACTTCAAGATAGAAAGCAGTACTTTCTTGCTCACAGAAACTGAACTCCGTGTACTCTGTGATAAATGTATGTTTTGCAAATTTCGCAAATCTGCACAAGAAGCGTTGATGACTCGTCGTTCCGCAGTGTTGCTGTTTCTCTTTTCTGCGGGATCTGCATGTGTATGTACTTCAACTTTCCCATTCGGCTATTCTCAGCGAACTTAAGGAAGAACGATTTTTGACAGCTCTCACGGTTGAAGAGACGCAAGTGATGACGTCTACGTAGAAGTCTAAAGCAGCTTTTTTTTCTTGACAGCAACGTTGGAAAGCACAGAGAAACTCTTATATATGAGCACAAATTTCCCCCCAGGTCTCAAGTAGATACTACTGGTGATTCCTGACAGGCGCAGATGAATACGAATGAAAAATAATGCAGCAGTCGAGACAATTGCATTCTGGTTGACAGGAGAGTGAGCGAGAATCAGGAGTCACAAAGAAGGAGAAATGAGTCTCAACGCCCTTAAGTGAAAACTGCCTTGGCGCCCAGAATTAATAGTGTCATGCGACGCCTCAACCCCAGAAATTGCCCCACAATAATACACTGAAGCCAGAAGAAAAACTGTCTCCTTTGTGCTTCAAGTAGGACTTCTGATAGCTGGCACAATGTCATCTCCGGTAAATTCATGCCTCTTAAGAGCTGCGAGCTTCCCTGCTCATTTTTCCTGTGGGGAGCAGGGTAGACGAGAAAAATAAGAATGTTATTTCTGAACGTGCCATTTCGTGGTGGCGTTGGCAGCGACGGTGACGGCGGCGGCGGCGGCGGCGGCGGCGGCGGCGGCGGAGTCATGCGGCCACGGAGATATCGCCAAGCCGCCGCAACCTCCGCCGTAATCGCTACAGCCTTTCTCTTGACTTTCTTTTGCATGCAGATCCTTGTCGTCAGAGAGGGCCTCTTGACGGAGGAGATCATGGTAAGAGTCAACTCCATCACCAAGTGTTGCCTACAGACTAGACTTTGACTACTTTTTCCATATAGAAAACCATATCTTCCTCACCCTCCATTGAGCGAAGGTCTCTGCGCCAACACATGACGTCCTCAACAGCCTCAGCTACTGCTCGCCACCATCGTTTTGTCATGCCGGCGCGACGAGTTGTGCATTTAGATTTGAAGGGTGCGCCGCCCAAAATAGACTACCTCAAACTGCTGCCTCCACTCTTGCGCACGGCCGGAGCCACGACGCTGCTCATTGAATACGAGGACATCTTCCCGTACGAAGGGCCGCTGGCTGAGATAGCTGCCGCCAACGCATACACATCTGAGGACGTGGCGAACCTTTTGGCCTGCGCCAGAGCCAATGAACTTGAAGTAATTCCGCTCGTACAGACCTTCGGCCATTTGGAACACGTCCTCAAACTGGAGAGCTTCGCTGATCTGAGAGAAGACCCAGCTTACCCAGAGGCGCTGTGTCCGTCACGAAATGGTAGCATAGCTTTGGTGCGACAGATGCTGGACCAGGTGATGCGCGTTCATGCCGGTGCTCGATTCGTGCACATCGGCTGCGACGAAGTATTCCACCTGGCCACATGCGGCCAGTGCCGCGAGCGGCTTTCGCGGCTGCAGCGACGGACAGTCCCAGCCGCAGCAGCCCATCGAACGCTCTTTTTGGATCACGTCCGCAGTGTTGCAGAATATCTACGAGAGCAGCACGGTGTCACCGCGCTTATGTGGGACGATATGCTGCGCTCAGTACCACCGGAAGAAATTCTGGCAGCAGGGCTTGGAGGGGGGCTGGTGGAGCCTGTGGTATGGGCCTACGGCGAGGACGTGGACCGGCTGTTAGGCGGCGCTACCGTCTGGCAACGTTACGCCAGCGTCTTCCCATCCGTGTGGGCTGCGTCTGCATTCAAGGGTGCTTTTGGAGAGCATCTGCAACTTCCTGACCTGAACCGCCACCTACGCAATCAGGTGGCTTGGCTAGAGGTCATGCGCCGCGAAACAGTGGCCGCACGTCGGCCGGATTTCTTCCGCGGTCTGGTTCTGACCGGCTGGTCGCGCTATGATCACTTTGCCGTCTTGTGCGAGCTGCTCCCGGTAGCCCTGCCCTCACTCATGCTAGACCTGGCCGCTGTGGTGCACCCGAACTCCGCCGATGCTAGACAGAACGTCCTCAAGCGAACTCTGAATTGTCCGCACGATTTGGACGTGCGTTCTCTCAGTGTGCGCCCTGGCGATGCTCGGTGGGCGCCAGTGCAGCTGCACAAATGCTCCTTTCCTGGGGCTATGGTCCTGGGATCCGTATGGGCGCTGGAAGAGCTGAAGAGTGATCAGCAAGTGGATTCGCTCCTCAGGTTGGGTGGCTTTGGTTGGCTGACCGATTACCACCTAAAGCACAACTTCACGTCTGCTTGGCGGTTGCGCCGACCCAAGGAAGTGCTGATGGAATCGGCGGAAGCCGTATCGGAGGTGGAGAGGGCCGCCAGGGAAACGATGGCCAGGATCTTTGACCAATACACGGTGAGAAGCTGCCCCAGATGACCTTTAACGCATGGACTGTTGGCCATAGTACTTACAGAAAATTCTCATTAATACCTCCTTAGTAGCTACAGAAGAACGGGTGTCTCATTCCTTTCTGAACTGCAACGACGAGGTTCGTAAGAGATAGCGTAAGACTTAGCCGCAAGAAGTCGCTGAAAGCAAATTCTCTCTCTATCAACCAATACCGTACAGTCTACTCTAAGTAAGAGTTTTCCAGCGAGAGCTCGAAGCATCAGAGTCAGTTGTGAAACCATTCGATACTTTGACAAACAAAGTGAGAACGAAGCTGCACGACTCGTCAAAGCTTTAGCAAGAGCAGACAAATTGGCATCACAGGGGCTGAAACTCCCGCGGGTCCCCCCATCATCAGTCATCATTATCTAGTGTCCCTGTTTTTGGATTCTCGAGGCGTTTTGACGAAAGACACAGATCAACTGAGAGCCATCACTGGCAACCATGAGAGCTCTAGTCAAATACCTTGACTCTGAAGAACATGACCTCCATCAAGGTGACTCTGCTCATGGCCGCCATCAAGACATTCGAGAACTTGCGCATGAAGCATGGCTTTCTTGGAGATTTAGCCGGCTCATTCTCAATGAAGACCTCGGCCTTGCCCAACACATCGCATGTTTGATTCAGTACTCACAGCTGAGCACAAGGCTAGTCAGATGCAGTTCTCATAAAAGTTCAAGCAGTTTTTAAAGCAAGGCAAGTTGCTACAGAAGTACTCTTACCTTCTCCTATGTCAATGATACTGACCTTTTTAAACAAAGTATACGTTACTGACCTAATCCTAGGTCAGCCGTAGCAGCCGGCCAGTCCATCAGCTCCAGCAGCCGGCCGGCCATGGAAGTCCCGGGTGCCTCAAATGTTTTCTGTCCCTTTCTCAGTCGCTTCGCTATCTTCCGTCCTGCACACAATGATGTTACATTCAAAACTCTTGAAGATGTGACAGTTCCATAACCACGAGAACAAATTAGCTTAGAAATCTCTGACCTTCGTGAATGAAAGAAAAGTTTTGGACAGTAATTAGTGAATGAGGAGACTACTGCGTCATTTATAGTTAATTACATTCAGGGTTATTGTCTCGAGAGTTTAACAGGTCATGACTACGCATCACTCAATGGAGGCTCTTTCGAAAATGTAATTAATTGCAGTTACTCATCATTACCCAACTCAGAAAAGAAGTTGGCTGACTGCCAATTTATGGCAGATCAGGGGTACAAAACTGCCACGCAGATTTCCCTGAAGGATCTTTTAAATTATGATTTGCACATTTTTAAATGTGGGATGAAAGGTGCAGCAAGTGTATTCTGGGGCTCGGATGTCACGTTGAACAAAGGACATCTTCTTTGAGAGAGGTGGCCCAAGTGTTATTCCTCCCGACGCAGCCGTCGTATTTGTCCCACAATAGGAATTCTTTGTCTAAGAAATCACAGGTAATGTTTATAAAAATCCCTTCTGGCTTCACTGCTGTCACCATCTCCTAGCTACTAAGGAAGAACAAAGATTGGCTAAGTTTCAGTTTCAGATTTTGGTTTTGTTTCTACTGACTTTCACCTTGTCAAGCATGACGCAAGGCAAACACTGAGCTGTGGCTGTTGAATACTTGCCATAATTTTCCATAATGAAAGTACTTTCTCTTATGCAATAATCACAGAACGAAAGGCTCCCTCTTTGCAGTGTTAACAATGCGTGGAAATACCAAGATTTGCTCAAGTCTCTCTTTCAAGCAGTATATTTCGAAAGTCCTGTGCTGGTTTTGAAAGGCCGTAAGTCGCCCATTACGCTGATTTTGGACTGCATAACACTTGGATAGTGCAGAGCACTTCGGCTTATGTTTTATACTTAAGGTGGGCAAAGCCGCGTACCTCGGTACATGATATGGAAAGTGTGTGTGCGTGTGTTCACATGCGTGTGCATTGTTCGGACAGTGCGGAGGGTCTGATTAGCCACCTGGGGATATTTATGTGTAAACAGGGATATTAACATAGTTCGTGAGGATATTGCTGTGGGGGACGGGCGTATTATCACGGAGCATGTGAGTCAGTGTCAGAGACCGAAATAATGTTCTTTTGTCCTAGACTGCTTTTGTGGCCACACTGAATCAAGTAAAACAGTCAACTGAGCCACTTGAGCGGACCATTGAGTTAATACATAGTTCACTGAAGCGACACTCAGGGAGGTCAAAGCGGTTACAGAAGCAGTCCATGACCAAAAGAACTTTTTCCGGGTCTCCAGATGGAAGATCTGGGGGGTTCTTAGCATTGTATCCTTACCCAGTGGGGACAGACTAATCTGGCAGTGATAGAAAAGTACGGAGAAGGACAGGGAGCAAAAAACTTGTTCTTCTTCCAACCAAGTTCATGTAATGCGCAATTTTTGATCGATATAGTCACAAATACTTCTTCTCAAAGAATTGCTCCACACAGCCGAGGAAAATTTTACCAGCTCCTGTACTTGTTTATGTATACTAGTAACGTGCCTGCACTGCAGTGCCTTAGTGACCTGCCTAAAAGTGAATGTTCAACCTTTTCAGAGTGTGACGACATGCGGAATTGTGGGATTGCCAAACTAGAATATAAGATCGAGAGCTTTCACAAGTACAAGCTGTAACAGTTTTTCCTCCCTTAGAGGTTTTTGTTTGTAATTCGTTTCACATTTTCTGTGACTGACACAAAGCACTATATACCTATACATCTGTGTGCTCTACCTGCAACATTATTTTTCCTACTGCCAGGGCTATTAGTACCTATGCATACAAATACGATTAAATGAGTCCCAAGAGTCTGCTGAGCCCAATTGTAAATCAACCTTTGCTTTTATTTATTGGATACTGTCTCTACTGCTGACATAGAAGCACAGAGGAAGTGTAGACTATAGTGAAGTGTACAATTAGTCTAGCTTCCGTCTGCTGGTTATAGTCTGGATTTGAGCCAGACTATTCAAGTATCTCGTTGCAACCGGAGTCCGCACGTCAAGAATTAGTCTCGACGTTGACATTCAACTGAGAGCCTGATCCGAGTCAGTCATTGGTCTTCGAGCACAAACATTATTCCCATCGGGGATGCTGCTCCTGTGCAGACTAATATAGACTTTTACCTTCTGAAAAGCACGCCCAAGTCAAAAATAGTGGGGCCGAAGAACAGACTAATTCCTGCTTCGAAAAGCCAGAATAATTGTACGTTTTACTGGACGCTCGCTTGTACTGGAGAGAATTAATCTTTCTTGAAAATGAACGCATATCCTCATTTTAAGTGCATGAAATAAAGTGTTATTTATATCACCGGGGAGGAAATTTTGTCATGAGCGGCATCTGTGACTCAGTTCTGAGCAGAACAGTACTTCCTCATGACAAAAAAAGACAAACAAACCAAGATTCATTATGACACGTTGGCGTGCAGCACCACGATCATGCGGGCAATACTGTCCTTGATCCTGGTCCTTCGGTTGGGCGTGACCAAGCCTGAAGCAGCAAGGACATACTCACTGGGCACTGAAGTCGTGTGTACAGAGAGGGATTTGGCTGCGACTCTGTACATCAGAAGGAAGTTCTTTTGGCCTTCCTGTGGCCTCCAAGTCAAAGGCTCACCAAGACCTTGGCTGGCAGGGCAAAGAGAAAAAGCTGCGGTGGTGAACCCGAGACAACTCTAGGGCCAGGGCAGGTTCAGTGACAGCGTTTAACTTCTGAATCAACCGATTCCAGCGAGCTGAAGATGAAGATTTCTTCTTCTAGGACTTATCTGCTTTTGGCTGGGTGGTTGGCTGTTGGGACTGGTACGTTTCAGAAAGCTCATTTGATCCAAGCAAGATGTCCTTCTTTTGTCAGGAGCGAAAGTACTTATTTTTGAACCGTGGATCCAGTAGTGCAGCGAAAGTGATGACCCGAATATCCCCAAATTTCTTTGAACCTCTCTGTGATCACCCTGATAGGGTCGTGGCACAGCTGCCTTGCCAGGGTTCCATCCTTTGACTCCAATCGCAGACTCTTAGTCAGTATGGAAGCCTACCAGTATCGTTGTCAAGGGAATGATTTTAGATCCAGGCAGGAAGACTAACATCTCCCTCCACCCTCGGGACTCGTCATGAAGAGGATGATGGCAACCTTACGGCTCTGACGCTGTTCCAGCAAGTTAGGCAGGCCCGCAGCTGCTTCTTGGAGGGGGGGAGTTGGATCGCCATGGTGGCCTGGCATTCCTCCAACTTGTCCTTTGCAACAGTGCTCATTTGACAAAGGCTACAAAGTTGGAAGCTTGAGCTTTTGCCCCACGGAGAAAGGCACTTTCATCCATCACATCTTTCACTGTAAGGTTTAGCCGGTGTAATGGACAAGATCCACCTGATGCTCATGCCCTCAATTGGTTTTTTCATGTTAGGCCCACTGTCAGTGATGGCAACCAGGATTTTCTTTTTGATGTCCAATTCATGAAGGATCTTTTCCTACTCTTGTCTGATCCAATCAGAGATGTGATGAGAAACAAAGCGGCATCAATCCAGTAGCTTGGAATCCAACCTTTCCTCTTTGGAGTTCCAGAAGTAAGAAGTGGCGAACAGGAAGCTTGAGTTAATGAGAGACATCCACAAGTCTGTAGTGATGTTATGTACTTGCCATCTGACACTAACGATTTGAACGTTGTTGAATTCTTGACAAAGGAGAGTGTTACAATCGTGCCTTGAGGGAATTTGATACTTTGGATCCATGATCTTGAAGAAATCCCCGAAACTCATGTCCTCAACTAAGCTGATTGGCTGCAGTTCACGAGTGATCATCCGAATCAGGGCCTTTTCCAGCTTCTCGGACACTTTCTTTCAATCACTGTCTTCCTTCAAGATGTGGAATAGAGTGAGCTGACTTTGTCTCCCTTCTCTCTGGCAGCTGGCATCTCATCTTTGTGCTTTCGCTCCAGACGCCACCATGGGGTTGATGAAGTTCCCCTGTTGATCTTGTAGTCCATGCCACAGGCCTTGGCTGATGTTGACCCAATCTAAAGATGAGATGGGCAGTTAGACAAAGCTTTTACACAATTCTTTTCTTTCTCGGCACTTTTTCAAGAACCCTTTCTAGATTGCTGAAACATCGTTTGGAGTCTTTCCCTGGTCTTGCTCAGCAGAGGGTTTGCCCCTAATTGTGTCACTGATAGCAGGGGAGGAGGCCTCTCCGGACTTGTCGCCGTCGGGGCCCACCAAAACTTGATCACCATCCGGATCACACGTGTGCAATAGAGGACAGAGGCAGATGAAAGCTGGGGGTATCATTTGAGCAGTCTTCCATGAGCGAAGAAGGGGTTGAACCTTCCAACCAGGTCCCTGCTGTTCGTTTTCATTTTGTTGAGAAGGGTCGAGGAGAAAGAATGAGTTGTGAAAAAATTGTCTTGATTGAATGTTTCGAATTTTTTTCCTACCCAACCCACGGGCTGGTGATGCAAGTTTCGGGCTCGCGACCTCAGGATCAGTTTGAGTCCACCTCTACATTTAACTGATGCTTCAAAGAAATGGACGAGGTTGCTAGATAAGAAGGAGATTCGGTTGCTCTGCACAGGTTCATTCACTGATAAAGTTCCAGGGTGATGCACCTCGCAAATGAGAGGTAAATGAGAGAGCAAAATAAAACAGTTGCACAGACATGTCGTCTTAGAATAATTTTTAAGGATTTTTCTTTAAGTTTATGATGACTTCTCATTAAATGAAAGCTCACACAAGTGAAGTTGTCAATCTCTGCTTTCCAATTGTTTTTTTGTCTTATGAATTTAAAAGCATTCACTAGGCAATGACGGGCCCAATTCAAGGTCAAGTATTGCTTTTAGACGTGCTTTGCATTGACCCATAACGTTATAATATGACATAGAAACATCTCACGAGTTCAAGATCAGGTCTCTACTTTCCTTCCTGTCATTTTGCAGACAAACTATGCGCTGCGTTGCTATCAGATTCACTTAAAGATGGGAGAGCAGATTCAAGCCAAAAAGTGTTCAGCCTATACCCGTAAAAAATCGTTTCGAAATTGGTTGTGACACATCAATACTCAGTTCGTACAATTTCGACCATTCAGGATGAATTTCTCCGGTCAGCATGAATCATTTGGCATCTTGTGTGGCTGCATCCAAAGATTTTTAACATGAAAATTTAGTTGTTGCTGATGCCTCATGCACCATTTAGCCCCCGGCGCATGAGACACCACTTTTCACGTACGCTGTAAGCACAAATGCATCCCTTCGTCTTTTCCCTTTATGCAGTGACAGCACCGAAGATGTAACTGACTCATTCCTAAGCCCTCCAGGAATGCGTTCCATTTTCCTCAGAGATGTCGCAGAGAGGGGAAAGGTGAAATTTCTTGAACGCAATTACTGTGAAAGAAATTTTTTTTAGGGGGGGGAGGATGGGAGGGGGAGGCAAACACTGGAAAAGAATCCAGTTCCTTGCTTGCTCCGCAAGGATTTCTGCGCTGCTGCCCAGGAGCACAAAGTCACATCAAGATTTTTATGAACGGACGCCAATATTAGTTGGATTCGTGGACGTTTTCAGCTGCCTCCCCTTATTCCTGCCCATGCGCTTACCTAAGCTTAGTACTCATACTCTACAGTGGTCAGCAATGTTTGCTGCAGCAGATGGGAAAAGGAGGCCTGATTTCGAACTTCTGAGCTCTCATAGGAAAAAATGGCCGTCACTCTTCAGTTTGTGAATTTCTCAACAGGCACATGGGCATCCTTCGTACGATCACAACACAAGCAACCAGCGTCGAGAAGTTTCTTTATTTCTCGCCACTTCTCTCTATCGCTTTCTTGCCACGCGTGAAAGCATCTTCCTCAACTGATTCTCACTCAGCCTCGGCCTTGTTCTTAATTTCGAGAATTTGGCGACAAGAATAAGTAGAGACGATGTAAGGAAAGGTCGGTTCTCAAGTGAAACCGGCCACGAATTCAGTTGGATCTCCTTGTGAGCTTCGCATGATCTTGGTAGAAGTGATGCGTACAGTACACGAATGTCACATGCACGTGCACAGCTAATTTTTGAAGAAGGAAGTCGGTTTTGTATGAACCTGTGCCTCTTTTTCCAGATCTCGGAGTGGCTTGAGCAAAATGTGGAACCTATTAGCAGACGAATCAACGAGACCTTGGAGAAAATACAATCTCTAGTGGGCAGAAAATATTGGCAGAGGCGACCGCTAACCTGAGAAGCACAACATCGGTTGGCTTTGTACAATGAAAAGTTTGGTTCCTCAGTATTTGACGCTTTGGGACATCTGTGTATTGGAAGTTTATGTCTTCACATCTTGTGCTGTCCGTTCTAAAGTCCCAGAGTTTCTTCAACCGTGGGCCGAGTACACGTATTTCGATTTTTTCTGTAGGTACAAGAACCAAAGAAGTTACATTAATGTATAATAGATGTAAGCACTCGTTGGTACAATGGATGCACAAATAGTACAACATGTAAGTAGTACGATAAATCGCCGACTGATTATTATATGTTACATAGACAGGAATAAAAATCCTTCCCTCGGGAGCATGAGGGGTTCGTTTAAAGTCTCAAATTGAGTTCGGTGAAGAAGAAAATATGTGGCAAGATGATAGGTACATACACAGATGCATAAATGTTCTTCAGTCTTCTTTATTCTATGTGGGAGGTGTGCACGAATCAGCCTGATGAATAAATCGACTCTTAGTTCTGCTACTGATGCATGAAATCAAGTACCGGGTGTCTCAGGATTCTTACAACAGTTACTGAATCAAGTCCACGACATGGCAGTGGTGTCGCCAATGGACGAGTAGGAGGATGCGATGGGCGAGTCCGAGGACGCGAGTCCGGAATCGGCAAAGTTGTCATCGAATCAGCTATGGTTCCGGAGCGGGCACCATTTAGGGAGGCATCTGTTCATCAATTTCTCCAGACTCGTTCACTGAACTAGCGGGAGAGCGTGCAGGACAGCGCTGATCACGTCAAAAAGATTGTGGACGACTATTTATCCTATTCTATTTGTCATCATCGGATGGTTCGGGTTGTGAAAGTCGGAATTGAACCGGATTTTTTTTGGGTTGCGGTCCCTTGATTCCTCGAGCCGAAAATCTACCAGATCAGACTAGAATTGCGGCGGAAACGTCGAAAAATTCCAGACATTTCTTAAAATTCCATCATGACGGGATTGCATGGATGAAACAGGACTCAAGACTCTGTCAGCGCGGCCGCCACTGCAATCTTTAGAGGAAGACGAACAGAGCTAACCATTGGACAGCAAAGCTTGTTTATGCCAATGCACTCAACAAAGCTGCGCTCGACAGTGAAGATGAGTGGTTGTCGAAAGAAACTGAAAGAACTGATCAGAACTGAATATGTCAAGAGTTTTGAATCTGGTTGCTTTATTTGCATTACTTTTTGTAGGTGCAAGAAAAGAGTTCTGGCTGCTTTCATCACGAGAAGGAAGTTGGAACTGGTCACACGTTTGTGTACCATAAACATTTACTAAAGGACAGAGCATACGATCAATACTCTTAAGCTGGAGAACTGTTGAGCAGCACAACAAAGTGTGGAATGGGAAGAAGTGGCGAATATCGCCACCTCACTGAGAATGCTTGGGGAAGTTTATGTGGAATCTCTCTGGGATGCAGAAATCTAGCTCATTTGTTGTTGCTTGCAGAGGTGTTTCCAAGACAGACTCAGAAGAATATTCGTCAATTCTTATTTTGCTGGAAAATTTCCTACTTGAAGTGTCTGACCATTTTTGTTGCGCATTGTGTAGCCTGGGAGGACCTGTTGACCTTAACATCAATGAAAAGGAAATTTTGCCACCGTCCAAGTTTGTCTGAGAAAGTATTTCTTTGCTCATGACAATAGCGAAATGAATGAATAAAGTCAGCATTCGTCACGCCGAATCCCCCGGCGAGTAAAGTACAGTAAGTACTTACAGTACTCACTAAAGACAAAAGAAAATTAGGCCGTTTCGGGGAGGGGGCGTTTCTTTGCCGGATTAGGTAATAAGATATCCCTACATCTTTACGCATTCTTTCCGTGTCCCACACATACTTTTCTACTTGGTTTCCAGTATCCTCACTAAGGACCAACCGAACTTAATGGCCAATGAACCCGTCGGAGCTGTGTTTGGGCATTGAGTGATGACGGAGGCAATGAGAAGGAACCTGTTACGTTGACTAAGCTCTGGCTCCCTCACTCATGCACGTTTAGCTCTGGAGCAAAGGCTCAGCAACCATTCTTGAGGCCAAAGTTTGAAGTGTTTATAGCTCCATCAATGATGCTTTCTATCTTGGAAAAAAACCCTTGTGAGGGTAATCATCAAAATTATCACTCAAGCCGTGCAGCCTCCTGAGAACCCTCCCCATTGGCTCATCCATTTGAGCCTGTGTCAGACACAGAGTTGAACAATTTCTAAAGATAAAAGTTGACCAACGGCCCAGATATTATTGTATACTTGATCCACGATAACGAGGAAGTTTTAGCACTTTCGCCTTTAAGCAACAAATCTGGGACAGACTGTGTACCTAAAGATAGTCACCAGCAGCGAGATCGCTTTCTGATTCAGTAACAGCACCACATCCAGCTTGTGCTATCTTCTGCTTCCCAACCATCCAACCCATCCGTGGATGGCGGTTTTATCGGTGGACAAAGAAATCGCTCCTTTCTTCCCCTATCTCTTTCCTCCCTCCCTCCCTCCATCGTCGTCGTCGTCGCCTCCACCGCCGCCGCCCCCCTCGTCGTCGTCGTCGTCGTCGTCGTCGTCGTCGTCGTCGTCGTCGTCGTCGTCTTTCAATACACGCCGTCCAATGCCTAACGCGCTTTCCCGCGATATCTGTCGGCCGCAGTTGTGATCCCATCCACCGATACCTCGCTATCTCAGCTACACCGGCTCATGCAGACATATCACATGCACACGTACTCCTGCTGTGGCAGCCCAGTACAGTAGTATGAATTTAGTTTTTGAATAGCTACGTCTAGCAGAAAAGGAGGATATGTATGTAGTAGGCCGATAAAATTTCTGCCTGCGAGCACTTCCTTCGTCGTATGCAGCATCTCATTACGTCACTTACTTCATTTTATCTTTCTCTTCGATGTATTTCAGCGTGTCAGATGGCTATGGTGAGAAGCAGCTATGCTTTCTTCCATTTAGAAAAAGAGCTTGTAGGCATCTCTCACTCACTCGGATTGGATTCTCTCTACTATATACAGGGTGTACAGTTGCGGTCTCCACAGAAGTCTGCATGCGACGTTCATCTTTCACGTTTTGATACATTGTGCGTCATTTCAAAGTTGAAAACAGTGACCTTGAAAAAGTATGCCCAAGGAGCATTCATTATCTTAGTGAACGTAGCTCCTGTTCGTAGCCATGGGGGATAGGTTAAAAGTAGGTATCAGAATAAATCAGTGGCTTCTTGGCGTCGAAGATGAGAAAATACCACCCTCAACTTACAAGCACATCAATGTTTCTGCCCCCCAAAACTGAAAAGAAGGTTAGCCTTCCATAGTCAACAAGTCACTGCCCCTATATTTTTAAGTTGTAGCAAGTTTTTGACAAATCGAAAAATGCAGGCTCACTCGTCATATCATAACTCAGTTCCCAAGTCAGGTGAGGAAGAGGCGTGCGCACTCTGGTTAGCCTAGTTTTCTGCTCTTGCCTGATCGCTGAGTCTGTCACACTTGAAGCCGCCAATGGCGCACCCTGTACATGTGCAGTACGTACTGTATATTGTATATTTGCGTACATCCGTATGTACTTCTTGACACGAGCCACTTCTGAGCTGTCACTGCTGCCGCCTACTTGAGTAGTTAAAGGCTTCTGCTGAGGAGCGATAGGGAAAGTGGTAGGAAGCATACGCGAGACAAAACCCTTGGACTCCTAGAGTGGCAGAACCTGAGCTGTTGAGCGGCTCGTGCTGTACAGTGAGAATGGAACGTTGCCAGCAGTGGTACATCATGGAGCCAACGTGTAAGTGACTACACAAACACTGTGCTTGAGGACAAGTGTGTATACACACACACACACACACACATATGCACGTCCCCTTCTCCCCTCTTGTTCTATTGCACTCTACCTCTACTGCTATGCTTTACTGTATGTCTGGTTTTTCAAAGATAACTTTTGAGCCGTTTCTTAAGGCTCAGGCGCTCTGCACCCCGTCGATAAAGAAGTGAAGACTGCTGGAGAAAGAAAATTTGAGCCCAATACATGGGAGTACACATACGAATTGTTGTGGCACGGACGGAGATGAAATACTCAGGAAATTTGCTTCCGAAAAGTTTGCGAATCAGCTGAGATTTGTCGAGGAAAAAGGTGCTTTCCCAGTACCAGGATTAGAACGGTGTAGCTAATCTCTGCAGCCCAACCTTGGTAAGACTCACCTCAAGTGTTGATCCTGTTATGATTTTTTTCTCTCTCTTAGACTAGAAAAAATATTCCTCTCTGTTACTTCTCCGTGCCACTGAAAGGAACCATCATGATGCCTCCTTCTCTCTTCTTCCGGACCCCTTCCTGCTACCTCTTGGGCAGAGGAAACAAGATAAGGCTCTGGAAGAAAAACAGACAACATTAGGAGGCTCGGTATCAGAAATAAAAAGTCCATTAACATTGTTTATTTTCCGGCGGCGTGAGATAGGCAACAAAGCTCTCTCCGTGAGCCATCAGCCTTGAGGGGTGCAGGAGGAAAAGGGCAGATAATCTGAGGTTGGAGGAAGCCAGCTGGGAGAAAGGAGGAGATGGCTAAGGTGACCATCACCAAGACCTCGGTGTCTGGCCAGGACGGCACTGGTGCGGAGAGAAGGAGGAGCGATCCGACACCTGGTACCGTCTGGCAGAGGCTTGCGGGCGTCGAGTCTGCCACGTTGCGAATGTGCTTGCAATTTTTTGCAACTACCTAAAAATCGCGAAAGTCGTTCCCCCCCTCTCTCTCTCTCACCGTCCGAAGCGTGAGACTTCTGCTGCTGCTTCTGGCACTGGCATCATCATCATCCATTTAGCATTTTCTGATAAGGCCCGCTCGTGGCGGAAGCAAAAGCTCCCAGGCTGATGCCTCCACTAGCTTATCTCAATGAAGAAACAGCGCAGTCTCTGCTAACCTAACAGGCTTCAATGATCGCCGCGGGCAACCTTTCTTTCGGAGAGAGAGCACAGCATGCTAGTCGAGATAAGACCCGCCGCCGCCTTCATCATTATTATCGCTATACCGCCGCACTAATGTTGTTTTTGCCTGCAGTGTGAAAGCTTCAGTCAAAAACGCATTTTCTCCAGTTTATCTGCCTGCCCCGGGGCCTCCTGAAGAGAGGAATTCCCCGATGGCTTCAAGATGCTTGGCGCTGCGCACGAAGGCCAATTGACTAGGTTTTTTTTTTCTTTCTTGCAGTCTTTTTTCAAAAAATAAACAGCTTTAATCCCCGCACGTGTGAACATTAAAATCAACGCAGTTAGTGTATTATTCACTTGCAGGTTGGCATTGCCAGGACACAATGCAGGTCATTCCATCCACCTGGAAGCCAAACCGCTCACTCACTCCTTGTCTGCCTCGCCTGCGAGTCTGAAATGAAACGAGGTTTCCCGATTTTATGCCGAACAATTTCCGACGTTCAACGCAGTCGAGATCCCAAATCCCCACATGAAGTCTCACATGATGGCAGTTGCCATCAGATGTTTTCTGGAGGAAAAAGCAGAAGGCCTTTACCAAAGTTTTTGCCAGTTTTTGTACCAGCAAATTTTTGCAAAACTTTAGAAACGGGAGTGGTGGGGGCAACCTAAATTGGCATTGTCAGCGGCACATGTTAACAAGCAGTTGGCCTCCCTAAAGTCTAGCGGTACGAATATGTGGGGGAGGGGGGGGGGGAGCAACTGTACGTCCAGTCCTTCGTTCTCTACTGTACTGCCTATGCTCGATGCAGTGAAGATCTCGGATTGTCGTCTTATGTTCCAAGTGCTTTCTGCAGTTGAGCCACGTACTTGATAAGAAGCTTCGATACAGTGAAGAACTTATATGTGATGTAGAACAGTTATTACTTGCTTTCCAATAGCGAAGGTTGATTGTATTGTAGAGTTCCTAGCCGATTCCCAGCTTTAGCGGCCGACTTCCAACTTTTGCGCGGTTGATTTTTGCGGCCGGTTTCCAGCTTTTGCACGAGGTAGGCGCATGTAGTTTAAAACTCAGAGACCCAGGCAGACACACGAACACACGCACGCACGCGCACACACACGTGGCGCTTTTTTTGCCGTTCTTTCTACCCAGCCAAGTGGGGAGGCCGAAAGCGCTAGTTATACATAAAGTGCGAGGGCCGTATGTACGTGGGCTGTCCGCGGCCGATTTCCAGCTTTGGCTGGCCGATTTTTGCGTCAGATTGCCGCGATTTTCTGGCTTTTGCGCGGCAGATTTGAGCACAGAGCACGTGATGAGAGCGCGCGCCTGCATGCACGACTGTCAGGCACACACATGGAGCTTTATATTTTTGCCCTCCTTTCCACCACATGAAGTGGGTAGTGCGTGAGCACTAACTCAGAATAAAGAGAGAGAAACGGATTATATGAGGACAGAGGCTGCACACTATGTAACTAACCCTATTTTTCTCTTATCAGAAAAATATCACTTTACATAACTACAAGACAGTTAGGAACAGCATCACATGAGCCAGTTCTACCCGACATCTTCCGCACATCAGCACAAGAAACACACTTCTGGTCACAATGAAAAAATGATTGGACTCATCATTGTGACAGTGACTCTCTTTGTCTTCTGGTGGTGGATAACGAAAGACAGAAGGTACCCCAAGAACTTTCCACCTGGTCCAAGGTCCCCGTTGCCTCTAATTGGTGATGCCTGGTGCCTGGGTACAGATTCATATCAAGCATTCAAAACGCTGGTTGAAAAATATGGCCCCATTGTTGGGATCAAGATAGGTGAAACCCTTACAGTGATATTGGGCTCTTTTGACATCATCCAAGATGCCCTTGGTCGTGAAGAATTTTCAGCAAGACCAGCTTTTACTGGTCTTCAAGAGGTAAGAGGAACATCTGGCAAGGATGGTTTGCCAGGTGTGATTTTGAGCTCTGGCCAGACATGGGTTGAACAACGAAGATTTACACTGAAAAAACTGAGGGATTTGGGCCTGGGGAAGAATTCCTTGGAAGAATTGGTGGCAGAAGAGGTGGAGAAAGTGTGTTCTTCACTACAGGCAGAGTCTGGAAAGTTCATCGAACTGAGGAAAAGATTTAACATTGCTGCTGTCAATGCCCTGTGGAAAATAGTGACAAGTAGCAAGCTTGATCACAATGATCCTGAACTGAAATTACTTGTGGAAAATCTTGACAGATTTAATTATGAATTTTCCCAACCACTGTTCTTGGTTGCATCAAACAAGAAAAGTCCAACATTGTTCAGGATTTTTGAGAAACTGAACATAACAAAGTTTGGCAAGTCTGTCAGGCAAGTCTTAAATCATGTCTCAAAGTTCATTAGCTATCATGAAGAAACCTACCAGGAGGACGTGCCCAGAGACTTCCTCGATGAGTACATTAAAAAAATCAAGGATGACGAGAAAAATCAAGTGCCAAGTTCCTTTGTTGGAGATGTGGGAAAGATAAACATGCTCAACATCATGTTTGACCTATTGGTTGCTGGTAGTGACACAACAGGCACAACTCTAACATGGGCATTTCTTTTCATCCTCAAACATCCTGAGTGTCTGAGGAAGATGCAAGAGGAGTTGGATTTGGCATGTGGCAAGACTAGGACACCCCAGTGGGCTGACAGGGTCAACACTCCCTACACAGAGGCCACAATTCATGAAATTCAAAGGTTGGCTAATATTCTATTTCTTGCAGTGCCACACAGTGCGACAAGAGACACTACTTTTGGTGGCTACAACATTCCTGCTGGAACCCAAATTTTACCCAGTCTTGGTCACTCAATGCATGACCCTAGTATTTTCCCCCACCCAAGGGAATTCAATCCTGAGCGGTACCTGCAGAAGGATGAGAAAACTGGGCATGTGAAATTTTTGCCCCATCCTCGTGTGATTGCCTTTGGAGTCGGCAAGCGACGTTGCTTGGGTGAGACCTTGGCCAAGATGGAGCTTTACCTCTTTATCACAGGGATTTTGCATCAGTTTGACATTGAATCTGCGCCTGGGGAGGAACTCAATACTGAAGATTACTTTGTCAATGCTATTCTGATGCCGCGGCCATACAAGGCAAAATTTATCTCCCGAGTAGAATCTAATGCATGAAATGCGAGGGTCGTATGTACGTGTGTCTGTCTGCATGTTTGTTCAGCTTTCGTGCCGCTGATACCCAGCTTTTAGCGTGAAGAGCATGCTGAGAGCGAGGCTCTTGGTGGGGGACACATGGAGATGGATGGATCCACCCATAGTACAGTTTTTATGCTTGTGATACTTGTCCTACCCTGCGAAGTGGACAGTCCGTAATTACTAGAATCTCTATATAAAGCGTGAGGGCCTTATGCGGACGTTTGCCCCTCTGTCTCAATGTTATTATGGGGTGGCGCTCCAACTCACACCGATCATCCCCAAACTCCGTCAGCAGACACTATGGATTGGGCGAGAAGCACGTGGACCGCGTGAAGTACAAGAAGGGCGATCACGGCAACAACTACAAGTGAGATCGTAATCACGTGGATGGCAAGTTTAGGGACGACAAGTCCTGAGGTGGGACACGCAGACAGACACACAGACATTACATCTATTTTGGCCACTCTTCCCACCCAGCAAAGTGGGTAGTCCGTCCTCTCCCACGACCGAATGTAAACCGTTGAGAGATGGAATCAACCGACACGTCAGGAAAAGGTCTACTTTCCAGGAGCTGCAGCAAATCTACAGATCTAAATCACAATCATTATTTTCAATTACGTTATCTTTAACAGCTTGGTATAAAAATACACCGTTGGTCTATAGTCTGAAGTTCACGACGCGATTCTCACAACAACTGTCCAATCGATTTGTTTCTGTCATTCCCAAATTATGGAATCAACTGATGCTTCAGGAAAAGTCACGCTTTCCAGTAGAAGGGCTTGACACAAGAATGGTGGTTTAAAGTCAAGGTAAATGCATCTCGGCTCGAGTCTCGTCTAGTCTCGTCAGTGCACCTCAAGCTCATCCCCAACCCAAATCATGCACAATGACTTAATGATTGGGAGCAGGCGGAATTGCTGGGTGGTGGGGTAGAGTAAACCTTCATAATCAAACATCATGCATCTTCATAATGCGGCATCGTCACCATGGAGAACTGCAGAAAGGTCTTCTGGAGCAAAATTGTTACTCCCAGCAAGGGGTTAGTCGGTGACAACTTTTCTCTTCTCGGCATTGATCCATCTGATGAGGTTTCTTTCTTGGGGACAATCTGAGAATCATGGCACGTGTATTGCACATGTACAAGGTGTTGCTCCTCTGTAAGTTCACTGTTGAGGACACTAACCTTTTTATCAGCAAGGGGGAAGGTCATCAGGCAACTGGGAAACCACCAACCCTTAGGTGCCTGATCAGATCTCCATGAGGTGGAGAGACTGGCGGGGTCCAGGCACAATTAACCTCCTCGCTAACTTCAGCTGCAGTGAAAACTTATGTGAAGGTTATGTGAATCTATTAGTATACAAAAATACTGTAAGATGCAGGTGAAGTTTGTGAAATGGCCATGTTCAATTATTCATCTTGCCCTACGCTCACGGTCGTTACAGTGACTCTCCTCTATGCCCACTACGGGGTGCAACCTGTCTGAGCTGTCCATGAGGCTCCCAGTGCACCAGGACACGTTGCAAGGTCACTAAATCTTAAAGAGATTTGTGCAGATCATCACGTAGGCCGAGGAGAGGAACAAGTAGCACCAGCTGGCGCTCAAGAGCAGTTAAAGGAGTTACATGTTTGACATCTCATTGCTGTGAAATGCTTTAGTGTTGCGTTACGTTTTGGGTTACACATGAGGAGTGTTTTGAAAAAACTTGGTCTTCGGTGCTGTCTCACACGTATATGATACGTATTAGCACAGGGCGATCGTAGCAACAACTCCAAGGGTGATCGTACGCACCTGGATGGGAGGATAAGACCGTACATCCGGGGGTACAGAAGAATTTCCTGCACCTTGCTCCTACTCATTTTTAACTTGAGCCATGGTATGTTTGTCCTATTTCCAAAAATGTAGAATCCGATAGCAATAGTGCATAATGTGCATCTGATAAAGCAGCATTTTGCGAACACGATTTCTGCAGCCCAAAAAAAAGTGTTGCTGCCCCAGGACCGAGGGCAGCAATGAAGACAACAAAAACTGCCAGGTGCCTCAGGCACGTAGTGTTTTACGCAAGATTGCCTATTTAGTATTCATTTTAATCATACTAGGAAGATTCCTCCGCACACCACTGACTAAAATGAGTTTTGTTTAGATGTCAAAGTGTCACCCTGCGGCTCTCTTTTTGCTGCTTCACGGAACATAGTAACCTCTCAACCCGGACACGGAGTTTTTGAGTGCCTGCGCATGGCGCCGGAGGACCCGAGGAATGAATTCATGTGGAAATGATGGCCCAGGGGGCTGTCCCCCTGTTTTCAGTCCATTTCATCATCAGCATTTACCCTCTGAAAAAGCCATTTTTTAGTCCTGTTTAGCCTGGCTCCCTATCTAGGTGACTTCCTTTTGAGCATTCTAGCATCAAAATGGGCAGCCTTGACATTGATCCCGTGTACTCAACATTGTGTCCCAGTATCACATCTGCACGTTCCACATCAAAATTTTGCCTCAACTCGTTTCAGTACAGCATATGAGGTGACGTCATGCTCGACGCAATTACTTACAGCCAGGACTGTATATGGTGGGTTCAAAGTTCAAGTTATTTTTAAGTGAGAAGTCAGTAGAACTCCCTTCAGCAGACGCAACCTCGATTTCATGTTCACATTCCCTTTTAGTTTTCGAACATTCAAGGAAGCACAGTGTAAAAAAGGAAATGCTAACTTTCTTCATTGAGCCAAGGTAGGCAAAGTAGGCAGGCAAGGAGTGATGAGTGGAGCAGTGTGTGCTCAGTGCACCGCTATTTGCGAACAATGTGCCTGGAATTCCTTTCTTCATGGAAATGCCCGAAAAGGCGGGGAGGTTAGCAGGGAGACGGACTTGGGGGAGATGACGGCCGGGTGGATGAGAGAGAACCAGAGAAATACCGGTAACGGTGAGGGTATCTGAAGAAAACTGAAAGGAGAAATAGAGCAGAGAATTGCCCAAGGTGCTGGAATTCAAAATCACAGGTCTCATGAAATATTTAAGATGTGCAGTCACAATTTTACAAAGAATCTCGCCCTCCTGCTACGTCCAAGTGATCAAAGTTGGATGCCAGGACTCAACCTCATTACCACGACGTGTACCAAAGCACAATGTATTTCCATGAACATATTATTCTGTGAGTTGCTTGCAACATGCGACTTAGAAGTGATCATTTTCTGCTATAACAATGATTGGAGATAACACATAACGTTCAAATTTATAACAATCTACAATACTGTTGATTTTGGTAATTTGGCAAACACCATGTAGTGTGAACATCGATAACTTACGCAAGAACACCATAATCAACTTCGGTTATTTCACTCACACCCCATATTCATCACTGGGGCGTGGCCTTTGTTGGTACTGTACTTGGAGGGTAAATTTTCAGTAATTTTCGTACTGAGAGTGCTTCAGTTCATTGCCAAGACAATTTTTCATGAAAAGACTTGGTAATAAAACTTGTGCTTTTGGCCACGACTAACTTAGACCTCAATGTGGCCACCCTAAGCATCTATGACAGATTGTAGGAGGCAGCGAAAGCAAGACCAGATCTTGATTGTAAACTCCGTGGTCACCCTTTAGGTCACCCTGTAACTTATTAAGGGGGAGCAGTTAGGCACCCTTTGGGGGTAGGAGGAGAGCACCAGCTTCTTCACAGCATCTCTTACTGTGTTTTCACCCACATCAGCCTCCAACGAAGGTGTTGCTCCTCAGAGAGAGAGTCCTCCTTCCTTTTTGCACCCTCTTCCGCGGCTTTTGTTTGCTTGTAAACAGTTCATTCCGTGACCTCTACGACGTTGACGACCTCCTCGGGTGAGTGGAGGAAACTCCAACCTCAATTCTTTTTTATGTTCCATTGCTGCGTGTTGACGTGGAGCAAAGTTTGTTCACTAACAAATCATCCATTAAGTACCTTTGGATGACGTCAGATAGGGTGGAACTTTTTTAAATTATTTAGGCTTAAAGCAAGTGAAAAGTCATGGAAATTTACCGTCCGAATTTTGCGGCAGTTTCGCAAATTTGACCTGCCTCGCCCAGTAGGTGACGAGACTTGAACATATGTTTTCCCCAGTACAAAAACTTTCCAGAAGAAACAGTTCCGGTGAGAATCAGTTGGTTTCTGAAAGTAGTCAGAATTGTCGTGAATTGACGATTTAAGCTCGTAAGGATAACACAAAGTGGCCTTTGCATAACCATTCGTTGAGTGTACCAAAACTTATGGGACTCCTGGTATGGTAGTATCGTTGTTTAGCACTAAAAGTGCTAAAGTGGAGAGTGTACAGCACTTTCCAAGTCTAACAGAACACTGTGGTAATACAACACGTACAAATGGGTACTGTAAGTAGGCAGTGCCAATAAATTTCTTTTAAGCGACCTTAATTTAAAGTTTATCACAGAGGAGTTTTCACATAACTCTTCATATTCTGCACTTTGCCTTTTCTCTCCCCATATCTTATTCCAATGCAAGCGGGGGCAGACCTTGTTTGTACTCTTTCTTGCCTCCATTGGTAAGATCATCACCCACTACCAATAGAGAACAATGGCAGTGGTCCAGTAGCAGGTGAGGAAAAGGACGTAGAGGCACTTGATTCCAACGGAGAAGGCGCGGTCGATGCGGATGCAGCGAAGCTCCAGCTCATCTCTTCTCCCCAACTCCAACAGCTGATGATTAATCTGGTGTACGATTTTTATTGCTAAGTTGTCGTGAGTTTAAACTATACAGATTGATCACCTCTCGTTTCACCGTCACTTCGTCATCAGATTCTCCCCCTGTGCTTTCCAGGGTTATTTTGTTGCAGTTCGAGCATCTTTGCCACACTCGCAAGGCCGTGTAGAAGCCCAGGACAGCAGAGCATGACCTTGTTAGATGCGGAGGAATTGCACTGTGACAGAGCTTCTTCACCTTCACCTTCCTTGGTTGCACTCTATCGTCTACTCGCGGCCGGAGGATACCCAGAACGATACCGTACTCGACGAGGCCGGTGAACGTGAATAGCATGCACAGGAAGGAGAACCACTCTGCGAAGGAAAGCCTGTCAGCGCATGGGTTGGTTCTGGTCGAGGTACTGTGCATCATGTGGTGCATGCACATGTAAATATCTCTAATGCAGAAACGAGTGCAGTGAAGTCGGTATAATACAGTCCCCTTGCTGAAAGTACTTTGAAGAAGGAACGGCATGCGCTGTACTAGAATGTATTGAGGTGGAATTTTGATGTGAAATAATAGTTCACATACTTAGACACAAGATGAAGAACAGAACTTTAGTGTTGTGATTGTCCATTTTGATATTACGGTGCTGAAAAGACATCAAGCTGAAGACAGGGGAATGTCGGAGAGGCAGGAATTTTAGATTTTCCAGGGGGTGAAAATTAATGACGTTGGCCGAAGTTTTTCTGCGGATTTCACGCCCCCCTCCCAATATGACCTCCTCCGGGTGCACAAGCACGCTCAAAAGAGACGGAGATTGCAAAAGTTCCATGAAGCATGAAAAAACGAACAAAACTATGTCTTCTACGCTGCATCTACATCCACAAAAACGCCAACACTAAACTGACGTGGCGTCCCCGCGCTTGAAGATGCCGTCCAAGGCGGACCTCCAGGCTCCGCAGATGGTTGCCATCATGCCGAGCTGCCACAGCGCCAGGAGCTGAATCCAACGAATCTTTGGGGTGGGTGTCATGCTTCACGGAACTTCTGCAGTCTCCTTCCGCAAATGCGTTTTTTGGCATAATTTTTACAATCATGATTTAAAAATGTTCAGCTTTGCAGCACTAAAAATCAAAGCATTCTGGACGAATTGTGCAACATGGTAAAGCTTTGAATAGCGTATGATACGACTCCTTCAGGAGTGACTGTCATATATTTTCAGATTTTACTGTGCATTCTTAGTAACCGTGCTTGCATGCAAGACAACGTAACGTTACCTATGAAGGTGATCGTATTCGCTCCAGGAGTCCTATGGGCAATAAGGGCAGCAAACGTGTCACACTAAGCTCTTACTTGAGAATATTTTTGATACAGGTCGGTGGATTCTGGATATAGCGATATTTCTAGGCAGTATATAAACTCTACACTCGAACGAACTGCTGTTTGACAACAGTCGACACTTAATGAAACAAACTGTAATATCACGAAATAAGGAATTTTAGGTCGCCGACCGGTGCAGACACTACACTGAGCATGACCTTCGACACGACGAATCACATTAGAAAGAGCGAATTTTTCTCTGCCAACCAAGAAATTCATTATTCTACAGGTCGACTGCTCTATCTCTTACTCGTTGCAGCGATAGCTGTCGGCATGACGATGAATTATTCGCATCTGGCGATCACGAATCTCAATACTTAAATAAAAGGGGAATATGGAAATTAGTTAAATTACATTTGGGTCTACACCGGGCCATCACCCTAATGGACTTAGACGTGTTAACTGAGGGCCCCAGACTCAATAAAGCCCCGAATCGTTGGCTTTGTTGTTGCTATCGCATGCTTATCACCGACGTGATCTATGTTGTCTCATCGTCACGCCGCCCACCTCAGACATACATGTCGATATTGAAGGCGTCGGTGGTGACCCGACCAAAATCAGACATGGCGCCATCAGCAAAGTAGGCCAGAGCATTCCTTAGTCACCCTGGTCGGACAAGTTTAGCAAGCACCAGGGCCATTTCTGCAAACTGGGTCAAGTTTGGCTAACTCCTGTGCGCGTATCTTATGGACAGTTTTCACTAACTAACTACGCGTTGTTAGAGACGCGTCTATTCTTTTTTCAGTGTCCCTCGTGTCCCACGTGTAGAAGTCTATATGTGATTGTGTACGACGACCGAAAACGACAATTTCTTTCCTGTTGGTGATGTTGACGCTCATGGACACCATGACGAGAAAGAGAGTGATGAGGAACCCGATGCGGTCGTTACCCTTGTTGGCTTCGATGTCGAACGAGGAGAACGAGGCGATGGTGAACAAGGTCAAGGGCACGTAATTCGCGATCATCGCAGGGTACACCACTCTACAAAGATAAAAGAATGGACGATGTTCCGTGATACATACTGTGTCTGTCAGGTTGTGGAAAATTTGAATCACCATGTACCGCATCATTCGGACATTTAAATTGTGGTGTCCTGGCCACTTTTTATTGGAAAATGTCCCGAGGCTTTGTAACACCTCGTACTTTTTTCCCTGGGTGCTCAAGAACCAGTAAATTTGTGCCTTTCTTCTTCTGTCTGTTACGCTCTTCAACACCTGCGTGGTTCGGTAGTGGTTGGGTATGAGCTTGAACTCGTGCTCCATGACTTGTTTCCTCACAGACGCCGTTGAACTGTCATTTTCAAGCAGAATGATCTTTTGCTGCCGATGTCTAACGTTTTCTTGCCCCCTTGAGTTAGTCTTTTCTCCTTCTTCCACCAGAACAGCAGGAACAGACGATTGTCAAGAATGCCGGCAGAATGCCACAAGTAGTGCAAATCTGAGGTAAAATCTGACCTGACAACATAAATCTGGGGATAATTTTCAACAAAGCTGCATGGAGAAGATCCACACAAGCATTGCTCATGCGGAGAAATGAGGGGTGCGAAATTTTCCACAAGCTGACGGACACAATGAGTTACCAACTACGTACGTACATCGGTACGTACGTATTGTAAGTAGGTACTTGTACATTATGGCTGCTGCCTTTCTCACCTCTGAAAGTTTAATTCAAGCTGGATCAAGGAGTAATTCTGATTGTACTGGACGAACGATTTCGGCGTTCCTGCATCTTTGTTCACGAGGGACAGGAAGAACGGACTGGGCCGCTGCTCAGACAGAGTCAGAAGGTGCTTCCCTAGATGCAGCACCAGCTCATCTTGACGCCATTCAAATGACCTAAAAAATAGAAATCACTTCAATCCCAATGCATCATAGAGGATGTGTCCCAAAGAAAAGCTGACCCAACTTTTTTGGGAACTGATGGTGGTCACACCGTTCATATGCTTGTTGGCAGATCGAGGTCTCACCTGAGATCAAGAAAGCAAACGTGTGAGTCAAAGGGGTAATAAACAAAGTCCATCGGACAGGGCGTGACTAGAGCTGTGGTCACTTTTGCTCGAACTCGACCGCCTTTGCCAACCACGACGACGGAGGCGGCGGACGCGAGGTCATCCGAGGCAATCAGGCGGGTGTTTTTCATGGTCGAAAGGCTGGGGAACCACAGGCGAGACAGCGCCTCGAAAGGCAAGGGACTACACTGAGAATAGCAGGTACAAGTGACGTACGCGCGCACGTAGATAGATGTTCACCTGTCGATGCCATACGCTGATTTTACCTCTTCGTGAACTGTGCAGTCTCCCCCGGTGAGAGATATTTTAGCGTCAGTCCAAGTAAGATCCATATCCAAGATATAGGTGACTCTGGCCTCGATCTCATCCACCTTTTAGCAAAGGACGCTTCAACACACCTCAGACATACCGAAAATTCGTTCACATACCGAAATCTCCTGTATTGAGAGGTCCACCTCTATTGTTATTGGGGAGATCCCATCTCTGGGCAGTTGATGTCTCGTGTAACCGTTCGGGAAACAGAGCCCATAGCGTGCCAGAAGCGTCGGAGAGGCGGCCGAGCCGCAGCTGAAGTCGTCCAGAGCGCCGACGTCGCCAGCAAGCAGCAATAGAGAGCAAGACAGGACGAGCAGTCTGAGTGAGGCACAAGATGCAAAAGAGCATTAGAGTAACGATGGAGACGAGCAAAATGCTGGGAATGAGACCAGTTGAGGTCATAGCGGATGATTCCAATTGCCGAATCAACATGGTCCGATTCATGTCAACAAACATATCCGTGTTGACGCGGGCTGTGTTATTTATCTTGCACATTGTCCTTGTCCCTTCCGTAGAAAGGTTTAATCAGACGAACTTTAAGAGAGCTTGAAAAACTGAGGTGTAAATAAAACTTTAAACTAAAAAACCAAGATGTACATAAGAAAATAGACGTTCACCCATGTAGAATTATGGATCGGAAGAAGACCACTTTTCTGAACACTGCCTTAAAAATGAAGTTCGAAGTGCTTTCTAGTCGCGATTTCTCTCTCGGTACAAGTAAAGAATACTGTATGTTTTTCTATGTTTATGATGACGCTCGAGAATGAGCAGTTTTGATACCGTGATTTTCTCTTAACGAAGCAGAAAACACACTGTGGGTCCAGGTACAAACGTGCAGTGCAGTTTTCTCACCGCTTCTTCATGACCGTCGACTCTGGCATTGTCCGAACTTGACCCCAAGGAGATGGTTTAACGACAATTTGACACAACCCTCAACAACAAAATCGTTAGTGACGCAGAACCCCCTCGTGACGCAGCAGATTGATCCAAAGGTGATGCCAAATCAGGAAGAAATAAGTGGAAAATGGCAAAAAAGCCATTTCCGCCAATCGGCGACGGCGATGGCGATGACTACGATGGTATCTGCTACGACGATGACGTCCGTAGCTATGATCATGTCCACAGCGACAATGATGACCACAGGGGCGATGTCCGCAGTCAGTGCGACGACGACACTGATGTCTGGATACTTTCCACTGATTTCTCATTGATTTGGCATGACTTTTGGACCACTTTCTTCTCACTGTTTTTGCAGCTCTATGAGGAAGACCCTCTCGTTCTTGCTCTTATGCTCGCTCTCGCAATATAGCCCCATTTCTGGGATCGGTAGTCCCCAGATATTTCCATACATAATGTCGGTAATCCTTGTGTCAGTAGGGGTTGTGTCGGTAAGGATTGTGTCGGAAAAGTCCTGACAGGCAAGGAGATGTCCCCCTCCGCACCACCACGGCAAACGTCCGACGGGTCCAAGTCTGCACGCGTGTTTGTGTCCGGTCAAACGTCCCGACGAGTGGAGACTAAGTCGAGCAGCAGCGAGAGGCACTGCCTTTTATACAAACACTCGATGGAGTTTGAGCCGTCCTCCGACGTATGTGCACGCTATTGTGTATTAATACTGTCCTGGGAGGTAACTGTATCGCTGGGCCTACGTGTAGTAGGAAGCAACAGAGAATTCATATGTACTTGCGCGCAAAAGAGGAAAACAAAACCAACGTTGTCGTACGGTACTCTGAAGTAGTGTGGCTCCAACTACTACAGATGAGCCAGGAAACCTTTGGTACCGAAGCTGTCGAAAAAAAAGCCGAGGTCTTCGACGATATTCTTTTTCACCACAGACCTTATGTGTCTTGGCACAACGTTACGAGACATCAGTTGTTTTGGTCGCGCCGATCATTTCTCCTGACATATGCGCAAAGTGGGTAAAATTCAAAGATGACGGAACTTTACGGGCACCCTGTTTGGCTCCTGAAGGCGAACAATCGACAATTCACAACTATTTGCTTAAACAGGGGGGGCTTTCACTTGAAGAGGAAGATTGCAATTGCCTTCGTCTCTGAGCTGTGTTGACAAACTTCTTTGATGCGTATCTCTACTTCTCTACAGCTGGGGTCCATTTATTATCACTTACTAGCGGACTCGCTTTGCCGGATCACATTTTCACCAAATGTACAATATAGCAAAGGTATCTGGCACTGCTCGGGTTATTATAAGACTTGCCACAATCCCACCCTAGCGGACCCGCTTTGCCGGATCACATTTTCACCAAATGTACAATATAGCAAAGGTATCTGGCACTGCTCGGGTTATTATAAGACTTGCCACAATCCCACCCACCAGCGCGGACTCGCTCAACACGCGCTTCGAGCGAAAATGACAAAAATCGGCCGAGCGCGAACAAAAAACGCCGCGAAATTCGGCAGCGGAAAGGGCCAGTCAGCCGCGAGATATGGCAAAACCAGCCGCGGACAAACAGACAGACAGACACACACACACGTACCTACGGACCGCCCTTCCTTTTATATATATATAGGGATAAAAGTAATTCCACTTTTCATATGAGGGCTTTACAATAGGTGTTCAAAAGACTGGCACTTTGCTGTGTACACATCTGAGTTCTATTGTGACAGCTCCCGAGCGTCCGCAATTGTGTTGTCAGCAACTACCTTTGTTACAGCAAGATTTCGAGGCTTTTTGTCAAGAATTTCGGCTTCACGTACAGACCAAAAGAACAGATCTAGTAGATTGACGTGAAAACCGGTGAAGATGCCAACCAAATGGCATTGTGGCTATGACCCTTGTGCCAAGTTATCCTCCATCACGACTAAAAAAAATCACCTAAAATTATATTGCTCGTATACGTAAGCTAACTATCCCCTGGTTTTCTAAAGACAAGTCAAGTATCTATCAAAACTTGCATAATTGCTCACTTCATACAGTCCACTTCATGTGCATGATCATTTAAGACAAACACTGCAGCAGCTGTTGTACTCTCAAGTCTCTTCCTCGTTCACCAAAGGCCAGGATCATGAGTCAAAAGATGAAAGTTGCGTCTGTCTCGGAGAAATATGACCTTCTTCTGGCACTTGATGGCCTTCCCAAGATGTCCATTTTATTGGCAACACACAATCTATACTGTTGGACCTCTTGAAGAACAGGAGGAAAGTGGAGGCTGATACTTCTTAAGCATAAGCAACAGCGTCGTGGCAAAGCACCTGATGTCGGAACAGCTTTGGTTAAAAGGGTTTCCAACCTTCGAGACTAAATGTACCTCTGAGTGGCCCCATCGTCATGCAGAGGGCTGAGGTATAGGCCATGATGATCAGCAAAGAAGACTTTTGTGCAACTGATGGATGGTTCTCCCGGCTTAAAAAGAGAGAGGCCCTTTGGCCATGAGAAATTACCTGACGAGGCTGAAGCTGCCGATGTCGAGTCCATAGATGATGGTTGAGGAAAGTTTGAAGGTCACATGAAATTCCGTGCATACCCCAACGCAACTCTTACTCATGAAGTTGTTGGTGTTGGACAAACCTGGACCTGGTACATCTTATTTTACTTATTGACGGCACCGCTGGTGCACACGGGGATTATAGTATACGAATATACGTAGTACTGGGGTGTGTGTAGGGGTCGGTAGATAGTATTTTTGGCTACTATCACTTATTCTGATAGGAGTTAGTACGCTTCATCTTGGTATTGTGCCAGACATCTACTTCCTAGCGCACTTATCACTATTCCGATTAACTCCTAATTATCTGGACTACTAACTAGTAATGGATCAGTCTCATGCATGGTTCGACCCAAGTTTTACCAACACTAAAGTCTCCCTTCCCTTGAAGGAAGTAAGGGGTGAAGTGCTACTCCTTGTAGATCACTTCTCAGCAATTGAGTACAACTCTCAGGAGTTGAGTGTCTGCTTGGCTCCAACAGAGGGGATCGATTCCAGAGTCCAGTGGAGAGATCTGTGACAGTGTATCTCACCTGGCTGCTGGACTATGGGTCACTCCTTAACGACGAGTCTAGTGTGATATCTAATCAGTGTCCTACCCTAACTACACCGCTCTATGACACAATAGAGACAGATAACGCGATTGGACTCTTGGCCCAGAAGCTGGGTTTAATTACCTGTTATATCAGTCACACTCGGGACTTGGTTGAGAACAAATGAGTTTGTACAAGAAACCTACATGCATACACATATACACAATACAATGACTCAGTCTTTGGTTGCTTACCTGACCTGGGGGGAGGGTGGGCTTGCCGGTGATCACTGAGTTGTCAAGTATGGGTAAGAAGTTCCAAACTCGCTACTTGGGCTAAGACAGTTGTCTGCCCAATGTGGTCTTTCACTCAAGTATTGGACAGTACTCCTTCTGTGCTAAGTTACTAGCACCGCTTTCCTTTGGAATGACTGACCTCTTTCTTTACACTACATGCCTTTAAATACCTACTGCTGCTACTAATTTTGTGTGTGTGGCCTATGCTTTTACATGCCCAAACTTTTCTAGTGTGCGCTCTCTAGCCTACTTTGCAGTGCCAATTCACCTATGCAACCCATGGCTTCCAGCCCAGTGGAGAGTGTCTCATACACTAGTGCTCTCTGGCATTGCTGGATGTTGTGGGACTACAGTTGTTAATACTGGAGACTGAATCTGTACATCGTTTTACCTTCAAAATAACTCTTCTGTGTTTCTTCTCATCCGTTACCTCCTTGTGACTGTTTCTTTTCCTTCTTTGGTCTGAGTGGGACGTCATTGCTGATGTCATCATCTGATACTTCTTTGAGATTATCTTCCCATATATCAGTGGTTGATTGGAGCTGGTTATCTCCTGATCATACTGCCTCCTCTTCGGAGTCATGATGGGCTCTCTTCCCAAGCCGTACTGTGAGGGCTGACCTCTTGGTGCCCCTCTTCCATTGTACTTCTCTGTCTGTGGCCTGACTTGGTGTTGTTGTTTGTGTAGTGCCCTGCACTCCTGACATCAGGTTGACATCTACTGGATCCCTGACCCATGCCTTGCTGGTGATGGCAGTCATCTTCGGCATCTGATGTCTGCATTGCTTGGGTGTCGCAGTGTCTTCACTCTGGTGACTGACTCGCATCTGAAGGACTCTCATGTCTGTCTATTGTTTTGTGACTGAGAACACTTGACAGGGTGAACATCTCGGCGAGGGTCTGATGCACGTCATTCAGGGGATCTGGAAAGTAATGCCCAATGGCCTTACTCATATGTCCAACGGCGCTGTAGTATGCTGCGGTCTGCCTCTTCAGATCTCCACGCTGGTTGCTCCACCTGCTGGTGTTGTAGTAATTGCCAATCTTCTGCTGAATCCATGATACCTCATCCACCATGGTGCTTGCTAACAGCTGGTAGACTGTCAGCTTGGCCACGCCATGTTCACTGGCAGACTGCTCCATGATCCATAGTTTCAGGTCCAATGATCGGTTCATCAAAGCATACCATAGGTGGTGCTCTCATGAGCCGGCTTCCTTATTGATGCTCCTAGTGATCCTGTTGACCTGTTTGGGGCCTTTCACATTGTATTCGATTGTCAGTCCTCGACGGGATTGTCATGGACTTCCCAGTCGGCTGGTTGTCTTGGTGTCATCTCCTGCAGAGTTGGTGTTGGTCCGGTTGTTGCTGGCAGTGGTGTCGGTCATCTTGCTCCTGATTCCTCAACCTCAACTGCTGGGATGGTGTCATCTCCTATCTCCTTGATCCAATCTATGATATGGATCAGTAGTGCTCCACATGTCCCCTTAATCTCACGATGGTGCTCCAGGTCGGCTCCTTGCTGATGCTGTGAGACCTGGCTTCGTCCTATGACAGTGTAGGCTAATTGTTTGAGCAGGTCGCAGATGTGCTTGTCTCTAGGAGATTCCGGTGCTTCAGGGGGTTGTTTCATCACCCATTGTTCATTGTCCCATAGTCGGATCCTTCCCATGATCTGGAGTGCTGTGAGATTAATGGTACATCTTTCCCTTACCATCTCTGCAATCTCATTTTGTGTAGTGGCTCCTAGGAAGGGTAGATAGCTACAGAGTGCCTTTACTTCAGATGGGATGAGGGCTTCGAATGCATCTATCTGAATTACTCATCGCCACTCCTTCAAGACCTCTAGTGACCTGTTGACCACATCAGTTGCTGATATGTCTGGTGGTCCGAATATGGCCACTCTTGAGCTACATAGGTCTTCTCCTGTTGTCAGGGGAATCCCTCCTACTCTCGGTGGTATTGTGTTGTTATTGGGGTGTTGTGTTGCTCCCTGATCTGTGTGGTTAGCATTTGCTGCTCCTTGTGCCTCTCGTCCTCCTGCTGGTCTGCAGGGCAGTGGGGACATTGTTGAGCGGGCCTAATGGCCATCTCCTGTAGTGTTGATGAGGCGCAGATTCTTGCTTGGGCGTCGTCATGAGGTCCACTTGACAATGCTGCTGTCAAGAGTGGATTTGGTGCTACATACAGTGATAAGCTCTGACCTGTGTATGATGTGGGCAGATGTAACGATGGGAAGTATACTGGTGGCGATCCCATCCGTTGAGGTGCTGGGAAGTTCTGAATGGCCAGAACTTGTTGCAACCACAGTCCCTGACTTTGGTGTTGCATAATCGTTGGGACAGCTGCTGTCGGCGTATAGGTGGACGGCGTGCTGGCGATCCCAACAAAGTACCAGCAGAGGTACCCGACGTTGCTCGGGTATTAAAAGACTCACCGCAATCACGCCCACCAGTGGACTCGACCCTTCCTTAACACGAGCTTCGCGCTCAACACGAGCTTCGCGCTCAACACGAGCTTCGCGCTCAACACGAGCTTCGCGCTCAACACGAGCTTCGCGCTCAACACGCAACACGAAGCTGATCTCGCACTTCAACACTCACCATGCAATCCATGTCGTCCAACCGCACCCGGATCGGATCCATTTTTTTTTTACATGCAGACTACTACATACGGACTAGATACGTCGCGCTTTACATGTAGCTGGCACTTACGTGCTACCTACCCGCTTCGTTGGGAAGGAAGCTAAAGCAGTAGCAGACACGACCCGCTCAACACGAAGCTGATCTCGCCCTCGAAGCTAATCTCGCACTTCACACTCACTTTGCACCTGGATCGGATCCATTTTATTTTTACTCGCTGGGTTGCCCGGCTCAGTGTCCACCCCTACTGACCTTCTTGCCTCCCCCCCTTGACATAGGTACCTACTGATACATGCAATGTAACGTTGGACCTCGATTTTGGCCTCAAAACGGCCTCAGACTGGTTGAGGCGAAGCGCGTGTTGAGCATGTCGAGTCCGCTATTGCTTTATATTTTTCCTACCCAACGAAGTGGGTAGGTAGCACGTAAGTGCTAGCATATAGATACAGATAGATGGAACGATCTCTGAATTCAACGCTGAATCATCATCCCCTAGATCGTTTTTTGACCAGCAACAACCATCTTATGTACAACACAGGCAGGAAAGTGGGCTTTTCCAGGCAGCCGCACTTAGCAGGTTCTTCCGCCGTAGTGTCCGATATAAGAGGCCCCAATTGGACTTGCAGTACTCGTTGTACTTGGCGTGCGTGGGGAGGATAAGATCGTAAATTTGCGCTAACTCTGGGCAGAACTTAACGATACTTGTCAATTTTCCTGTCTCAAGACATTGGTCTGTTACGACTCGAACACGCACTTACTAGATTACCGCTTATTATAGCAGAACGATTAAGAGTACTTGCAGCAACAACGACTCATTTAAGCATGGTTCTTTTAAATACCGAACATATCAGTCCAAAGACACTGTCCATTTGAGCCATCAGTCTTCAGTCTCACAATAGAGGGTGCGGTATTGTTGTGCCTTTCGAGAAGTGCAAGCAAATCCGACGTGGTTGTAGTTTTCCCCAAGTCTTGGCAACCCTTTTTCAAGGCAGTCGAGTGCAAAATTTCTTCTAATCCAAACCGCCCGATCATTTGTGGTCGCCAAAAGGACAATTATGGTCATAGGTTAAAATAGCAGGCATTGCAGGCATTTCCTTCCAACAAAAGTGTAATTTCGTTCACACTGTAGACATGTGCACTGCATAGCATGTACAATGTGTACTTAGCCTTCCGGAGGAGACTGTTTTGGCTCAGTACAACGCCCATTCTTTTTTTTACTTTTTGGAATTGCCACCCATTGTGTGAAGCAGTTTTTCTACTCAAACACGTTTGAGCAAGTACGCCCACTGTGTCATATTCAATAAATTTAATCATTATGAACTCTCGTCACAGCTGGACGTCACCGGCTTGATGGCAGTAGAAACCGATGATCTCGTCTTTCGTGTAGCCGGGCTTATTGATGACGAGCGGCGAGGACAACTTGTGCAACCAAGATTTGCCACTTCCACCCCCGCCGCTGCTGCCTGCAGTCAACTCTCGTCCAACTTCCGAGGACAGGTTGGCAACCACGAGTTCTGACGGCGGTGGTGGAAAAGGTTCCTCCTCCAAGTCATCATCTTCCTCTCCAGCATCTGGCAGACGTAACTGGAGGCTGCTGTAATTGGAGGATGCAGCATCTTCGTCCCCGTGAGGATAACCTGGTCAAGAATTGTTTCCTCCTCATTCACTGAAACTTACGGTAGCATTGGCGTCTCTCACCTGGGTAGTGAAACTCAGTAACGTCGGGGTCAATGGTAACATTTTTCTTCACTGTTCTGTCCATGAGGGCGTGTTCTGAGCTGGCTCTCCTCAGTGCATCCAGCTCCAGTAGATCGCCAATGTTGAAGTCCTTAGGCTCTATCGTCTTTTTTTGGCGAGGATTTCTCCTAGGAAGAGTTGTGAGGGGATGATGGTGGATCACCAAGTTGCCGCTGCTTCCCCTCCTCAGCCCAGCCCGGTTGATGGTACAGTAGCTCGGTGGCGGCGGTGGCGGCAAAGCTTCGTCGTAGTCGTTATCCTCTCGAGACTTCCTGTGGATCGAGGCATCCACCGAAGAAATACTACGGTAAAACAGGGTCATGGCAGACTCTGAGAACACTGCTTACGTTATGCTGTTGCGAAAGCATTCAGGGTACAAGGAAGCCAACACTACGCTTGTATGTGTCCTTGATGACAAAATCAGACTTGAGCACATTTGGACTCCACAAGTGCAGCCGGAGGAGTTTCATTGACGGTATCTGGATTTTTTCGCAAAAACTACCTTGAATTTCTCTCCGCTTCTGGCCACACATTGGAGACCTGCGTGCCCACGCTTGACGTTCCCGAAGCCATCGAGGACTCGGACGACGGTGCCGAGGTCGGCAGGGGCACATCCAGCATTTGCTCAAGGCTCCGCGTTCGCTTCACCTTGGACACCGATTGCTTCCGGGGCCTCACGTGACGTTGGGCATGAGGCATGATTGTGTCGACGTCCACTTGGTAGCTGAATTCGCGTACTCGATGTCGTTTGTGAGCGGTTCGGGGTCGTGGAAGGCTGCAATAACAAAACTTGGTTTGACACGTGTCGATGTAAAGGTGCATCTACACTAGCACACTTTTGAGCTACACACCGCAGATACGACGATGGTCGCACATGGTCCGCGTTAGGCTGAAATGTTTTGCCAACCTCTGCAGTTTCAATAAGATCAACCTGGAGTCGAACACCATTGCTAAGAAGATAAAAAATGTCATAGACATGACATCTTTCCCCAACAGCTTGGGGGAGAGGTCAGATCTCATGCAATGTCACCATGAACTCTAACTCCTTTCGCATTACGCCCATTGGCCTTAAACACAAGGTTCAGTCTGCTATGGATAGCATTGGAGATTTTCTTGACCGATCCAGTGTCTAGATCTTCTCCCAGGACTCCTGACACAGTACCTCTTACAGTAGACTCCCAACGGAGTGAAAAGTCCAGAAGGCAGCAAAGAGCTCACTGCATCGAGAGGTTCTCCGGAGCAAGAGAAGCATAGAGAAGGCTCAGGGAGAGAGACAGAGTGACAAATTGTCTTTCAAGTACTTGGAGCGACAGAAAAACTCCAAGCAGTTTCTAAGTCAGGGTAAAACTGAGTATCTATGTCATAACCGCCTCGGCATGAGGTAGCAGTAACCACATTTTGTCTGGCCGTATTGAAGCATTTCATTTTCAAAGTTTTACTGAGGTGATTTTTGATCAGTGTGAGGTCTTTGCATCGAAAAGGACCTTTTTCGTAAGTGGAGCTACAGAAGGTTGACATCTTGATGCACCACAAATATTTCCCCAAACATGTACGTTACCCAACAACATTTCCGCACCTCCAGTAAAAAACTTACAGTCAAGCAACAATTTCGGGGCAAATACAATAAAAAATTAACACTAATATTAAAACTGCACAGTGTCCTCCACTTTACTATGGGTGAGGATAACTTTTTCTTTCAGAGTGAGGCTTTTCGTCAGGTCCTCTCACTTTACGAAGAGACAGTTCGGAACAGTTTTGCAAATTTGATTGTTTCTGCTTTTATTTGCGGCTTCATTAGCATTGGCTGATGCTGGCATCGGTTTAAGAACACTGTATCGAGAGTTGCCATTTTTGGTCGTTCGCTGTATCTAGAGTGACTTATGTGGCAAAGAATCTGTTCACGGATACTCATTAGAATATCGAGAGGTTAACTACAACGTGTGTACGCTGTGTTATCCCACTGTTCGGAATTAATGGACATCTCTGTATCTTCATGATGCCTTAGTCTTAATTTTTTAAAAAAACTTGATACTCTATTGATGACAGATCGTATGTGCCATGTCTCATGTCCATCTGAAAAAGCGCTTTTGTCTTTAAAATAGTCCTAAAATACCTAAAGAACAGTGACGTGACTCACAGACGCTGAAGTGGTCTGGCGAAGAAAATCAAAAACCGTGCCAAATTGCATCAAGGTTCAACTTCGCACACACCCTTTTCAGACTTGTTGCCTTTGATTGCATAGTTGCCTAGTTGAGCTTGTAGATGCTTACACTGATGTTGTAGAACTTTTCATGAGCTTTTTATGCCTATGACATGTTTTAGTTATAGCTGAAGATTGTGACAGTAGTGAAGTATGCCTTTACAGTACTATAGCTAAACATTGTACGTGTCAATACAAAAGGCACGTACACATTAGCGCCTTCTTCTTCTTTCTGTGTCGGTGCTCACGTGCCACTTTTTTTTGTAAAAATACAAAATGAAGACGAGAAAGACATCCAGCAGCGCCGCTTGGCCCTCAATCTCCATTTATAACCAGGCCGCATGGAGACTGCACCAAGTTTCTCAAGCTGCAGCGTAGAACATAGATTCTTTTGCACTGCAGCAAGCAAAAAGACCAACATAAATTTCTTGTAGAATGAATAATGCAGTACGTACTTATCGTATACGAGGTGTTACCACGTCATTATGCGAATGTCTTGACGTTTCCAAAAGTAAGGTCTGCAGCGACAGAATAAAATAGCTGCTGTCCCGTGGAATATTATGATTTAGAGTGGTGAATAAGATTCTGCCCAGAAACGAACTCCAGAAGAGTGGTACAGCTCGCAAAAGAATATGTCGACACATCCACCCCCATCTCCTCCAGTGAACTTGCCTGGTCAGCGTAACTTTGTTCACCATGACAGGGTCGTGAGAAGCATTACGAAAGACGACTTCTCGTTGGCCTTCCACAAGGGGATGGAGCGATGAGAAAAGTGCCTTGAGAAATTTTGTGAAAAAATAGCTCCGCTGGTCTCATTGTGTCGTCATTATTGTCATAACGATTGAACAATTGACTTGTTGATTTGATAACACCCTGCACGTCATTCTCCTATAGAAGTGCTTCACGCCCGACATTGTTCAAGTACTGCTTGCCCGCCAGCTGCAGAGTATAAAAACTGTTGGTATACGTACGTGCGTCCGTGGTGTTGTCAAACCGCTCCAATACCATCTTTGTTGCTTGCTGCCATTGTATATACGTAGTTCGTGTGTGCTCGTGGGTTTGGGGCAACATTTGTTCTGACTCATATAAGTCGGGTTTCCAAGAAATTATGCCTCAGACTGTTCACACTATCGCAGCCCCGTTCAAAAGATTTCGTACAGTGCGTTGTGAGCCCGTGGTGCACAACGTGTAGCTCGCAGAGGGCCAAGGTGCGGCTGTCGCACGGCGGTCGAGCAGGGCAAGGGCCACACACAATTATGCACTCGTACGTGACGAATGAGTCAAAAGTAATGCATGGTACAGTGTGCGTTCTCTGGGTGGAAGACGGGACGCCAGAATCGGCACTATCCTCGAGGTCTTTTGACCCTGTGGCTCATGAATTTAAAAGACTGCGCACCACTGGTACGAGCAGTCTGTGGCAAAATCACTCGAAAATCCGGATTATGACCTATAAGTACCCTAAGTACGCAACAGATGAGCCCTCTTGCCCCAGCCCCAGTAAGTGGGAGAAACCATTTTCTCCCTTTTCCACCAAGTGTCTAGTGGGCCCACCTCATTAGGCCGTTGATTTTGGGAGCCAGTCAAGCATCGGCTGTAGCGGAGAAAAACTCATTCACAGTTTTGGTCATGGCCTGACTGAGTTCGCTGCTTAATTCGATTTGGAGATATTTTTTGTGTCCTCGGGCCGAGAGAAGGGGGGCAGGGGAGGAAAAAACGCATTCGGGGCCCCGATTTTGGTGAAATGATTTTTTCTGCCCAGCTCCAAACGGGTCGTTAGTGACTTCTGGGTTCTTCTTACCCCAGTCTGACGCGTCATTTGTCCGGCTTTTAAGTGGTACTGAAGTCGTAACTGGCTTTGATTATCGTTGCGTGGCGGGTCCTTCGGCGACAAAAAAGACCCCCTGACGGAGAAATCTGAAAACGTTATCCCACTTTTGACTGACCCCGTTCTTGCTCAGTGACACAGGAAGCAAAGCTGCGGAGCGCCGTTAACATCTGCTGATGTTCCTCGAGGTAACTTTGGAACACACATGTCCGGTACGCGATTTCCCAGCTCACCTCTGCGTGTGATGGACGACTCGTCCACCGCCAAAGCCGAAAACTGCCGGGTCGATTGTTTTTTGGTACATCTTGGGCGCCGAGTTCGGGTTGCTCTTGAGACTGGGATTGCTGCCCCCGCTTCCGTTGGCTCTCAACTGCGACAGGTTTGAGGTAGAGACCGTGCGCAGTCCCAGACGCTTCAACGCCTTCATTTGGATGAACAGCTGGTCCACCAGGATCCATGCGAAGATGAGGAAAATGGCGGCCACCTAAGGATGGTGTTCAGAAGAAATGTGAGAAAAGTTGTGTTGCGCGCAAAGTTTGATCCTCTCTCACCACTGGAAAAAGGCAGAGTACTGCATAAGCCTTTTTGCTCTGCTCTTGGTCCTTTGGTGCCAGCACCGTAAAGTGGAGGGCCACATAGACGCCTAAGGCGAATAAGCCTGAAATACAGTCGATCGTTATGCATTTATACGATACGTTTATGCGAGGCCAAGATATCAAGTGAGATATTCGATCGCTTTGCATAAACTCCTTCATCTTGCACGAGTTGAGTTGCGCTGTCAAATGCCGTAACCGCCAAATATTAGAAGCAATAGTGACAATCAGAAGTAGAACGTTGAGAAACCGTCCTACATGAGCCTGGGTGACTTGGCGTGATCTTTCAGTCTGGGCACACAAAATGTGGACGGAGCAGATGGGAAATAAGGGTGCTTTTGTCACCCTACTCGCTTTGTGTGCGCCGATTGCTTGCAATAAAGGTACGCTAAGTCATTCGCGTTATGTGAATCAACTCCTCATGCCCAGCATGAGGAGTTGTGAAAGATAAGTCAATGTGGTGGTATTGACTACAGAATTGTCAAGTGGTCACTCATGCGTAAACGGAGGAGAAGTGTCGGATGTCACTGGCCTCTGACTTGACCTTGATGGCCAAGAAATTTTGACCGGTGAAAGTGCCAAGTCTTAAATGCTCAATCGCACTTCTGGCGCTTGAGCACGTGTCGGCTCAGCACACTTGGAGGGGCAGATTTAAATGGAGATAAATTGGCTTCCTCTTTAAGCACTTAGCCAAGGTCGGAGCGATCGATCGGAAAAGGTGGTACAAGAGACAACTCGACGGCAGTTTCATCCCAATGTGAAGAAGACCCCTGCACAACAAAACCTCATCACACTGAGGCAGATTTCGTCAGAAAGAAAAGGGAGACTCCGAGGAGCTCGTTGCGAAAACACGAACTGAGACATTGTCTATCACGTGTACACACACAGTTCTGCCTGGAGGAGCATTTTAAACGTCTTATTTCGCACGAATGATGCGGTGACAGATGTCAGAGAGAAAAGCCCATTTGCGTGCCTTGCGACGGTCCCGTGGTCAGCTCAGGCTTGCAATTTTCTCTGCAAATGGCGTCAAAATGCGTCACGCGTTCATTAGCCCAGTGCACTGCGCTGGGAGCTCGGTGCAGTGCACGTCGACCACTGGCTCGCCGAGACAGGACAGAGAGGTTGGGGCGAGGTTCAGCGTCATGCAGCGCAGGGTGCAACGCGGCCAGGACTGTCCTGAACCGGTTTTCCTGACAATGCAACAACTCACCGTGAGACGCTGTGACTGACTGAGCACGGCAGAGATTCGTCATTGCTTCTCATGAATTTAGCCCCAAGCTGCTAAACAGGTGTTACGCTATCGGGGAGCGCGTCCGCAACAGTCTCATCGAGTCATCTCGACCCCTCCCCCCGGCGAGTGTGTCTGACCGAGTAGAATGTATCTCCCTCCATTAGGTGCATGCTAGTAAAGTTACAGAACAATGACAGCCATTTCTTTGCCGAAAACAACACCTTCTTCTCCTCCTCCTCCTCCGTCTTACGTTATCTGGCACTTATTATTATACGTTGGGAAAGATTTCACACGCTAAGTCATTGAAAGTAGAAGCGCTTCTCTGCCTTCTAAGATTTCCCTTCAGTCAATAATGAAGGGAGAGGGAAGAAAATGGAATTGCGTGAAGTTCAAGCGAGACTGTACAAAAAAGTGTCGCATTATGAATACGCTTTTCTCAAGCCAGCGATGATTTTGTCCAGTGCGTGTGTCGCTTGCCTCAGGCGTCCTCCTGCTTTTACACGCGATCCAAAGTGAGATTTTTCTTGGTACGAAAGTTTCGGAAAACATTAAAGAGACATCGTGTGAACGACGCAGGATTTATTGGTTTATTAGCGAATGGGAAGAAAATAGACTATGGTACATGACAGATGACGACGACGACGGTTAGCTAAGTGGATGGTGAATTTCGAAGTAAAGGGAGCGTCGAAAATTGACTCCTGCAGAGTGTGAGTTCGTGAAAAATTAGCCTCCAGAAGTTAATGGGATTTTCGAAAGTTTGATGTTATTACACGCCTTTTGATGCCACACAAGCTTCCACCTGGGGGCCACACATGCTGTACACGCCCCACATTGAAGCTGCATGTGCAGCGGAGTTTAGGTGACGGTTGCTTGCATACCAGGTAAATGCTACCACTGCAGTGGAAGGTCAATGCGTCATTTTGTCCAAATGCATTGTTTGCACACGTGTGAGAACACTCTGCTCTTACCGATGATGACCAAGAGCTGAAATACGAGCCATGGTATGATGAGAGTGCGCTGTCCTTTCCTGACGGCCAACAGAGCCAACAAGTTGACTGAAACGCCGAGCAGGCAGAAGGTGAGAGCCAGTACGAAGGTGACGGTGTGGCCTGGGGAGACCTCGTTGAACCTCCCGCCGTTGGTGGCCATCAGGTGCCACGCAGTAGCCAGGAGGGCGAGGAAGAGGTAGCCCAAGGTGAGGAAGATGCACACCACGCGCACGAAGGTGTGCAGGGCGCAGCAGCAGCTGCGCACACGCACATCCATCACTTGTTGAGGCTCCAGATGGCTACGGGCAAGGAGGCATGAGCTCCAAAGAATGCTGGATCGACCTCTGCACGCACTCGCAGTCTAATAACGTCTTCTTTCGTTTCCTAGAAGTGCCGACGCCGGCACTATCGCCGGTAGGCAGTAAATACAAGACAGTACAGTCGGTACAGGCTGTTGCGCCTCACTGCTTGCCTTCGCGCACAACCTAGAGAGCAAATAAAGTTGAGTAGTAGACAAAGCCGGCTCAGTTTCAGAGGCTCTTTTAGAGTCCTTCAAAGTGTTGTAAATACGAAATGGGGATTTTTGCTTTCTTGAGTGTCAAGTTTTTTTTGCCGGTACGTATATTTGCAGGCGTCGTTGAAACTAAGAAGCCCTTTCTTCTGTACGTAATGCGTGACGATGTTATCATTGTGCCTTCTCCAAAAAAGTGGGCGTGTGGCTCAGAAAGAACTGCGCCTACAAAGTGGCGGCGATTTATGGCAGGTGCTACGGCTCTTTTATGCGCCACACGACCCCAAGGCTGGTGGTGCATTTTGCAAGAAGTCATCGTCAACCTCCTTCTGTCTTAGCTTTAGACACTGTTGCTGGCTTCCTTGACCCGGAGGGAGTTGAAGAAGAGTCGGTGACACAGCGATCTCACCAAATGTCTTCGATGCATCGGGTTCTTCTCTCCAACCGTCTGAGTCAGATCGGAAGTGTCGATGAATAATCCATTGAAGTCCACGAACCGACCGAGTCATAAGGTATTATTTTCTTCGCCCCGTCTGTTCTTCTGACGTCACTCTGACTAACGACAGTGCGAAGGCTCAAATTCGCCAGCCGATGTAACATCCAGCATTGGGATCTGTCTGGTGTTTTTGCACCCCGTCCCTTCCCTCACTCCTTATTCAATCATCACTAACACCGAGCAGCTGGAGGTGGAGCGTCTGTCAGTCACATCCTTCCACCGCTACCGCCTGGATGCGACTGACGAGGACTGAGAAGGGAGCGCGCCCTCTCTTTCGAAGAATCTTATGCACACCTGGCGCTAAATGAAGCAGAAAGATGCAGGGGACGGTGGATAGTTTGCCCAGATAAGAGAGGCAGACGCTCTATCTCGGCAAGGGTACCTTTACTTTTTTACACCTTTAAACAATCATGGTGTGGGTCTGTTTTACCGCTCTCCCGGCATCCATAACGCTCACCTCAGTTTTCTGTTGGAACAGTACGTACATGGACGTATGCACAACTATGTTCTATTGTGAACTCCATCAATGGCAATAGCCATTCAATACACTCGACCACGGAGCTTCGGAACGCCTATTCCCGTTCAGATAAACACTAACACGTAAACAGACATCTGCATCCAGACAAAGCAATTTACCAGTATGCGCCAAGAGAGTCTACGCCAGGAATGCGCCGAGCTTGCGCTCGTTTTTGGCTAATCAAGGTGAGTGATTGCCAACCGATCACGACTTTTGCTGTGGTGGTATTGTTAAGAGGGGACAGGCAAGTTGCGCCTCATCCAGCCCTTGGAGGAAGTTGTACCCATCAGAATTTGGAAGGCCCTGTGCTGTTCGCCTGAGGGCCACGACGCAAGGCTGATTTGACTTTGTATGTAGGCCTACCTGCCTCATAAGCCTCAAAGTGCCCCCGGTGGGTGGGAGGAGACTTGCATATGTAGGCGCACGTGTGAAAGAAGGGGTTAATTCAGGAAGCAAAATCACGCTCATTGTGCGACATGCGCATCAGCACTGCTATGCTGGCTGCTATGATAGGTAACCCACAATTCATCTTCAAATGAATAGAACATGAGGAGAGTTGTCGTTTCTGCTTGCATGCGTTGCATGCAAAAGAAAAAAAATTCGTGACAGAAGTATTAATGTTTTGCAGAGAAGCGCCAAATGAGGTAGGATGACACGTTTTTCATTCTTCCAGATCTGCTGTTACAAAGCGTTTCAACTTTTTTTTTGCCCTGTGGATTTGGGTGGAGCACGATATCGGTCAGATCACTGTGTCGTTGAGACAATCGTGTGAGGAGCACATTTCGGCTTCATTTTGGAACAACGTGAAGATTGTGTGTGTAGGACTGAATAGCTTCGTACAGATGCCGCCTGCTTGACATGCTCACACACTCTCAGATACAGTAAGGTTGGTCCACTTAACGTCCGTCTGTTCACCTGATCGTTCGCCAGCGTGTAGAACTACTGTACATATGGGGTACAGAACGTAACACATCGGCTGCTTCGACCATGTACCCCAATTTTGCACACCGGGTGTACCGCGTGAGCGACCAGGGTTTGACACCATGTAGTAGCTGCACCCTCTTGTTTGTTCTTGCATCGCATCACTAAACATCAATGCAGAAACGTTACTTTGAGAGGGGCCAACAGCCCTGGGAGGAAGGGAGGGCGGAGGGTGCAAGAGGAAGTGACCCAAGAGCATGGAGGGCGGTAACAGGAGTGATGCGGCGAGGAGGATGAGAGACGTGTCGCGTAAAAGCTGGGAGGGACAAAAATTGGCGACGAACACAATGTGAGATTTTTTTGACTCGCCCTGTAAGTTTCACAAAAAAAGCCTTCGAGCTGTTGTCGAGCCTCAGAGACTTGAGCTGACTCATTTTACATCTGTAAGACATCTTCCCCCCCCCTCCCCCGTGTACTGAATAACGAGACACGCCGGGTGGACGGCCAAGGTGCTACTGATTATTTGTACAGGTGTACGATATCATGGGTGTTGTAGGGCTGCTTCAGTACGCAAGGCAGAGACGCGGCACTTGGACTCCCACTCGCTTTCATCATTCCAGTAATTGCGGGATCCGCACACTTGCACTTGTTTCCTACTATTTCATGCTAGCGAAGAAGACTATTAATAAACAGTAAGACGAGCGCGGCTGAGTGAGGGCAATGAAGAATGAGCCGGAGGCAGGCAAGCAAGCTTGGAACCTGGGAGTTCAGGTCTGAGAGCGAGCAGCGGCTTCGTGTACGCCCACGCAATGTTGGGCGCGAGTGCGTGAACGCGCGCTCCGTGGTGTACCGGTACCTGAGTGAGTGAGCAGTAGTGATGGGCTTCAAGTGTCTGCAACCAAGACCAAGCTTTGGAGCCTCTGAAAAATACTCGGCTTGAGTTTGAGACAAGATCCATCACTAGCCAGTAGGCGAAGTCGTCGGCTCTCGTCACAGTACGTAATGTCATTTGTTCGTACAACGAACAATTCTGAAAGTAAAGCATCCATAACGGCTATACCACAATGGTTTTAAATAAGTCTTAATGCCATTAGAACACAAGGATAGGAAAACTGTACTGAAAGTTTCTCGGATTCTAGTTATCCTTCCTATGCTTCACATAGCTCAGACAGGCAGAAATCGTGTTATAGCAGGGACTTGAGTCTAAGTCAAGAAAAAAAACAAGTACAGGGCTTAAAGTTGAGTGTCCGTAAAACCAGTTTTCAGTCATTTGTCGTGGATGAGGCATGCGTACTCTCACTCATCTATCGAGAAGAAACCCATGAGAAAAACATGGAGTTGCCCATTTTCAAAGTGGACGCGTTTACCAACCGCCTATTCCATGGAAATCAGGCTGCAGTGTGTCCGTTACCCATGACAGGAGGTACGACACAGGACAATTGGTTTATGCAAATGTCCGTTGTCGTGGCTATTCATTGGACAGGAAAATAAGGGCACGTCTGGATCTTCACCCTAGGAGAAGGAGGTTGGCCTCTGACAGACTCGCAGCTGCTGAACATTGCGGCCGAGAACAACTTGGCGGAGACTGCGTTCTGCATGAAGCGAGATGCTGAAAGTGGTGTTCCATCATATAACCTGCGCTGGTTCACACCTGAGCTGGAGATGGACCTGTGTGGCCACGCCACTCTGGCCACGGCACATGTCCTCTTTCATCACTATGAACAAGGTTTGCATTATTCTTACGGAGTCGTCGCCTGAGAGAGGCCTCACACATTGGTGAATCTCTAGGTGCATCCACCATCGTCTTTATCTCTGAATTAAGTGGTGATCTATTAGTGACGAGAGTCGGTGAAAGCATGTATGAGATGATCCTGCCGGCGAGACCACCTGAACAGTTGTCCTCAGGAATGCCTGACAATGTTGCTCGGGCTCTCAGCATCCAGCCCAAGGAGGTGCTCAAGAGCCGGGACTATGTGTTGGTTTATGAGGTAAGATGACAAATTTGTAAAAAAAAACATAAGTTCTAGCGCGCGATTAATGCTGCCTTTTTTGCACAGAGCTCAAAAATGGTCAGATCCCTGGCAGTGGACAGTACCATACTTGCTCGTGTAAATGATTTAAACACGGGAGGCATAATTGTTACAGCCCCAAATGACTGTGAAGAAGAAGACGCTGATGTAGACTTTGTTTCAAGATTTTTTGGGTAAGCTCTCATCGTTGAAGACACTGGATATGCATACTCAACATACACAAAATTACCCGATGAACGACCATGGGTCTTCATTTGAACCTATGGCTTTCAGAGACAGGTGGGGCCTCCATTAAAGCATGGGGTGATTATTATAAACATAAACATGAAGGCGAAGTGGATTTTTTTATTTGTCGATATCTAAAATCGCTATTTCGATTTATTTGGAATATCGCACAGTCTTACCATGTTGCACCTGCTCAGAGCAATTCGAATGGTGTGTGTGTGGGGGGGTGTTATTACAATATGACTGGGCAATTATTAGAACTGTACCCGCCAGAGGGGGGAGGAGGGGGAAGAGAGGGGTTATTAGAAATAGGGCGTCTATTGCATAATTTATGGTAAGCACTCCGCTGTCTCTGCAGTCTGACACAAATGTTATGGAAACACTGACAAGTAAGTTCTTTTCATATTTCCTTAGCCCAGGTGCCAGTGTCTTTGAAGACCCCGTGACCGGGTCAGCCCACTGCTCATTGGTCCCATATTGGTCTGCGAGGCTAGGAAAGAAAACCCTTCTTGCTAAGCAAGTGTCATCCAGGACAGGCATACTGAGGTGCAAGGATCTGGGAGACAAAGTGTCCGTGGCAGGAGAAGTAGTCACTTACTTACAGGGAAGCATATGTCTGTGTTAAAGTCTCATAAAATACAGTAAATGTTGTTTTCATTCAGCACTATTGCATGATTGATGCCAAGTTGGTGATGTCGATAAAGTTGTGGCCCCAACACATGGATTTTCGACAGCTTAATGGTGCTTGAACTTAACAGTAGCTGCCCTTCTAAAATCTCTGAGCGCAAGATAACCTCACATAACAATTTTTTTTCAAAAAAAAGCAAACACTGAAGTCCTATATTTGTAGCACAATGGAATGATACTTTACAGTTTAAAGGCACCGCAGACAGATATCGAAAGGTCCATAGTTTATACCGAAGTACCACGAAAGTGAGTATTAGATTTGGACGGGACAGTCGGTGGGAGATGTCATTTACTGTGCGTATGTAGCACACAGTTCATAGTCTCGGAAGTTAATTAAAGGCTTTGATCACAAGCTTCTAATAAATGCTGACGCGTGCCGTTGCACGCTTAAAAGATCACACCGTTGGACCAAAATCTGTCGATGACTCCCTTCCCATTGTGGTGTTTCACGTGATGGCAGATTCTTTGGGCAACAACTGACTTTCTCAACCAGACATTAAGTAATCGAAGGTAGCTGTTTTTTCATTTGCACAAAAACATCGAGTGTAGTACGTCATTATTAGAGTCATTCTGCTTGACTTCATGTCGCGGCAGGTCTTGCATAAGCAAGACACTTAACATGTCTGTTCAACAGATCATATGATGGATGAACCATAGTTATTTGTACTTGTGTGTAAAAAACCCTAAAGCCACAGAAGAGTCTGATGCCAACCCCGAATGGCAGATACTTCTAACTTGTTGCTCTGGAGCCACGACTGTTCCATATGTAAAATGCATCAGCTACAGATTTTGGTCCAACGGCGCACCTCATGTCGACGTGATAGCATCATTGTCAATCGCATTGAGGCCTCCCCAGCATCAGTAGGTAAGAGTCCTGTTGCACCTCGTCCAGAAGTGTTCGACGATTGCCATCACAGCTCCCAAGAGGACACCCAACAAAAGCACCAAGAAGATGCCGCCCACGTTCTTGAGGTTGAGCTCATTCACAGAGGAAGACGTCTCCTCCTTCTAAGAGACGTTACTCAAACATAGATCATTTTGTTGACTGCTTATTCGTACCTGACATGCGCCCCCGCCTCTCTCTTTCTTCCACCACTTCTCCTTGAGCTGGAAGATTTTCCTGTCTTCATTCAGCTTGATTATGGCACTGCTGATGCCAGATCGCAATGGAGAACCTGCAAACAGTTTTGAACGGATGATGACTGCGAAAAAAAACCCCTGTCAGCTGGCACCAGTGACCATTGAAGAGTGAGGCCCGTCCTGGAATCCTGGAGAATGAAATGGTACGGGGAAAGACTATTGGGTCGGAAAAAAAGCGTTACTTTTTTTTGAATGTACAAAAAAGGGTGAAAAAAGTACTTTTTACGTGAGAATAAATGGCTGCATGAAAGGAAAAGATATTGTTGGGGAAAAACCTTCCTTTATTCGTCTCTTTTGATTCAGACATTTAAGAGAGCTCACTACTTAGAAAGTCCCCTCCTCTATTGATCTGGATTACCTTAGTCACTCCTGTGCTCTTCATAGTCTTTAGTGAGAGTGTCAAAAATCTGCAAAAAAGCGCCATCTATTGGGTGACGACTTTTATCATTTCAACCAAAAATGAAGTCAGCAAACAAAGTTGGAAGATCTTGTTGTTCTGGGAAAAGCACTTTTCTCTTTAGTTCGAGACGATCCAATAAGAATTTAGCAGATATGACCCCAAAAGAGTGCTTTGTTTTGCATCTTTTGTCCATCCCTACAATGTTCTCTACCTTGTGGCAAAGCGATTCCGTAGCTTTTGGCATCAAGATCCTCCCCGATTTTTTGAAGTTTGCAGTTTCTCTCCACTTGGTACTCGATAGACGTCGACTCCATAAAGAATGCATAGCCTCCATCATCAGCCCGGACTTTATCCACACCTGCTTGATTAGATTCCAGTAGGACGTCATCGCGATCACGACGCATCACATCCCACATCTTGGAGTAAATGGGATTTTTGGAGTCCTGATATGACCAACGAAACTGAGGAATTGTTTTTCATTCTGCGTTCTATCAAGCATATACCCTAAAGAAAGCCAGTGTTGATCCTGAGTTGACGCATCCATATCTAATCCTTGTTTGAGCAGCCAGATCTTGGGCAGAAGAAATGGGTGTCTCCATGCGTTCGATAGTGAGAAAAGCTGCCAGGTTGGCCGTGTATGAAGAGATCATGATGAGAGTGAAGAACCACCAGAATGATGCCACAGTGCGGGACGAAAGAGCCCTTGTACGTACAACAGTAAGTACATTGAAGAGTCTATGAGCATCTGAGTAAAAGCAACCGGGCACCTTGGTAAGAAGTCACATCCCTGCTGCACCCAGGAAGCAATGGAGAACCACAGGCAGTGATGGAAACTGGAGAATGGAGTGACACCATCGCGACTGTCTAATTCCTCTGTCTCATATGGACTCATCCTGAAATTTTAGCACGGCTGCATGAGTATATATCGATGAGCACAGTGCGCTCTCATTTAGGTGAAGCTCATTGGTTGGGTGAGCCTAGGTTAGGTTAGTGAACCGCCCGCTGTTGTACAGTGCGCGGAACCGAATCGTGGAAATTTCTTCAACACATTTTTAGGGCCTTAAATTTGATTCTACAGCAAAGTGACTTTCAGAAAATTTACAGAGGAGTCTCCGCACCTCAACTTTTGCACACAAGGTTTTCTGCTTTTGCTGCGCAGTTTCAAATATGGAGGTGGAACATGACCAGATATCTGGTTTCATGTTGCGGGCATCGCCCTTAAGAATATCGTCTATCGTTTGAAGTGCTCCCTAAGGGTTGTGCATAAGGTCAAGACCTTGAAGAAACAGTGGTGAGAGGTTTGTCGGGAAGCTCAGCTGTGGAGGCAAGAACACAATCCAAAATCATCAAAATCGAGGAGAATTCTTGATGCACAGAATGGAGAAGGAGCTCGGTGTCGACGAGGAGACTATCAAGAGCTCCGTGATCAACTGGGGAATGACCTCGTACGTCAGACAAAGGCATCGTATCGTCATAAAGGCCTCCATGATGTAAAGACGTGGCTATGTCTACGGATTTTTTCTTGAGCAACAAACTCCTTAAAGCATGTTCCATAAACATCAAGGCCTATTGTGAACAAAATCTAGACCAACAGCTTCGCGGATGCCAAGAAGGACCAGATCGAGGTCAATCCAGCCAAGCCATGTCCATGCAGACGCCGGCTGACAAGGCAGGAAATAGCTTCTTGACGATCCACCACGCCGTGCATCAGGACCTCAGCTTCAAGTCCTTTTTCTAAGCACAAAAGCACCTGATGACGAGGCAGAAAGCCATCAGGCTGATAAGGTCACACGAGAACATGTGGTTGAAGCGCCATCCGTGGACAGTGAAAACTTTCTTGGGCGAGAAGAATTTCTACATCAGCATTACATTTCATCGCTGCCGCGATCACTACTCAGTCCTAGTGATCAGTTGCTCGTGTACCTATATTAACTTTATATTTAAATTCCTGCTACCATGGAGGACCAAGGACGTCTGAGCTCAAGAGCACAGCTCAGTTCTACTTTAGTAGAGAGACTAATGCATATGTATATGGTGCATGGATGTTGTCACATCCGCGTGCATGTGCACATACCTGGCTATGACAAATATGGTAAGTGACACGAGAAGGCCCGATCCGATCATAAGAAGCCAGACGTAGGCAGAGAATGGCGAGAGAAATGCAAACAGGTTCACAGACTTCGCCGGAGCCTTCACGTATAAGACGCTGATTCCTGAAAGTAGAGCAAGAGAAGCGTAATCACAGTTATTGTCCAGTATCACACACATACGCAACAGTTGTGCGGTCATAATTATCCTGTAGCGGAAGCGTATGTATAGAGATGTCTGTGTAAACCTCAGTTGACATTAAAGACCTCCAGTCCTACGGGGGGGGGGTCAATTTGACTGCTGCGCCTGTTCATGTAATAGCCTGGCGCTTAAATGAGGTAATTTGGTATACGAATATAACTTTGTTCTAATCCAATGCGTACGAGTTCATGATACATGTGCTGATGACCATGACTTCCTTTTCTCTGCAAAAACTGTCCAGCTCTAATGTTGACAGTCAAAGAAGTCATGAATCACGCAGCATCAGTTACCTTTTACGCTCTCTTTGCCTTATCACGTATTCTCCTACAGCACAACGGTGAGTACTTGGAGAAGACTCAGTACTCAAAGGAAAGAGGGCATGAGTTGCGTCCAAGCTCAGCCCTAGGATTACAATGTAAGGTAGTGTAAAACTTTGCGTACGATTGGGAAAAGAAACACAAGACTTATTCTCCGTTGACTTAATGAAATGTTATAGTGTTTTTCACTTCAGCAGCCGTCATACGGGCACATATAGACTAAATGTTTTCACTACGATCACCTCCGGTAAACAAAGTTTTGCAAATATCTTTATTTCGTGCACGCAGGCGTCATCACCCGATTCCTTCTTAACGTTGTAACTTACCCAAATCAAGAAAGGGCATGGTGAAATCAACCACTTGTTCTCTGTCGTAGCTGATGGATAAGTCGCCCATAGCCAAGTCCGCCCTCTGTAGAAAGACTTGATTAATTATTTTCGCGCTCATGAGTAGCAATACTTCGCAGTACCTGCAGTAGATGTAATTGCTGGTGTCATAGTAGTCAGTAAACCAAGGTCGAGTTTTATTCGAACCTCAACAATAACAGTGCGCTCCGTACAGCTAGTCTGGCCATGCGTCATAGCCTTAACTTGTGCAGGATCGCTGGACCAATCTGTGCGGATTCGTGATAGGGTCGAGTTCGAGTTCAAGCTCGAGCCGAGTTCTTTACTTGGTTTAAAATGTTTAAACAAAGTTTGGACTCGACTCGAAAACGATAATCGGCTTTCGTTATCCATCACTTTGCTCTGTCTTAGTGCTTAATCTGAGACGCCACAAAGTGTCCGTAGAAGTAGTTCTTTCATATTTTATATTGTGTCCGTGTAACGCCTTCTACTCTCCAGTACTCTCTACAGTACAGAAACCTCTGTGTTGAACTAAGCATAATTGAAATTTCTCTGCCTGATTGTATTCGCCTGGATAAGAACGATTCCTGTAACGTTGTCCAAGCTGTGGCTTTTCACTTCCACTCGGATCATGGCGCAGTCACTGTCCTTAGTAAGTGCGTTCGACTTTATTCCTACGACGACGGAATGTCCACTCTCAGGGGCGGACTTTGAGCTGTTAAACACATTCACCCTCGTTTATCACCACGACGACGGTGGTAGAACACATCAGCAAGAAGGTACTCGGCTGCAACACCATGGAGAGGAACTTCTCCGCTTGGCAGCAGACTTGGACATGCTGTACAGCATCGACACCTTACAGGACCATCGCCAGATGTCCACCTACTGGACAGCTACGAGTACTTATCCGAGGAAAACAACCCATGAAGTTGCATTTGTGCCCAGACACGCCTGATGGGCGTAACCGCCAGGACAAAGATTCACAGAAACACACTGGATCCCCTTGTCCTCTTCGAACACCTCGACTGAGGACAAGTTCTTTTATCCAAGGCTCTACAAAAAAAAGACGGGCATTATCTGAGTCACCCTCTGGGTGCACTTGACAAATAAGAAATACTTTTTGAGGGGAGCAAACGAAGTGGAAAGTCCGACTCTGTCGCTATGGGGCCGATGGCGGCACTGGCGGAAGGCACGGATCAAGTGCATGTAAATCATGCAGGGATCAGTTGCTTCGGATTGACATCACGCAGTAGATCCTCTGGGGACTTCTTGCCGAAGAAATTATCCGTGGAAGCTGTGTGACAATCTAATTCATCAGTCGTTCTCGGGAATCCATCAGGTTTAGCATCCTTTCATCACCCAGACGAACATGGACGACAACTGTATCGTCACAGTTGAATGGTCGCAGGCACGCGACATGGAAGATCTCGCCAACTGGGGGAACCTTTTTGTACCCAAGATTCGCGTCGATATACATGTCACGTACGAACGGTGGAGTTTATGCAAATTCGGTCTGAATTTCAATTTGTTTCCATTCCTTCTGACTATGTAGCGAACGCGTCAATCTTCACAAATGTCATATTGAGTGAACGAATTTGTTTTCTAATATTTTAGTATGTTTAAAAGATACACCAGTTTGGCGTTAAAACTTTTTTCGCCCCAGTTTTTGGCTGGCGCTATACGTTGACGAGAGCCGGTCATTCATGGTGGACCCCGGCCGAGTAAACCTTGCTCTCACTCACCAACGTTTCTCACACCTCACACCGGTCGCTCGTAGACTTGTTCAATCCCCAGGACTACAACCTCATCAGGATGCTCTACGGTATCAGCGACTGCACATCAATGTATCTTTCCTAAGGGGGTCGTGATAGTGATTTACGAAGTGAAGATACGAGTGCAGTACTCTCGGTGCCATCATAACTTACATCGACAGGACTGCAATCATCTCTTATGCTGATGACTTTGCTGTTCTCCTCCTGGGTGCCAGCTTCTGCAGGTACTCATAACGTGTAGTCGCGTCGTACACCCGTACGTACACGGACTGTGCAGTCCTTGGCGTAGGTACAATTCGGGTCTGCATGCGTAGACTGAACTGGCGTATTTTCGGTTGGAATTTCCACGAGAAAATGGCTATTGGAACACTCAGAAATAAGATCCAGTAGCATGCTTGACTATGTGATATACATGTTGAGCTACAGCGGTCCAAGTGCAGCAACTACCAGAGGGTGCAAAGCCAAAATATCTCATTTTTCGTCTCTTTCGCTGGTTTTTTTTTTGGGTGGGTGGGTGGGGCAGAAATTGGCTTAAATGTTCCTGCCCCTTGGCCTGCTTCCCCTGATCCCGGGAGTACCCCTCAACCTTTTCCCCAGCTACTCTACACGCCCAAAATCTCGCGTTCGTGGGCACTTCCAGAGGTTGCGTGAGACACAATGCATGTGCACAGAGCGTTCGCATAGCAGAGAAAGAACGGGAGGACGAAGGAAGAATGGACATGGCCGGACTCCGGCGTGTGCCTCCAGGGGTGGCGAGCTTGAGGAGGGGGCAAATTATAAGGGGGCCCCAGGGACATGGAGTCATCTTCCCAAAAGACTATTCGACCGTACACAGCTTCGTAACTACCACTTGTTGAAGGTGAATGATTATACTACTGTCCTGTGTAGGTCACCACTGTGACCTACCACCACTTTTCATAACTGTATCAGCGACTCACACTGCTCATGTTAGGCTCACTTTCAATGTCCTCATGGCAGCAACTTCTGCTCCAATGTTGCGTTAGATGCAAGAAGAAGACCTCATCGATCAGCTACATTCGACGCGGGATCCGCGTGACCGGACCGGCTGGACCAGAGACGACGTCAGGTGCTGACATGCTACAAAGCAGTGTAAAACCACTTTCATGATGTTCACAGGGTAAATTGCCTCCCCGAATTTGCCACAAAAAAGTTCACTGACCAGTCAGACCGAACTCTGCTTAATCCCAGCTCGCTCCTGTCTCTAGCTGGCGAAATTCTAGTCGCAGCCATCTCTAGATTGGTGACAGCGCGGATAAGTTGATGACCAATTTACATACCACTTGGTTCACGTGGTCCTCACGCCGTTGTAGTTGTCGATATGTTGGCTAGTCAGGATTTCAATGTCGAGTTTTACCTTATACCACGAATGCTCGATTGATTTTCTCCCTTTTTGAGAGCAAATTAACCACTGAAAAAGTGTACCTCTTCAAGGAGTTCTCTGATCATTCCGTTCCAGTTTCCGTCTTGGTCCACGCTCCCATAGCCGTCGGTGGGCACTATGGTGAAGTTAAAGCCGACGATCTCGGCGATTTCCTGAGCCAAGTCGAGCACGAAACCCTCGAAACGGTCGTTTCCCTTGCGTCCGGCGGTCGTGGAGTCGAGTTTGAGCATGGTGTAAGGTGGACTCTAGTAAAAAGAAAAGTGTGGAGCATACAGCCACACGTACAGGGTGTGCAAAACCAGCTTGACCTTGGCTGTCGCTACATTTGTCGCTGCCAGAGCAAAGCAACGCTTAATAATGGCATCAAAACTGCATAGAAAATCAAGGCTTTATGCTTACGAGACTCTGGAGTTGTCCTTGCAAAAGAAACAAATTTATTCTTGTAAGAAAACACGTGAAAGCAGTCCCTGGAGCTGAAATGGCAGTTGAAACACCAGACTTTTCATGCCCAGCAAGTGCACTCGAATTCATAATAAGTGAGTATGACTGAAAGTAGAGACTCAAAACTTCACTCTTGTCAACGGGCTAAGGTACGTGTGATTTGCTTAGCGAGGAACTCTTTAAAAGTCATCTTCAAGGGTCAGTGCAACTGCTTCATTTTCACTCTGCCAACCTTTCATTTTCGGCCTCGCACAATGAGAGTGCAACTGACTCTACTTCTTGTCTTCCATTTCCTTTACTGAATGAGCGGCTTTTGAATGTTGACTTGTTCGCTTTTCACTTCTCATCGGAAGTACAAGTTACCTTCATAAAACATTGCTGTAAATAGTCTTAACGAGACTACTTTACTTTCCGTCGAGGTCAACATGACCTCATGTGATAGTGGAGTGATGGAGCTACTAATAATTATCCACCGAAATCCATTCTTGCACAACCTGTGCACGCGAGTAGGCGTCGATTATCGTATCATTGCATTATTCTCATGCCAAATTGCGGAAGATCTGCCCGAGTGTCCCGCACGCAGGATTACACCAAAATGAGCCCAGCTTCAGTCCTTGCCGGAAGTAATTTCAGTCGAGTGTGATTGGCTGCAGTCGCACAAGTCAATATCCAGCGGCATGCCTGGTCAATTCTGTGACCAACCATTGTGATTCCAGAGCATCCAAACTACACTGACCCTTGAAAGGTTGCCACGCGGTGATCAAATTGTTTGCTCCTCTCTGACTGTTTTCGTACTTTTTGGCACCATGCCCTTCCCCAAGTGGGTGAAGCCGAGCGACGACTACATGGAGGACCCTTACTCTATTAAATTAAGTCTCTCCGTATTTAGTTGTTTGTTCTTCTTGTTCAGTCTTCTTGCGTGACACTGTTACGCATGTAAGGCACGTTCAACGGTGCGGGTCCAGGGGGTGGGGGTAACCCCTTCATGGTATGTGGGACCCCTAAGGTAACCCCCCCCCCCCGGCGAAGACTTTTGGCCATTTTCGTGGAAAAGAAAGCATGCTGAAACCTCCAGAAAAGGTCAGTCAGGGCTCAGCAAACAAATTAACCAGCATTTGGCAACCTTTGGGGGGCTACTACAAACATTTTACTGGATGACATGAAGCAAGTGATGAACATGTTGCCTGCTACTTATGGAGAAAGTCGGGTAGACATGACCTTGACACCTCCAGTCGACGACACACCTTTAACCGATGACGCCCTCGAGGATTGTGTGGAATGACTTGCTCGAAAACTCACCAGCACAGTGGTTATCCTCAATGTTCCCTTCTTCGCCTTGATCGATGCAGCCAGAGAGGAAGATTGATCGGTTACAGCGTGACGCCCCTCCTGCCCAGCTCCCCGCCACATCAGACCCGAGCGAGTTGTCCAGCTCCCCACGGAGTGGACGGAGCCGTCGGCAACAAGCTGACGCACCTCGACCGAGATGTCTCTTCTCTCGCCACGGCTGTCCAGAGACACCTGACCGGAGGATCCCCAGAAACGAACCTGCGGGGCAAAGCGACCAGCTCGGGTGTATATGCATAGAGGCCTGGAGATCTGAGATTTGCCGGAATGTTTGTGCTCGTTCTGCTGCGGCAGCTGCCAACTACAGTAATTAGTTTTTTGGGGGGCAACAGCCCAAAAAGCTCTTTTTTGTGGACGGCACATTTCTTCCGTAGAAGTGCTTTCTGTATAGCATATTAAGAGTTAAAGTAAGAAAGGAAAGTTTTTTTGCCACCCCCATACAGCCAAAGTTATGGCCATCATTTCTGTACACATGTATGGGAAGAAGTTACAATTTTGTATCCATGCTTACGATGCCAAGTAAGGAATGATACTGTGAAGCATTCCGAGAAGGAGATGTTTCATACCCCTCTGCAGTGAAGAACTACGTCTACCACTGTAACATAAGCCGTTATGGGAGTATTCCGTGCTGGGGTCAGTAAATGTACTTTTCTGCCGGGTCGGATTCGACTGTAAAAGGCCGATCTGCTCCTTCTTTGCTACTTGGTGAGAGCGACCACAAATAACGTGAACAAAGGCTTTAACTGTTTGGGTAGGGGATTTCGGCTCATTTCCTGGGAGAACAAACCTTGGGTATTCTCCCTCTAACCCCCCCCCTCCCACCCTCTATCCGTGCGTTGTTACAAGAGTCTGCTTTTCTTCCTAGGAAGTTGTTCAGTGGCTGAATACGGTCTACACATCAGGTCTACCTACCATCGAATGTACGTGGTCACAGGGATGTGCAGATCAGAAGAGACCAAGAAATATGTTTGACAAAAACTGCCAATTTTCACGCGATTTCTTCAGTGCAATCTGCAACGCATCGAGAGATACGTTCAGACCCAGTCACACTGGTAAAATTCTCGTCACGTCTGTACCGCCTGTCCCATCTGCTTAAGTGTATGAGCCACGGGCGTGAACGAGTGCAGCATGATCAACGGCCCGTCCAAGTAGGCCTCTCGGACACGTGTATGACGTCACCAAACTTTGCCAATGCAAACGCACCCTTAGAATTCGAAATGTCGAAGGTGTGTGCGGGCACCGCTGGCAAAGGACTGCGGATTCAGCAGCTGATTCCTAAAGAATGAAGAAAATTGTGCGGACAAAGTGCGGGCTCACGCGCGCACGCACGCACACGGGATGGGGAAAGCAAAGTAAGTTCAAACAGTCTTGGCCATGGTGACAGGACCGTGTTTCCTCGCTCTCCGTACCCACTGTGCTTAAACTTTTCAGCCCACCCCAAAATATTGCAGTTCTGCGCAGCAATCGTCGAAATTCGTCGTCTATGAAATCAACATCAATGACTGTGCCGTCGAGTTCATGTGAGTGGCTCCTATGGACGACGCGGGGTCAGGCGTTAAGTGCAAAATTTTGCTCGCTGCAACAAATCCTGCCACACACTCAAGGCTTAAAAAGACATCTCGTTTGTGACGTTCATAGACCACATTTAACTCCAGCTCATTTGTGTCATGACCGGGGCAAAAAACAACGCTGCAGGGTCGATTTACTTCTCTCCACTTTTTTTTAAGTTCACATAGCAGCAGCACGGAGGCTGTGGGAAGGGTATTTCTTCCTCGACAAAAAGTCGTAATATATGAGCTCAGTGGACTCCTGAGGGACATGAGATGGGATATCTGAACATTTCCTACAAGAGAGAAAAAAGGTCTTGGTTGTGGATCATTCCTGTGCTAAAAGAGGCCCAAGAAGAGACTGGGGGGGCAAATGTGAAGACCTCAAGTACCAAGGGCTTGTCTCTGATGCATTGAGCGTCGACCCAGCACTGGATGAGAGAGCATCCATCTGGCTATATCTCTGAGAGGAGTTCTTCACCTCCGTCACCAGCGCCTAATGCAGGGCCACAGACACAGCCCAAGTGCACGGCCGAACCTGGCAGATTGCACAATTTTTTGGGAATTCACCAGGGGCTAAATTCAGTTGCCTCGATGAAACTTTAAGAAAGCCGAAGGAGAACCTCTTCCTCTCTCAAGGAAAACTGCGTAACAGCAACGCAAGACAGCGGAACAACAACGACGGAGAAAGCTGGGTTCAACAAAGATGACGAAATATTCATCCTGCAGCCAAGGCCTGAACTCATGGTGAGTACGCAAGTCGTCACTTTCACGCTACTGAAGATGTGATCTTCAGTATGAAACGATCTATAATGACGTAACGACGTACGAGCGCTTGGCTTGTGCGCACTTCTCGTCGAGAAAAGAGAATTCTCCTATTTCATCTCGATGCTGGATGTCCACAACGACGTTGAGCCTTTCAGCTTGACTTATGTCGACAGCATGAAAATGGTCTTAAGTAAGTGTAGACTAAATTCCTCACCCAAGATGACTGCGTAGCTGCAAAGCACTATGACGAGGGTCTTGTTCGTGTCGACGACGTAACAAGCGTGACACTGGCAGAACAGAGACATGATCGTGGAGGTGTTCACGTCGCACATCTAGACAGTCTCTGAGTAGGTGAGAGACGATTGAGACCAACATGTAGGTTCTGCTGCCAACATGCGGCCTCCACCTGACTTTGGCACTGAAGCACTGCCAGATACAAAGTAACGCCAACGAAAATACATTTAATGTAGTGCCTAAGTTGATGCTGTCATCGTAGACGACCCTGAGCAACAACGTTACTTGCAGCAGCATTTTGCATTTTTGCAGCAATATTTTGTCGAACTCCTAGACAGGAATGCACCAAGATATCACGCATACTCAATCTCAGACGCGGCATTTTCATTCGTGCTACGGTAGTTTTAGGCTCTGTACTGTGCCAGAGCTGGCAAATTAAATTTTGTCATCATTTCCTGCTGTTGCATCTCTGGTGTGGCTTTGAGTGAAAATTGTGGGCACTCCCTCCATGTTGGTCTGGATGACGTAGGACCTGCGTCATGACATCCAATCTTGTCTTCAGCGATCGATTGTCAGTCAATTACGCGGCACACCTTGTACGACGCTGAAGACTTTCCAAGCACTTCTACTTACTATTTATTGTAAGGTTCAAAAAAAGTTCTCCAGCTCCAGAGGGCGGTATTCGGATCACTTGAAAACTTTCATATATTATAGGGTTTTTGTTGAGAGGTGAGAAATTGAATCACCGTCAGGTATACAGTTGAAGAAAACTTTCACCTGCAGTAGTACGTTTCGTAGACGCTTGTTTGTCTGGCAGATTTTTCGCTCTCTCTCACAAAGTTTAAGATGTCTTTCCCGATGTCCTCAAGAGGAGAGAAAATTCAGGGACCTTGAATATCCCCGAAATGTCCGTGGTACAATCTACGTATTGCACCTAGTGAAGTGTGCGCTACAGGTATACAGACGCCAGCCCCTACGACGACGTAGGTACTAATTATGATATGTCCGTCTCGGCAATTAGCACTCTACGCCAGATTTGCCATTTTCAAACCCCAGGCCCGGGGGGAGGGGTTCAGGGTGGTCGGTCAAGGGTCATTATGACCTGTGAATTGCAAAATTCAAAAGAGAGAGTCTTGACTTTGCTCGGATGGACACTTGTTGGTTGACGTGTGACGTTGTGGGTCTGGTGTCACGGGGCTCATATCAGACACATAAACGCATACAACCGACTTGTATATCTGATTTGTGTCTTATTAGGCCATCATCCTGCCCACTCGATTTGGGCTCTAAGTTTGATCTTGGTCAGCAGCTTCTCGCTCTCAGTCTTCATGGTTCTTGTCAAAGTATGCCTGCTTGGGACATTCACCTTAGCAGACTTCTCGAAGAGGTCTGTGATAGCTGGTTGGTCAGCCTTGGACAGCGCAATGTTGCTGGACACAAAGGCATTGCAGAAATCCGCAGCAAACTGAGCTCGTGGGCTCCCCACCTTGGTCACATTGAGCTTATACTGCTTCAACTTAGCCTTCAACTTTCCCTGCTTTACGCCCGCTTTGTGTCAAGTGCTTCTTGCCCGCCAGCTCTGAGCGTATAAGAACTGTAAGTAAACGGAAAAAGTGACGTCTATATACGTACGTACTTGCGCACGTAATGGAAGGCGATAAGGGCGGCCCTCCTGAACGTGATTAGCTGTTACCCGCATGCTATTATTTGCGCTACTAGCATACTCATTTGGTGAATATCCAAAGAGGTGTGTCGGAGGTGCCGCATTTGTCATAACGACATGTGACTTGCCAAGACGCAGTCAATGCCAAAAAAAGGTCCACGGTGAAGCCACGCACGATATATCTTCTCCGCTAAGCTTGTGACGGTCACCGTACGCGCTCGCGTATGCATACGCGTGCAGACGTGAGTGTGCGAGAGCCTGTATACATCCTTCCCTGAGCGCATAAAGTGCTCATTGACCCAAAAGTGGACGATTGAGCTGGCGACCGACCACTAACGATGTAGTACCAGTAGTGTGAAGGCCGGCAGATCAACCACGCGGGTTTTTTTTTGTCAACTTCACGGTATACCGAAAAAGCAGGAATAGGCAGTATGTAATTGGATGGAGAGAGTTGTACAGCGTGGTGTGACAGCAACAATATCGGCGGAAGCAGGAGGGGACAGAGAGGTCAACAGGACCGATGGTGCAGCGGAAGAGGTGGTCACGGAGGATGGCGACAGAGGAACAGCATGGAGACTATCACGATGGCATTGGAACGACTGCGAAAGAGGAAGAGTTCTTCACCGTACAGCATGGGTATTCTGGTTCTGCAACTGGAGCAGTCCAATTTTTTGACAATATATGCGGAAGAAGCCACATACGCGTACGTGCAAGGGAGATGAAAGGTAATACCAATTTCTCAGCAAGATTTATAGCGATGGAGAGGGGAATGAGGAGAAGGGAATTAATATTTTGGACGTACACGTAGTGAACGAGAGGTAAAGTCTTTACTATGACGTGTTCAAGTAAACGAAAGACTCGCTAGTGCATAAATGTCCATTTACGTACATGTACCGGGTGCGCCACAATTAGAGCAACCAAAGCTTTCGAAATTAGCTCTGAAAATGTTGAAAATTTTGCGGTCCTCAAGCTTTGGTGCCACAGGCCAAGTGATTTCCAAGTGTGAGGAGAAAACACAAACAGCTTCAGTTGCAACACCAAAAAAGGGAGCTGATCTGTGATCGGCTTGCGCCGTTTCTTTCTCGTTAGACCGGGCGCGAGTGCAGCATCCATGGGTGCCTTCATAAAGCCGACCATGAGTCAAGGTTGGACCACGACCGATCCCTCTCCTTGCCCACCCTGCAGTTCCTGACGACTCTGAGCAATGTCCAGAGTGATAGCGGCTGATTTCTTGGCGCTCTTGAGTTCACTCCAATTTTGACGCACACGGTATCTGTGTGAAGCCTATGGAACGACCGCAATGTGCATGCTCAATGTTGGGCAAGAATGTCTCGTGGCGATTGTATTATGTACCGGGTAGCACGGTAAAATCCACACTTCTTTTCTTTCTTCTTGACATTAGTTGTCGTTGCTGCAGTCATGCACCTTCCTGTCTGCTTTCCTCTCGTACCAGGCAATGATGTCAAAGACAGTCGTACGGGGTATTTGTCACCCTGATGATCTCAGCAGCTGTGTTCGCTGTGTGAAACAACGTGATGACAGTGGTTGTCTTGGCGGATTCGACTGTGGTTTTAATGTTGCACAATGACAATGAGCACAACAGAAGGAGGAGAACTTCCCTCTCTTTCATGATCTGCCGACAAAACTTCTAAAAAACTTAACCAAATCAGCGAAAATCAGTGGGAAAAGTGACCCGTATTTTACAGCGCTACCCTGTATGAAGGGAGAGGACAGGGGAATGATGAAAGGAGAATGGCATGAGAATCGCACGTATGAGAGGTAAATAAATTGGGAGCTCCATAGATTTCACGTGAGTTTCTTGGTTTGTTCGACGACGTGTACGGTGCATTCAGCACATCAGACTGCTGTCCCTAGTCCAGGAGGGCGGACTGAGGTTGCGCTGGCCAAGAAGACCAAGTACTCAGTGTACGTACGTACACGTGGAAGATTGAGACGTGCAAGTCACGCCGGAAAACACCGCGCCCTGCTTACCGTTCAGTAGATACACGTACATAACTGAGCAAAATTCTATTCAACTAGTGTGATCAAGGAAACGTTGAGGCAATGACACTGAACTTTGAGGGACGTCATGCCGAATATAACATATGCGGTCAATGTTCAGGCATCAGACGATGCGACCTGAGGAAGATCTTTCTGCCTCTTCTGCTCTCGAGCAGGCGAGAAAAAAAAACCATCGTACCACCAGACTTGGCTAGTTTCTTCCCAAGTGATCCGCAAATCTCAATCTTTGGTACTATAAACACATTTCTGCTCAGCCTCAGAATCTGATAAAGTAGATTTCACAGTGCCTCCCCAGCTGTTTCATGCCCAACTCTTGGCCCTCCTGACTTGAGAGCCTATGGGAAGGCCCCGTTCGCTTCTTGCCAAAGAAACAGGGCCCACTGACTTGCTCTTTCTTCTTTCCCTGCTATTCTGCGCCGGAATACCTCGCTATACCTACGTCCTGGAGGTCCGTCTTTCCCTCCCAGGGAAAGACAGATAGAGAGAAGAGTGCACGCCATGTAAATGCAACAGCCAAGCTCAGTAGTAGTAGTTAGAGAAGCTCGGGGAAAGAACCTCGCACGTCCTATTCGCAGCAGCGAAAGCGACTTCTTTTAGCAGTTTTGTATAAGTTCAAGCTTTGACTAAACTGCATTGAGAAGAAGCCCTGCTAGTACCAAGCATTTCTGTTACTGAGCGCTTTCCTTTTCCTCACTCGACACCGCAGCTTCTGGGCAGTCCATGCGAGTGAAGTGTTTCTTTGCAACCTCAGCTGCACCCAGGAGAACCCTGCTCTTTTCTTAGCACTGAGGTAAGTTGAAGATGCCACCAGCTACGACAGAAGCTTCAATGTCCGACATATTCTTCACAGGTCACCCTATGATGTGGTAAGGCCCCGTGCGTACTGCGCCAGTGAGTATGTACCATCTGCAGTGACATTTTAGAGCCAAAGGAAAGTCTGCTCGGACAGCTAATCCATGAGCTTATGTACGTATGTACTACAGCACTCAATATACAGATACGACGCACCACGGAAGCAATCAATAACTAATCCGATGACAAGGCAAGATTGCGAATTCTTCCTCTCGATAGGTGTATGTTGAGGTGACAGTATCATTGAGATTAATCCCACGAGGTATCTAAGACAATCGAGTGAGAACAAAAATGGACAGAAAAAGGGCGCAGATACCGATCGTGCCGAACTCATATACGAACAATTCAGTACAGGTACTTAAGTACGAAAGGCGGACGCGCCGCACATTCGTAGGAAAGATTGTCCGTCATACCTGAGCTGCAGTCATATATTTGTACCTGCGGCAGCACCGGGTTAGCCACCAGTCGGTAGACGCTCTTTCCAACGATTTTTTGGCATTTACGTCGGAAGCTTCAAATTGCCAGCCCACATAGACGAGATTCGGTGAAGCTTCCACCGGCATGGGGCGCCGTAGGTGTAGCCATGCAGACAGAAACAAAAGTGACGTTGCCATGGAGAAGCTCCCCCAAATCATGGCCCAAATGTGCATACCAACTTGAGGTTGACCCCTTATTTGTCTTTCCCTGTGTTACGGTGAAAAGGAAAGCAAATTGCCAGTGTCGACTTTGCGCGTGCGTGAACAGCTTGGGTCATGTATTCATTCGGCTTTTTCAGGCCATTTGTGAGCGTGCTGGGAAGCATGACTCAAGAGTTTACGTAGTTTCCAATCGAAGTTGTTGCTTGGGTGCACACACGCGGCCCACCGTTGAATGACCTTGAATTGGATGAGTCATGGTTGACGAGCCAAAGACACTTTGCTGGCGGGAGAATATTTTCATTCCTCCCTTAACAAAATTTAAGAGTTTAAGCTACTCTACGTATATTATCGTTTCAAGCAGCAGCGCAGCCATTTGCAGTGGCGAAAGGAGAGTACTCGTGCACGTCCAAGCACAACAAGTACGTCGTCACCGTCGACGTCGCCGCTGGGGCCCATCCGTGGGGGGCAGTTGCGTTCCGCCCTGACACGTATGAAAGGCTCTTTGCACCTTTGCTTGCAGGGGATCAATTTTGTCTGCGCGAAACTAGAAACCCGTCGGGGGAGGAGAGGAAAGAGGTAAAAGTACCTCGGATTTTCTTTTCCCTCGCTTTTTTCTCACACTATGAGTCGCAAAAAGTGCTGGCGTGAACAGTATGAAGCTGGCAGTTGTGTTAGGCACTCTGCTGCTCACTGCACGTACCGTATGTGCGGTTCGTAGGCGCAAGCGCACGCGCCGCAGAGTGAAACATTGCCCTGCTGCCATGAGTGCAGCGTTCAGCTCGGTGCTCAGGCTGTGTACGGCTGTGCGTATGCTTGAGCAGGAGAAATCCGCTGCAGAAGGCTCATGGTATTACGACTGCTTTCATCCCCACTTTCTGCCGCGAGCTCCAGAAACTTGGCTAAGCTTCGTCTTCTCCGTCGTCCTTGTCACGGGGGCCATTTTTCCCACTCCAATCCGAGACTTTTCATTTAGACTTTTCATAACATACGCGCGGAAGCTTATGTACATGAGTATAAATGGTGGCTTCCTAGTGTTTTTAAGAGCAAGAATGTGAATTTTAAAGTGAATGTGAATTCTGAGCGTATAAATACCGTGAAAGTCGCTGTTTGTAGCAGTCTCGGGCCTAGCAAATCCTCCGTATTAACCAAAAATTGGCTGCTTTGTCTTCCGAGAGAAATTAACACACGCTCATATCCACACCCACCCATATGCGCATACACTTGTGCATGCACCAGCTAATAAACAAGCACGACCACTTGTAATACGACGTACATTCAGCCGCACATGCCTGCGGGGCATAATAACTGAATTAAGTGGCGTCCACTGTTCAGTCCCGAGCGTAAGTAATTTCTGGGGGCGTGAATTTATAAGGTAAAGTCATGCCTGTGGAAGCTACTTTCGCCTAGGACGGTATAAGGAAATGGAAGCATCTGTACCCACCGTATGTGTGTGTGTGTGTGTGTGTGTGTGTGTGTGTGTGAGCACGATGTGTATCTTGAATAGTATTATATGTACACACGACAGTGCCACTTAGCAGAAGTGTCAAGCTTCCGCGGAAGACATTGTGAACACATGTACATGCACATAACAAGTACTGTGCGTAGCGACACTTGACGAACGAGGACAGCGTCAAAGTAACGATCATGGTGATGAAGGAGCTTGGAAAGAAGCACAACTAGCTCATCTGCTCTCCTCATCTCGAGCCACTACATCACTGTAACGTTTAGGGATGTTGCGGCCATAAAGTTTGTATGACTGAAGTATAACTTCAGGAGAGGTAAAAGAAAAACTAAATGAGGATGAGAGCATAGTCAAGTGAGAAATTTCTGAGTCACCCTGCCCGGGAGCGATGGAGAACGTCAAAGAAAAATATTACCTTATTGGGGATTTACCCAAAAATTCGCGGAAACTTTCTTGACAATAATCTGTTGGCGGTGTTTTTTTTGGCAATGCCTCAGGTCTTTGCAGCTGATTTTTCTAGAAACTAGGGGTTGCCATAGGACTATTTAGTAGAAGTACATGGTGGGGAATAGAAAGACATTCTAAGACACTCTGGGGTCCTGATTAAAATCAATTTCTATCAATCTACAAAACATTTTTGCCTTCAGGAAGATGTGGCTGTGAAGGTGAAGACTGATCCAAGTTCCTCCTTGGGGTCATTCTTTTTTTTAAAAAAAATGGCGTTCCCAGCAAAAAAGAAGAAAAACAGCTGAAAATAACAAAAACAAAGGAAAGGAAAGGACCCTCCACCACCCTGGCCTCCCTCATCACAGAGTGGGCGGTCCGCTCCAGGGGGAGGCAGCTCTCCAGCCCAGAACTTTGTGGAAGAGCAAGAAGCCTCCTCCTGCTTTTGCCCCTTACTTGAAATATTCATCTAATTAACCTTAAGAATGCAAATATTTTGTCCAAAGAGCAATGAGGAGAATTTGTTTGTCCTAGTTACGGGTGTTTCAATGTGTGAAATGATAAAAACATTACCTGTTTGTTGTCCGATGATAAAAGTTTCAGTAAAAAAGTAGCGAAATTATCAAAGAAGTGGGACATTTGGGAAGAAATCAAGGAACTCCCGGAAGGCTTCTTGTGACATCAGAGATTAGAGGTCCCTGATCTGTACAAACGCGGAAGAGAAAGTATGAAAATCCATGGCAACCTTTTTTGACCTGGCCGTAGTAGATCGGGTTTGCCACCATGATGGCAGCCAGCGGCACGATTGAATTTCCTCACTGCCGACTTGCGAGGAGAGTCACACCAGCTTTCGCTCTACTGTTCGCTCCGTGATGCTTGAAACGGTCCCACTTCTTAGCATAGGCTGGTATGCAGCCAGTCGATTGCTGCTCCCTGTTGGTTGGTAGCGGTCTGAGCAGCGGCAGTCAGCCAAATCAGGTGTTGGCGGCCGTCAGACACAGGATGGAGATGAATGGTTTCTTTATCCTGGCCACCATTCAACAAATCGACTGAGTTGTACGGAAGAGCATCACGCAGAGGAGGCAGGAGAGCCTCGGAGAGACCATAAATTGCTGCTTGCTCTCCTCCATCCCATCGCACTGCAGTACTCTCTTCTCTAAAAAGGAAAGCATTCAACGTTTTCTTTCAGTTCGATTAGATCCTTCTCTCTTTCACTTCTGAGTGTACTCAAGAGCCCAAGTCGCATGTTGACCGACCAATTTGTCGGACACATTTTTCTTCTGGGGATGAAAAAAAGCTCCTCTCCGTAGGACTCATGAAGTACTGTTGCACCGGTGAGTACAGACAGAGAAAAGGAATTTTCTTCCACACGTGTAACATGAGTCATAATGTATATTGACACTTTTTAGGCCTCGTAGAGGCACGCACACGAAAGGCACTTCTCCTGCGGGGAAGAAGGAGCTGCTTTTCATGTCCAGGTGGTCGCCATTCACTAGACGAAGGCTACATGTATAATTGACTACTAAAGAAAGCCTCAACTTTTGCTTGAAGCGAAGCTGCTGACATTGCAGTAGAACTGTATAACTGGGGACTAATTTCAGTCGGGACGCACTGTGAGGCCAAATGTGTAAGATTTACAAAGATTCATTAGCCTCGCTGGTTTTCAACCAAGTGCCATCATATACACGTAATACATATGTACATCATATGTACGTAAGTTACTTTGTACAGTAGGACAGAGTGAGTCTCCGTTGTCTAATTTAGATTGATCATGTCATCATCCAACCGAGTTTTCTTTAGAATGGCTTCTTTTTCTAACGAAAATGTCTAAACGGAGAAAGAAAGCCCAAAGTCAAGAAAACGGACAGCACCTGACCAGGTCTTTTCTTACCAAAAGAGAAAAAGCATTTGCTACCGTCTTTTACTCTAAAGTATGATTCGCTGACTGCAATAACTTGCATGAGCCCGGCCCGCAGATGCCAGGAGACTCGGTGTACCCATCCAATCCCACTGGACGACTACAAAGAACTTTCCATTCTTGCAGAATTTGGTCCTGTAAAACACTGGAACTTGAAGTTTTTCGCAAAAAGAGCATGTGTCCACTGGGTTCGATGCTCCAGACTGAGGAGGACAGGCTCGCCAGCCGAAAGCTTTGTTTACTTGAAGAATGAGATACCGTTTTATTGGAAATCAGTGTTGCCAATCTTTATGAATCAGTTACACTGCTTGGATTTTGACTTTCTTTCTTTGACTTTTTGTCGTGAAATAAAGAGCACTCATAAGTTGAGGCCGCAACAAGTATCTGTGTATGATGGCGCTTGCCCAAAGAACAGGGTACCCATTCATTGTGAACCACCTGGTGCGGTCCACTTATCGGGGGTCAAAAGGACATTCATGAAACGACAAACTTCTAATGACACTTCTGTCTGTGATGGCAGAATCAACACATTTTCCGACAGAAAATGAATTTGCTTTTATGGTATGATGCATCAATGTAAACTTTGTGTTGTAAAAGTTCAGAGGCAAAATATAAGTGCCACTTGATGACGTTGAGGATAGAGCGATGCTGAATATTCGAGGACGTCATATAAAAACCGTCGATCACTCCTGAGCTTGTTCAGAAGTTGACGAAGTACAGAGGAAAAATGGCGTTCGTACAAATACACAGAAATTGGACCACTCTGCAAGCACACAGCACTAGTAGTTCGTGGGGAAGAAAAACAAGTAGTCAGGCCGTGTTTGGTTGATCTGTCAGTGTCAACTCGCTGGATAGAGATCAACTACTGCGATTCGTATCTCTTAAAGCGAGTCCGTTTGACCTTTACTACGTACACATTGTGTCCATTTCATACCTACACGCTTTTGTGCCTGTGCGTGTAGAACTTGCAAATGCCCCACATTCCAGGAAAAAGGACGAGTGTGCTATCATAGCTCATTTTAAGGATATAAGGTCCAAAAAAAGAAAGCCCAAGAAATGGCACCTCCCGACTCTAAGATGCACAAGTGATCAAGTGCGCGTACATTTGAGTTGGACAGGAGTTTCTGCTCTCTCTCTTGTACCTTCAGGAAGTCCCTGATCCAAGTGGTTACGTCATATCAAATTATGCAGGCGGTATGCAAAGCATAACGCTTCTCAGCCAAGGTACAGCATGGGTTTTTTAAGTGTAGAACAAAGCAAGCCAGACTTGATGAATAAATACAAAGTAGTCTATAATGTACCTTTTCGACTTTCACCCCATAAATGGATAAAAAGCAGAGGAGAACAGTGTTTTGCGAGGCCTTTTAGGCGAACGGGGTCTTTTCGTCTGCAAGAAGTTTCGGCCAAATCTTCCCAAAGGTTCTGAGAAATGGGCTGTCAAAAATGAGCGGTTCGATCGTAAATAGCTGTCCAAGGCGATAGTTCCGCTTCCACTGCGTATATATTGCGTGGGAAAACCGAAAGCTCTTATTTGGGCTGGGCTCCATGTGGGATAATGTGGTACTATTCAGTACTATTCGCCTCTCTGAGGAGAGGAAAATGTCCTCTGCAACACATTCCAGCAGGACAGAGTTGATCTCCACATTCTGATTCATGGATATTTCTTCAGCCAACCGAACAGGCAAAGTGCGCACAGCGAAACTCCCAATGTACTGGGTGCGCAAGAATTCGCGTGCAGTGCAGCTGCACTGTTGGGACGGGATAGGACATTGGTCTTCATTGAAGGCCAATTTTGTTGCGACCATGGTTGAGGACAAGATTTTGAGTAGAAAAATACTTGCTCATGGCAGTCAGCTTAACAAAGACAAGTCCACGTTCACGACCAGGCTGCAGAAATGCGAGAGCTCAGAAGAGTGAGAGGTCGCCCCCAGGAATTAGAAGCAGTTGCCCTCACAAGTCTTTTGTACTTTGTAGCTCTCTAATGAGAGGCTGACTCTCCCCAAACGAAGCAATTGCGCTGATACGTTAAAAATGTCATTTTGAACAGTGCTTTTTTTAAGTATATCGCTTAATAAAATTTAATGTGAGTGTACATTGCAGCCGAAATAGTAGGGGACGACTTGGGATTCGACTTGCATCTCTGTTATTCGGACTTCCCGCTTGACAGCATCAAAGGCAACTGGCACTTTTTGAAAATTCATTTACTCGAGAGCAAAATATCGTCTACTTTTGACTGTTTGTGTATCTTGACAGTCTCGGAAAGCACGTAGGACTCAGTCAATCTGAGCGAAATTCAAGTTTCTCATGTCCGACTGTTGAAAAAAATGTTTGAGGAAATCAGCCATTTGCTACGCCGCCTGATGGTAAACGGCAGCACAATTTCGACATCATCGTCGTCGTCATCCTTCAATCAAGTTCAGTAGGGCCAAGAATTTCCCGCTAAACCGAGCATGACATTTCGAAGTCTTCTATTTTCACGTGTCGATCTACTTAGTAAAACTTTCGTCTCCCCCAAGCCTTTTTCCGCTTATCCGAATTTCCTGCTTATCAAGATCCCGGTTATCGGGGCTCGACTTCATTTTGGAATACTTTTTCTTGGCGACTCTTATTGACTTTACTTTTCATGATTGAACTGGCTGCAAGAAGAAGCTGGCAAAAGAAAGCAGATCAGCTTCACCTACTCTGTTTAAAATGACACATGAAGTTTTGCAAGTGAAACTTTCCGCGAGTTAAGATCTCTACTTGCAGCTCAGGGTGATCCTGCTGCAGTAGCACACATTTCATCAGTGGTCGTAGCAGTTGAAGTCGACAGGCAGATCATTCTTGCGCACCCGGTACGCAACGATGCGTTTCTCTCTGCCGCAGGCACAGTCATAATCGCCCCTGCTCTCACCAACGCTGTTCCTCTTGCAGCTTTGGTGGCTGACGCATCCCTCCCCAATGATCCCGCAGTGACGCCAGGACTGGAGCCCAGGGAGAGGGAGAAGCAAGTGAGAGAAGGAGCAGAACGCCATGACCAGAATGCGGAGAGGACATAGGCTGCATTCAATAAGTGCGTACTCCGAGCTAGAAGCCACCAGGTACGTCGAACAGAGGGTAAATGGATCTCAGATATCGGGAAGTGCAGTAGAATCCTCTGAAAATTGTCTGAAGCCGTCGCTTCAACGGCTTGACACAAGTCTGGTCCAGCTGGAGCGGTGGATTGCAGCAATGAGACTATGAGAGACGTCACATAGATGTCTCGACATGACAAAGTGAGCACAGTCCTCTTAATAGGTCGCACAGACCTAACGCGGAGGTGAGAAAAAGCCCATGGATACCTTATTGGTCGTCCTTTTCGCGCCGGAATTTAGGAACTTCGCTACCTTCTTTCCTGAAGAAGCAGAAAAGTTATTATTGGGAGGGGAATTAAGCGAGCATCCTTGATTTATTGCCCGACTACAGGTTCTCTCGGGAGGAGTCATGCCTGGGCGGGCCCGGGGAGTCCAAGCTGGAGCTGGAGTTCCTCGACTTGATCCGCTACGGCGATCACGAAGGCCTCGACTGTCTGAGGGAGGATCCCACCAAGACCGTGGCTGTGGCCAGGAACGCCGTCTTTGTCAGAAAGTGTGTCAAGGAGACCGTAGGAACAGGAAACACTGAGCTCATAAAGTAAGGATAATTGCGTCCTGTACTGACAGTTCTAAAATGTATGCGAACACCCTGCCTGCTTCCCTACGGACAAACTTCTGTAAAGCAACTATCCTCCCTCACCCCCATGAGGCACATTTCAGGCCTATCCAGTAAAAGGGAAGTTTCTCCTTTTACAATGATGAGTTCTCATGGGGCTGAACTTTCTGAAAGTTTGCTTCGGCAAAAAGAGAACCTCATTAACGCTCACCGGTGTCGTAGCGGAGAAGCAGCGTTTTTCACCAATTTTTGACGCAATTGTGGTGATATATAGGATATTCTTTACGTACCATACGCTCAGGGTTGGGCGTAAGTTCTGTCTCATTCAAGGTCTATAATATTTCATCATACAAAATGTAGAAGATATATTTGATGAAAAAGTCTCTCATTGCGTGCAAAAGTTGTTTTTTGCCACTCTTTCCATCCAACAAGGTGGGAAGCGCTAGAATGTATGTGGACTGCCCGCACTCTTGACTGACGAGGTTGCAATCAATGAGCCTCCAGCGCTACGTAGATTTCTATGTTTTCACGACATTCCAGAGCACAATTTCAATTCTGTTCATCAAGCTGACAATGTCGCAGTACTTAGCATACAAATGTGGTGAGACCGAATTTATACTCAACCCTGTCGACTACCAACCCCCATGGTGTGACGAGGGGGTGCTGGCGGTTGGACTAGCTCTTGTTTACCCATGCAGACACGTTTTTTTGAGGCCAAACTATTTAATCGAGGTCGTATTCACATCCAGCTGAAGATACGATCTACGCTTTCTGCGTGCCCCTCATTCCATGAGGGCATGCGATGGACCCTTCTAGCTAACCGTTGACCATGCACATTCTTCCCAGTGCATGCTGCAAAGTGCAACCAGTTTTGCTCAAGTCCAAAGTATCCTTTTCCTGTACTAAGGCCAGAAAGTGTTGTTGTGCATCAACTAGCAGTTGTATACAAGTATTCTTGTCTCTTTTTTCCACGTAGGGCCGTGATCAGTGTTCTGACAGATACCAATCCTAAGGCCTTCGACGTTGGCGAGTACTTCATCCTGGAGGCCCTCAACACAGGAGAGAGCAGACTGGTGACAGCGGTGCTGGATCACTGGGTTGCAACACATAACGTGAGCAATGTCAAGCATTCGTCTTTACCTCTGAGGAGGCTCTACGACGCTCAATCCATTCAGGCTGACCCTTCTGAGCTGGATGTCATTCACAGCAGCGTCTGCTTCGTCTCACGCCAGAAGCTGAAGGATACCCAATGTCTGGCGCTGGTCGAGTCCGCAGTGTACTGCGCAACTGTCGACAGACAGATTGAGATCTTGCAGGTTTGTGCCAGAAACAAGGTAATTCGTCCATTACACGCGCATGTTGTGTATCAACGACAGTGGTCTCCCCTTAACTGCAACTTGGAAAACCGAAACTTCTGATTGGAACCCATGACTTGGAACGGTTTCTTCCTGAAGTGAAATGTGCTCCTGATAAAGGGAACCATCTTGATTCTGTCTTTGGAGGATCAAAACTATTGGGTCTTCGTGATGTTTCGTTCTAAGTTTCCATAATAAGTCCGATCGATGCACGCACCGCACTTCACGATGGTGATATTGAAAATGTCGTTGAAGCAAGCAAGAGATTTATTTCTCCAGGAAGAAGTATCACATGTATGCGGTTCGAAATCACACATTCGGCAATGGCTTAATGAATCGATTCTATATTACGAGAGACAAATTTAAAGCTTGTTTGGGATTCCCTCAGGGGCCTCGTTAGCATCCCTTCAGGCGTGCCTAAAGTCTATATAGTTTATTTGAGTTGCGATTAAGCGAAGTCGACTGTGAATGTCCCGGGGCATCGACCTGTGGAGGCACAAAAGGGCACGTGAGTATGTACTGTGTACCAGCACAATTGTACATACGAGGCTGAAAAATGGGTTTCCTGGGGGAAATGGCAGTAGGAATTAAGGAATTACAACCTTTGTGCACAGCTTGACTTACACTTTCTCAGACTCCTTTTGTTCAGAACTTCCTTCGCATCCTGCTCAACTTGCATCCTCGTCCGACGTAATGCCTAGCTAATGAAGGTCCATTGCAATTGCTTTCGGGGTTCTATAGTGAAACTTGAGTGGTCGTTCCATTCGTTCCACTCTCATAACAAGGAACACGCATTGAATTACGCATTGCGCATAGTAAGAAGTCCATTCGCAACTTCTCTTCACCTTGCTCAGACTCAACGTACAATAGGTGTGCATTGTCTTATCTGTCTAGGTGGGCAGGTGTTGTCGAGCATCTTTGGACCTCCAGCGTCTGGTCAGAATGCCTTGCAGGTCAGCCCTTGAATGCATTTGCAGGCAAAGTAATACCCGTTGGTTTTGTTCCACGCACCTCTTTCGCGCCCCTTTGGGTCGAACCATTCCGTTCCCAGAGCAATCTTCCCAGCGGTCTGAAAGAAAGATCCCCTCACTCCACCAGACACAGTCCGCATGCGCTCCACCAGAATTGACTGCTTCCTACGTGCAGCTGTTTCGTAACTAAGACACCATTGCAACTTTTCAGCAACTGGGCGAAACTCATTCCAAAAGCAATCCTTTCCAGCGTATCTGACCGGAAAGGAGCAAGAATTAAATCTGTCTCTCGCGCAATAGGTACTTGAATGTGGGTAAAGAATTGCCATTTGTAAGAATTGCTGAAAGATACATCACATCAAGATACATGTATATTTTGACCACGCAATCCGCGATGACGTGAGGAGCTGGCTATTTAGCATGGGAACTTCCCCTCCAGCCATAGCATGAGTTGACCATGTGACCCGAGGAGACCATCCAGTCTTCTTCTGCGGCTTAATGCGATGGCTGCGATAGCGCAGGTTCAAAAAGATCGTCACCGTGCTTGATACGCTGCCTAAGGTTTCTTTCACGGTTTGCCCACAAATGTACTAAATACAGGACTGTAAGTGCTGTGTAGTGTACATACACTTTGTGATATACTGTCTGGTGGAGCAGGTTTTTGTGGTTCACGCCCGATTTGCACTTGCTCCCCTTGAAGACCATTTCTGTGTACATTGTACCAGAAAGAATAAATGGCCTCTCTTTTGTCTGCGTATACTTGGTGGCACAGTGCAAATAATATGTTTCTTTTAGACTTTGCTTCAATGGCACGAAGAAAACTCGGAGCTGGTAGGCCAGAGCGTGAAGCTAAACGCCGACTGCATGATCCATGCCTCGCTTGAGGAGGATCGTGATAGCCTCGCCGTCCTTTACTCCTTCGGCTATCGCCTGGGAACTGATACTGACCGTAGGATAAACAAGGACTACCTTAAACGCATCAAGCTGTTCCGTGCGCGTGCAATGCCCGTATACAAGAGCGTAGTATTTGAGACGTCCAAGGACATCTACAAGGACGACCCGCTCAAGAAATGCTTTGAGTACGCCCGGCAAGCTCGAATCAACGCCGCCAAGATTCAGGATTTTACCAAGGAGTACATGGACATTGCCAAAAAGTGCGAGGAGTTTGCCAAGGGTCTCCTAGATCGCTGCACCACCAAGCACGAAGTGCAGACGTTGCTGCAGACTCGATCGTATAAGGGGCACATGGATGCCAATTTCAACATCGCCATTCTGGATGGCCACAAGGAATTCGTGGCACACGAGAAATTTCAGCAGCTCCTGCATAAGAAATGGGGGCAGCGAGACCGGCTGCAGTTGAGTGATGCTCCGGGATACAACATCTTTTGGTCGGAGATGGGTTCCTTTCGCAAGATCATCCACATCTTCAAGCAGGTGTTCGTGTTTTTCTTTCTGCCGATCATTTTCGCCGCCTCCATCTGCAGCCGAAGACTAACCTCCTGCCGTCCGTGTGGATGGTTCCTCCTCCAGAGTCAAATTCCAGTCAACCGTTTCCTCTACTGGGAGATATCCAAGCTGATGTTCTACACAATCGTAGTGATGACCCTTGTGGACGATGCTGACGTGGCTTGGTACGACGTATTGGCCGTCTTCTGGATCATGTCGTACTTATTGGAGAACTTCCGCACCATTCACCGGCTCTATCGCTTCGGTGGGACTCAAGTCGACAGCAAGCGCATCTTCAAGCGCTGGCTCACATTCCGCAACTTGTATATCCTGGCGACGGACATTGTATTCCTCATCTCGTTGGTGCTGCGCTGCGTCGCCTACTTCAGCCATCAGTGCCGCCGCGGTTGCTCCTATGAGGGAAACGAGATCGCGTTCGTGGCAGCTGCCATCTGGAGTGTGGCGGCTCTGCTTACGTTCCTGAGATCGATCCAAGGAGGACTCATGTGGCGTCAGACTGGACCAGTCATCATAAGCATCTCTTACATGATCCTGGACGTTCTGGTGTTTCTATTCATCTTTGTCATCGTGTACCTGAGCTTCACCGTCAGCACTGTCTATGTGTACGACGTCTACTCGGACGACCGAACCCACTACTTCAATTCACATCGAACCGCCTTTAAGCTCTTTTTCTGGGCCATGATACGGACGGGAAACCCTCAGTTTGCAGGTAGATTCTTGTACTGTGCATCAGTGCGTGCATAACAAGCTGCTGACATCATTTTCTTCTAGCCTTAAGAAATTCAATATCATGTCATTTTTTTGTCCGAAAAGTATCTCTTTGACGTTGTGGAAAGTGCCGCAAGCCAAACTGCCGCCGATATGTCTTCATGCCTGGTTATCGCACGTTCCACTTGCTGAAAGCTTACTGCTTCAGCCGAAAAAAATCACAAACTTTTCTCACTGGAGCTGAGAATAGCAGAAGTTGTCCATATAGAACAAGTAAGTGATTCTTTCCTCCATCTCACAGACATTTTCGTGGCCAACACGACGGCAGTCTATGATTCGTCCTGCTTGCAAGAGCTGATCAACGGGGGTGACCCTATCACACCCATCGAAATCTCCAGCTGCACGGACGGCAACATGGCTGGGGACATCGAAGAGGGCATCTCATACGTGTCTGGCAATACCCTGTGGGCCTTCTACCAATTCACCGTCGTCATCGTTCTGCTCAGCATCCTCAGAGCCAGGATGGTCAACACCTATCACAGAGTTTTCAAGGAGGCGGACGTGCAGTGGAAGTACTTCCGGTATTCAACCATTTCTCGTAACACACTTGAGCCGCCCTTCTTTGAAAGACCCGACATGCCGACAAATTGCGTTCCGACGGCCTAAATCCCGTCCAATGACCTTGAGTTAACTACAGAGAGCGGGTCCGGTAAACGCATTCCACATTGCGTGCGAGGTCCTCTGCTCAAATGCGCCCAAGATTGGTGAGGGTAGGAATAAGATTTGGGAAGGCACTGGCTGGCCACTTACATATGCTGCTAATCAAACGATCGATGGTCTCTGGAATAACATTGGTGGAAGCCTCATCTTCCTCTAGGTGCTGGAAAGGTTGTAGAGTTTCACTCAATGAACACTGATGAAGATAAGAATAGCAGTGATTCTCTCTTCTTTCTCTTTCTCTAAGAATGAAAGGTTGAGAGAGTAGTCTTTTGGCTTTGCGAGCACGTTAGTCGCTGAAAATTTACCTAATGCAGTCGACTCTCGATTGAGTCATAGGTCTGTCACCGGGAAAATTGTAACTAAGTAGAGATTTCTGACTTGACTGAGAGTGAGGTCCACAATCAGTAGCCTAAAATGGCCCAGTAGGCAATATTGGACCGATGTCACATTCAGTGCGAGAGCATTGTTTGGGTTGAATCTGCGCTCCCCACTTTAAAGTGAATCTCCTAGCAATACTATGCATAGTTTTGTCTCCAAAACGAAAGTGCAGACCTGATGCTGAACTCGCAAGAATTGGCACTTTCAAACCATAACTTGGTGGTCCTTGTTTGGCTCATACTAAAAGCAACACCAGAAGCTGAATTGCGATCTGTGTAACTGCTTGTTTTACGACCAGCACAAGTATTTTAGTTTATAAAGCAACGTAAGCTGAAGGTTGACATTCAAAGCTCACTACCTAAGGTAACCTTATTGGCTGATATCTGACAAAGTAATTTGAACATGCCCCTTTTTGATCACAACGGCACAAAAAATTGTGACTTAATCGAAAATTCCAATGTCTAAAATATAACCAAGAGTTATGTTTACCAAGAGTAGGGGGTCCTAGATAACTTAATCAAGAGTTCTATGACGTAAAAACTTCGTTATCCGCAAAACTTGACTACTATAGGACTCCCTGTATGACTGAGAAATACAGCGCGGTCCGCGAGTGACATTTTGGGTGTATGTAATGCAAAGATGCAACCATAAGGTTTAACATTCGAAACCATGGTGGAAATGGCACACAAGGCAGACAATGGCTGCCACTTCTGTCTAAAACTTCCAAAATATCCTCTCCCAAGCTCGGCAGGACGTGACGAAGCGTCCGACGAAGCTTCTCTTACGCTCGGGTTTGTTTACATGCTTGTAGCCTCCGCGCTCTCAATGCTCCTGTGCTCCCCTCATCAGCCTTGTCCCTCACTGTCATCGTTAGCCTCATCTTAGTTCTCGTCCTTGTCCCTCTAGTGGACGCATTTCCGATTTTCAGCTGAGCGTCAATTCACAAGGCAAAATCAGCTACACATTTCGTCCCTTTTCCAGTCCTACTTAACCCGCACAGCGTTTTCCTCTTTCATGAAGTACATTGCTAGAGTCACTCTTAGATGACAGCCTCAGTCAAGAACAGAGGCTTGCGCATCAGCATATGGCATACCGTATAAGCACTCAGTGGCCACATTCTCTTTACTGCTTTTTTCGCTACAAAAATCCGGAAATCGATTTCAATGCCGCACTTTAGCCATACGTACAGGAGCAAACCTCAGCAAGAGTAACACACTAATGGAATTCGTTCTGCATAAGCATTGACTCCATACTTTCAATGAACAGTACAGAGTGAGTCAAAAACGGTCCCACTGGGATGATGCGATTAGAAGTGGAAAGACGTTCGGGGACATATAGGAGGCCAAGAGGCCTTGAGGAGGGTAGAACTGGCATCAGGAGAAAACAGGTGAAGGGGTTGTAAGTCACACCAATATGCTGGTCCTAGGGGGACTGTGCACTGCAATTCTTGCTACCTGAATTTTCTCCTCTTTACAGCGCAAGCATCTGGTGGAAATACCTGGACGAGGACAGCGTGCTGCCGCCGCCTTTCACCGGCATCTACTTCATGCACCAGTGCCTGCGGTATCTGGCTCGACGGACCAAGAAACGTCTCCAAGAAGGACAGCAACAACAAAGACAGCTTCATGCAAATGGCGGCGCGGATCGGACCAAGCGTAGCTCTTGGCGCGAGCACGCCGTCGAAGCTCGGCGCGAGGTGCGCCACGACCGCGTGGAGAGCGACAAGCGCGAATTCGAGCGCAAGTACCGCAACCTGATGTTGATGCTGATCGCGCCTCAGTCCAACCGAATGAGCAGCTGACCACAAGCCAGCGGAGCCGATGGCGGCGGAGACAAGAAGGTCAACCATGACAGGGACTCCGTTATGTCGCTATTCAGCTTCGATAACTAACCAGTCCGGCTACGCCTTCTAAAAACCACTAACTTTTAAGTACTGACAAGGACAGCTTGAACGCCTTTGACACCCACGTGCTTTGTTGCTGCTGCCAATCTTTCCATAACGTCGTCCTGCTATATGTTAATCGTTGTCTCTCCAGTCAAATGACTGTTTCCGTGGTCTTCGTATGACTGTATTTTCCTTCACCTACGTGTAGTCAAAGCTGGTGGAGCGCGTCTCAAGTTGGAGCGGAAGAAACGATGGGCGCCAGATGCAAGTTAGCCTGAACATGATTGCGCACGGTTGGTGTGTCAGGGCTGAAAGGGTCATTCCACGTACCGCGGTCTGCACGTTCTATGTCCGATATCTATGTGATTGTGCTTCTGGAACTGATATCCAAGACGAGACATCCCAAGAAATGTGGAACTGGTGTCCGAGGACCAATGAACTAACTGGTGGCTATAAAAAAAGGTGGCTCGTAGTATGAAACACTTTTTCCTCTCCTGCATTAGCGTGGTCGATCGAAGTCTGCATTGCGATCGCCTCAATCCAAAATTTTGAAACAGACCCCACAGCCTTCTTGGTCCTCTTTTGAGGCTCAGCAATGCTAAAGCCAATGCGATCTAGCTAACTCTCAAACCCGACACTTACGCAAAGCTTTTCTTTTCTTTTTTTACTAGATATGCACAAATAAAGTGCACGCGTTGCGTTTGTGCCCGCTCATGTGCGGACTGACCAAGTATCCCGAGATATCTGTTCCACGAAACGCTGTTGGGGTATCAGTTCCTGATGCTGACATCTTTTGTATAACAGTAAGTTTTATGATGAAAAAAAAAACCTCGGCGAACTAACCGTAAGCCCGAATTGTGTACGGTCTGATAAACGCAACCTCACATTTGCTCTTCACCAGTACAGAACAGAGCTGGAGTACAAGAACCCCGGAGAAGTGAAAGAGATTTGGTATAAGCTCTACTGCGAGTGCGTAATTCACCAGATTGGAAAAAGTAATTTCTTTATTGAAGGGAACAATGGAAAAAAGAAGAGCAAAGGATTAAGGCAGAGACAAGAGAAAAAGAGATTGGCATATCGGATTAAATACTTCCAGCATGATTAGCAGATACTTCGATACTTCTTACGTACTAGAGCGAGCAGTAAAGAGTGGCTTATTGCATATCAAGATATACCGACCCCTTCGGCAGGTACAGCCTTCTTTAAAGGCTAGTGAATATAAATGTACGTATGTCCGAGCATAAGCGCACCTAATGAGTTTTACGTTGTAGGCACGCGTGTCCTTCTCCACTTGAATGGAAGTTAATTGAAGTCACCGTGTATGATCCTCATAATGTGACTTTTCCTCTTCGTTGAGTCCTGACGGATACAAATTGAAGGGATCAGATTATCCCATTTGAGGACGGGCAGAAAGCACAGTTACGAATATGGGGAAGCCGGATCTCTCGACCAATTTTGTCTCTGTCCGTACCCAGAGAAACGTCCGCATCAAAGTGCCTCCGTAACAGGTGCAGCGAGCGTGCAGCATTTATGTACAGCACCTTCATTGAGCACGCGGATTATGCACGGGTGTTGCGCAGACGAGCTTAGGATGGCGCCAACGGGCCTGGCTACACAGAGTGTCCGCACTACACTTGGTGTGCTGTGCATTCACAGCAGACAAATGTGATCCGACAACTCAGCTGGAAGAGAGGTATCAGGTGATGCTCACGCAATATGTGATTATGATAGACCGAATTATGGCATCGATCGGCGCCGAGAGGATGATTGGAAAGAAAAGGAGCTCGGTTGGTTATGGCTGAAACAAACAAAACGAGACCACCAAACACATCTAGTGTCCGAGTTCTATGGGCAGAGATGTGACTTGTCAGTGCAATTGGACCTTGAAGTTTTGACACAGCGTGGTCAGCGGCAAGTTCACGGGCGTACAAAAAAATCCGGACAAACTTGGAAAACACAAATAAGGCGTTGCATAGGAATGACGTTTGAAGTCTTTGTCACAAGTTTTATGTTATGCGCGACTCTGACTGTTCTCTCGTCATGGCCACAACAATTTTTAGTTAGACTCCACCTGGGCGGGAATGGAAGCTGCAGACCTGGTGGAGGCCTTCACGCTCATAAGATTGGGGATGCAGAAGGCCTATACGTCCAACCTCCCTTACAAGTTGTACGTGGACTACTGTAATTTGCAAAACAAAAATCGCTTGGGTTGACTATTTGACAGTAAAAACATCTCGGACTTTGCCAAGATTTTTATGAGAGAGGAGGGAAAACATATAGCGGAAGAATTGAATGCAGTACAAAAGCTCTACTCGTTTAGTCCAGAGTGACGACGATCTTCACGACAGACATGTTGCCCTGGTTCCCGTCTTCCTGCAGTAACAACCGTTGTTGTTGTTTACGTTCAAGATGGGTGGTTCTTGTTTGAATTTTTGCTCTTTTGAATTCGTAACGATCGAAAGTTTCCCCCTCAAATCTTCAGGAAACCACGTGGAACATTATTTCCGAAAAATAGACCCAGGACCATTATCCGAGGGTTTTTTTGGCCAGGCGCTGTACATAAGATAACTCGATGTTACTCAACCGGGTTTGTGCACGCTCTCGATGTCGCGGCGTGTAGACTCGAGGTCTTGAGGAATTGTCCCATGCTCAGCCCCATTTTCTGAGTGATGCACGGACGCATAACTCATCTAAGCGTAAAGAGACATGTAGTGCAGGACACTGCTGTGCATGGATGGTAAGGATACTAAAAGTTGTGTTCAAATATGTGATTCATGCGATGTGTATTGCGTAGTCTATGTCACGGGAGAAGGGGCCAGATTTTTAGGTGAATCACATATTGTTTTTCGCTCTCTAGTCACGTCTTTCTAGTCTCCTTTCTAACAACAGCCCCATGTTTGCAGAAAGGTTGTGTGACGTCGTCCACTTCCAGAGAGGTTCCTGACTAGGTCAAAAATCTGAACTACGCAACAATTGGAGCAGCGTACAAGAAACCGGAATATGTGTGTGCAGTCATCTGCATAATTTGTCTGGCAAGGTTAATGCAACTTCTGAATGAAAACGCATTTGACTATGTCTTCATCAGAAGTCCATAGGCAGCAAGCATCAAAAATGCACTCAGGCAAAACCCAAGATCGACCTTTTACGGACCTACCTTTGATAACATGATGACTTTTAATTATAAAGTGCAATGCCACGAAAGTACGAGCACATACGCAACGTGTAATGTGCACTATGGAAATTTCTGTGCAATTCCAGCAAAATCAGTTTGTGCCGCATCAATCGCTGGCAATACATGTCGCAGTAGCTAAAGTTCGTGACTGTGCACTCGCCCCGCTAGCCTTACTCTGCCGTGCTTGCTCGCCATAAATAGTTTCCTACCTGCTTTATTCTGTTGACCATTTTCCATCCTTGGGTCCAATGATTGCTCCGCAGGCAAGAAAGATTTTTGGGAAAGGATGCAAGATCCTTCCAGGACAACGAGCTGGTGAAGAGGTGGAGAGCGTCCTTCAGTAGCGCATTTCGGAACTAATGGGGTAAAGAAGGCAACTGAAACCGCCTGTACAAGAAACGCGGCAGAAATGGACTGAGTCGAAGGCAATAATCGAGCATTCGCAAATTCGAACAAAGTTCGAACAAATAAAAGCCAAAATATCGCGTGTTAATTTCTGCAGATCGAACGTTGCGGAAGTAGAAAGACCTTTCTCCACAGCAGAACTTTTTGCTCCCAACTTAAGGTAGGTTTAAGATACTCTCTTCTTTCTAAACTCTCAGCTGAAGAACACGTCTGGCAATGAATGTGATGCGGAAAAAGTAACATTGTTCGAATAATAAATAATACATGCTGCAAATCTGGTACGGATAGCATTTTTAAACTGGTTCTGATATTGTTCAAAAATGTTCATTTGTTGTCCAAATTTTCCCGTAAGTTTCCATGGAACGCTCGAAGGAAAACGTGAACAGTGTTCCAGATTTCCAAAATGTGGAACAAAAGTCCTGCCTTAGTAAAGTCGACATTCAATTTTGGCAAGTCTGTACTATAATCTACTTCACTTCAGTGCTGGAAAAAGTCAGTACAATGGAAGACACTAATGCAGGTCACCTTGGTGCCTGAGATTTTGATTATGTCCTGACTGATACATCCATCAGGATGAGATGATCTTTTAATTTGTACAGTCCGTCGGATCGATGTAAGCATCTGACCACCATTACTTGGTGACTTGTATAAGCGTCAATCACTGTGATGCAGCTGTTTAGACATTTTCGAGACTTTAGACGCCAATTAACCTTTCAACTAGACTGCTTAATGTGTTTCTAGTAGTAGCAGTTAAAAGTAGCAGTTTAAAGTAGCAGTTTAAAGTAGCAGCTTAAATTATTTCCCGATGAAGCAAAAAAGCAAGAAAATTTTGCTTGCCCAAGTCTCAGGTAGAATTGGGCAATTGTGCAAAAAGTGAGGGAATTTGTTGAGTACAAAATGGCAAGCAGAACATTTTTGCGAAAATTCAGTCTCTGGGCCAAACTCGAACGTGCGCAAGTCGAATGTCGACCGTAAGCACATTTCCTTCTGATTCATTAGGACGGAGTATTTGGCTCTATGTACATTCACATTCCAAATCCCTAATCAACATTTATTAGGCTCTTCCTCAGATAGTTACCGCGCGATAATCGCTTGATCCTTCTGCTGACCTATGAGGAAGTCGGGGTGCCCTGGTTATCTCTGTCTCTGCTGGCCGGACGAAAGTGATGTTGGCACCGAGGAACATGTAGGGCTTCAACATTGCCTCGGTCAAACCCTGGGGAAACAGTGAAAACAGGAAGGGCTCATAGGGGTAGTTCAGGGTAGCAAACAGCCTGCTCAGTAACAATGAGGGAACAGGAACGCGGAGGGGATTGTGCGCGATGCCGAAGCCCAAAGTGCTCAACGTTGGTCACTGTCAGTGAGCAAATGCACAGCAGCACGCGCATACAAAGACATAATGTATTCAAATCAGGGACTTATGTTATGCAGTACTAATCGAGCAAGGAGGATTGCCGTGTCTTTAAGCCTTTTTCGTCCTTCCGCATGTCGCAGCGAAGCCTTGCAGGTTTTTTGCCTTAGCTGCCACAAACATGTACATAAACCTACCGACGCAAACACACTTCTCGATAATTTAGCGCCTCTTGTGTCGATGCAAACACGGAACATTCGCATTTGTCCTGACAAGACTTAAGCAGACGTAAACTTACCATAACTGGGAGGATAACGTTTGTCTGCGGAGTGAGAAGGCCTGCCAGCTGACAGCGGCGCAGAAACTCCAGAGAGAGCTCGGGATCAGAGTAGCTTAGGTGCAGGAGATTTCGTACTTGGTGACCTTTCAGCTTGAGCAGCAACTTCCTGAGGATCGTCAGCCATCAATTGCCACCCGCAAGTGAAAGCTTGGGGTGGTCTCTATTTGGGTGACATTCTTCAATCAACTCACCATGAGCTGCAAATAGTATCCCCAAGTCTAGCTATGTGAAAAAACAGATCTGACTCATAAAAAGTGGCACCGGCCTCTTGAAGTCAGCCTCTGCAGGTGATGTACACCCTGACGTCCACGCAGATCTTACATTAGAAAAATGTTAACAACAATGCTAAATCACATTTTTTCCCTGGACCTCCCGTGCCAAGGACACAAGTTCGGCCTGGAGGTCAGGACGTACACCAGTGGCACAAGCAACTTTAACACAATGACCCAAAATGTAATGTATATCCCCGAACTTTGGGATGCTACGGGCTAGTCTACGTGATTGAAATAAGCTGATTGAAAATTGTCACCCAAGAAGACACCTCCTTACTGTACGTATGTACAGCTATTTGCGCGATAGATACTACTTACGTGATCTCATATTCAGCAGTGGCTCGGTCGATTTTCACCAGCTTTGGGGCGTCGAACCTTTTTTGTGCCTCGGCGTTGATGAAGTCTCTCCATAGGAGGACATCACTCTGTTCGTAGTATATAGCGACCAACGAGTCCGGCATCAATGCCTCTATTACATCCATAAGCATCTGCCACGCGCAAGAAATACACTTACACACACTTGATCAAAGCCACTGGTCATGCAGACTGTTACGTATGGCGGACAGTTCGTTGATGCATAAAGTGCCTACCATAGTAAGAGATTGTCTGCTGGGGAAAAGGTTGATGGCTGATCCATATAACGTTCTCTGCTCATTCCACAAGAGCGACGGGTTGGCTTGAAAGAAGGGAATGCCGAAGAAATTGAAGATGGAGGCCAACTGATCTCCGTGGGGACCAAGATCCTCAGCATAAACGGCGAAAACACCTTGGTCAATGAGACGACAAGCTAGAGTGTAAGAAGCGCACTGATGTAATCTTCGTCTTCATACTATCGGTTGGTCGCTGCACTCACCTGTCTTGGTTGAAAGGAAGCTGTCGTTCTTGCTGATGTGACCCATGACGGCGTCAAGTTGAAAGTGTGTTTCACCTCCGTTCATTCGCAGCTGTCCATTTAAGGTATCCACTATTCGGGAGAAATCGTTGCTAACACGTTGGGTTCGTCCCATCGGTATTACCAAGCCTGCCAAAAAAAGGGACAAATCCGAGCACGCGTCACCCTGTTATAAGTTGGCGAGGAAGGACTGTTGAACGTGAACGCTTGCGTGCACTTGACGCACTCCAGTAGCTCTTGCACTTACCTATTTTAACGTGCAAGCTTCGAGACTCCGCGACGTCGCTCATTGCACAAACCCCGAAGAGTAATAGGACAAGAACGCAAGCTGAACTCGCCATTAGTGTCAATCTGCCGTCTTGTGTCTGAAGGTGCAAAAACACGACTGAGACGGAGCCCATGAAGCGTCTCACCTCCGTCTATCAGTTCATCACTTGTCCGTCCCTGTGTGGCGTCGCCAACGAAGGCTCCAGAGCTTCGTTGCAGCGCTGTAAGTGTGCAGTCGCAACTTATTGTATGTAAAGTTGCTGTGTAAAAAAAAATGACCTGCAGCCAAGTTGTGCGCCAAATACAGCCTCGAATGAACAGTCTTTTAAGTTGTCACGTTTACGGCCCCCACTCCCGTGTGCACAGTGTGATGCTCATTGGATTGACGGACCACGACGACGATGGCCCTGATGTGCGTGGGCGAAGAATCTTTTCGAGTGATCAGTTGAAACTGTCGGTTAAGACCAAGTTATAATACTACGCTTTCGTGATGCGTGTCGCTACCGAAGAATCTCGTTTGTGTCATGTGAGTCGGCGAGTAGCAGTTGTATCATATTTGCGTGATGGGTCGCAACTGACTGAACTTATTGAAAATGATTTCAATGAGAAATTTGTCATGTACTTATACATATACGTATCTGGAATTCATATCTACATTAGTTTCATGTACAGTCGGCATCAAAAGTTTTCCTATCTAGATTCGCACTTTTTCAAATATAGCTCCTAGTCTATGTACGCTTCTAGACACGTTGCAGTAATAACACTTACAGTCCTCCTGACAGTCGTTCTTGTTTAAGTAAGTCCAGTCAGCTTGAAATGGGGACACTTTAACCTTTTTAGGAGTATTCAGTCTCTCTATGGTGTTGGCAAACACAAATACTGCGACTCGGTGGGGGTCGCACGAAGCGTCGCCAGACACGTCGGTCGCAGAGAAGCGATGCACGACTACAGTTTCTCAGGGAGGTAGCTTGAACAGCTCTTCGTAGTTGTGCACTCAGTTTTGCAAAGTACCATAATGAAGGCGTCTTATTATCTTACGTTTCGACAGACTGGTGCTCTGGAAATGGTGACATCACCTTGCAGACGCACGCACCTCTGCTTGAGGGCGGGCAACACCTTTCCTCCCAAAGTCGAACGTGTGCTGAGCTTCCACTCGTGGAAGGGCAGGCTTGAAGTGTTCCCTTAGTGACACAGCCAAATGCTAGAGAATTGGCACAAGGTCTTGAATCTCTTCTCCCATAAGGCAGCTCCGTCTCTGGGTCGCTGTAGCCTTTTCTTATGTCTCCTGTCATGCGTCCTCCGAGTCGAGGGTCCGGCAGCTGGTTCTGCGTTGGTTCTTACGGCTAGAAGGTTATCTGGACTCTGCTAAAGGACGACCCTAACTTCCTCTGCACGTCCTTTCAACTCACGTTCAACTTTACCATCGTGTGCTTGGACAGCAGCAAGAATGGAATGCAGCTGAGGATGTGACGTGGTGCAATGCTCCTACTTTTGGGCGATCTACTGGCCATTTCCAGCGAGGAATCGACCTTGCGCGTTCAGTAGTATAAGTCAGTGCAGCAGTCGTCTCCCGGGTCAATTCTCGCGTACGTAGCTCAATTCCTAAGGAAGCGCAGTCAAGTCGAGACTAATCTGAAGGTAATGAAAGCTTTATATACGAGCTGAGTTCGTACTATATAGAGCGAAGCATTGCAGAAGTTGGAAGTCACTGCTCGACGTAGTCTCGTCCTCGCAACCGACCAGACAAATGCCGTCTGTCTGTCTGTACTGCAGTGGACAAAAAAGCTCTAGCATGTTGTACTGTCTCCTCTAGATATAGCTCGGAGGGGCATTTTACCAGGGATCTCTATCTCAATTACTTTTGGCTAATAGGTTTTTCAAGCGAAACTGATCTCATTATGAGGGCGTAACCCCCCTCATTAATAGTTGTAGTGATAGTGGATGATGGCACTTTGCTCCTGCTCCTAAGAGGGGTCGCTCGCGTCGTTTTCTGGGTCGGAGAGATCAACTCCTGCAGACTTTATTCCGTTTGCTGTGAAGAGTTGCCTCAATTTCCTGACTTGCCCACTGTTTCTGCTCCCTCCCTCCCACCGCAATCTCTCTCTCTCTCTCTCGTTATATGAATGATCTCACTTGGCTTAATATTCGATTATGGAAAAAGCCTCGCGTGCGTGTTGAGCGCAGGAGTGAGATGGCTCCTAAGGGATTCATGCAGGCGGCGAGGGGAATAATAAGGACAGAGGCACGCCCATTAAAGCTGCCGAAAAGCTTCTCTTGATGGCACGAGACAGATATTTTATGGAACGGGACAAAAGGAAGGAAGGAACAATGCCTCTTTCTCTCTTTCTCTCCCGCCTATCACGGGCTGGAATGAAACTGCTTCAGACTGCTGTTGGCTCACTTTTTTTTCGCTCACACAGTACTGTGTGTGTACACTGTACGATGCTGACAGCAAGTCTAAGTACCGTGCGTGGCACCAACGAGCACGCAGGCATGCGCAAAAGGTACTGTAGTGCCGGGTGCGGCCGGGTGAAACGCTGCCACACCGGCCAAAACTTAACCCCCCCCCCTTTTTTCTGTGAGCGGAGAAAAGATTGAGACCTAAAATTGCGTATGCACTTTTGCAGATTTATACAGGTTAGCATGCTTTAAGAATAGTCAATTTAATAAGCAATTTGCCTGTTGGCCAGACAAACGTTTTTTGAATCAGGAATGTTCTACTTGGGGAAAAAATGAAGCTCTTGGAAGCACCCATCAAAGAAGATATGACGTGTAATTTATGTTTGCATTGGAAGAGACCGCAATAACAAGAAATCGTGGGTTTGATCTTTTTCCATCGGACATCAAGAGGGGAGCCTTTAGCTTGAATAATGGCTCCTGATAGCTACACAAGCTTGGACAGTAAAGTCCTCGTTAATATATGAAGCCAGCTCAATCTGAATACTAATATTCGTGGCAGCACACTTTCAACTTCCAAGTTGATCAAGTAAGGCTGAGTTTCGTCGACCGCACCCGCGTTATGAGTGCAACTCCGCTCTGAGCATGTGGGCATCGCAATCATGCATCGCCATTGAACTAATTCGAATGTCCATGCCGGCGATGGTGGTGTGACAGGCGCAGTCGCCCTCCATCCCCCGCTTGCTCTGGTACAGACTCACTTTCACAGTTGATGCAGACGCAATCTGTTCTTTTTTGTGGTAGGTACGGTATGTTGTGTTTCGACCTATTCTGGTTCTGCTCCAGCGCCATACGTACGGTATCTCCTTTGGTCTCTGGGGAACATCAGAGTCCATTATCCACCTATTCTGCGCAAACTTTTAAAGATCTGCGCAAGTCGACACAATGCGCTGAAAGCAACTCTCGATTCAGTTGACTGCTCGTCTTTTCTTATTCGTGTTTGTCTTTCTCCCACTCTCACCTCCTCCTATGTACGTACGTACACGACTGTTCAGCAGAAAGAGCATACTTATACAAGAGAGGGCTCTACAGAACGAAGATGAAACAGCAGATGTCTACGAGACAAAAGAACTGCTCCCTTACTCTAGGGCTTTTAACAGCATAATGCACAAATGTACGGGGTCTTTCAGCACAAATGTCAGTCACTTTTAAGCCAATCTTCATGCACCTTTGTGTTTATTGAAGTTAATGTTTCCCAGCATGTGAAGGATGTGAAAAGACGTTTTGTTATTGGCTGTCCAATTGTACAGCAACAGTCGAGGTGTAAACGGAGTAGACAATGGCCAAGAGAACTTGAGCAGTGTGTGCACAAGTGTACCAAGAGAATAGTGCTACGGTTATCTCACCACACAAATGACCGACTACTACAAGACTTGTGACACCATGGGTGCAGTCAAGAGGAAGTCATCTGACCCTCAAGCCAACAAAATCCTGGTGACACTTGAGTGACTTGGAGAGGATACCAACCCAGTCAGATACCAAGCATCCCCCAGCAAGAATTGTCAGCGACAAGCTCAATAACGGCAAAAGACCTGAGAATGAAGTCCTGCACAAGATGACCTATGCCTCTGTCATGATTGTGACGCGTGAGGTTGTTCTCATCACTTAGGGCGTCAAAGGCGACTCAGCTTGTGCGAAAGGACATTCTCCTGAATCATGTGGAGCCCTCTATCTATAAGGAATATGGTACGCTGGCATCTCCTGCAATTTCCCGACGGGTGGAACTCCAACCCACGCAGCCATAGTGGAGACCTCGGAGTAGATCGAAGATGACTCGGAAGCCTTGTGCGACAAAAAAAGTTGGCGGCCTCCAGTTCAGCATCTGGAGCATCGGGTAGTCCAAGCCCCCCCCCTCTCAAGTCACACTAATCCTGCCCTCTATTGACTTGCGGATGGTGTTGGACATGTTGTGATTTCATCATTTCATGTTATCATGTTATCATTTTCTGACCGTATCCTGTATTTCAGTAATTTATATACTCTGTCAGACTGCAGCTTAACATGTTTACTTAACAAGGGATGGAATCTGTTTGAAACTCAACTTCGTACTATCATGAAGCTCGTCATTCGCCTCAGAGACACTCGCCCACATGCAATTGGAGAAAGCAACAGCAGCCTCCTGAAGGAGTTGCTCCATGTCATGTTCAAGAGAACACTCTGGCTACCCAGACCATACTCTCCGTACTGTCCTGAGTAGAAAGCTTCCGAATAAGAAACTTGGCAAAGACTCCTCGACGAGTAGGCGAGATCAGAAACTTTTTCGGACATCATTGCATGTCCAAATGATGTCCTGTTTAGCTCCTTGTGCATGAGGCAGCCGGGAAAAAACAAGTCTGTGAGCTTCACTGATCTACCTGGGTTGATTTGCTCCAAGAGAGACTCTCTGCACTTCTCAGCTGGCAAGCTGGAGCAGAAGCCTTCTCATCAAAAAGGACGTCTACGAGTGCTTTATACTTTGCAGCACAACCTCATGGGAATGCCTCAAGCTGCTCGTTCAGTCGTGGAGCAGGTGGCAAAACCTGTGGTTTCGAATGAAGTCGACGTTGACTGAGGATGACAAATAGCTTTAGCCGGTGTCACTATGTCCTAACGCTACTTCTTAAACTCATCACAGCGACTGGATTAAAGGAAAGTCTTGGATGAGAGCCCCGAATTGGCTTGGCACCACTCTTGCATCTATGCAAACGTTAACAATGTTTTCCACTCCCTACACATAAGTCAAAAGAAGTCTCTCGGAAACAGCCAAAAAAAAACCAGACGGAACTGGCGGACTTGATATGTCTTACTCCAGTAGTTGAGAGCTTCAATTGTGGCCTTGTAACAGGCACTACATTATACCCCTTGATGGGATGAAAACATCTCCTCATTCAACATGTGTGTCATTTCGAGAGATCATTCAGCTTCGTAGTGGTAGAGGTGGACTTAACGCTTGGTGTCACAATCTTCCTTGTTTCGCAAGATGGTCTAAACTACAGAGAAGAGGTAATTTTCCGCCCGAAAGTGGATGAGGAACGGATGGCTGGAGATTCTCTGTGGATAGAATCTATCAGTAAACAACCCCACAAGATTTAAGCAAAGCAACTTTTGCAAGCTTTGTTGAGCATGACTGTGATGGCTGGATTGCCACCATTTAACTACGCTTCTTTGGAAATTGGTGCTGTCTGGCAGATCAGGCACTTTTGAGTCGGCAACACGGCCGTGCTCAAGAGGTCGCTCTCTCAAACGCTGCACGAGCCATGTGCATGTGTCAGCATCTCTTGAGAGAGACCAGAGTGTCCGATTGAGCTCTGAAATGAAGCTCACCTCTCCTCGCAAGCTGTCCAGCCCCGGCAGCTCTGTGCGTTGTTCCAGCTCTGCTTCATAGAGGAACCCTCCCGCCTCATACGACGCATGCACCAATGCTGACATGCTTGAGAGCGCTCCTGCTACATATCTTATTTCCGGAGTCAAGCAAAGGAGGTTTCTAAGGAAGAAGAGCCCATTTTCACATTGAGGTAGCAGATGCTGGCAGAGACCATTTTGCCTCAAGAGCCTCAATGTGTTCATATGTAAAGAGACGGAAATTAGAAGGCAAAAGTACAGTCTTTCCTTTGTTCTTCCTTTTGACCAATGCTTTTGTCATCTTGAGTAATGACAGGGAGCCAGAAACATGGCGAGAGAGAGAGGGAGACTAATAAATAAGGGAAGGTAAGATTGACATGTGGTGGGGGGTTCCTGTTCTCCTTTTTTCGAGGCGAAACAGCGGAAAATATCAATGAGATTACGCCAGGACGACAGTCAGATAAATGAGATAAAAGCTTATCGATCACATAAACTGAAGGAGAAGAAAGAAAAGTTTTCCATCAAGAAGATGGAATTTTGCCAGAAGCAATCCTTTGAAGAGATCGAGGACCAGTTCTCGTGCAGCTTCCGCGGAGGCGAAAGTTTGTACCTAAATCCGAACAGATGCGCAGCGCAAAGCAAGAAGTACTCACGGCCACGTGTTTATGACTGCAAGGTATGGACAGGCAGGGTGCAGATGAAAAGCCAATCAGCACCACTATCCATCCAACTTTTCTCGTCACTACAGCGGCATCATCTTTTAATGCGCACCAAGTAGTCCTATTTCTCCTGCTCCCCAGTTTGCCGTAATGCACAAGAGAGGCTGGCAGACTGAGCACGCACACACACCGCAACATTACGTCTAAATGGGCTTCTGCTCCCCTGGGAGGCCTTCGCTGGCTCTCTTTCTCTAGCGCCTATTTTCGGGCTCAAAGCTTAACAGCATTGTCAGGAGAGGATTTTCGCTGGGAGAGGAAAAATATCCCCTCTCTGTCTCCCATCGCAATTTCACACACACGCACGTACGCACGCACACACACACACACACACACATACACTAGCTGCAATCACGGGTTGCAGCAGTGGTAAAAAGGCAGCATCTGAGCGCGCGCACGCGCTCCTCTCTATGGTGCCGGAGCTCTCTTTCGTCCTGTCGCCGTCGTCGCTGCCGGCGGAGTCGTCGGACCAATCAGGACGTGGAGGAGAGGCGAGGATGGGCGGAGCTTTCACGGAAAAGGCAACAGGCAAAGGACAACGATATTAAAGAGAGAGAGAGAAAGAAATCTGGAGGGCGACGGCGGCGGCTGCTCTGGCGCCAAAAAGCAATGAAGTTGATGGGGAGATGATTATGTGGGCGCGCTCGAGCGATCGCAGAGAGAGAGAGAGAGAGAGAGCAATAAGCCCAGAAGAGTCTTTTCATCGCCGGCGCTTTTTCTCCGAAGGGCCGCGCCAACGACGACTCTCTAGGGGCGTTTAGAAAATTGGCTTGCTAAGCTAGGAGAGAGAGAAAGAGATCGGGGACGCGGCGGCGTCTGCGCCGCCAGTGTCGGTCTCTGGAAAAAATCGCCGCACGAAAGTGAACCGATTTCCACTTTGTGAGGCACTTTGTGCGCAGTCGAATCTTCAGGCCGTGTAGGATCGGAGATTCTACTGATCAGTGCTGTAAATTGAGACTGGCAAAAGCTGACGATGGATCAAGTCCTGCTGAGTCGCGATCACCCTCACCACCAACACAGGCGACGACACTACTCTCCTTCCCGAGACGTTGGGGGCGGAGGCGGTGGCGAAAACACCAAGAACAACAACAGCAAGAGGCTTCATTTTTCCGAGATGAATCGACAGAGCAAGCAAGAAGACTTCGTTGACGAGGATGAAGAAGATGAGGGAAAAGACATCAATATTGAGGGTGAAGAGGAAGAAAAGTCAAGTGTTCCAACACCTTCCGAGGGCGTTTCGTCCAACAGTGGCGTAAGTGGTGGAGGCGGCGCCCACCACGGATCTGTCAGCAGCTTCCTTAAGTTCTCAATCCAGAACATTCTACAACGCCACGCTGCAGCCGCTTCCAATGAGGCTCTGGCAAAGCACCAACAGCAACAGAAATGCAATGAGGCTGACGATGAGGAGGAGACCAAGGACAAAGAAGAAGCCGCATCTGCGGCCACTGCCGCCGCCGCCGCGGCAGCGGCAGCGGCAGCCTCCACCAGGTTCGACCCGACCTCATTGCCCATCTGGTAAGTACGATAGACTTAAATCGCTTCACTCTTGACTGAAGACTTTGTGCATCCTCGTTGAAGATGTATTTCTTATGGCTACCCAAGAGGCAGCTCAACTATTTACGCTTCTGCTAAGAAGCGGAAGTTCCTGCTGTGCAGTTTTCTTGGCATAGCCCCTATGTTACCATTGCTGCCGTCCTCGCTGAGGTCGTGGGCATCGCTGGGCAAGGTCTTTTGCGCCATCATCTCGGAGAGGGCCTCGATGGCGCGGGCAGTCATGTCCGCTGACTGAGTTATAGGCAGTGAGGAAGAAAAGGGAGGGAGAGATGAGGAAGAGGAAGCAGAGGTTGGAGAAGTTGCGTCGCGAGAATTGTCGGACCCTGAAGAGAATCTTGAGTAAGACCAACTGCGACGTCGTTCTCGTGAAATTCTTCATACCTCTTCTGTTTGACAAAGCATAGCTCATAATCAGCTTTTTCACAATCTTCTCGTCTTTCTTCACAGGCCTCTTGTCAATGTGCAATAGCAGCACTCCAAGACCTGAATCCACCTCGTTGTAACCATTCCTCAGCGTCACTGATCTGCTTTGGAAAGGATTTTCAACCCACACTAGTGTGTAGTGAACGCATCGTAACGTCATTGTCTATCACCTGTAGCCTCTTCTTAGTCCTGCCAAAGGCATGCACGTCTGCCCCAACAGTTCGCTTTTGGGCACAGGATTCGAGGCCGCGTGATAGACGCTCACGCGTAAAACAGCTAGCGACGGAGTGTAGACGATTCCAAAGTCGAAAGTCTCGTCCCAAGAAGGGTTGAAGCCATTGGCCTGGCCGTCAGTACAATGCAGGTTAACGATGGAGTTGAGCTTGTTCCTCTTGACTTACTTGCACTAATGCGCTGGTGCCGTAAGCGCAATCGGTGGGACAGCCGATAACCTCCAACTTGACAAAGACGTTGCAGACGGCGTTGTTCTTCAGTCCCCGATTCAGGTGTCTGCCGGACAGGACGCTCATCTGGAGGGTGAAACTGTCCTCTCGAGTCACGGGGCGTTGGGGGTCGAAGCAGCCTGGAAAAAAAGTTACCTTGCGAAAAGTCCCACTTTTCCCTCTATGCCTTGTACCCGGCACGTAAATGTCAATGTTCACGTACATAATTCAGTTTTTGATGAAACGAATGAGCTCCAAGTTCCAATATTTCCAATGGATCAGTCCATGGAACCGGGTTTCGTTACTTATATCAGTCGCGATGTTGGTTGTTAGGTATTCCAATGTGCCAAAACATGCATACACAAAGCTACAGCACGTTGGGATGGATGAAGCGCGTAACTGTGGCACCTTCTAGCATAAAGTCTGGCTTGAGGACGTATCCGCATCCTCCGTTTTGCCTGAACCACCCGAAGTTGATCTGAAGCTCCTTGTCTGGGGTCTGGAAGTTGAGCGCTGCCATCTGCGTACCGCACAGCCAAAATGGAACCGGATTTAAGTTGGAAGAGTCCGTGCGCATAGCCTGTGGAAAAAAGCTTTCATGATTTCTAATGGCTCCTTCATACATAATACATCTCTTCAGTCCTTTGGGAGGTGGAACTAGTCCGCTCGTACATAAAGCGAACCTTTACAGCACCTAACCTTTGGGTATACCCTGCTGAGCATTCTCCTGTGCCTCCACTGGAAGGCCGCTCTATTTTCCTGCAGCATGATTTCCCTAGCCTTCCCCTCGCTGAAGGAGTTCATCTCAGTGCAGACGTCGTCGTTATCGAAGTTGGCGACCCTTCTCAGCGAGTCCTTGTCGAACGTGACTGCACGGCAGTAGATGCACAGCATCAGGAGCTCGGGGGAGAATTTTTTGCAACTTGGCAGGGAGCGGCAAGTGTTGACCTGGAGTTAAACAGTGACCTGGAGTTGTGTGACAGTTTCATTTTCACAACCGCCGCCCGTTGTTTAGTTTGTCTGGGAGACAGCGCAGTCATTCCGTCGCAGTTAAGTTCGCTCTGCTTGGAACTGCGTCAAAAAAAAGAAGCTTGGAACAATCGACAGAATGAATTTAAGACTTCCACGCGGGACCCATTGTGGCTCTGGGTCGAGGAGCAGCAGTTTGAATAAAACTTTTTCCGATCGAAAAAAGTTTCTTTTGAGCGTCTCTCGGCGTGACGTCCTTTCTCTGCCGCCAAAGCCGCGCTTTTGCCGCCGCGGCCGCCGAACAAAAAAAAGAGAGCCAGAGAGAAAGAGACTGTCCAAGTCGTCGTAAGTCGCTGGCATCACATTATTTCCATTCTGGATTGGTGCAGCGGCGCGAGAGTAATGGGCAAATTACAGGTCGCCCTTCTTCTCCCCAGCGAGCTAAACAGAACAAATATGCTCAGTGCTTAGTTTCGCGTGAACGACATTGGGCTTGCGCAAGTCGTTACCTACCAGAGGAGCGAGCACCCCTGGCTTGGGTGCGGGGCGTTCAACTGCCGCATGCTGTCCGCACCGGACTCGGACGGACGGGGACTGCAGCTTCACCGCCAACTCGTCCCGGACAGTGCATAGCATGTATGTACCCGACTTCCTCCGCGCTACAGCAGGGGGAAGAGTGAGTGAGAGAGAGAGAAAAAGTCTCTTTGCTGTGACAACTTTCTCTCAAACGAATTGACACATTTGCCTTTTGACGCAAAGCTTAATTACTTCTCCCGTCCTCCATCGACTGACTCTGCGTCCCGTGAAATCCCCTGTGTCCCTGTGTGATAACAAGTTTTGACAACGGATGTCGTCGTCTCATTTTTCTGTCTGAGCTGAGCCATTGTGCAAGAGTAGGACGAGTCGGGGGTCGCGTGCTTGTCGACCGCCGCCACATTCATTTGCCTGCACCGCCGGTAGTTCAATGAAGGGAAGATAATCGGATTGAATGTCACTGGAGAAGGAAGACACAGGAGGTTTTGCCGCTGCGCACGACAAGTTTGTAACGTTGAGTTGCAAAAAAAATCATGGATATGCCACACATGCCTACCGTGCAGCGTGCTCGGCGCAGTAGTGGAAAGCCATGCCCGGGAAAGCCTTGGGACCAGCGCGGTACTTGCAGGGGTGCGCAAACAAACCTTGTCCACACGGACAGTACGCGGAAGTGGTTTGATTCTCTGTACGTACGAAAAAAAAGGACCTCTTTTCCCCACGGAAGAGAGAAGCCATGTCAACACGATACGTGAAGAGATTAGAGAGCAAAGGGGTTAGAGTTCACCTCGTCATCTTTTTTTTTTATTCCTGCAGACGCATAACAAGACCCGGTTGTTGTAAGCAGACTTTAAGCAGAGATAAAGTGAAGCTGTTCAAGCGAACACGAAAACTTGGAAAGTTTTGAATAAAATTGAGACCGCTTGTCAGCAGGGATTAAAAATCGTGGTAGCTTCAGAAAATTCGTGGTTTCATGTGCACAGCACGGGACAAGCTGGAATCCTGTAGCTGCTCACTTGGGACTCCTTGCGTTCCTCCCCTGGCTGAGACATTCGAGTGGCTTCCTTCATTCTCTCCGCCAACTTCGTCAATTCTTCGCCGTTGAGGTGAATGAAATAGCTGATATTTTGAAGCGACCGTTTTGTTGTCACCTTTAAGATCTCCTCACTTGTGTCTTCTTCCACCTCTGAGATATCTGACGACGAATATAATACGGATGTTAAGTACTTTGATTACATATGCCACGTTAAGGCCATGCAGCATATATACATTTCAGACACCATACGTACATGCCTACGCATAATACTGTGTGGATTGCAAGTAGTGGACACGTACCTCTCCATCTAATTCTAATGGGTGGCTCCAGATTTAGGGCGTCTCCTCCTAGGTACCAGCTGGGCCTGCGACCACGACCAAGGATCATAGTTACGTTACACACATGGAGATCTAATGTTCTTCCTTACGGCGTTGACTCTTGCTCTGCTCCCGCAGGTGGTCTCGGCCCAGAGTAGGGAGTAGTCAGAAGCGTGCAGTCAGTGATTGGGACACGACTGAAGTGTTCAATAACATCAAGCAGTGATCGGAAGTTCGTCTCCAGTCCTCCTGCAAGCGAAGCAGCTCTTGTAGGCATAAGTGGACTTGTGGGTGACTTGCTTTTTGCACCTAGCTTGCAATGAGACCCTTCCTGATCAACCGAGACGTGACAGACGATGCCCTTGGAGAAAAAGGACAAGACGACGCACCCAGGGCGATCTGGACTGCCCCAGACCATAAAGGTGCCGTCCTTTTGTGTAGCAAACAGAAGTCTGCGTATTAGGGAACAGGAGTTCATAATCAGTTGTGGAATGTTAGAGCTTAACTCTGCACGCGCAAACCTGTCAGCATCTTCCTCCGAAAAACCCGGCATGTACCACGTCTGTGTCTTAACCAAAAGATCCTTTGGGACCGCTCTGGACAGCGTCACTGAGACACTTGCTTCGCATTCGGCCTGTATCTCGAGTGCGCTGTTGGAGAAGTAGGCCAGCATCTGGGCAAGGCCATCCTTAAATGTTTTACCGCCCAATTCGACTGCTCCGTCGAAATGTTCCTTTATCCTGATACTTCTCACTGCACCACTGCAGAAGACGGAAATGTCTAATAAGCCAGAGTGGCGCCTCAGCAGATAAAATCCTTCTTTCAATTGGTCGCCAAGCAGGGTAAAAGCTTCTTCCGCCACCTCCTGAGTGATCGGCCAGACCGAGTCTTCTTCACTCTCATGTACTTTCAGCACATGATCTTCCTCTGTGTCGTCAAAACGGCAACATCTGATGCCCAACCCATATTCGTCACAAGTTATTGCAACCTGCTTGAAGTCGCTCTCGTCCCCAATTTTCATGCTGCAAGCTATTCTGAGATCAGCAACCGAAGCTTCGGTCCTGATGTCTTCATCCTCTTCGTCTGCAGATATTGTCGACATAGCCACGATCCCGTTTGACAACACCGTCCTGTTCGTCTTGGACGGCACCTTATGCTTCACGATCACTTTCCCCCTGAGCTGATCCGGGGAAGGCAAGAGGTTTTGACTGGGTTCTTGTTCCACTGGCGCATCCAACAAAGCATCGCCGAAAATATCTCGCAACATCCTTGCCATTTCAGTCTGCTGTTGCACAGAGCAGTGATCCTCAATGCTCAGAATCACTGGGTAGGGCGAGGATACGAAGGCTGACTTTTTGATGGCCTTCAAAGCATCCCACAACTTGATCCTAGTGCAAACCGTCCTACCGTGAGTAATGAGTGGCTGTCCGTTGTCTCCATCCCAGCAGTCCAGCTCCACACACCTGACGCCTTGTAGGAGGACTCGACTGTACGCGTCAGCACTACTTTCCGAGGTTAACTGATTGCCTTCGCGAAAGTTAGGTGAACGGCTAGTAAGTACGTACAATGCAATGACAACAGGGTCTGGTACTCATACCTGTAAGATAGGTGTTGTGCGAACTGTTGATGAAGTACTGTGACAGTGGTTGCGACATATCCTGGTAGGGGACATTTTCGTCCATTTGAGGATTCATTGCGTCGTTTTCTGGAGAGAATAGGTAGTCCAGGAAATCTTCGTAGGAGAAATGAGGTTGGATGCTCTTTCTCTGGCCCGGTTGTCTTTGATTGTGCGGAGAGATTAACATACCAAGTATGCGTGAACCGTATATTGCAGTACGACGGAAGGCCATACCTTGTGATAAAAGAATCCATCGTGAGTATAACCTCTTCATCGGTGACCATGTCGTCATGCTGAATCTCCTCCAAGAATTTCTGCATGGATCTCACCCCCACTCTCCCAAGCATCTTGTCCTCACCTTTACAGCAGTTCTTGAATATCAAAAGTGCCATTACACTCGCCTGAACGCATGTTTGTCCTTCAACTTGCCTTGAAGAAGAGAGAGTTGAGGGCCTTGCTCTGATTCTTTTGGTTATTGAGAGCACTTCTGTACAGATTAAGAAAATCTTGTCTGTCCAGGCCCTTCTTGCCGCTGCTGATGTAGTCCTTGAGTTTGCCGCCGAGGATTCTTCCAGACACCGACTTCATAAACGTGTTCAAGATGTTGGCCCTTCAAAATATATTCAGGATAAAAGGCGGGGAAGAGGGAGAATAAACTGTACACTAATACCTAAGCTCTGATTTGATCGCCAACTCGTCCAGCTGAAATTGCAAAGTCGTCTCTAACTTCCTATTATAAGGAAGATTGCTAACAAACTTCTTGAGGGCCCGCAGCTCGCGTGGGATCCGAAGTTGGTCTTCTTTATTCATAGTGAGGAAACCTAACCGACACGGTAAAACCTGTGTCTTGTCGTCGTTCGCCATTACACAACATGACATGAGTGCATACTCACAAAGCTCATTCAACGTGAACTTGCAGCCATATTTCAGGATGAACTTGAGCTGCTGTCTTTTCTTTCCCTTGACGCAACTCCGTACGGACTCTTCTTTCGCCTGGTCCTGTTCTTCCTCTTTACCTCCCTCTCCTGCTCCTCCTTCTTCCTCAGGTTGTACCGACTGCATGTGCAAGGGGTTGATGGAGATGCTCTTGCGCTCGTCGCGAAACGTCACGCACACTCGATAGGTCTACAACAAAAAGTTGCCCATGTCTTGCCTGCCTGGGATGTCATGAGCGTAATACCTCGTGTGAAATGATGAGAAAGACGTTATCCGGGGGGCAGCTACTGCTATCGCCTCCTCCATCTGAGCCTGTCTGATGGAGCTGAAGACAAACTCCAGCGAAAAGGTGTGGAAAATGCTCCTGTGGAGCTGTCGACGCATTTGCACTTAAAGACATTTGTCTTCTAAAAGAGTGTTCAGGGTTGGGGAACGACGAAAAGGAAGTAGTGTGATAGTTGTTCTTTGACAACCTCACGCACGCTCGCACGTACGCTCGCTCGCTCGCACGCACGCACGCACGCACTCACACGCGCAAGCGAGGCCATTGTCTCAACATGGTTAAAGCAGTCGTTGTTTAGAGCGTCACCATGCGAAGCGACAGATAAGTATTGCATGCGTCTGTGCTGCGGCGCACAGAGGAACGCTGCACAAAGTGTATCTATCGACCGACCTCGAGCACTTAGGAATTATCGCACCCATCAATTAACGAGGCGTTTCCCTTCAGTCTCTCATTTTTTCATTTAAAAAAAGCGAGGAACTTATGTGAGCCAGCGCCGCTTAGCATATGGTAGATTTTGCGGACTAATAAATTGGTCTTTTAACGTCACAAATAAAGAAGACCGATCGGCTGGTCGGTATCTCCATCCACTCCTCGGCTAGGTACTACGCCTATCCCCTGGGGCTGGAGGGGAGCGAGAGAGCAGAGCTGCTGCCGCTGCTGTTGCCCCTGCTGCGGTAGCACCAGGCAAATGAGGGTGTTTTACCATGCAATGAGGGGAAAAAGAGGGGAGAATAAAGGAGCTCATCCTATTCACATTCAAACAACACGATTTCCATATGTGCGGCGGCGGGCGAAGGGCGGCGGGTGGCACACGCCAACACATCTCAATTTAATGTTTCTCTTCACGGTTTGGACGGACAGAAAGAGAGATTGCTTTGTGCTGCTCGCCCCTGCTAACGCTCTTGTGTAAGTTTTTGATTGAAGAAAGACGTTGAAAGTTGACGCTTTCTTATGCTCTGGTACTTCCCAATACGGTGTATTGACTGGAGCTGGCAAGACCAACCTACTGCAACTGTCATCGCGTATTGGAACAGTGCAACTACATCAAAAGGCGGGGAATGGAGACGGGCAAGTAATAATGTAACAAGTTTCACGCGCCATTGAAGGCGAGATCTTCAGCGCGTTTGAAAACGACGGACAGCAGTTGCTACCAGTTACACAGCTATACAGAAACGTTCAGCATCTAAACGCGAGTCAATCTGCCAACCTTCAGCCTTTCTGTTACGTCTGCCACAGCCACGATGACTCGTCCTATGACCAACCGGGCAGGGGCTCGTTTGGAATCGGGGCAGCTCGAGGTGAGGGGGATACTGGTGGTGGAAAAGAACAATCCCTTGCGGAGCAACAGTTTGAAGAGTAAATGAATACTAAGGACATTGGAATCCCTTGGAATCTGCAACTCCATTCGTTTCAATATTGGCACTGGAGGACCCTTGATAATCGTCTTTTCCTGCACCACCTGGTACATATGTATGATGCGCACGGACGTACTGTATATCGATAAATATGTACTGTATTGGTCTACTTCTGCTGTAGCTGGTCGCCACCCCCCCAGGACTTGTATCTAGCACACCATCTGTTGTTCATAGAGGAACGAGACAGGGAAAAGACCCCTTTTTGGAGAGATCATTATCACATCATTGCTTGGGGGGGCGCGCGGGGTTGGGGGGGGGGGGGCGGGGGGGGTTGGTGGTGTGGGGGGTGGGGGGCGGGGGGGGGTGGGGGTGGGGGGGGGTGGGGGGGGTGGGTT